>JACKQG010000222.1_pt1 | contig 82934 bp, 68 predicted proteins | sample 8237621 | NCBI WGS metagenome assembly JACKQG01 (sample SAMN15677084, study PRJNA649215) | marine metagenome | biome: marine; feature: Black Sea; material: saline water; isolation source: suspended particulate matter (SPM) from the Black Sea western gyre | collected 2013-06-09/2013-06-10 | depth...
GCCTAAAACCAACACGATAACCACGCCGGATGACGATCTTGATGATTGGGACCTCAAGCACGGTACGCGATTCATGGCTTCCATCGAGGCGACTTACAAACCCGGTAAAGGTTCGGTTGATGATTACATAAAACAAACGGCAGTGGCTAACCCGCATGCCGCCCTCACCTACCTTGCACCGGGCATGGACGAGCCGATGACTTACGAGCGCGCGTCAAAAGTTGTTCCTGAGCGTGGCGAAGAAATTAAGCCACACCCTTATGGTGTAGAGCTCGGAGAACTGATTAAGATGTTGCGCAACACTGATTCGCGCTGGCTTTCATCCTTCTTAAAAGAAGACTTCTGCCGTGTTGGGCCTAAAGTTGCTAAATCTATTATTGCAGAGGCTGGTTTAAGTGAAAAATCTTATCCGTCACGCATCGCCCGCGAAGAGGCAGATTCGCTTTATCGCGCAATTCAAAAGGCTAAGATTTCTGCACCACCTACAACGTGTTTGTCGCCGATTGGTGAAGAACGCATTCTTGAAGGCTTGCAAAAAGAAACTGACGCCGATTTTTACGCGATTTGTACGCGTCCACCTTCTGTTTATCGGGGTAACCCATTTCAAATTGAAGTGGGTATTGCTTGGGCGAAACCAGGTGACGACCGCTTAGACGTCGACGCAAAGGGTAAAATCAGCAAGAGTAAAAAGAAGCGTGGTACTTTTGATACCGAAAATTTACTCGGCAATGCCGATGATGCGGTGCGTATTTTACGTTTTGCTAACCGAGTGCCACTACTTAGCCAGCAAGCAAGTTGCGGGTTTACCAAGGCGGCGATCAACACTGCCTGGAAGAACTACGGCTTGCAACAATCCAAAGGCTCAATGCCAGTTGGCTCTGCGGTAATTATGGTGCATATGGCAAGTGTGTGGGTGCCGTTTACATCCGAAGCGAAAGAGGCGATTGCGCCTTACGACGAAATCCTTAAAGAAGTGCGCTTAGCGATGCAAGAAGCCGGACGTAAGTTGGGTGTGCATATTCGCAAGGGCAAAAAAGTCGCTTCTGAATTCAAAAAACGTAATTACATTGATGCGTTCTTGCCGCATGTCGGCATTGGCTTGCAAGAAATTTTAGGACTCGACCCCGAAGTGCGCGAAGAGACCGTTGATGCGCTGCGTGAAACCATGGAATCAACCCGTAAGATTTAATAGTTATGGCTGCTAAGAAAAAGAAAGTAAAAAAAGCTGGTCCTTCTAAACGTAAAGGAAAGAAAGACCTGTCCGACGTGGCGATTCAATCGATTAACGATGTGGCGCAAGAGGTGTTTGACGTGGCGAATGGCGGCGAATTACCCGAAATGATAATGCCGCAGCGTAACCTAAAAAACGTCACCTACGACAAAAAAACCGGTTACTTCGAAATGGCCGGTAATATGAAAACTCGTCGCCTTGATGTGAATTCGGTTAAGACTTTTGCGCAAACCTTGCGTTTAATGTCATTGGCCAAAGACATGGTTGGCGACGACGACTTCGCTACAAAACGAGAGGCTTACTACGTTTCCAAAAACTGGGGTGAGGCCAAATTCGGCGAACAGCGCGAATCAGACAGCGTACTCGACGACATCGAAGGCATGTTTTCCCTAAAAGACATTACGCGTGAGATTTTGCGCTTCCGTCCTGAAGAGCATGGTGGCTCGGTAGTTGGCGCGTTGACAGTTATCGACCGCGACCCAGAAACTGGCGATCCGATTCGCTCTGACTGTGCCGCTATGGGTTCGGGGGCGTACACAATCCCGAGTTCGGTTGACCATCTTGGCTTTGAGACTAGCGCCGATTTCGTCATCGCTATTGAAACTGGCGGTATGTTTCAGCGCTTGAATCACCATCGCTACTGGCGAAACGCCAATTGCATTTTGGTTGAGATGGGAGGAGTCCCAACGCGCGCCACGCGTCGCTTTACGCGACGCTTAAGCGAAGAATTAAAGATACCGGTTTATGTGTTCGTCGACTGCGACCCTTATGGTATTTGCAATATTTACCGCACCATGAAAGTGGGTTCGGGGTCTGCGGCACACGTCAACAAAGATTTTTGCGTGCCAAAGGCGACATTCATGGGAGTGACTCCACAAGACATCATCGATTTTCAACTCGAAGATGCGACGCACCCGCTGCAGCCGGTCGATATCAAGCGCGCCAAAGATGCCCTGAAAAACGACCCATTCTTCCAGGCGCATCCTAAATGGAAAAAGGCGATTAAGCAGATGTTAAAAATGGGTGTACGTGCCGAGCAGCAGGCTTTTGCAAAATGGGGACTGAACTTTGTTATTGAAGAATATTTGCCGACAAAGCTAAAGAACACTAAAAACTTCTTGCCGTAGTTTTTATTTATTCCGCTAAAGACCAGGTTCGACGCTGACGTAAAGGGGGTGAAGTTACAACACTTCGCCTCAAATGAAACCTACGTCTAAACGCTCGCCGTCCGGATTTACCATCATCGAAATGATTGTGGTTGCTGCTATTTTAATAGTGCTAGCAACAATGGCCTTACCAGCTTTTCAATCTACCGTTGATAGTGCCCAAGTGAGTGCAGTGCAATCACAGCTTGGCCGCATGCGCACAGCATGTGACTTCTATACCTTCCAGCACTTTGAACAGATTCCTGGACTTGATGATTCTAGCGGCTTATGGTCTGAGCAAACCCTGCTCAACCAGCTGCAATTAGCAAGCGACCAAGATGGATACACAGCCGCTATAGGAACCGCCGGCTATCCTTTTGGGCCTTATTTGAGAGATGCCCTGCCAGTCAACCCGTTTAACGACTTGAACTCTATTATGATCATTCAGTCAGGTGGCTCGTTCCTAAATGCTGATGACACAACAGGTTGGGTTTACTGGGTCGACAGCGGTTCATTCAAAATAAACTCTACAACCATCACCGCGGACGGCACCGTCTTGTTCACGCTATGAGATCTGACAACAAGCGCCCAATTTTTGCTCTTGCAGCAGCGGCATTCTTTGTATTTTCATTGGCCGCAATAGTTACTTGGATTTAGCTCAAGTTTGACGCGGCAAATGTCGAAATATATTTGCACCACGGTCTAAATCATGAAGTTAATCACTCGCACCTCGCCAATAGCTGTCCATTTTGGAGCTCTTGAAACACGCATTCTACAGCTGAATGGCGGTCCCAAAGGATGGGCTGTACGCTGCGCCGAAGAAGTAGATGCTGCCGGGGGTGGCAGACACATGGCTGTTGTAGAAAACTTACAGCCCAGAATTAAAGAGCTAAAGACACTCGGCAAAGATTGTCTAGTGAGCCTCAGTGGTGACGACGTAGCGGTTTCTTTAGTTCCCGTCGATGAACACAACCGCAGTAAGATGCAGCAAACCCTTAAAGACACTGCGCTGCGCTCAATCAACGATCCTGAAGGAGTTATGTATCGCTACATTCCGCTAAATGGAAGTGAGCATGAGGAAAACATGCAAGCCAGAGAGGAGTTATTACTGCTTAGTGTCGGCCAATCTGAAAAGCGCCGTTGCGAAGACGCATTAGACAACTTACGACTGCGCACATGTGGCTTAGAAGTTTCAGCCTTTCCACTGGCCCGCAGCCTGCAAGCTATGCATGGCGATCTTGATAGCCCATGGGGGTTTTTGCACTTGGGCTTTGGACATTCTTTCTTTGGAATAATGCAAGGTGGCGAATTACGATTCTTAAAACCGATGCAATTAAACGGCGAGCGCCTGGTTTCTACCTTGGATAAGGTACTCAACGCCAAAGAGATTGATCTAACTGATATTTCATTCGGGGATGTCGATGAAGAGGACAGTGCAAATGCAGAAGGAACGCAAGCTACCTCTATCTCTAAACTTGCCGAGCAAGCAATAGGACGCGGTGCTGAGCTTCTTCACGCCTTACGCCTCGAATCTGAATCTGTGGCACAAGAAGTGCGAGCTTGTTTACGCCACTACGCTAACCGCCATCGTGGCGCCAAGCTAAACCAAGTTTTCCTCACCGGCTTTGGTGCAAATTTGCCAGAAGTCGAAGGATCATTAGCGACAGCATTGAAAATGCCAACTGAAATCGCCCAGCCATTTACGAAGCTAGGTATCGATGCGCCACAGCATGTGCTAGATAACCAGCATTTGTGGGCTATTCCTCTAGGCTTGGCAATGCGGGGGTACAAATAATGAATACCGCGGATTTCATGCCGAATACTGCATTTGAGCAGCATCTAGAGCGTAGGCGCACAACAAGGCGTATAGCCTTTTTGATGTTGTTTATGGCCGCCTGCTTGGCAGGAGCATTCTCGGTTACTGCAGAAGCCAAACAGCAGCGCCGAGTTGCAGAATTAGCTGAAGCACCGAGCTCAGAAGAAATACGAGCTGGGCAAGAGCTTGAAGTTTTATATTCAGAGATGAATCAATACTCTTCACGCCTAGACTCACTAAGCGACCACCTTCGGATGCCTACCATGGGTTCCATTTTGGCTGAACTTGCAGGCGCCGTTGGCGAATATGTTTTGATTGAAAAGATTGAATTCAAGCACAACCTACGTCGCATAGGCTCGACAAAAATAAAATCCGCCGAAGTCCATTTGGACATTACAGTATTAGTGCGCGGTGATGAAAACCTTATTAACTTGCCGCAACGCTTACAGCAATTCACCAGCTTTAAGTACGCCACTATCGCCGAGAACACTGAATTAATCGATGACATGAATGATACTGTCCGCGCTAAGATTCACTTGCGTGGCGAATTGCTGATGCCAGGCTTTGACAAAGTAAAAATGCATAAGGAGGCGCGATAATGGCTGTTAAGTACTACCGTCTAATTTTCTTACTAGGATTCATTTTGATTCCAAGTGTCATCTGGGGTGTTCAGGTCAAGCCTGATCTAGAGTCGCGTGATACCTACCTTCAAAGGCAGGAAAACGCTATTTCTATTCAAAAAGAAAATGCCAAATTGCCGGAGCAACGTGACCAGCTAGCTGACATGTGGCGAGATTTTTTACCAGTGGCGGATGAAGCATTGGAAAATCTAGAGCACGACCTCAATCCTCATTTGGTGCAGAAAAGAATAGACCGCGCTGCCAGAGAGTTAAATTGCGACATGCATATTACGCCAAAGCCAACACAAAAAAATGACCGTGCGGCACGATTTGTCATTACTGGCTCTGGACGCTATACCGATTTAGTAAAACTAGTAGATCAATTAGAGCAAGGACAACACTTTGTTCGCTTTGATAGCCTTACTTTTGTAATGCCAAGCCTTGATTATGCGCAAGCCCGCACTGGAGCAGTGCGCGTGACTGGGGCAATCATGATTCCGATGTTGAAAGACATTAAAACAGAGGAGCTTAAATAATGTCATCGCAAGGAACAAAAGCACGCCAACAAGCTCAGCGGAAAAAAGCAGTAGCCCTAATAATGCTAATGCTATGCACCGGATTTGTCTGGTCTCGCACCTTGTTTGCTGGCGACGATAGCAGTCCAGCACCTGCAGTAACTGTTACTCACATAGCTGCAAGCAATGTCGTTACTGCTCCAGCACCAGCTATTAGTGCAACCCCTGGCGAGGTGGTATCCTATTCTACTGCCCTTCAGAAGCTAGAGATTTGGCCAAACGCCCTAAACCGCAAAGTATTTCGCGGTTCGATCGAAGAAATAACTCCGATTAACAATTTGCTGAATACGGTAATGCGAGATGCACAGCTGTCAAACACCGAAGAGCCTACCGAAGAAGAATCAGCGGAAGTAGCTGACCAGCAAGACTTTACGGAACTAGCACAAAATATCGCTAGCCAAGAGCTGGAGCTGAGCACCACTGCAATTTTTGGCAGCAAATCAATAGCCATCATAAATGGCGAGAAATATGAAATTGGTGACAATTTAGAGCTTCAGTTTAATGGGCAATCTGTCCGATATGAAGTTAGCGCAATACATTCACGGCGTGTTGTCCTCCGCCTCGGAGAAAACAATTACGAACTTGAAATTGCCAACTTCAAAAATGCTTCTAAATCGCTTAACACTAACACTGATCGCCTGCCTCTGCAGCGCGACGCTGACTAGCGCACAACAAGACCCTTTCGCCGACCTTGGCGACGACAGCAATATTACTGTCAATTTTCATGACGAAGACTTAGGTCAAGTTTTGGAATTGTTTAGCGCGACCTATAAATTAAATTTAGTTTATGGTCCTGAAATAGGAGGCACTGTAACTATGAACTTCTTTGACGCACCAGTCGAAGACGCCCTGCGCCAAATTTTAGCTGCAAATGAATATGCCTTAGAAATTGACGGCAACTTTTTGGTTGTTCGTCCAAAGTCTGCCAACGAGGGTGAGACTCAAACGATTAGATACTTGCCAACTGTTTTGCGCCTTAATCATATTCGCGCCGAAGAGGCTACTAAGATGTTAGCTCCGTTGTTAGTCGGCAGTGAACAGCTTATCTCAGGAATGGCTGCACAGAAAGGTGTAGAGGGCATATCTGATCTTGGCGGAAATGAAGAAGCTAACCGCGAGACAATAGTGCTTTATGCAAGCGATCAAACTGTGGTAAAAGTTCAAGAACTGCTTAGCCAGCTTGATGTACCACCACTGCAAGTTTTAGTTGAAGCAACAATTTTGTCAGTGACGCTCAACGATGACTTTCAACTGGGTGTCGATTTCTCAGCTTTTGGCGGCATTGACTTTCAAGCCATGGGAAGCTCATCTGACTTAATAAACGGCGTTGCAACAGGCGGAGCGGCTGATGGGCAACTAAACGGATGGCTAGGAGGCCTTACCCAAAGTGGCTTTACTGATGGTGCAGCCGACGGCCTTCACTTTGGTATTTTGCGTAATCAGGTTGGCGTTTTTGTTAATGCACTTGAGACTACCGCTAATGCTACTGTACTGTCTAACCCGCAAATACTCACGGTAAACCGCCATGCAGCCGAGCTATTGGTTGGGTCGAAATTACCTTATGTGACAACCACTGTTACTGAAACCGGATCTTTGCAATCAGTGTCGTTTTTAGAGGTTGGAACTTCTTTAGTATTCCGACCATTCGTAAGCGAAGATGGTTATGTACGCATGGAAGTATATCCAAAAAAATCATCTGGCTTCATTAATTCAGAAGGCCTACCTGAGGAAACCACCACCGAAGTAAAAACTAATATTTTGGTACGCGAAGGAAACACTGTTGTCATCGGTGGTCTTATGGAAAGCACAATGGTTACTCAAACTGATCAAATACCATTACTCGGATCACTACCATTGATTGGCGGGATGTTCCAGTCACAACGCGAATCAGAAATCAAAACCGAAGTGATTGTAATGTTAACGCCGCATATAGTAGATGATGCATCATTGGCATCGCGTAGCGCCAGCAGCAGCCAACGCTTGCAAGCTGCACACGCCGAGCTAGCAGCATCGCACCACGGATATCTACGCCCTTCTTATGCGCGTAAGTTATACAGTGAAGCAGCGTCTGCACTTGCAGCAGGCGATGTTCGCACGGCACTAGCCAAAGCTGAATGGGGATTATCTGCAATGCCTGCAGATCCTGACCTGGCTGCCCTAGCAGCCCATTGTCGCACTGAGATTTATTCAAAGCGTGACGAAGCAGCCGAATTGCATGACACACTGCAATTCCTTGACCAGATCCAAGCCTCAGAACAAAAGGACAACTAATGAAGCACTTCCACCTACTCTTTGGCGCTCTTCTAGCAAGTTGCGCATCATCAGCACCTGAGTTGCAAAGCAACGGATTAAATGAAGTGCGCCATCTTTCCGCAGACGAAGTTGAAAGAATGGAAAGCGTTGATATTGACGAATGGAATTCTGCACGAAGCAATATTCTGCGCACCTTCGCCTTCCGTGCTCTTGAAAATAATTTGGTAGAAGAAGCACGTGAATACCTAACTGAGGCATGCGAGCTTAATCCTGAAGATACTGCTTGTCACGCTGCACTCGCCCGCCTTTTCTTAACTGAAGGTCAAGTTGGCAAAGCCCTTTCATATGCAGAACGTGCAATAGCAGTTGCGCCAGACAACCCAGAAATAAACATGGTCTATGCTGCTGCTCTAGCCGAAGCTGGGCAAATTGACAAAGCATCGCAAACCCTAGAGAACACTTGGCAGGCAATCGAAAGTGACCCTAGCTTTGCGCGCGTTATATTGACCCATTACGCGGCTACTGGTCAAACAGAGCAAGCGCAAGATTTCGTCGGCAAAATGCTAAAAGAAGATCCGAACCATGCGCGTTCTTGGACCACGTCTGGTGATTTAATGCTATCGCAAGGAGACCTTAATGGCGCTGCTGAAGCCTATCGCACTGCCCTGAAGATAAACCCTGAAATCACAATGCCAGAATCAATTCGCATTTCGCTAAATGAAGTAGCGGGTGGCACCGATCCAATGTTCAGCGCTGCGCAACGCTCTCAAGAGGATGGCGACTATGATTCAGCAATTAATTTGCTGAGGTTTTTGGTAGAGCGAGAGCCACAAAACCAAACTTTCCTACTAGCTGCTGCTCAAGTTTATTGGGCACAAAACAATACTGCTCAAGCGCAAAATTTCTTAGGCAGAGTTGCTATTACCCAGCGCGACTGGCGCGGACACATTCTGCAGGCCAAACTCGACATCATCAACAAACGCTACACTCAAGCGCGGACTGCTTTACTAATGGCAAGCCGCGATCGCGACGGCATCCGCAGCATTGAATTGTTGACCCAATTCGTTGATGCACGCATTGCCACTGCAGCTAACAATACCGCAACTCTATGATCCCCTCTACTTCAACCGACTCATTTTCATTGCCGAGCGTGCTTAACGGTGCGCATCGCGAAGAGTTTGATGCCCTGTGGGCTAAGCTGTCAACCGCTAACAATACCGTTGTTGACGCCAGCGCTGTAGTAACGGTTGACTCTGTTGGCTTGCAAATGTTGGTGGACGGCGTACACACTCTTCACCGCCAAGGGCGCATGCTGATTATCGAGAATGTCTCCGAGGCAATGTCGGCAGCTTGCAGATCATTTCGCCTTCATGAAATACTGGGCATTGATGACAATAAAAAAGCAGAATACGATATTGACAATGGCACTCGTTTAGGCGAAGTGCTCACTCAACTTGGTTTTCTTAGCGAAGATGATTTATCATCGTCAATTCAAAAGTCTAGTGAGCGACCTGATTCTTATTTGGGGCAAATCCTTCTTGAAGAGGGCCATATTAATTCCGAAGAATTAGCGCGAGCCTTAGCTGCTCAGCACGGACTGCCATACGTAGACCCGGTGAGCGAAGGAGTGCTTGACGTTTCTTTAGAATGCGAAGTACCGTTTGCGGAACTGCGCGTTCACGGCATTTTGCCGTACTTGCGGCTGAATGACACATTGGCAGTCGCGCTGAAAGACCCTGCTGATGTTTATGCAAGTGACGTCGTGCGCAAGTACACCGGCTTATCGGTGATCACTACAGTTACAACACCAGAAGTTATTGGCGCCGGACTAGATCAACTACAACGTGCGCAATCTGGTTCCGCAACTACAGAAGGAGCCGACGAGGACGAAGTCCCTATCGAAGAGCGCTTTAATGAAATTGTGGTTAACGCCATTATCGAAGGTGCCTCCGACATTCACGTCGAACCATTTGATGATTGTTATTTCATGCGTTACCGTGTTGATGGCCATTTGCATGAAGTTGCTTCCTTATCATTAGAAATTGGATCTTCTTTAGTCGCAAGAATAAAAGTTGCTGCGGGGTGCGACATTTCAGAAAAGCGCCTGCCGCAGGATGGTCGCATTCATTACCAAGACGTCAGTCGTGATGTTGATTTGCGCGTAAATACTTTACCAACTGTACATGGTGAAAAAGCTGTAATGCGAATTTTAGATCGCAATACTGAAGCGTTAGCGCTCAAGCATTTAGGGTTGACCGGGAATAATGAGCTATGGTTGAACGAGGCTATTAATTTACCGCACGGCATGGTGCTCGTTACTGGACCAACTGGTTCAGGAAAAACCACAACTCTTTACAGTGTGCTTGACGAGATTGTTTCTCCTGAAATAAATGTATCTACGGTAGAAAACCCTGTTGAGCGCGCCGTGAAAGGCGTGAACCAAACCCAAGTAAATTACAAAGCTGGGCTATCATTTGAGTTGTGCCTGCGAGCACTACTGCGTCAGGATCCGGATGTGATAATGATTGGTGAAATACGCGATAAAGAAACTGCCGAAATCGCGATTGAAGCCGCGCTTACTGGTCACTTAGTACTGGCCACCCTGCACACCAACGATGCCCCTGGCGCAGCATCAAGACTAATCCAAATGGGGGTTGAACCATTTTTAGTTGCTGCGACTTTGCGCGCAGTGGTAGCTCAGCGCTTGGTGCGCAAGTTGTGTGACTCTTGCAAACGCCCAGTAGAACATCCAGAAGCTGTACACAATCAATTCAGCAAACACGGATTAAAGCAAGAACAGCACTTCTCTGCAGCGGGCTGCCCTGCATGTCGCAATACTGGCTACGATGGACGGCGCGGCGTTTTCGAAGTCATGAAGGTCACCAACGACCTACAAGACTTAATTGCCTGTAACCCTTCAACTGCAGATATTCGCAAGCTAGCAATCACTGAAGGCATGGACTCTTTACTCAGCGATGCTTTTCAGCGCGTCAACATTGGAATTACTACAGTCGAAGAGGCGTTACGCGCCGGAGGTAAAGCATGAGCCTAACATTATTTGGCAAATCAAAACAAGACGGAGGCGTCCTCGGTGGCATTGCTGGTGGCGAAGTTCAGGAAAAACGCAAAGAAGTAGTTGATGGTCCGGCACTTGTTGACTTGCGGATTAAACTAAAACCTAAGGATTCTTTACAGGTGATGATACAAATGCGTGCTATGTTAAGCGCTGGCGTGCCATTGCTTGCTGCGATGCGTACCCTAATTGAACACGCAACAACTCCTGAATCAGAGAAAGTGCTGCGTAAGATAACTGCGGTAGTTGAAAGTGGTCATGACCTATCCTACGCCTTTGACTGCCTGCCGAATTGCTTTGAGAAATATGTTGTTCACCTTTTAGCAGCCGGTGAACAATCCGGTGCACTTGACGAGTCTCTTGATCGAAGCATTGAGTTGCTCGAAAATCAAATCGACTTAAGCCGCAAAATAAAAAGTGCGCTCACTTATCCAGGGTTTTTGATTTTCATGACCTTCACTATGACTTTAGGCATCCTGTATTTTTTGGTGCCAAAATTTGAAGGGCTAATGATGAAGCGTCCAGACGAATTACCTGGCACTACAAAATTGGTATTAGCAGCTAGCCAAATGTTGCACGCATCGCCAGAAATAGTTTTCGGAATCATAGTTGCGGTCATCGGGGTTTTTGTATTCGCAATTAAATCAAAGAAATCTAGAGCAATATTATTCGACGCGGTTTCCAAAATGCCAGTCATTGGCGATTTGATTTTCAAAGCCTACCTATCTCGGTCTGTTGGCACTCTTGCCCTTACATTAGAGTCTGGTGTACCAATCTTAACTGGCCTTGAGCATGCGCGGCAAGTATCAGAATTGCCACGCTTGCAAGCGCAATGGGAAAAAACGTCTGCCGTCGTCCGTGATGGACGCCCAATGCACTCTGCTTTATGTGGCAAAGAAATGCCGCCGGCCCTTACCCAAATGATAATCGCAGGCGAGTCATCCGGTTCTTTGGATACATCGTTACGCAAAGCCAGTGAATTTTTAGATGAAGAAACACAAGCTGCACTGACTGCATTCACAGCCCTACTTGGCCCAGCCACTGTAGTACTTGCTGGTGCTGCAGTAGGCTTCATTGTAATGTCATTGATGACACCAATTTTAACCATGGCAAAATACGTCGGCTAATATGAATAACAAGCGCACTTCCGGATTTACGCTGATCGAAGTATCGATTGCGGTGGTGCTTATTGTAATCGTCGCCACATCAGCAATTGCTTCACTGCGTATCGGCATGAAAACAATGGGCGGAACGGAAATAGCGGCAAATGCGGCGGCTTCCATTCGTGAGTTCCGAGAATTCACATATAACGACAGTATTGACGACCTCGACCTGCGTGACGATCAAAGCTACACACCAGTCCTTGGTGATGGCACCCAAATGCCTAATAGCGCAGGCATTAGCTTGAATGTCACCGTGACCGCAGTTGATGATTACGACCCTACAGTGGTAGTCGCCATTAGCGAATCTAGAACTCGGGTAGTTGAAGTTCAAGCAACATATAACGGCGCAAATATTTTGGAGGCTGTATGGTTAGCAACAGAACACTAAAACGCAATGCGGGCATTTCGTTAGTCGAGTTAGTGATTGTTATCGCTATTGGCATCGTGTTGTTCAGCCTTGCAATTCCTGCAATGCAGAATGACGATCGCGCGGGTTATGTTACGCGCTCAATCATCTCTGACGCAAGTCGTGCACGCTCACACGCAAAGCGTACCTGGGAAAATGTCACCCTGCAAATAGATGTGCCAAATAATCGATGGCGTACATTGCTACAAAACGGCACGACAATCGAAACCTACAAGACTGATGCGGACGGCTGGATTTCGCTGCCTAGTGGAATTAATTTTTCTACGGTTAATGGCAATGAAACAGATGCGGTTTTTCTGCCGACCGGACGAACTGCAGGCGATGCTGCTTTTGCGATTGTCCAAGGTGACAGTCAGTGGCTGGTAGAAATTAAGTCGTTGTCAGCTCTAATTACAGCAACCCCTCAATAACACGATGATTACTTTTCTCAACAAACAGGCTCACAATAGCGGTTTCACTCTAATTGAAATTGTGATCGCCACTGCAATCGCGATGGTGCTGATGTTCGGAGCACTCTACAGTACCAGCGAAACCCTTGAAGTTGTGCGCGAAGGTGACATTCGTGTGCATACAAATATTAATGCACGACGCGCGCTTGATAGATTGCTTAAAGATTGCCGCTATGCGAGTGAGATAGAAGTAACTGAAGTCAGTGCCGACAATTGGTTAATTGAAGTTGAGACCACCGGGTCACTCTCCCCAGGAGAGATTGAATACTCATGGGACGCTAACAGCCAATTGCTACAAGTGGGCCTAGAAAATGAAGCGGCTGAAGCGTTGATCAGCGATGTTCGCAGTTTCGACGTCAACACTCTTACAGCTACTATAGATGGCAATGTTGTTGTCACAAGAATTAGCATTAGTCTAGAGATTGGTATTGACGATGGTTATTCAGCAGGCGCAGCCAATGCAAATGCAGAACGCACCCTACAATTAGCTGGCTCAACCTGGATAAGGCGCAATGAAACATAATGCTAAGGCTAAGCAACGGCGCGGTTCTGTGCTGTTACTATCATTATTTGTCACTGGAATGATAGCCGTGTTAGCACTTAATTTCATGAGCACAATGGACAACCAAATTAATATTGCTCGTGATCAAGCAGCAAGCTTACATGCCGACCTCGCTGCGCAGGCAGGACTTGAATATGCGCAGCGCCAACTTTTACTTAACAACCGCTGGGAAGGAACAAACAACAAGCAAATTCCTTTTGCGGATGGCCCCGCCTTCAACATCAACCGACTTACAGATTTAGAAGATGAACTATTTGAAAGCGATGTGACGCTTAGCGTGATAGGCCTACAATCGGCCGCAATAGCACAATTTGAGGCCATCCTGCGAGTCAAGCCAGGCGACCCACTGCTTGATAAAGCTTTTTCGGTTCTCGGCGATAGTCAAGCTGAGAATCTGCAGATCAATGGCGACTATCTTCTTGTTGACGAATCCGGGCATCTATGGCAGCGCGATAGCGACTTTGATAGTTATGTTCGCATTGACGATAATGGAAATTCATTTTTGGCTGCAAATGGTGCAAATGAGTTCGAAATGCGTGCCAGCAAAAGGCAGACCAACAACACTGGCAACAAGTCTAATGCCAAAACTAACAAACGCGAAATCCATGTATTGCATGACGAGTCTCAAGTGAAAGGAATCTGGGCAATCAAACCTGATGTTACTCCACAAATTGATTATCGGCGAATTGAATCTAGCGGATCACTGTACAACTACATTAAAGCTAAACAAAGGTTCGCAAAAAACCAAAATCAATTAGAAGAAGACGTCCACGCGCCTGGGTGGAATCTTGATGTATACCTTGAAGACAACGACGAATATTTGCTAGTGGAAAACACTTTGCAGCTGACTGATTTTGCGTCTGACAAGGTGGTAGTGGTGATGTTAAATCCTGGGGACAGTTTCATAATTAACAACTGCACTCTTAGTAAAGGGCTTGTGGTATGGGCTGAAGATGATTTTGATTTTCATCAGTTAGCACGCAATACAATCAAGTTAGCCGGCAACAATTCCATCGGTAGCATCGGCAATAGCGTAGGCATTTTGGCACCGGCTTGCGAAATTACTACTAGTGGTGGCCTTTTACAAAAAGCTGCTGGCCTGAGCATTGTTCATTCGCTAAACCAAGTATCGCGGCTAATACACACCGGAGTATTTATAGTGCTCAACAGCACGCAACACCTTTATGACTCAGACTTTACATACGGCAGTCAGGTAGCGGTATCACCACCACCTGGCACTATTTTTTTCAGCGGCCTGCCAACTGTCGGCATTAAAAAACTCTATGAAACAGGCAATTTTGCGTTAAGTCGCTAAATACCCATCCGCTAAGGTGTAGGAGAATAACATGAAAGCATTCCATACACATACCAAAGACAGTCAACGCGGCTCGGTGCTATTACTAGTAATTGTAGTAACAAGCTTGCTTGCAGCACTCAGCTCTTCATTCGCTGATTCTGTTGACAATCAAATTGATACACAGCGCGATGAAGGCGAGGCCTTACGCGCTGAATTTGCAGCAGAATCTGGATGGGCATTTGCCCAACGCCAATTGCTGCTCGATCCGAACTGGGCAGGCACACTGCAAACCATTACCTTGCTTGATGGGCGAACACAATTTGACGTCAGCACAAGCCTGGACAATTCAGGCACTTACAATGAGCCGGCGCACAACCTACTAGTCGACGGCATGTTTGGTACTGGCGTTGCGCAATTAGGCGGCACTGTTCAAGTAACATCTGGCGATGGCGGCACTTCAGAAATAGGCCTAATATTCTTAGGGGAAAATCTTAAGTTAATTCAAACTAATGTGTTTTGCGATATGATAGTAACGGATATGGCCAATAAAGTTGACGATTGGTTGTTCGACGTTAATGGCGATGGATACTATGCTGCAGGTGGTTCAAGTAATGATGGAACAACCAAATTTTTAAACTCGGTCGTTGACGGCTTGCTGTTTCGCTACAAGTCAAACACCTCTTACCAAAACTTAGGGGAAGAGGTTTTAATTACTCAAAATGCCGAAGCTCCTGCTTGGGATTTTGATGGATTAACCACTCCTGCAGCAGGCAAAACAATCATCAATTACACTGGGCAAATAAGCAACTTGTACACCCAAGATACAGTGGTAATAATCGCATCAGACGGCGACACCATCAACATTTCTGATTGCGAATTCCATGGTGGCCTAGTTGTAATCTGCCCTACCGATTATGATTTAAGAGCTAGCAGCCGAAATCTGCTTGATCTAAATAACGATGTGATTATCGGTGGCGGTGCAGGTGGCTTCGAGAACAACATCGGAATCATAGCTCCAGGTTGTGAACTGCAGTCGAAGATCGACGGGGTCGACGTCACGGGCTTTAGCGTTTTCAATCAATCGAAGAACGTTAAGGACAGTACTTTTATCGGTCAAACCGTCATCGTGAAAGACTGCAAGAAGATAAATCGCAGCAACTTCTACTATGACGAGCAAATCGCTAGCAACTTACCGAGCTTCATCAGCTTTGGCCTTCCTGGGGGCCACACTGATAATCTAGCGATGCACGAAGACTTCAATTAATTGGCCATCCAAGTGTGGTAAAATGGGGACTATGATTTCAGTCGTAGTCCCCGTTCTCAATGAAGCTGGTAACATCAATCCGTTAATTGATGAAATCCATGAAGCACTTAATGCTCGATTTGACACATATGAAATTGTCTATGTTAATGACGGCAGTTCAGATGGCACCGCGCAAGAATTATCTGAGCGCCAATCACAAGACGCAAAGCTCAAAGTAGTTACGCATTCTTCGCCATGCGGCCAAAGCACTGCTGTGCGCACTGGAGTGTTAGCTGCAACTGGCCCATGGATTGCCACCCTAGACGGAGACGGCCAAAATCACCCTGGCGACATCCCTGCTTTGTTCGATGCTATTCCCAAGGAAATCACCCCTGCCGACGCATGGCTGGCAATTGGGCATCGTGTTGACCGCCGCGACACCGCCTCTAAACGTTGGGCATCGCGCTTTGCCAACAAATTGCGAGCGCGATTGTTGCGCGACGACACCCCAGATACTGGCTGTGGCATCAAACTTTTTTCGCGAGATACCTTTATTAGACTTCCCTGGTTTAATCATATGCACCGATATTTCCCAGCATTAGTGCGGCGCGCAGGCGGAACTTCTGTCTCGGTAGCGGTCCGCCATCGCCAACGTGCCGCGGGAACATCTAAATATGGTGTGCTCGACCGTGCGTGGGTCGGCATCTACGATTTAATCGGCGTGCGCTGGCTAATGAATCGCAATGCGGTGCCGACTATAATTGACGGCGATGAATGATTGGCTCGACCAAGTTTTAACAAACGCCGCCAACCCAATTGCCCTATTCGGCTTTTTGGCGCAATTAGTGTTTTTCATGCGCTTCGTAGTGCAATGGATTTCCACCGAGCGCAATCGTAAAAGTGTGATTCCGGTGGCTTTTTGGTATATCAGCATCACTGGCGGAATAATGCTTTTAACCTATGGCATCCTTGACCACGACCCGGTGATCATCATGGGCCAAAGTTTCGCCATTATTGTTTACGCGCGCAACTTATATTTCATTCACAAGCATAAAAACTACGAGTAATGCTGTGGCTAATTATCATTCCGCTTAGCTTCCTTGCTTGGTACGTGCGCCCGATATTACCCATAGATGAAACGCGCTACCTATCCGTTGCCTACGACATGTTCAAAGATGGCGATTTTTTAGTGCCACATTTAAACGGCGAGGTTTACTCGCACAAACCGCCTCTTCTATTTTGGTTAATGAATGCCGGATGGAAAGTATTCGGACTTAACAGTTGGTGGCCGCGCGCACTCGGCGTAATTGCACTTTTTTTGAATGCTCATTACCTCAAGAAGTTGTCCTTGCTTATTTGGCCCGATCGTCGCGCTGTGGCGATAAATGCCAGTCAGATTTACCTGACCATGTTTTTCCCTTTAGTGTTTTCCAGCTTGATATTTTTCGACCTATGGATATCACTGTTTGCGATGCTATCGCTAATCGCTATATTCTCTTACATCCGCCATCAAAACTTTTGGCACAGCGCTTTTCTGTTCGGACTAGGCATAGGTCTGGGAATTCTAATGAAAGGCCCGGTGATCTTGCTGTTTGCACTGGTGCCCTTACTATTTCGTAAAACTTACACCGAAGTCAAACTCTCGAAATTGGCCCTTACTGGGTTCACAATCGGTCTCCTAATCGCCTTAGTCTGGGCCATCCCTGCTGCAATATCAGGTGGCAGCGAATACAGCGATGCCATTTTCATCAAACAAACAGCAGGACGCATCGCTAGCGACAATGCCGGCACTGTAAGCGGCGCAACTGTGCATGCACGACCATTTTGGTACTTCATTGTGCTAATGCCTTTGCTGATGATACCTTGGTCATTCAAGCGCAGCTTTTACACGCGCAAGCACCACCCCTTTTTGTTGGCCGCTGTCGTCCCGGTGTTCGTTATTTTTTCGCTAATGAGTGGCAAGCAGCCGCATTATTTGCTGCCTTTATTTCCCTTGTTAGCGCTAATGGTAAGTGACAAAGCCACCAAGAGGGAGGCCAACCAATCCGACAATCCTGCACTTATATGCTTGTTGCTTTTCGCCGGCAGCCTATTCGCTTTCGGCCAGTACACTTCGCCAAGCAGTTACTTCCCTAACTCTAGTGACGTGTCGAGCGCCGCAATTATCCTGCTGTTGTTATCCGCCCTTGGATATCGCGCCGCAAAAAAACGGCGACGCCCAATGCAGTTTTGGTTTAACGTAACCCCATTACTTATCTTTACCCTTCATCTTGCTCTAGGCAGTAATTTCGCAAAACAATACGACATGCAGCCCCTGGCTGATCAAGCGCGCAGCTGGCAAGAACAAGGATTTGATGTTGCCTTTCAAGGTTCATATCACGGCCAGCTAAACTTCACCGGACGGCTACCGCACCCAATTCATGAAATCGACTCTGCCCAAAGCTTAGAAGAATTTTATGCGCAGCACCCTGATGGCAAATTGATAAGAATAATTCGCCCCGAAAATAAAACAAGCGAATACCCTACCTTGCTGCATGCTACTCGCTTGGCTGAGTTACACCAATAAATTAATGGTCGGACTCAATAGAGTTACCTTCGTCATCGAATGCGTAACCTAGCTCATTGAGGCGCGAACGCTCGGCATCGTCGAATTCGCGCATACCGCGCTTGACCGACTTTGATTGCAAGCGAGTGGCAACCTCGGTTAGATTGTCCTGCACTTGCTTGTATGCTGCTTGACCCAATAAATTATTCTCTTCGGCAACACCACTCGCAGTTGCAAATAAAGCAAAAGGCACGAAATCTGACTCGGAACCCTCGGCAGAAGTCCATTCGAAAATTATTTTATAGCCCGCATATTCAACTGAAAACCGGTTGTCTGATACTGCAACGAGATAGTCGTCGCCGAGATTGTTGTCAAGCAGGTTGCGACCGACCCCAAATTCGTTTACCGCAAAACCCGCTGCATTTAGCAAAGTTAGTGGCACATCAGATAAAGCTGGGCGGGTGGAAAAAGAATGTTGAGTGTCTTGCCCTGGCAACGACAACATAAATGGCACTCGAATGTTAGCTGCATAAACATTTCCGCCATGCAGCACATGATCATTTTCACCGAACAACTCTCCGTGGTCAGAAGTGAATAAAATCACCGTTGGTCGTTGAGACTTGGCGAGGCGTTCAAGGATGCGCCCAATAGAATTGTCAATCTTTAACAACTCTTCGTGATAACGAGCTCGCAAATTATCAAACGCCAGCTGACTGTCGTCAATGCCGTTTATTTGGTCGCGCAAAACTTGTTTACACAATTCTAATGACCCTTGCGCATAATTATCGTATCTATCTGGCAAGGGATGGCTAGCACTTAATTGGCCAGCAAATTCAGGGCTCGCGCTATAAGGTACATGCGGATCCATGTAGTGCAAGAAGTAGAAGAATGGTTGCTGTCGCGCATACAGCTCGTCGAAATAAGCAAGACTAAGTTGATCGACTTTCTCGGCAGTAGAATCAGAAACATCGTCGCTAAAACTTTTCATTTTATAACGACGAACTATCAAAGCCATGGTTAGTTTTTTCGCCATCAAATTTGGCAAGAAGGCCGAATACCATGTAAGGCGGCGTCCACTTTTACCTACTTCGGTGTGGCTCTCAATATGCTCGCCACCGCCAGCAATGTTTAGCAACAAATCGAAGCCGCGGTCAAAACCTGTGTACGCATTAAGCAAACTGTTAGAGGCTACAGCTACCGTGTTGTAACCCGCCTGCTTGAATGCTTCGCCTAAAGTGGGCAAGTGGTTAGGAAGTTTACCGAGATTGGTATAGGACCCGTGGCTAGTGGGTAGCTCGCCGGTAACCATCGATAAGTGGCTTGGCAGAGTTACCGGTGATGGCGCTACGCCGTAATCACTGACATGAGATACTGCGCGCAGCTTGTCGATATTAGGAGTTGGCACATCGGCGTTCAGAATGGCGTCGGCGCGCAAGGTGTCGACCGAAATCAACAGCACATCTGGATGCCCATCAGATGGAGTATCGTTTGTAAGAACCGACTGTAAAGTTGGCGCATTTGATATCTTGAAATCTTTTACATTAGTAAGGTCGACACGACCCACTCCTAGCGCAAGCGATGCGAATATAGCCAGATTGCCAAAGGCTAGTAACCGTGTCAACTGCAGTTTTGGCAATGGAATTGGTTGGCCAACTAGTGACAAGATAAAGAGCATTGGGGCTCCGGCTTCTAGCATCGCTCGTGGGTGCGCGCTGATTGAAAACCACCATGCACCAGCTAGAGCACTTAAGCCAATCGCCATGCCATAGTTAAATCCGGCGCGAGCTATATCGTTGCTACGCTTGCGCGCAATTATAAAAAACAGGGGCGCAAATAGCAGTAATGCTAAGATGTTTCCGGTTTGCGATATAAAAAATTTAAGCGCAATCTCGCTGAATCCGAAGCGAACCGGATAAAGTAGCGCATGTATGGCGCCGCTAATTGCAACGCCAGCGAGTCCGTTAACGAAAACCTTGTTAAGGGAACGCGCACTTGTTGTTACAGAAGAATATTAAAGCCGAAGTAGATGTTTACTGTATCAGCTTCTTCTTTGGTTGTGCGGTCGTCTTCAAGAACAAAGGTCGAGAAATGCTGCTCGGCTGATAGTTCGAAGCTTGTGGTGTCGGTAACAAACTGAGAAACACCAGCGCCAAAGCGGAAAACATCGCCAGTACCTCTATCATTGCTGTACATGCCGGCACCTAACAAAACAAAGGGGCGGATATTGCCCTCGTTTTGAATGTAATAGCGAGCATAGCCAGTCAGCAAATCTGCTTTCGCATTACCCTCATCTGGGTAGGTCCAGAATTCAGTAGCACCACCCAACTCTAGTTTATCTGTAACGAACATACCTGCTGATAATGAAAAGCTGTCACCTAGGATATACCCACCAGACTCGGAATCGCCAAGGCTTGTAGATGTTGTAAGTGCTGCCCGCCCACCAACGTGAAATTGGTCAACAGCGTAATCGTCACCGACTGTTGTCGGCATGGCACAGCTGACGCCAGCAGACAAAGGAATTAGAAGTAGGATTGCTTTCATTATGTGCCACAAAATATACAGCTAACCAACATAAATTGCTATCATATAATTTAGCTATTTAAGCTTAGATACACCTTAATCTTCATCTAAAACGTAGCCTAAGGCATCCAAATCGGCTATTTCTTGAGCATCAAATACTCGCATACCCTTGATTACGCTGTTGTCTTTAAATTCGGTAGCCGAATCAAGCAATTGCTGGGTAATAGCAGCGAATTGCGGCTGGTCGAGCAAGTTAATTGCCTCGTCTAAGCCATCATTTTCTACAGAATACAGGCCCAAAGCAGTTATTTTTGACTTAGGCCCTTGCGATGAGCTGAATTTACAAATTAGCTTGTAGTTGCCATCTTGCACTGCCAAGTACTTATCGGCTATAGAGGCGAATGGATTGTCTTCAATTTTTGGCGCGAGCAAGTCACGGCCACTGCCGAATGATTGAAGATTAAAACCTGCTGCACGCAACAGAGTAATCGGTATGTCTTGTAAAGTAGGAACAGCTTCAGTCAAAACACGCCCTGCCTGACCGGGTACAGACAGCATGAACGGAACACGAATATTGGCAGCATGCACAAAATCGCCGTGCAACATTAAATCGTTTTCGCCAAAATGCTCGCCATGATCGGATGTGAACAAAATAATTGTTGGGCGCTTAGACTTTTCAATGCGCTCAAAAACCGCTCCGAGGGCGTCGTCAACCATCAACATTTCTTCGTGATAACGGTCGTGCATAATATCAATCACTTCTTGCGACTGTTGCACCTCGTCGGCATCACCCGATTGAATGCGCGTGGATATTGCACTTCGACACAACACTAAAGAACCGGATTCGTAATCAGCGTACATCTCTGGCAGCGGACGGTCGCCGTCAAGCTGACCTAAGTATGGCTTGTTTGCGTGATATGGTAAGTGTGGATCCATGAAATGCAAAAAGTAAAAGAATGGGGTATCCTCGAGGTATAGCTGATCTAAATACCGCAACGTCAAGTCTCTTACTAGGGGCGCTGTAGCTTCTGCGCCTTCTTGGATATTGTCATAGCCACTGTACAAACGGGTCATTAGATATTTTGATATTCGCTGCGAGTACATATCTGAAATAGCGGCCGAGTACCACACCATCCGTCGTCCGGTCAAGGCAACGGCAACCGGGCTGCTGGTGTCTTTGTGTTCGTCGCCAGCGACATTCACTATTAATTCAAAACCACGGTCAAAGCCGGTATAACTGTCTAATAAGCCGTTTGCTGCTGTTCCGATAGCGCGATACCCACCATCGTTAAATGCTTCGGCCAGCGTTGGCATATCGCTAGGCATTTTCCCGAAATTGGTGTAAGCAGCGTGTTGCAGTGGAGATTCTCCGGTAACCATTGAAATATGGCTCGGCAAAGTAGCTGATGCAGGGGCCAAGGCATAAGGTGCAGAAATCGACTTGGCAGTTAAAGCATCGAGGTATGGTAGTTTTAATTTTTCTATGACATCGGCGCGCAATGTATCTACCGAAATCAATATCACATCTGGCATGTTGGTTGCCGCAGTGAATTCTGAATTTGGCTGTGGAACATTTGGCGCACTATTAATGTCGAAGCGCTGGCTATGGGCTTCTTTGCGATTAAAGGGCATAAACAGCTCTATTGTAATTAGCACGAATAATGCTGCATAAATACCTGAAGTTCTGCGTTTGAGTTTCGGCATCTTTAATTGAGAAACAATAAATGCCACCGGTACTCCGACTTCGATTATTGCATGGTGCCTACCACTAATCTTAAAAAACCAAGAGCCAGCAATAGCACCGATGGCCAGAGCTAGTCCACTTGCTAATGCGGCCGCGTTTAGATCACGCTGGCGTTTTTTTGCAACGAACAAGCACAGCGGCAAGAAAAAAACTATCCCAAGAAGATTGCCTGCTGTGGACATCAATAATTTCAATTGGAATAAATCAATCCCAACAGATGCCGGGTAAAGCAAAGCCTGGGCGATTCCTCCGAGAAGAAGTCCTGCGAAACAATTAGTGATTATGCGCATTTTATTATTAGGAATACTATCAGAAGTTATATCAATCTACAACAATCGCTCGAGCATCTCGAGCAGTGCGGACGCCGGCTGATCATAAGACACCCATCCGCGTATTCGCCCTTGCCTATCAATTACGAATGTCTGTGAAGAGTGGTCGACCGTGTAGCCGAGCGCCGAATCTAGGCTTACTTTTTCGTAAAATGATGCGTATTGAGCAGTGATTTTTTGCAATTCCTCCTCAGTGCCGCGCAAACCAATTACCGGCAACTTGAAACTAGACAAATAGTCGCCCAGTAAGCTGGCGGTGTCGCGCTGTGGGTCGACACTCGCGAACAGGATTTCGATTTGCTGCCGCTGCTCAGAATCAAGCTGCGCGTACACTTCTGAGACTTCGGCCAAGGTGGTTGGGCAAATATCAGGGCAATGAGTAAAGCCAAAAAACAGAATGCGGATTTTTCCGTCATGCGCGCTAAGGGTATATTCATCACCAAACTGATCGGTCAAAGTAAAATCGCCACCAATGGTATCGTAAATCTCGAGCGGCTCATCCGAACATGAACCGCACATCACCAAACAGGCTAAAAGCAATAACTTAGGCATTACTCTACTTCGAGCTTAACTGTCTGCTCGGGATATTCAGCGAACAACAAAGTCAATTCGATTTCATCACCCTTGCGCCAAGCTTTGTCTAATTCAAAAAACATCAAGTGATCGGCGCCAGGCTTAAGTTCAATTTCAGATTTGGACGGCACCACTAAGCGTTCGACGCGGCGCATTTTCATTTTGCCGTCTTGATTTAGCATGGTATGCAACTCGCCAATCTTAGAACGGTTGGTTTTAACACCGACGATAACCAAATCTTGATCGCCATGATTTTCGATAGTCATAAAGGCCGCGCTATTTGCATGCGGTGGACGCGAGACACGTGCACGGGCGTCGTCTATTTCTAGAACATCAGAATGTGGTGCCTGCGAATCGCTAGAGTCGACCGAAGGAGCTGGGTCGTTACTGCAGGCCATGAGCAGTAGAGATGACATCAGGTATTTGAGCTTTGGCGTGAGTGTAGACATTGCAATGCTGTTATTTTAGAACAATGATACCTTAAATTGCAGCAATCCGTTATTCTTTGCGCAGATGTCACGCGACCTCATCCTCGGACTTAACCAATACACCCACTCGGCGGCAGTGTGTGTGCTTGACGCAAATGGCGAAATGCTGTTCTGCGGCGAAAAAGAGCGCATCACTCGTAAAAAGCATGATGGCGGCGACACTGCCGAGCTAGTCGAGCATGCACTAGACGCTGTAGGCGCTCAACTGAGTGATGTGCGCATGGTGTGTGCCAACAACCACTTGTTTCGCATCGACCGTTTCGAAGAATCTGTCGAGTGGGCGACCGCGTTATTTCAGTATCGCTCAAGTTACACCTCTGACTTCAACTTACTGCCGGGCATCGAGCGCATTGAGTTGTCGCATCATTTAGCGCACGCATGGTCGGTGCTACCCTACGCCCCATTCGATGAAGGAATCATTGTAGTTGCCGACGGCATGGGCTCGACATTGCATGAAATGCAAATGCCTGGCGACAAATATTTCACTGATTTCGATTTAGAAAGTCATCCGCAATTTTGTGATGTTGCGCGCAATGGCGAGGCATTCGGATGGCGCGAAGGCGAATCGGCATTCACTTTTGATAAGGGTAAAATGCAGCGGTTGTTTAAGCGCTTTGTTGCCGAGCCGACTCCGTCGTTGCTTTACAACTATGGCTTTGAAAATTTCGAATCTCTAGGCGCGCTTTATTCGCGAGTGTCATCGCATATTTTCGCTGACTGGAATGCCTGCGGCAAAGTAATGGGCATGGCGCCATGGGCTAGTGAATGGAATAAAAATAATAAGCATCAGCCGATTGTTACTGGCAGCCTGAATGATTTAAAAGTAGATTGGGATAGATTGCGCAACGAGCCGCATCCGAATCAATGGGCCGATGAATCAAAGCGTGGCGGCTATGCGAGTTTGGCGGCTGACATGCAAAGCGATCTAGAAAATGTCATGCTTGATCATTTGCAAGATTTGCGCGCGAAAACGGGTGCCAAGAATTTGATTTTTGTTGGCGGAGTGTCGCTGAACTCAACATTGAATGGACGCATTCACCGCGAAGCTGGATTTGAGCAGGTGTTTATCCCGCACTACCCCGGCGATCAGGGATTGGCGATTGGTTGCGCGGCATTTGCTTATGCGCAACTTAACGCGCAGCAACTGCCTACACCACAACAAGCGCTTAGCCCTTATTCTGGTGTAGATTACAACCACGCCGATACCGAGAAAGCTCTAAGTGAATGGCAAGACTGGATTGAAGAAGCCGACTTAGATAGCGTTGATCTATTAGATGTAGTAGCTGAAGCGATTGACGCCGGCAAAGTTGTCGCATGGTTTGACGGCCGCAGCGAATTCGGACCACGCGCTTTGGGTAACCGCTCGATTCTTGCAGATCCGCGGCGTGCTGAAATGGTTGAGAAAATAAATTCGGCGATAAAAAAACGTGAGGCTTACCGTCCGTTTGCGCCTACTGTATTAGCAGATAAAGTTGGCGAGTGGTTTGAAAATGATTCGCCTTCACCTTATATGTCGCTCACCGTACAAGCGCGGGCCGATAAAGCTGCGCAAATACCTGCGGTAGTGCACGCCGATGGTTCGTCGCGGTTGCAAAGTTTAGCGTCTGCCGACAACCCAAAATATTACGACTTGATTAGCCGTTTCGACAAATTGACCGGCGTGCCGATGTTACTGAATACTTCATTCAACATCAAGCAAGAGCCCATTGTTGAAACGCCGGCTGATGCGATGAAGAGTTTTTTGAATAGCGATTTAGATTTATTGGTTATCAACGGACGCTTATTTCAGCAACGTGAATTCCCAGAGATGCTTACTTCTTCGATGATTCCGCTGGCGGTGCCAAATTTTACTGCCGAAAGCCTTTCAAATTCAGAAGGCGACAACATGTCGGTGCGTTTAATGGTGCGTGGCGAGACTTTTGACATTGAGCAGCTAGAACTGGGCATCCTCGAATTTAGTGACGGCAAGAACACCTTGGGGGAAATTGTCGAGTATTTTGAAGAAAACTGGAGCGTTGAACAAGACACGATAATGAGCCATTTACAGGGTTTATACTCGCGCAGGCTTGTTTCAATAATCACGCCGCAGCAGTAGAATAATTATGTTATGAGTGAAGAAACTACCATCCGCATCACGGCCGAACCGCAGGTCATCCCTAGCAATTGCTTGTTTCGCGTGGCCAACAACATGTTTGTCGGCTGCCTTTACACCTCTGATAAAGAGTGGGCAACTGAATGGGTGCCGCTGGCTGGGCATTTATTTGATTCAGTTGAAAACCTCAAGGGCGTGCGCATCAACAACAGCGAAGTTTTAATTAGCATGGCTTCTACTCCAAGTGACTGGCGCGAAGTCGCGCGTAGTGCTGGGTCGGCGATCCGCGAACACTTGCAAGCCGGCAATGTCGCAGTAAAAGGCGGCGCACTCGAAGCTCAGCAAGGCGACGATTTATTACGTCAACAAGCGCAAAAAGTTATCGACGACACGCTCAACCCAAATCTTGCATCGCATGGTGGCTGGGTTGAAATCCAAGCTAGTGATGGCAAAGAATTGTACATCACCATGGGCGGCGGTTGCCAAGGTTGCGGCTCGGCAGCAATGACCATGAAGCAAGGCGTCGAAGTTGCCATTCGCGATGCGGTGCCTGAAATCGAAGGCATTCACGATGCTACCGACCACACTTCGGGCGCCAATCCTTATATGTAAGTGCGGGCGATTTGCCTCGCATTAATTACTGTGCTGTGCGCTTGGGCGTGCAGCAAAAATGCAGACATCGCCACTGAGCACAACGTTGTTGATTTAACGCGGCAGCAGCAACCGTTGGCCGAATTGCCGAATGCCGCCGACCGCGTATGTGCCGAGTGTCACGCCAGCGAAGTAAATAAATTCAAAACTCATGGCATGGCAGATGCATTGTCGAGTTTAGACGAGCAGCGCATGCCGGCGCAGTTGTCTAGTGAGTTTGTTGAAAACAAATATTCAGGCATGCGTTACAACATTGGCGCAACCGGCAACTGGCAACTTAACGCGCAACACGTTGCCAGCGGCGCGTCACTATCGGTGCCAGTTAATTTACGCATCGGCGCCGGAGTGGCCGACATGAGTTTCGTGATTAACAATAACGGGCGGTGGTTCTTTTCACCCATCGAGTACTTCACTCAACAAGGATGGCGTCCTGCCCCGCATGAATGGCATTCGTCAGCAGGTTTAGACGCCGTGCCGATTACTGCACAATGTTTAATGTGTCACAGTTCGTCAGAGTTGCCCGACGTCCATCCGCTAAACAACTTGCAAGACTTTCAGCCGGCACCGATTGGTTGTGCAACTTGCCATGGCGACTCAGCTGAGCATGTTAAGTTGATGCGTGACGATAAATTCGTCGGCGATCTAGCCATTCTTAACCCCATAGATTTTAAGGTTGAGCAGCAGTTAGATTTATGCGCACGCTGCCACTTAGAGGGCGATGCGCATGTTGATTTGGGTAATTCAACAGCGCAGCAAGTGGCTCCCGGAGAAGACCTATTGAGCAAGCATGCGGTTCTAGTAGCCAATGAAACAGAGCCTAATCAATTACGTTTTGTCAGCCAAGTGCAACGGCTTAGCGCAAGTGAGTGCTTCAAGCAGTCGCCGACTATGACCTGCACTACATGCCACGATCCGCACCAACCCGCTCGCTATCAGGGGCGCGCTAGTTTTGATAATAAATGTGAGTCTTGTCATGCTGGCATGCGCGACACTCATCAAGCAGAAGCCAACGAAAGCTCGTGTGTCGCGTGTCATATGCCGCGCATAAAGCCTTTCGATTTGCAGCATGTTGCTATCGCCGACCACTTTATTCAGGCGCAGCCGATTGAGCAAAACACAGTTGATTTCAAACTAGTAGAAAGCGAATCTGGCAACTGGCAGACATTCAGTTATCGCGGTGACAATAGTTACTCAAAGCAACTAAACGATGCGCTTCAAGCGATGGCTCTGCACGAACAAGGGCATTCTCAACGTGCCGCTGACATTTTCTCGACTTACCCTGCCCCCGGCCAAGCTCAAACTGTTGCATTAGCGCAATTTCATTTTTTGCGCGCACGCAGTCTATTTGACAATCAACAACGCAATGCAGCAAAACTAGCTTATCGTGATGCCTTGCTTTACGATCCACAACATACAGCAAGCATGTTAAATTTAGCGACCTTGCTAGCCGAGGATGGCGCCCTCGATGAAGCGCAAAATCTAGCTGAACGGGTTAGCCGTAGATATCCAAATTCTGAGGCGGCTTTTAATGTGCTGATTATTGTGGCCAATGGCAGAAATGATTTGAGGGCGATGAAAGTCGCTGCTATAAAATCGTTAGAATGTAATCCGCAGCAACCGGCAATTCAGCGGGTAATGCAACAATTAAATGGACGCAATCTATAGTCATCGTCAAACAGCTTGGTGGGTGCCAGTCACTTGCGCGATATTTTTTATTGTTGCTGTTCTTACTTTTTTCGCTGAAGGCAATCACCCACTTAGTTTGGCAATTGCCCTGCCTGGCTTAGTTATTTATTGGCTGTTCGATGGCCTCAAAGTCGAGGTTAACGCCACACATATCATCTTAAAGTTTGGGCATGGTCCAATCAAAAAATCGATTGTGCGCGAGACTGTTGCTGGCGCCAATGCGGTGCGTAACAATCCGCTTTACGGCTGGGGCATTCGCCTTACCCCACACGGCATGCTCTGGAATATACACGGGCTCAGTGCCGTCGAACTAACTTATCTAAACGGTAAACGTTTTAGAATTGGTAGCGACGACACCGAGCAATTATTAACCGCAATTCTTAAGCAGCCATAAGCCAGCCAAAAGTGCCGGCAGTGACGAGCGCGTAGATCAAGCCGTCGATGATGAATTTAGCCATGACTTTACACGGTGTGCCCATCCACACATAGTTGTGGATATACCCGAATGAATAGGCACAGAATGCCACGACCCCGGTTAAGCGGAAAATACCCATGTAGTCGGCGTCGGCAGTCGCGGCAAAGTTAGCGACGTAAGCACAAATTACGCTGATTATTAATGATAATCCGAACCATTTAGCTAGTGAGCTACCCATATGGAAGGAGTTGCCAGGCATGATGGTCACCCGCCCGACCGGACCCTCGTTCATTTTGGCGCAATACTCGGGCGATTTCATTTCTTCCATCGACGACGGATACGGCATCATATATTCGCCGGCTTCATTACCGGCATCACGCAAGGCGCGCATGACCTCGGCCTCGCCTTTCAAGCCTTGACAGTCGGCGCCATGCCAACCAGAAAAAACCATGTGCAGCACCGAGCTAACGATGAACACGAACACTGCCGATAGTAAAATCGGCATCCACAATTCGATGATGAAACTCATTGACGCATAATACTGCGCCATTAATCGACTAACAAGCTTTTTGCATGATACCGAGCAATAATTCTTGGACGGCATTTGCCACCTCGGTGCCGTCGGCGGCGTCAAACATGGTTAACATAGCTTGTGGCGATATTGTTGCAAGATATGTTTGACCGTCTTTAGCGTAAATCGAAATCCGGCACGGCATCGCCGCCGAAATATTTAGATCGAGGCCGAGCATGCTCTTGGCGTAATTGGGCTCGCACATTTCAACTATGCGCACCGGCGATTCGAATTCGACGCCCTTTTTTGCCATAGTGGCGTTGACGTCGTGCTTTGCTTGGATGCCGAAGCCAGCAGAAACGGTGGCTGCTTCTACAGCAGCCACCGCGTCGTCTACGCTTAATGAAGATTTAAGTGTAATGATGGGTGATTCCATTCACTGATTATAAGTTATTAATCAGGAAGTAATCGGTTGTATTTGTAGGATCGACAATTCCGCCGTAGTTAGGAGAATAGTAATCTAAGTCGCCATCAGCATCTGCATCAAACAGTACGCCTTGGCGCGAGGTGTAAGTTGCGAATGGGCCATTTACCCAAAATGCTGCGTCTTCAATGAAATCACCTTCGCTGCCATTCTGCAAGCCGCCCTGATTAACGAATAGCAGCGGGTGGCCGATAAAAGGAAAGGATGAGCCAAAGAACTCGGCCGATTGCATGATGATGTCTATATCGCCATCGAGGTCTATGTCGCCGACCGTGACGTTCGAAGCAATTTTCATATGCTCGTTGCTAGCTACTGGGAATTGAGAATTATTGTTGGTGAAATAACCTGGGTTGGTAGCTCCCATATTTATTAGCAAATCACCCGAAGAATCAGGCAAAATACTAAAGTGGGAATTACCGCAAACTATATCGAGGTAACCATCTGAATTAACGTCTACCAATACACCACCTGTAGTTTTGTCACCAAAGCCACCGTTTATTACTGGCATGCGCAGTGCAGATTCATCGCTGAAGAAACCGGTGCCATCATTAATTAAAATGTAGTTATTTGCACCGTCCAAGCTATCAGAGCGAGTTGCAAAAATATCGAGGTCGCCATCGAGGTCTATGTCGCCAAGATTAACACCGGTTGTTTGCTCGAGAGTGTTATTGAACAAGGCGAGCTCAAAAGCTGAATCAACAGTAAGAACGCCAGCATTATTTATGAACAAGGCCATAGACTCGGTGGTTCCGGCTTGCAAAGAGTGTCCGCCAGCAGAAATGAGCAAGTCAGGATAGCCATCACTATTTACGTCGCCCCAAGCAAAATCTGAGGCAGTGGTAAGAGTTGAATTCAACAAGGTATCAAGAACGAAGATTCCACCGTCATTGCGGTAAAGGTAAGTCGGGTAGTCAATAGCGTAGTTATCATCGACTCCACCGCCGGCTACGAAATCTAGATCTCCATCTAGGTCATAGTCACACCAAGCAGTGTTTAGAACTGGCTCGACATTAGTGCCGGCAAACATTACTGCGCTTTGGTCTGTAAAATTTCCGAGACCATCGTTTTCAAATAATATTATTGAGCCGCCCGTAAAGAGAGAACCAAAATCGCTGACACACAAATCGAGGTCGCCGTCTTTATCAAAGTCTACAGCTGAAACGTTGGCAGATTTTGTCAAAGTCGCTATCGATGGCAAAGAAGCAGTGGCATCGGTCCAAAGCGGAATAGCTGTTGGTTCGCCAACCAAAAAGATTCGCTCAGTTGATTGGTACATGCCATGTGGGTTTTGCACAACACCTTGCATGGCAAAGCGAATTCCGGGCCATGCGCTTGACGGCAGGTTGGCAGTAACGGAAAATTGACCTCGCGAATCAAGCACTCCGCGAAATAACCGCTGAGGATTTACAAGTTGCAGGCAATCTACGCTTGACCGTTGAATGCTCGCTGGCGAACCAATTGCTATTACGGCATTTGCGCCCGGGTAATCTCCGTGCAATTTAATGCTCATTACGGAGTTTCCGAAAAGGCCGCTTGTGTCGAGTGTCGGCTGCTGAGAAGATGCAGCACTTGTCCCAAATGCTGAGATTATTGCGGTTAAAGCTATGTAGGAGGAGATTTTCATTGTTAATTATTGGTTAGAAGAAAAGACACTAATGCCAATTAGTCAATCAGCATTAGTGTATTATAGTTTAATCTCTACCTTTTAGTGCGTTTTATTGCAGATTATTCAGCAACAATCTATCCTGAATATTTGAAGGGTCTACGATACCCCCGTAATTAGGAACATAGTAATCAAGATCTAGGTCGCCATCTGCGTCGAATAGCTTGCCGTAATAAGAGATGAAAGTGGTGAACGGCCCCAGCACCCAAAAGTTTGTGTCTTCAAGATACTTGCCTAGCGGACCCCCTTGCGCACCGCCTTGGTTCAAAAACAGCACGGGGCGACCCACAAACGGGAAAGAGCCGTTGCCAAAAAATTCGTGCGGATGCATGATTATGTCTTGGTCACCATCAAGATCGACATCACCACTTTCGATACCTAGGCGTATTCCTAAGTGCTCATGCAATACATCAGGGAAAAGTGTCGGGGCGTCATGGAAGACGCCTGGGTTTTGTGCCCCATAATTCAACAACATATCCCCCGATTGATCTGGAGTGATAGTCATGTGACTATTGGCTACAACCAAATCAAGATATCCGTCATTGTTTACATCAACGAATTGTGCATCTGAACTTTTATCACCCAGACCGCCATTCATTTGCGGCAGATGCGTTAAAGACAAATCAGAAAAGTTGCCGCTGCCATCATTCACCAAAAGAATATTAAGCGCGCCGTCTGTATTGTCAGTGCGTGACACAAACAAATCGAGGTCACCGTCACGCTCGATATCACCAAAGCATACCGACGTGGTCTGCTCGATAGTATTATTAAATGCGGCCGCTTCAAACGCCGTGTTTAAAGCAAAAACTCCGGCATTATTATTGTAAAGAGCCATCGACTGCAATCCACCCGAGGAGGTAAGCGTGCCGCCTTCACTCATAAGCAATTCAGCATAACCGTCCCCATCTATATCACCCCATGCAAAATTATTTGCGCTGGTAAGAGATGAGGCCATCTCTTGCACAAAGCTAAAAACGCCGGTGCCGTCATTGGAATACAAGCGAGTTGGGTAAGGCATTGCGACTGACTGATCAATCCCGCCACCCGCAACAAAATCTTGGTCGCCATCTAAGTCATAATCGCAGAATGCGACGATAAAAACCGGCTCGTTATTGCCGCTGGCAAATGAACTTGAAGTAATGTCAGTAAAATTGCCACTACCATCATTTTCATAAACGAGAATGCCGCCTGCTGACATTATGCTGCCCGCATCACCGATAACTAAATCTAAATCGCCATCGAGGTCGATGTCTACTGGACTAACCGAAGCCGCGGCACTCATCGCCGCCGAAATCGGTAGAGATGATGTCGCATCTTGCCACGTTGCATCATTACTTGACTCACCCAATAGCCCGACAACTTCTGATGACTGGTATTTTCCTGTTGGATTTTTCACCAAGGCCTGCATAGCGAATCGCGATCCTGGCCATGCCACTGGGGGCAAATTGACACTGATTTCATACACGCCTGAGAGATTTAGGTTCCCTCTAAAAATTCGTGCGGGATTTACTAGTTGCAAGCCCAATAGTGCACTATGAGTCGCAACGGTAGGCGTGCCTGCTAGGACAACTGCAGGCTGCCCAGGGTAATCACCACTGACACGGATGTTCAAAGTTGTACCACCATACAAGCCTGTAGTCTCAACAAGTGGTTGCTGCGCAGTGAGGCTGGCTGCTGTTGTGAAACCTGCAATTAGAGTAATAACTGCTATTTTTGCGGAGTTTTTCATGTTTTTAAGTTTTATTTGTGTTTGGTGCGCATTTTTTCTTATAATGTTAATGAGTCTCATTAAGCGCGCAGACAAATTATATCTCGCCCAGCCACTATTGAGACTTAATATCAATAATATTTCAGGTTGAGATTTATATTTCTCAGACTCGGGTCCCGTTCTTGGCTACGAAGTCTCTAAACAGCATTGACAGCCTTAATGCGACATCACCACAGTTGCCGTCACCGATTATTCGGCCATCAACCTCACCAATAGCAGCGATCTCGCCCATGGTGCCAGTGCAGAACATTTCATCTGCACGGTAAACTGCTGTTAACGAAATATCGCCAACCTCGCAAGCAATTTTATTGTCGGCACATATATTCAAAATCGTATCGCGAGTAATGCCTTCTGGACATGCACGCGTAGTTGGAGTGCGCAGCACCCCACCATCTACAATAAAAACATGAGTCGCATTTGTTTCGGCGACAAAACCGAGAGTATCTAGCATTAACGCATCGTCGGCGCCAGCGGCGTTCGCCTGCACCTTAGCCATAATTGATTGCACTAAATTATTATGGTGAATATTAGGATCAAGTGTATCCGGCCGGAATCGCCGCACGCTAGAGGTAATTAATTTCAGGCCAACCTTATCGTAAACTGGTGGCTTATGCTCAGCCAAGACAATTAGCAGGCTACCCTTGGCATTCAAGCGCGGATCCATCCCTGAGGTTATTTTTTCTCCGCGCGACAAAGTCAAACGAATATGGACCCCATCCTGCATTTGATTGGCCTCCAAAGTTTGAGATATCTGCTCAGTGATTTCTGCGTCAGTCGGAATGTCAGAAAAAGCCAGGGCCTTCGCTGAAGAACGTAAGCGTGCAAGATGCGCGTCCAATCTAAATATTTGTCCATCATATAAACGCAACCCCTCCCACACTCCGTCACCACCTTGCACTAAAGAATCAAAGGGTGATATGCGTGCTTGATCACGGTGCAATAATTCGCCGCCGATATTCACAATCAAGTCAGCATTACGTTGGTCGTACTTTTGTAGCATTGGCACATAATAGCAGTTTCACATTAAAAGACTATATGGTTGTCTTTATCGTGTCGCAATCTGTAACTCGCCCGCCCCTAACGCTTTGGCGCACTGCTCAATTCATTTTGACCGCGCTTGGGGTGGCGCTTATTGCTGCACTACTATTTGCCCCAACCTTCGGTCTTCACGCATTTTGGAACGTGCTCATTCCGGTCGCGCCTGCGCTATTCGTCTTCGCTCCAGGTATATGGCGCAACATCTGCCCAATGGCCAGCGCATCACTGATACCTCGACACTTACAAATCTCGAAGAAGGTACGTCTTTCAAGTGTTTCCATAAATCATCTACAGCGGATTTCACTGGTCGTGCTGCTGTTGGTCATCCCTCTACGCCATCCATTATTTAATTTAGACGCTAATCAAACAGCAGTATTACTCATTGCATTCCTTGCAGTGTCTTTCTTAATCGGTTCATTAACAGAATGGAAAAGCGCGTGGTGCGCAGCGGCCTGCCCGATCCATCACGTTGAAAAACTTTATGGCTGCCAAACTGCAGTAACATTTATTAACGCCCATTGCTTTCCATGTGCACAGTGCGTCCAACCTTGCCCTGACTCTACGCAAAACAATCACAGCCTATATCCGGGCTTACCGCCACACCGACTTACGACTGGCAAAATCATGACCGGCATTTTCCCAGGTTATGTATGGGGATGGTTTCAAGTTGCCGACCACGCGGCTGGTGGCAATCTGCTTTCAAGTTTTGCCATGTGCTTCCTTGGAGGAGTAGTTAGCTTAGGCGTTTTTTATGCGGCATTGAAAATCCGCAAGGATGATAACGACTTTAGGCTCACAAAAATATTCGCCGGCGCTGCAGTCTCTATTTACTATTGGTACCGACTTCCGGCATTAATGGGTTACACAGCATTTACTGGTGACGGCACTTTGATTGACTTAAGTGGCTCATTGCCCACAATAACCCCGTTTTTGTTACGTTTAGCGACGACATCCTTATTTGCTTGGTGGTTCGTGATGCGCAAACCACAGTACCGCGAATGGCTGCGGCGACCGATTGTTCAAAAATAATTCTCAACAAACCCTTAAGAATAGAGTATTCTTCGCAACATGGCTTTAGTCTCATTACGACAATTACTTGATCACGCCGCTGAAAATGATTACGGCGTTCCTGCATTCAACATCAACAACATGGAGCAAATGCTCGCAATCATGGCTGCGGCCAAAAAGTGCGATGCTCCGGTAATCATGCAAGCTAGTCGCGGCGCAAGAAATTATGCCAACGACATTGTGCTTACGCATCTGATTCGCGCTGCTGTTGAAATGTACCCAGAAATTCCGGTGTGCATGCACCTCGATCACGGCAACGCGCTTGACACCTGCGAGTCGGCGATTGCCGCCGAGTTTTCATCAGTAATGATGGACGGCTCACTCGAGGCCGACGGTAAAACTCCTGCGAGTTACGAATACAATGTTAATGTAACCAAGGCGGTTGTCGATGCCGCGCACAAAGTTGGCGTTTCGGTTGAAGGCGAATTAGGTTGCCTCGGTTCACTAGAAACAGGCGAAGGCGAGAAAGAAGACGGACACGGTTTCGAAGGTAAGTTAACAACTGACATGCTGCTAACTGACCCAGAAGAAGCAAAAGACTTTGTCGCCAAAACAGGTGTTGACGCACTTGCAATTGCGATTGGCACCTCTCACGGCGCTTACAAATTTACACGTAAGCCGACGGGTGACATCCTCGCAATGGATCGCTTGGCTGAAATTCATGCCGCGATACCTAACACTCACTTAGTTATGCACGGATCTTCATCGGTGCCGCAGAATTTGCAAGACATCATCAATGCAAATGGCGGTGAGATGCCACAAACATATGGTGTGCCTGTCGATGAAATTGTTAAAGGCATTAAGGTCGGCGTGCGCAAGGTGAATATCGATACTGACAATCGCATGGCAATTACTGGCGCGATACGTAAAGTCTTCCAAGATTCACCCGACGCATTCGATCCACGCAAATACTTAACACCAGCGATGACTGCGATGCAAGAAGTTTGCGAGTTGCGCTACGAAGCGTTCAACACTGCCGGCCAAGCTGGCAAAATTAAGTCTATCTCGTTAGCCGACATGGCAGCGAGCTACAATTCGTAGTCTCTACGAGTTTACTTAGCGTATCCGAGCTGTTCGAGGTTTTGCAAAACCTCGGCACTCAGGTCGTCGATACTTGCGCGCAATGTTTGACCTTCGAGAATGTCGCCCAGTATTTTCTGCATGCGCCGTAGGTTTTCGGACTCGGCTTTTACCTCAGAAAGATCATGCTGCTCAGTTGGATCATTTTCTAGATGATACAATTCAGTTTCGTCTATATCAGGTGCCACAATGATTTTGTAACCATTATGCACTACCGACCACTGCGGCCCCTCAACGTTGGCACCGATTTCTTCAAGAATAGGCGCGATACTATCTTCATCAAAAATTCGGCGCTGCATGAACACTGCGCGCGTGGCTTGCTCGCCATTCTTGATATTAGACACTAAGCTTAAACCACTCATATCGACCTCGTGGGCAACATCAAGAAGCTCAAGCACCGTTGGACTAAAATCTACTAAGCCAACTACAGAGCTGTCAATTATTTGAGGTGACAAGCTATGATGATTAAAAATGAGTGGCACGCGGACGACGTCTTCATATAGGTTAGTGCCGTGACCGTAGTACCCTTTTTCACCAAACAGCTCGCCGTGATCGGCGGTAATAGCCATAAGTGTACCAGCAGCAGATTCTTGGGCCCTTATCGAATTGAGTAAACCGGGCAACACACTGTCGGTGTATGCAACCGCCCCGTTATAACTTGCCTTAGCTAATTCATGGCCAGTCAGGTCGGGGGTAATGTATGGATCCAAAAACTCTTTGGGTTGCTTATATGGTTTATGCGGGTCCATTAGGTGCACCCACACGCACCACGGTTTATCATTTGGTTGCTCAGCGATCCATTCACTTGCGGCCTCGATTGTATAGCCACCTAAACGGCGCCGAGGAAAATTAAAATCTTCGTCATACAGATCGAAACCCTGGTCTAACCTAAAGTGTGACTTTACCGCATAACTGCTGACGAATGCTGCCGTACTATAGCCCTGCTCTTTGAGGATCTCGGAGATAGTTACCACATCATCTGACAGCGGAACACCATTTTTCAAAACCCCGTGTTCATTAGGGTGTAGCCCGGAAAATATCGTGGCGTGTGATGGCCCGGTTGTCGAGCTAGGCGCATAAGCATCGGGGTACATCACCGAGTTCGCTGCCAATGCATCGAAGTTAGGCGTTAGGTTTGCAGCACTACCATACCCGCCAAGATGATCTGCACGCAATGTGTCGAACGTGATCATTAGCAAATTTGGCTGGGTCGTAGGTGGTCCCAGAGGGGCCTTTCCGCAAGCTGCAATCAAGCTACAGCAAACTAGCCATACAAATGGTTTATTGATGTTTATCATCTGTAACACTTTAACAATTATGGGCGCCGATTTACAGGTGGAGTTTGGCTGTTTTCGATGAAATAAATAGGATTAGATAAAACTATAGGCTGTTCCGCAGGATCGCGAACTTCTAGCCGCAACCAATCACCTGGAGAGACCCGGACAGACTCTGTCACATCGAGTTGATCATTGCTAAAGGTGTACCGCGCTGCCTCGACGCCATTCTTTAACATCACCAAATTATCGCCACTACGCGCACCATCAACAAACATGCGAATGTCATACCACTCTTGTGCTGAAGTTTGCACCACATCGCCCATTCTAAAATCGTTATTTAGCTCAGAGAATGCAACTCGGCCATTAGGATCAAAAACGAAGGGATCGCCAAAAAACACTTCGCCCTTGCGTATTGAATCACATAAAGATGCACCAGAATTATCGTCGGCGATTAGCCAAGAACCCATGCGGTTTACACGAACCGCCCACGGCTCGACGGTGTGATCGTCTGTTACGCCAACGCCAGTTATATATACTTTAGATTCGCTTAGCTTGTCCCAGACTGTGATGAAATCTTGAAGACTTCGTCCGCGCATCGTGTAGCCGATTTCAATAGCGTCGGCACCCCAAGCTTGTTTAGCAACCACGCGCGCTGCAACGTAATTGGCGTCGCTGACTACCATCTCTTCGGTCGGGCGCATCGCACTAAACAGATGAGCCAAAATCGCTATGCCATCATTTTGCTGGGCCCAACTAATTGCACTTTGCGGGTAGTTATTTGCATTAACCCCGCCATCAGGAAAGGTTATCAGGCCTTGGATACCATTTTCAAACATGGTTACTACATGGTCGCGAGAACTATATGCAGAAATTGCTTGATCCATTGGACCTTCAACTTCAGCCCCGAAATACTGTTCTACTTCGGGGATTGCTAACTGCGCGCCGACTTGTTTTTGAACCTCATACAATTCGAAATCGGTTTTACCATCTAGCTCAATTTTGAAATCGTCGAACAATACCTTTAATCTGCCACCATTACGCCGGTAAATAATAAATTCTACGGTGCGAAAGCCGAGATCTATAGTATGCCCATATTCTTGAAGCGCAGCAGCAGCTATATCAAAATCTATTGGTACCCAGCTGTTTAATGGTAACGCGGGCATTGCGACGCGCCTAACATTTGCCTCTGGCGGTGGTACTTGCATGCCCTCAGGAACAAACTCAATAACTCGTGGCGTGCCATCGTAGCTACCGTCAGGAGTCGACGACAAATTTACCCGAGCTACTATTGAGCAAGCGCCCTCAAGGTATCGCAAATTCATCATTAACCGCACATGTGGCTGCGCATACAGCGAAATGCGCTCTTTACGTCCTTCTGAAAAATAGCCGAAACTACCCTCTTGCCAAGCAGAAGGAGTTGGGCTAGTGCCAACACTTAACTCATACGACGCAGCGCCTTGAGTGAATTGGTTTGTATTAAATTTAGAAATCCAAAAATTTTCAGGGGCGTCTTCAACAAACCAAGCCGTCGACGACATTACTGGACGGATGGGATCAGCAAATAAGTCATTGTCAAAATTTACCGCATGCACATAACTTCGATACTGCTGACGAATCATATGATCAGTCCATAAAATGCCATCGAAGTTTGCCTGCCTAGCTTGGTCTAAGTGATTGTACATCGTGCCGCTTCCCTCGCTGAAGGAAGAGTGAGTATGCAGCGACATTAAAAACATCGGTTGCAGCACCCTATCACTTGCACTAAGAGAGTATCCAAGTGCAAAGGCAGCAACAACGAACCACTTTTTTTTAATCATGATTGTCTAAAATTATACTATACGCTACATCATTTGAGACTTTCTACTTCCCCATTAATTGGAAATAAAGCCGATACAACACGCGTTTCAGCGATAAGTTCGACCAATCTAGCGACCTCTTGCGGATTGTCGGCCGCTAAATCATGCTGCTCGGCATTATCGTGGCGCAAGTTGTAAAGTTGCCACGGTTGGCCTGGTTTGGTGCGCAATAGCTTAAAGTCGCCATCAATTATCGCCTGAGAGCGACGTGCATGCTCAAAATACAACGGCTGTGGACGCCCTCCCGCATCTGCCCCCTGTAACACCGCCACCAACGATTCTCCGTCTTGCGGCTGGTTATTTATGTTTGCTGCCTCACAGAATGTCGGCAGCCAATCCCAAAATGCACTGACGTAATCGCTTTCAGATCCGGCGGTGACCTTAGCCGGCCAACGCACGATTGTTGGCACGCGAATGCCGCCTTCGAACAGTTGCGCTTTGCGTCCGCGTAGGCCACCTTGTGATTGGAAAAACTCTAAGTCGCAGCCGCCAATCCATGATGGGCCATTGTCGGATGTAAAAACTACGATGGTATTGTCAGCGACTCCGAGTTCGTCTAACTTGGCGAGGATGTTACCGATGTCGCGGTCCATGCGCGTGATCATTGCCGCGTAGGCAGCACGCGGCGTAGCATGCGGAAGGTATCCTTTACTGCCGTCGTATGGAGTTTCTTCAAAAGCGCCAATATATTCATCAAGCGAGTCTTGCGGAACTTGCAATGCGAGATGCGGAACTGGCGTTGCATAAACCATCATGAATGGCTTGCCCGTTACTTTTGTAGTGTCTAAAAAATCTAAGGCTTCGTCAGCCATTAAATCTGCAGCGTAATCAACCTCACTACCATCAGGATTGATGCTGATTTTCTGTTGGTTACGATGTAAGTGATCTGGATAATAATTATGTGCGACGCGTTGGCAAATGTAACCAAAGAAATGATCGAAGCCTTGCGCATTTGGATCACCCTCCGTTCCAGTCCAACCTAATCCCCACTTTCCGATGAAAGAGGTCGCGTAGCCAGCGTCTTGAAAAATTTCGCCCATCGTCACCTCAGATTCAAGCAGTGGACGCTGCCCTTCAAGCGCAGGGTCATTCCAGACGTCGCCGCGCTCGCCCATTTCGTCGTTATCGCGAATGTACGCATGGCCGGTGTGTTTGCCAGTGAGTAACACACAACGAGATGGCGCACAAACCGGGCTACCCGAGTAATGGCGCGTCATTTTCATTCCTTGTGCCGCGAGCTGGTCTAGGTTTGGAGTTTTGATGTGCTGCTGACCGAAGCAACCGACATCGCCGTAACCTAAATCATCGGCTAAGATGAACAAAATGTTGGGCGGTGCATTATCTTGCGGAGAGGAGCAAGCTGCGAGAGAAAGTAAAACTATTAGCAGTAGGCGCATGCCCCAATCATAACGCCACGCTAAAATTTTCCCCCATGAAAACAGACGTACAAATCGCACGTGAATTTACTTCACGCCCTATCGGCGAAATAGCCGCTTCTATCAAAGTTAACGACGCCGATTTATTGCCATATGGTAAAGACATCGCCAAGGTTTCTCTCGATGCTCTAAGCCGTCCGCGCACTGTCGAGGCGCCATCGAAATTGATTTTGGTTTCGGCTATTACTCCGACTCCAGCTGGCGAAGGCAAAACTACTACCTCGATTGGTTTGGCTCAAGCTTTTACGCAACTCGACGAGTCGGTTTGTCTGGCATTGCGCGAACCTTCACTTGGCCCGTGCATGGGAGTTAAAGGTGGCGCTTGTGGCGGAGGATATTCGCAAGTCATGCCGCTTGATCGTATTAATTTACATTTCACTGGCGACTTCCACGCGATTACTGCAGCGAATAATTTATTGGCAGCGATGGTCGACAATCATTTGCATTTCGGTAATAAGTTGCGATTAGATACACGCAAAATTGTGTGGCGCCGCGTGATGGATATGAACGATCGTGCGTTACGCAATATTGTTTCAGGCATGGGCGGCACCGGCATGGGAGTACCGCGCGAAGGTGGCTTTGACATTACCGCTGCATCCGAAATCATGGCTATTCTGTGCCTATCTAGCGGTATCGACGACTTGCGAGCACGAATTGAACGCATTATTGTTGGCTATGATTTAGACAACGACCCCGTTTTCGCTAAGCAAATGAATTGTGTCGGCGCGATGATGGCATTGTTGCGTGATGCGATGAATCCAAATTTAGTTCAAGCTTTTGAAGGTACGCCAGCATTTGTGCATGGCGGTCCTTTTGCTAATATTGCGCACGGTTGTAACTCTGTAGTTGCGACAAAAATGGCGATACACTTCGCTGAATGGACTATCACTGAAGCCGGCTTCGGTGCCGACTTAGGCGCAGAAAAATTCTTTGACATTAAATGCCGCAGTGCAAATCTAGATCCGCAAGCGGTGGTGTTAGTTGCAACTATTCGTGCGCTGAAGATGCACGGCGGTGTTGCCAAGTCAGATTTGGCTGGCGAAAATGTACAGGCAGTGGTTGATGGCTTAGCTAACTTAGAGAAGCATGTCGAAAATGTTCAAACTCTAGGCAAGCCACCAATTGTGGCATTAAATAAATTCGCCACTGACAGTGATGACGAAATTGCTGCAGTGCGTGACAAATGCGCCGAGTTAGGTGTCGAGTTTGCGGTTAGCTCTCATCACGCTGATGGCGGCAAGGGTGCGATTGATTTAGCCAAAGCAGTAATGGCGGCGGTTGAGCGCGGTTCCGATGCTTTCACGCCTTGCTACGATTTAACAGACTCACCTGAAGAGAAAATACGTAAAGTTGTACAAAAAATTTATGGTGCCGACGACATCACTGTTACGGCAAAAGTCAAACGCAAGCTAAATCGATTTGTCGAGTTAGGTTATGGCGAATTGCCAATATGCATTGCCAAGGTGCCGGGGTCGTTATCCGACAATATTAGCTTAATTGGCCGCCCTAGAGGCTTTACAGTAAAAGTTCGCGATGTGCAAATTAACTCAGGCTCAGGGTTTATCGTGGTTCTTACCGGAGCTATTTTCAGAATGCCTGGCTTGCCGCGCGACCCAATGGCATCTCACATAGAATTACAAGAAAACGGCGAGATAACCGGGCTAGAATAGTAAGCATGTTAAACGAAAAGCTGCAGGCGTCCATCGCTAAGTTTGAGAAGCAAGCTAAGTGGCCGGCCGACAACGACAAGTTTCGGTTTAAGGTTGCCGAGGCTGGCGACTACCCGCAGATTTACCAATTGTTCGAAGCGACCTTCGGCGAAAAACGTAGCGCTGAGCACGTGCAATGGAAATACTGGGCTAACCCTAACGGCGATCCCTTTTGCGTAATTGCGATTGATCAACAAACTAATCAAGTTATTGCCGCGTGCACTGGCATGAATAAAAAAGCCTGGGTTGATGGCAAAGAATCTAAAGGAATTATGTTGTGGGATATCGCGGTGCATCCCGATGTGCGCGGTGGCGGACGACTATTTCGCGATATTACTTACGGCATGCAGGTTGCAGTTAATGCGCAGCAAGGTGTTAACTGGGGCTTTGGTGGCCAATCGAAGCCGACGGTAATTAAAATGGGCGTGCGTTGGTTCGGCTATCACATGATTCTGTCGTTGAAGCCATGGGAATTGCGTTTAAGCTTGCGCCCCGCTTTCGTGCAACGCTTTGGCGGCTTGGGCAATTGGCTAGGTGCAATTGCAGATATCTTTCATCCAACACCGAAGCCTAGCAGCAAATTTACTTATAAAGCAATCGAGCGATGCGACAAAGATGTCGACCAACTGTTAGTGGCGCAACGTGATTTATACCGCGTTTCAGTTGTGCGCGACTCAGCAACATTGAATTGGCGTTATTTTGATAACCCAATGTTTAACCATCAAATGTTGGGGGCTTACCAAGGCTCTAAGTTGGTGGGCTACGTTATTTGGCGCGAATATATAGATGAAACCTTGTTGGTGGGCACAGTGCTTGATTTGTGGCACGGCGAAAATCAAGAATTAGCTGCTGACTTATTTAAAGCTGCTGCAAATTCTGCAAAGGCGCGCGGGGTTGGCTTTTTGCGCATGGCCGTTGAAAATAACACGACTACCCAACTAGCGATTGCTGGTGTCAAAGGTACTGCGATTACCGAGCGCATCGAAGATGATAATATTATTACGTCGATGATGCTCGGAGAAGATCCGCATCGGCACAGCGACGCAGCTTACTCCGAAATGGATACAACCACTGATGGTAAAAACTGGTTTTACACCCAGGGCGACGTCGACTTCCGCGACTAAATTATCTGTCCGCCGTCAACGCGTATGATGTTGGCGGTAATTTGTTTAGCCGAGTCGCTGCACAAAAACGCGACGCTGGCGGCGATGTCTTGCGGCGTACCTAATTCGTTGACTAACGATTCGGCAAGCGCGGCATCGCGGTATTTGTCGTCGAGCGCTAATGTCATTGGCGTGTCAATCCAGCCGGGTTCGATTATATTAACTGTGATGTTGCGACTGCCCAATTCTTTTGCCGCGGATTTCATCAAACCATGCAATCCGGCTTTAGCAGAAGCGTAAGCTGTTTGGCCAAATTTACCACGGCTACCGTTAATGCTGCCGATGTAAATAATGCGTCCGAATTTGTTTTGACGCATGTTTGAAGATGCGTGTCTAGTTTGCAACCACGCGCCGCGTAAACTGACTGCGTGTACGGCGTCGAATTGTTCGACATCTTGCTTCCAGATGGCTGCATCTCCGGTGATGCCAGCGCAGTGCACTAAGATGTCTGCCGGATAATCATGGTGCAGTTTTTCAACCGCGGACGCATCGCTAGTGTCGCTTTCGACAATCGTAATGTTAATGCCAAGCTGTGCAGCGAGTTGTTCGGCTTGCTGCTGCTGACCAAGATGGGTTATAACAATCTCAAAGCCATCGGCGTGTAATTTAGACGCAATGGCCGAACCAATCGCGCCTGCCCCGCCAGTAACTATTGCGCGCCTCATCGGTTTTGCCCTTCGGGTTTGCGTTTTTCGATGAAGGCGTTGATGCCCTCGTTAGCGTCGGCCGTTTTCATCAGTGATTCTAGATATTGTTTTTCTAGATCTGGCAAAACTGTGTTTAACGCGTGGCTATATGGCCAGCGAGAGGCTTTGCGGGTATGACGTAACGATGATGCTGACAACTTAGCAAACGATTTTTCGGCCCACTCTTCGATATCAGACATAAAATTATCCGCACTGAATTTATATTCGGCGATACCGTAAGCAACTGCAGTTTGTGCATCAACAAAGCGACCGCTGCTTAACATTTCTGAGGCGCGCCCCGCTGTAGTGCGTAAAGGCAGTAAGGCCGAGCCAGCTGGAGGAAAAACACCTAAAGATATTTCAGGGCATCCTAGTAGGGCATCATCTGCTACGGCAATAATGTCGCAGAGCAAAGCGACTTCGAAACCGCCGCCAAAACACCGTCCTTTGACAGCTGCCATTAGCGGCGGCAAATCTAGTTCATCAACAAAGCGCATGAAGTCGTGAAATTCGCGAAGCATGTTACCCACCAAATCGGGGGTATGCTCTTGCACTGATGCGCCATAAGAAAAATGGTCGCCTTCGCCCTTAATTACTACTAACTTAATGGACTTATCATCAGCAGCCGCTGCAAGCTGTTGGCGCAAATACGCCACATTAGCGCGGTCAACAATATTTGCCGGCGCAGGACCAAACTCTATGACCTTAATCATTTTTCTGAATCTTTATCTTTAGCGTAAGGCGCGCAACGCTCTGCCAAATTATCGCCGTAGCGCACACCTTCGGACAATGCGCGGCGCATTTCAATGAAATCGGTTTCGCGTTCGGCACGCGGCGCGCGATCAAAAGTGCGGAAGCCAATTCGGCCTTCGGTCATCATATTTAATCCTAGCCAAGCGCGATTTGACTCGCGGTTTTTATCCCAGTGGATTAACTTGTGTTTACGCAATTGTTCGAGAGTGTAAACGGTGCAGTCGGGCATGGTATGGGCCAACTTTGCGCACATATCATTCACCATTTTGTCGAGCATTGAAAAATCAACTTCGGCGGTGGCTAACACTTCTTTAGCAGCCGCGCGCTCTTCACCAGTTTTGAATTGGCCGTAAAGAGAACGTCCGTATTCGTCGGTAATGAATTCGGTGTAAGCCATTGGGTTGGAGATAAATTTGCCGTCAACTTTTAACGACGGTGCGATGCCATTTAACAGGCCGATGTGTTGTGCATAATGTGCGCTCCATTGTTCGCATAAAGTGCATGATTCGACCGCGCGCGCCATGCCGACAAACACTGGCAAGTAATCGGTAGAGCCGCCAACAGGTGCGGAACCATGCTTTGGCCCGGCTTGACCGAAGCGCGCAGTATCGACTGACACCGTAAAATCGCAAGCCATGCCGATTTCTTGGCCGCCAGCGATGCGCATGCCATTAACGCGATTGATGACTGGTTTGTCACATTCCATTAACGCCGACACGCCGTCATTAAACAAACGCATATAGCGACGATATTCATCAGGACGTCCGCTGTAATGCTCGCTGTATTCGGCAGTGTTACCACCTGTGCAGAATGCCTTGTCGCCGACTGCGGTAAACACTACACACACCACGCTTTGATCGCTGGATGCACGGCGCAATGCCAAAATCAATTCGGCCATCGCGCGGGTGGTGTAAGAATTATATTGCTTAGGATTGTCTAACCAAATCCAGGCGTTGAACAAATCTTCGACCACAGTGCCGTCTTGCAGCACAAGTGGCTTGAGTTCGTATTTGATTTGCGTAAACTCGTAATCAGGGGCGAGATCGTGGTTGGCGAAAGTAGTCATTATTAAGGAATTAAAATCGGGCGCTCTGAAAGTTTGTGCGCATGAACATCATCGAGCACCGAATTGATGTCGTCCATGGAAAAATGTTTGATGAATGGTAGCACACTGACTTTAGCATCACGAATTAAATCAAGTGCCGGCTTGTACAATTGCGGACGGCATCCCCAGTTGCCAAATGCGCGTGCGTCGAATGCCATGAGGTTAGACAGCCTGACCTCTACTTTGTTCAAGCAGAAACCGACGATGCCTACTACTCCGGCGAATGTCATTAGTGACCATGCAAGTTCTTGACCTTGCGGAGTGCCGCTCATTTCGAGAACTTTTACCGCCACGCGCGGGAAACCGTTTTCTTTGCAAGCGCCCTGCACTGCCTTACGTGCGGCAGTTGCATCGAGGCCTTTAGTGTTAACAGTGGCGATTGCGCCGAATTGTTTAGCGCGTTCGAGTTTGGCGTCGTCGATGTCGATGCAAATCACATTGGCGCCAAAGGCCTTGGCGATTTGCACGCCGAATGAACCCACTCCGCCGGCACCGATAATGATCACGTTATCGCCCTCGCCCACTTCGGCACGTTCACATGCTTGATACGGGGTTGAGATTGCATCCGCCAAAACGCTGACGTCGGCAAGTTGCACATCGTTGGGCAAGCCGCTGGCATCTACCAACCATTTGCTTGGCACGACAATGTGTGAAGCGAAGCCGCCCTGAAAATCATTGCCGGGCATTAATTGCGCGCGACATGCGGTTTCGTGACCGGCATCGCACAACTCGCAATCGCCGCAGGGCAACACCGCCGGAATAATCACTGGCTGTTCAGTGCCAACAACTGTGCCGGAAATTTCGTGGCCTAGTGCCAGCGGCAACGGGTGATTAGTGCGCACCCCGCCATGCAAAAAACCTATGTCGGTATGACACACGCCACAACCAGCAACTTTGACAACTACCTCATCGCCTTGCAATTCAGGCAAATCAAAATCGACTTTCTCTAACGGCGCACCAGGCGCCGTCATCATCCAACGGTAAGGATTGACCATCGTTAAAAGTATGCCGCTTGACCAGTAAATGCCTGCCCAAGAATTAAAGAATGGATCTCGTGCGTGCCTTCATAAGTGACCACCGTTTCGAGGTTGCACATATGACGACCGCTTTGATATTCAAGCGTGATGCCATTTGCGCCGAGCAAACTACGGCAAGTGCGCGAAATTTCGAGCGCCTTATTCACGTTATTGCGCTTGGCCATCGACACTTGCTGAGGGGTCATCGTGCCAGCGTCTTTCATTTGCGCCAATCGCCAAACTAGCAATTGCATTTTGGTGATCTCGGTGCCGATTTCGGCTAACTTATCTTGAGTTAATTGAAAGGCGGATAGCGGGCGTCCGTGAATAATTCTTTCGTTGGTGTAACGCAACACTTCGTCAAAACAAGCTTGCGCCGCACCAACTGCACCCCAAGCAATTCCGTAACGCGCTTGCGTCAAACACGACAGCGGAGCTTTCATACCAGTAACTTTGGGTAAACGATTTGCTTCGGGCACGCGCACATCTTCAAGCACTAATTCACTCGTCACGCTACAACGCAATGACCATTTATGCTTTTGCTCGGGAGCGCTAAAACCAGGCGTATCACAATCAACAATAAACCCTTGGACGGCACCTTCTGCATCGCGCCCCCAGACAATTGCTACATCAGACATAGTGCCGGATGTGATCCACATTTTTTGACCGTTGATTATCCAATCATCACCATCGCGCACGCACTTAGTGCGCATGCCACCTGGATCGGATCCGAAATCTGGCTCGGTTAAACCAAAGCAGCCGACGTATTCACCATTCGCTAGTTTAGGCAAGTACTTGTTTTTTTGTTCTTCACTGCCGAATGCCTCGATCGGGTACATAACTAAGGACCCCTGCACTGAGCTAAAAGAGCGGATGCCTGAATCGACGCGTTCTATTTCTTGGCAGATCAAACCGTATTGCATGCCAGTCATACCTGCCCCGCCATACTGTTCAGCTACGGCTGGGCCGAGCAAACCCAATTCACCCATTTCTTTAATGATGTGGTTTGGGAAAGTGCCTGCCTCCCAGTGTTCGGCAACAATTGGCATCAACTTATCGCTGCAGTATTCGCGCACCATGTCGCGGACCATCACATCTTCTTCGTTGAGCATTGAAGTGATGTCGTAAAAATCAAATTCGGTGTACTTAGACATTGCTAGTTGTTTTTTTAGTGTAAATTACTTTGTATTCAGAGCAAGCTGTTTCGGCGCAGTCGCCACAATCGGACGAGAACTCTGCATTAACGGGAGCTACAATTTTAACCGCGTAGCCCATAGATTCATAATTAGCCTTATGCTCGGCAATTTTTGCATCATCACCCATGAAGCGGCGCTCCCAGCCTTCGGATTCTAAGAATTCTGGTGAGTTAGTTTTTACAAAGCGACGCCGTCCAAGCCATGCTGCGCCGAGTGCAGAAACGAATTGAGTCATTTCACCATCAGCCAGGTTTACCGAATAGCCCTGTTTTTCTTCGACCGCCTGCGGCATTGTAGGGAAACGCATAATGCCACCAATCAGAGTATATTCTGCCTGGCCCTTCACTCGCTTCATCAACTGAATAGCGCGCACAGTCAAGGAATCAATCGCACCCTGCATGATGTCAGCCGGCGGCGTGCCCAGCGACAACTGGTTGATGACTTCTGATTCAGCAAAAACTGCGCACACGCCTGAAATCTCGGCGGGCTTGGTAGCGCCTTCGAGCAACTTAGCAATCGCTGTAGTTTCATAGCCCATGTAGCGACCGGTTTTTTCAAGAAACGCACCGGTGCCAGCCGCACATTTATCATTCAAACGAAATGCCTTGACCGTGCCATCTTCTTCAACGCGGATGGCCTTCATAGTCTGACCGCCAATATCTAAAACAGTCTGCGTGCCAGGGTAAAGCAATTTTGCCCCACGCGCGCCAGCTGTCAAATCGGTAACATGCACATCTTTGAATTTAACTTGATGGCGGCCGTAACCAGTGGCTACTACGTAATCGATTTGCTCGGCTGTGACTTTAGCCTTATCTAGCAAGTCATCAAAGCATTGCTGTGAAACTTCGCTTAATTTAAATCCGGTTTGGCGCATCACCTTTGCGAGAACTTGATCTTTTTCATCGAGCAAAATCGCTTTAGTGTAAGTTGAGCCAACGTCAATTCCTACGGTTAATACCATGATTAGGCCTCTATTGCTTGAGGGTTACGCGAGGCCATGATGTGGTCCATCGCAAAAAGTGCGGCGCCTAGAGCACCCATGTAATGACAATCATCGGAGACATTCATCTTCTTTTTCAAAACGTCTTCGAGTGCTTTAACCATTGCCTCGTTGCGCGACACGCCACCGGTAAATGTAATTTCATCTTCGATGCCAACGCGGCGCAGCAGCCCCATTGAGCGAGTGGCTATTGATTCGTGCACTCCCCATAAAATATCTTGCACGCGCTTGCCACGTCCGAGCCATGACAGCACTTCTGATTCAGCAAACACGGTACAGGTGGTTGAAATGTTAACGCCCTTTTTTGATTCAAGCGCGGTTGGGCCAAGGTTGTCGAGTGAAATATCTAGCGCCGCCGAAGCCGCACCCAAGAAGCGCCCGGTGCCAGCTGCACATTTATCGTTCATGCAAAAGTCGTCAATTTCGCCGGTAGCGCTTACTTTGATGGCCTTAGTATCTTGACCGCCCATGTCGATTACAGTGCGCGTGTTCGGAAACATATGATTTGCGCCACGCCCGTGACAACTAATTTCAGTGACTTGCTCGTTACCGAAAGTAACACGGTAACGACCATAGCCAGTACCAATCACCCACTCGACTTCTTCTTCAAGAATGTTTTGCTGCTTTAGTGATTCACGAAATGCGTTTTCGGCGGCGGCAACCACATCGGCGCCGGTGTCAGTTAAGTAACGTGCGACAATCTTGCGATCTTCGTCAATGATTACAGCTTTAGTTTGGGTGGACCCAACATCTACTCCTGCGGAATATGCCATTATTTTGCTCCTGCTAATTGGTTTTTACGACGCGTGGCAAGACCCTCGAAGAAAGCATCTGCCCGGTTTTTCATTTGCGCCTCTGAGACTACACGCGAATCCATCATGTCCGATTCCAAGAACAAACTTGGGATATCATTACGTGAGCTAAATGCCTGGCGTCCGTCAGCCAAGCCCGTGGATACGGTGCGGCAACTTTTAATCGGATGGTAAATGATGCCATCGATGTTAAAGTCTTCGACCATTTTTTCTAGAACGATATCGTTGTAGAACATGCTATCCATGGCGTCGCGCACATTAAGTAGTGTGCCTTCGGATAGTGCCTTGATTGGGTCTTTGAGATCATATTCATACCCTTTATTCGACCCCCCCGATGCAAACCACAGGTAAGTCGAGTGCACGAATGAGCCTCCCCAATCGCTGAACATTTCATTGAAGCGCCTGAAGATTGGATAACACGGTACACCAGCAAAGGCCAAACGGTATTTTTCTTCGCCAATTGTGCCAATATTATTTTTGGCTTTGTATTCCATTTCTTCAACCAGTCGCTCGAAGAAATCAGCGCCACGCTTATCACCGCGGAGACCATTCGCCACTCCTAGATAAACAGTACCGTCGGTTAAGGCATTAAACACCGACGGACGCGTTGAATTGAGATCTAGAAGCTTTTTCCAACTACGGCTGACCGTGTTAGTGTGCGACATGACCTCGCGCAATTTATCGACATCGAATTTCTTTGCGGTCACTTTTTCGCAAACAGTTATTAATTCTTTAATTTGGTGCTCGACATAGCGGCGATCGTTTTCAAAATCGGTGCTGCCGACTGGCGACGACTTACCTTGGGCACGGGTGCCCGGCACATCGATAGTAACCACCGGCATTTCGTAAAGACGCTCCCATGCTTCGGCCCACTTAAGGTAGGTGTTACAAGCATTAGTTAGCACCGCCAACTTTGGCTTAGGGATAGTACCCATTGGGTGCTCACCACCGCGCAATTGCATGGCGATGTCGGCCTTCACGTAACCGCAAATATCAGGCGAGTAACCATGATCTTCGGCCTCGTTAATGTAGCCATCAGCCACTTTGCGAATCGCAGTTTGCAGTGAATTAATTTCGGGAAAAACCACCGGAATGTCGAATGACTTGAGTATTTCATTAAAAGACCCCATCACAAACACGTAAGCCGCGCTTTCTCCGCGCTCAGCGCAATCGTTAAGTTCGCCAAACCAATCTCTGAATAATTGCGCGCCCTCACGGTTACCGCGCCCCACTAAATCGTTGTGTGTATCGTTCATCTTATGCAAAAAGGATGTTTTCCATGAAAGTCTCTAACTGCAGCTCGAGGCTGGCGAATGAAGTCATGTTTTCTTCGAATTCGCTGACAAAATAAGGGATATTTTTCTCGTCAAGTGCCTGAATATAAGCCACTTGTTCTTCTAAACCAGGTTCACACATCTTCGCCGCAGCCACGATGACCGCTTCGCCACGCGCTTTGTCAAATCGGTCGAGTAACATGTGTTCTTTGCGCTTATTCAAATCATGCTGCACCGGACTGTACGACGAATCGTTAATGTAAGCCCAAGCAAGTTCCCGCACTGGATCATTAGTTTGTTTAACGTCGCTTAATAAGTAGCGCATTCCTATTAAAAAGTCGTCGTCAACCACATAGCATGATTGGCCAATGGTGCTAATCAATCCGAGTGGAGGCTGCTCACAAAACGCGCCTTCAAAAACTACTCTGATACGATCTTCTTGTTTGGTTTCAACCGCCTCAATCATTGGCAAAATTGTTTCGAGCATTTCATTGTGCTCTTCACGCATCATCATGCCGCCGATTGCAACTAATGAATAAGCGTCGTCGGCGCCAATCTTCCAGGGAGTATCGCGCTTGATAGCGTAAAGCCGACGCAGCAATTCACGATTAGTGTTGTAAACCTTAATCGAATTATTTATGGCTGCAGTCGTTATTTTCTCGCCGGTAATTTCTTCGAGGTCACGGCGCAGACGATTGTATTCGTCAGAGAGATAATCAACCGAGGCGGATGAATTAGGATTTTGCGGTAAATACAGAATCTGACAAGTGTAATCAAAATTACGTCCCCAGATGGCGGCTAGGTTGCGCGCTGCATCACAAATTGGGTGCGTGACGAACATATCAAGCTCAACTCGCTTTGACAAAACCAACTCAAGAGAAGTTTTGATGATTGAGCACAAATACGATCCAAAGTGCGAATCTGACTCGTCTGGAGCCAAAGAAGCGCCACGCATCTTAAGTGGTAACATGCCAGCTGCATGAACCAATTCATCCGGGAAGTAAACCTGAAAGGCGCCCACAATTTTGCCACCCTGCTCACGCCATTTTTTAGCGGTCGGATAATCTGGGTCTTCGGTTAACTCGCGACACTGCAACAAAATCTCATCGAGATCGTGTCCTTGCCAAGTAGTAAAAAGTTTTTCAGTCATAATTAGTTGGTTCTGAAACTAGAAATGCCAGTGAAGAAAAGCTTCAACACATGATCGACTCTGGCGGCGGTTGCAGGAAAAATTCTGCCCGCATGAGGAGAAAGAGAAACCTCAACCAATGCCACGAAATCCCAGGACAATAAACGGGCATCGAGAGCTTCGGTATCGAGGTTAGAACGAGTAGCAATGCAATCACTAAGGATGTGCTCTACTATTTCGGGTAAGGCTTGTTGGTATGCCTTAACTAATTGCTCGCGCTTTTCGCCGCTGAACAAATGCAAGTCGCGACGCACCAAAGTAATCAGCTGACGTTTCTGCTCTGGCAATTCAAAGTATGCCGTAGTTAGCAAACGCAAGCGTGTATTGGCATCGCCTGCGACATCGGAGACTGATTTGAATAGTTCGCGTTTAGCTGCTAAATCGCTGAGCAACATCTCGAGATAAATATCTTCTTTAGATGAAAAGTGATGGTAAATCGCCCCCTTAGTTAGCTCGGCGGCGGCAGCAATCTGATTGATACTGACATCGGCGTAGGATTGATTAACGAATAGATCAGTTGCCGCATCAAGGATGCGCTGGACGGACTGGATTGAACGTAATTGTGTTGCCATAGCGAAACATACCGACTGGTCGGTTTTATTAAGTTTAACGCCGCAATTAAAGAGGTCAAGGTCTCTAATCTCTTTTTTCTTGAAATCCTGCCTGGCCACCTTATACTATTTATGTGTCTAATATAAGCTACATTTCACCACAAAACCCTACTGTAAAAGAACTTACGCTCGCTGTTATGGCGAATAATGCATCTGCCGAGTTTGGCAACTACATATTTGTAAGCAGCAGCTCGCGTAGCAATCGCCTGCTAGAGCAAGAACTTTTACTCGAAATTGAAGCGCGTGGGTTGTGGTCAAGCTTTCAGGCGCCGCAGTACGCCACTTTGGGCTCACTGCCCCATTCTGTGCTAGATATCGACAGCGACAAGATTGCGTCCATAGCTGCGTGTCAACTTGCTTGGGTAAATGCGTTAAGCCGTTGCTCGCCACCTAGCGTCATGTTGCACTTGGGCGTTGACATCAAATCACGCAGCGAAACTCTGCTTTTGGCGCAACAACTTGCTAACTTTTTTTCACAGTTAGCTTCAGAGCAAATTAGTTGTGGCGATTTGGCCAATGGCCAGCAACTTAGCGAATCCGAGCGCGCCAAGTTTGAGTTGCTGCAGCAAATGCACATGGACTATCTTAGTTATTTAGCCGCCGCCAATTTACAAGACAAAGATCAAGCACGCCAGCTCGCTTTAGATAATCAGGCGTTAACAATTGACGCCGAAACTAAAATTGTGGTGTTGTGCGTTCCAGAGATGAGTAACTTTCAGCGCAACTTGCTCAGGTCCTGCGGATCTCGCGTTGAATATATTCAGATGGGGTTTGCTCACTTAGATAATGCCTTCGACGAATTTGCATGCGTTGACAGCGATGTATTCACAACTGCTGGTAACACTTTATTGCATGGCGCTCAAATAAAGTATTCAGCTAATCCTCAGCAGATGGTATCCACTGCGTTGTCGTTGCTCAACGAGGGTGGGCAACAGCATTCCCCCGAAGACGTAACTTTTTCTTTGTTAGAAAAACAATGCGCGCCGTTTTTGAGCCAGTCTCTATCCGAGTTCGACGTAGATGTGCGCACTGCTGTGGGTGGCGATTTAGAAAACAGCTTGCCGGTGTTATTGCTCAAGCAATTACAAGCATATCTCGACAATCCAAGCTTTGATAATGGTGCGGCGCTGCTGGTTCATCCAGACTTGAAATTAAGGCCTAAGCTAAAAGCCGAGCTTGATGAATACCGGCAAGAGAAATATCCGCAATTGCTGCCTGAGATGTATTTGGCTGAAATGCCGGCTGTGGTAGATGTAAAAAGCAGTGGTCTGGGCGATGCTGTTGCAGCCACTCGCGATTTTTTACTGGAGGTCTATGGCGAAGTAAATATCAACCCAGAGCAAAACCAAGAATCTCATCGCCGCGCTAAATCTTTGCAGGCTGTGGCGAACATATTAAATGAATTACAAGTTATCGACTCTAGCCTATCAAACGATGTAAAACTTAATTTTGATTTTGCCCGCAGCCTTGATTTTATTTTGCACCAGTGCCGCGGCAAAAAATTAGTGCAGCGCTACAACGAGCAAAGCGTCGAATGTCTCGATTGGCTTGAATTAACTCTCGACCCAGCGCCAGAAATGGTGATACTTGGGTTCAACGAAAATTACGTTCCCGGAAAATCTGTCAACAATATGTTTATAGATGCCGAGTTAGCTAACACTCTTGGTATGTACGGTGATAAGCAACGCCTAGCTCGTGACTCTTATATTCTGCAGTCACTAGCCGCCGTCCGAAAAAATGCTGGTGGCCACCTACACTTAATTTGCGGACGCACTCAAAACGACGGTTCGCCTTTGCTGCCAAGTCGCTTGCTGTTCTTATGCGGCGCTGACGAGGCCTATGCCAATGCTGCCGAGTTTAGCGCCGAGCCCGCGCCCCCCGTTGCTGTGAGTGAGAGTCCGGCTGACGAACGCCACTTGCCGCGCGCGAATGAAAGCTCGGTGCCGGAGCGAGTTTCGGTTTCCGCTATCAACAGTTTCCTGAAGTCTCCGTACTCTTTTTATCTTGGCCACAAGTTAAAGTTAAACAGCGTTACTGTTAACTGCGCCGAATTAAATCCTATGGTTTATGGTGTTTTTACTCATAGCGTACTGCAAAATTTTGGAAACAGCGAAGTGCGCAACAGCACTAGTGCGGACGAAATATCCGATTATTTAATTAGTGAAAGCCAACGCCTTTTTGAGCTACGGTTTTCTAGTCCAAGTACCGTTATACGCGCACAAGCAGAGCTACTAAATAGTCGCTTTGTCAGTTTTGCTGCCGCTCAAGCAGCTCGGGCCAAAGAGGGTTGGAAAATCATCTCAAACGAGCGCAAACTGCCGAGCGGCTGCAAACTATTCGACAGCAGCTTCGACATTAGTGGCACTATCGACCGCATAGATCGGCGTGATAATGAAATTTGTTTAATCGATTACAAAACCCCTAACAGCAAATTGAATTACACTCAAAAGTCAGTATTCAAAAAAGACTTGTTCACAGATTTGCAGTTGCCACTGTATTATTTCTTAAGCGATTACCTCGAAGATTTAAAACCTTACAAAGTTAATCTAGCCTACTCACTACTAACTGCAGATAGTAAAGATAACGGCTTTTGCAATTTGAAATTCGACGACAAACACCAGCAAATTGCCGAAACTCAGTGCCGCGAGATATTCCGCGCAATCGAAGCGCAGCGATGGTTTTCGCTAGGGCATTCGCCATTCCCATCTGACACCGAAGAGGCACTGCGCGGCGATTCCCTGCTCGGAGTGAGCACTATTAGCGAGGGCGAATAACATGAATTCATCACAACAAATCAAGTTGGCGTCGGCAGGAACCGGAAAGACATTTTCTTTATCAAACACCTACTTAGGGCTATTCACCGGTGGCAAAGCAGCAGACGAAATCATGGCGTCCACGTTTACGCGTAAGGCGGCGGCAGAAATACTTAAACGCCTATTCGAGCGCTTGGTCGAAGGGGTAAATGACGACGGTAAGTTGCAGGAGCTTAAAAACTTCAAAGCGATCCCCAACAGCTGGACGCCAAATGATGTCAAAGCCTGTGTCGTGAAATTGGCCTTATGCATTGACCGAATTCAAGTATTTACCCTCGATTCACATTTCAACAAGATTGCCGCCTTGCATCGCCGCGAATTGGGCTTGCCGTTGCAGTGGCGCATGAGTGAATCTCACCAAGACGCTGAACTTTTACAAACTGCGATTGGTAATTACGTTTCTCAAAACAGTTTGAGTGACATTGTGTCAATAGTTGCATCACTGGGTAACGCCAACGCGCCACGCGATTTTTTAGAAAAGTTACTCAGCGAAACCACTGCAACACTTGACTTAGTAAGTGACAGTACCCCTAGCGCATGGGATTGCATAAAGCCTTACGCCACTGATATTTCTAAAGTCATACTACTTAGCGAATTAAACGGTATCCCTAATATTACTGACCGTAAAGGCGCCGAGTCCAAAACTGTTGCCTTGGTTGCCGCTGTAAGTGCTGGCGATGTCAAGGCGATGACTCACCATAGCACCTATGCCGACGACATGTGGCATAAGAAAGAAATTCATCGCGATTGGTTAACTCTGTGCCCTCGAGTTAAGCAATACGCGCGTTTAATCGCTACACAGCAAATTTTGTCGCGTAATAAAACTTATGCGCACCTATTTGACGATGTGCAACTTGAATTACAAAGGCTGCGTCAAAATAGCCGTCTGTTTAGTTTCAGTGATATTACACGCTTAATCGCTGCGGCAGTCGCTGAGCAACGCATTGATTTAGCTGACGACAACCTAGATTTATTACTCGACGAGTTTCAAGACACATCCGTTTTGCAATGGCGAATTTTGCAACCACAAATCACTGCCAGCATTGAACAACAACGTGCATTGTTTACCGTTGGCGACACCAAGCAAGCTATTTACGGGTGGCGGTCAGGTGATTCGCGTTTACTTTCTGGTCTTAAGCTTTGGACAGACGACAATACTCAAGGCGGTGCAGTTGAGCAGAGCACCTTAGACACTAACTATCGCTCCAGCGCAGTGATTCTAAACAGTTGCGATTTAGTTTTCTCCAATGCCCGAAAATTGCAAACGCACAGTGATGAAGTTGCTGTGGCGATTAACGACTGGACAGAAAGTTATGAATCGCACATTGCGGGTAAAGACATTCCGGGTTGCGCTTTACTGTTTGAAGTTAGCAAGACAGAAGACATCTCAGAAAAATTGGCCTTAGCCCAAGCGGCAGCTGCACGTGCAGCTAAGTTACATCAACAGGCGCCGTCCAAGTCTATAGCGATTTTGGTACGACAAAATTCGATGTTATCGTTGATTCAAGATGAGTTACGCAAACTCGACGTGCAAGCAGGTAGTCACGGTGGTGTTCTAATCACCGACGCCGAATCCGTGCTAATCACCCTATCGTGGCTGACAGCAGTGTTTTACCCCGGCGACAGTCTTGCGCGTTTTCATGTGCAAAGTTCTGACTTATCGACCTTTGGCAATGCTGACGATTTAAGTGACAAAGAATTTGACCGCCATGCGCAATTGCAGCGACGCACAATTCTTAGCATCGGATTTGGCGATTACTTACGTCGCCACATCTCTGATTTGCAAAAATGTTTTGCCAGTGGTCATGATCGCCACCGCGTGCAACAGCTGCTCGATTTAGCCTACCGCTTTGATGACCAAACTAATCAAAACGCGCTTGACTTTGTTAATTTTGTGCGCTCTACTAAAGTTAGTGACAGTGCGGCGACCAAGGTGAAATTGATGACAATTCATGCGGCCAAAGGTCTCGAATTTGATGCGGTTATTTTGCCGCAACTCAACGACGGGCTAATCGGCAGCATTCACCGCCAAATCGCATTGGGTTCAAGACCTACCACCATTGCAGCTTATTCCGAACTTTGCGCCTACCCCTCGTCCACCCATGCCGAGCTGGTTCCTGAGTTGGGCGAGCTAGAATCGAAATTAAAAGTTACGCGCTCTAGCGAAGCTATGTCATTACTCTATGTCGCACTAACAAGAGCTGTCGAGCGAGTAGAAATGATGGTGCCGCCAGCTAGCAGGTCAGGGCGAACTGACCGTGTGAGTTGTTTATTGCGCAATGGTCTCGATGTTGCCGATGAAAAGACTAAGCTAAGTTTTGCAGACAATGAAGAGTTGCAGCTGAAGTGGCAGCATCCTGATAGCGATTTGAGCGCATGGACTGCTGCTGCCGAAGAAGAAGTTGTTGTGCAAGAAAAGATGCCTTCCCCGTTTACGAACAGTAAAATCCCACGCTTGCTAAAACGTGTCGCGCCATCACAAGCAGGTGCCACCAGTCACAGTGGCGCAGAAATATTAAATGCGTTTAATGGCAGCGCGATGGCACGCGGTTCGCGCATTCATGCCTTACTCGAAAAGTGCGAATGGTTAGATGACTTCACAACTAGCGACAACGAATTGCAGGCGATGCTTAAAAAAGAGCACGTCCGCGAGAAGTTGATGAAGCCGGCAGACGGAATCTTCGAAGTGTGGCGCGAGCGTGATTTCAGCGCGTTAATAAAAGACGATAACTCGGGTTACATTCTAAGAGGATGTTTTGACCGAGTGGTCATCGAGCGCAATGCAAATGGCATCGCTTTATCCGCCGAGGTAATCGATTACAAAACCGGCAGTGTAAGTGAAGCGATGCGTGAAAAATACAACGCGCAATTAGTTGAGTACACTAAGGCTTTACAATTACTTCTCGAGTTGCCCATCGACTGCATTAGCAGCTGCCTTCTTGAACTTGATAACTGAAAAACTAAGTTTTTCTTTATCGGTATAACATGCAAGCACTGAGTCTTCTCTTGCAACAAGACTGATAAACCCGTCACTGCGATTGCCGCTAACCTGAGCGATTTTTTCAATTGGTCCGGGCATTCCTTTGCGCGGAATAGCTCTTGCAACCCACCAAACCTGCTCATCCATTTCTTGAAGCCAAGCAACAACCGGTATACCTTCGGGCAAATAAGCTACATCGGCTCTACCAATGGTGCCTTTTGCCGACACCACCGACGGAAGACCAAACTTTTTACCACCACCTTTGGTTTGGGTTATTTGCAAGCGCGGCACTTGCCAGTCTAGGTCACTAAAAATCGCGATAGCACCATGGCGATCGATATTGTCAAAAGCCGGGCCGTTAACTGGGCAGCCCTCAGGCACCCACTTTTCTACAAGCAATGGTAGTGGGCTGCTGAAACTATCAGGCTGCAACGGATTTCCACGCACATAGTAGACATCGCGTTCTTCGGCTGCTGAACGGTCGCGATAGGTCACAACTACATTTCCACTACCAAAAATTGCGGCATCTGTGTCACAGCAATCGCACACCAACTCGTCGAGAATTATTTCATTTTCGGCCAAACTACCGTCGGCGTTAACAACTACGCTGACCAGAGAAGTTTGATAAGCACCTTCGTCACCAAAGCTACCACCTTGTAGCCATACAGCGAAAAAGCCGCCGTCGGCCAAAGGCACTAGCGAAACAAAGCCATGCTCGGCCCCTTTTTGGTCTTGGTGCAACCACTGTGGCGCGGTGAATGCCGCCCCGCTCTCGCGACTAAAGGCAAACTTTACACCGTAACCATGGCCATTTGATTCAAGCCAGGTGATGATGCTGCTTCCGTCTTTGCCACCAGCAAAACGCGGCGTGTCTGCCCAATTAACCATCAATTTGGGGCTCGCACTAACCAAAGTGGGTGAAGTGAATTTGCCGTCTATTTGGCGGCGCATTTCTAGCCGCATTCTTCCCTCGAATTCACGAAAGTACCACAAATGCAAGACGCCACTCGCATCTAAGCTCATTCCGGGATACTTTGCACCTGCGAGAGCAATTTCTGGGACAGCGACAACACTTATATTAGGGTTACGTATCTCATCAGCACTGTTACTTACTTGCAAGAGCGACAACATACAAAGGGCGAAAAAACTCATTTAATTAGATTTTTGGAGTTAAAAGCAAATGGCAACAGCTCGCCAATTGTTTGACGACTAACATCAGAGGCTCCACCCATGATGACTGTTACCTTAGAGTCAGCAACAAACTCATGGATCACTTGTCGACATCCACCACACGGAGCAACGGTTTCATCAACATCAGCCCAGACTGCGAGTCGTGCAATTTTTTTAGCGCCAGCGACTATGCCACCAGCTATTGCATTACGCTCGGCGCAAACTCCAAGCGGGTATGCAGCATTCTCGACATTGGCACCAACACTCACTGAACCATCTTGCCACAACACTGCCGCGCCAACGGCAAACTGGGAGTAAGGGCAGTAGGCATTCGCGGCCGCCTGCCTAGCAATCGAGAGAAGTTCGGAATCGTCCATTTACAAACTATACTCTAACAAGCGCTCGTATGCCGGCATTGCAAAGTCTAAAAGATGTTCTATCTCGGCAGGAAACTCAGCCGACTTAGGAACATGCGGATGCCATCCGTCGCTGTTCATGACTTTGCGATACCAGGCTGGCGCCCAAACCCCATACGAGCTGTGAGTACCGCGAGGCCAAGTCATCATTTGCGGTTGATATTCTACTTCAAGAGCTGCGCACAATTTAGGCAGCATTAACTGTGGGTTGGCCAATAATCGCGTCGAGTCAATTACAATCGGTGATTTACCATGTTCACGCAGTCTATCAAACAATTGCAATTGTTGCCCATAAGCAATATCGATATGCTCGAGCGTTTTCAAGTCACTTAAAAGCGACGGCAACATCTCGCGCGGATGGCGAATTAAAAATGCATTGCTAACATCGCTGTCATCAATAAACGAAATGTCTTCATCGCCAAATAAATGATGGGCCATGTGCTTTACATATTGTATTGGGCGATCGCATTCTGCTCGTAATACATCTGCAACAACATCTTCAATGCTCTGTGATTGCGACGCCAAGACCTCGTCGCGCATTGGGTGGGGCTTTTCACTACGCCGCAGGTAATAAGCGTAAAGTGGCTCATCGACTCCTACTACATCTGAGTGTTGACAAAAACTACGCAACAGCGCAGTAGATACGGTTCGCGGGCATGACCACATCGCTATGCGCTTCACAGGCATAGCCATTACACTTTTTTCTTTGTGGATTTCTTCTTGCTAGTTTTTTTCTTTGTAGACTTCTTCTTTGTAGACTTCTTCTTAGTAGACTTCTTCTTCTTGGCAGCCGGATCGCGTGGCTTAAATTCGAAACCATGACGGCCATTCGGCTTACGCACTAAGCGAGCTGTAAAATTGCGTCCTTTGCGTGAAATAAAATCTTCGATCCAATCAGTGTGGCCTGCCTCGCCGAAGTATGAAATCAAATCAGCGCGTGTCATTTCGCGCTGGCAAACTGTACGAGGGAATTTCACCCCCTTCGGCTCACTTGACTCAAAATGCGTGGCGGTTTCAACGATCATGCCTTTCCCTAGAGGGCATGGCAGGTATTCATCTTTGTTAACCTCGTAAGAAATTTCTTCTTGGCCAACAGCGCCTTTCTCATCGTCGGACTTAAAGTTCTTAACAGGCTCAAACTCGAGTTTGTTTTCGTCATCAACCTTAATACGCCCGGCATATGATTCTCCGCGCATACTTACAAAGCCTTCGATAGGCCCAGAATCACGCTCGTCAAGCAGACGCGAGGCCAAGGGGCGGTTAATAAATCGCCCACGGAATTCTTTCCAGATGGTGTAGCCACATGCATCTGGCTCGACTGCCTCAATTTTAAAATCTTCTTTTAAAGAATTTTCAGGTGCTATAGCAATCAGCAAGGGCAACAGCTCGGCTATGTAGTCATCTACAAAACTAATGCGGTTTATTTTAAAATTGATGTAACCGTTAGTGCGTTTTAGGTCGTCTTCAACCTCAGTCACTTCATCGCGTGCAGCCAAATACTTGTGCACGATTTCGGCAATCCCGGCCAATGGAGTCTGCGCCTCTTTGCCCATCGATTTAATCGTAAGCTTGTAAGTGTCACCCTTGGCTCGTCGAGAACAACGATATCCTTTTAATCCTTCACGCACTTCATGCTTATCTAAAGGGCATTTGCCAACCGACTCTTCGTCTTTGTACAACTCTTCATAAGAAAAGTTAACGAATTTATCAACGAGTTCGCGAGTAGTAGACTCGATTGATGCCATGTAATCGCTACGTGGCATGTCTCCGTGTTCTACTTTATACAACGATGATTCCATTTCGGCAGTTTGCTCAGCTTTTGCCAAATCAATCGCACCAACACGTTCAAGGAAGTCAATTAAGGTAATACCTTTTGCTGCTGCTCGCAGTGTTTTACCATTGCGTAGAACATACCCCTTGCGAACCAATGCTTCGATTGTTTGGGCGCGTGTAGCTGGCGTGCCCAAGCCCTTGCCCTGCATTGAGGCCAATACTTCATCGTCGTCGATGTCTTCTAAAGACTCTGAAGCAACATCTGTTGCAATTTCCATTTGCCGCAATAAACCAGCCTCGGTATAGCGTTTAGGTGGACGAGTTGAATCTGCCTCGCAGCTAATTTGATTAACCGACCCGCTGGCTGCTTTGCCTGTTTCGACTCCGAGATCTGGGAGTTGCTCAGAAACCTTCGGAATGCGGTGCACTAGCATCCAACCGGCGTAAACCATGCGTTTGGATTCAGTGAAGAAAGTTATAGCCGAATTGTCGGACGGTGTAATCACCGTTTCGCGCACGACGTTTTCCCATTTTGATGGCTTCATGAACGACGCTAAAAATCGTCGCACAACTAATTCGAAAATTTTGGCGTCATCTCCGCCAAGAGTCGTTTTCGGAAGCTGGCCGGTTGGGATGATTGCAAAGTGGTCGCCAACTTTTGAATTATCAAAGTTACGCTTTTGGTTTTGTTTGCCATCTTTAACAATTTGCTTGGCCGCATCAGAGAAAAAAGCGGCTTGCTTGTCGTCGACGAATGCTTTAACAAATGAGCCGGAGGCAATGTCACTTAGCAAGTCATCTACTTTTGACACATAATCTTCAGGCAAGGCTTTCGAGTCGGTACGCGGGTAAGTCAAAACCTTGTGACCTTCATATAATCGTTGCGCTGCGCCAGAGGTGCGGATCGCTGAAAAACCAAAACGGTTGTTCGCCTCTTTCTGTAGAGAAGTCAGGTCAAACAATGCCGGAACATTACGAGTAGAGTTAGTAACACGCTCGGTCACTGCTGTAGGTTGCCCCTCGCATGATTTAGCTAAGGCATCGGCATCTGCCTCTTTCCAGATTTTGTCACCATCCTTTCCGGAACGCGAAGTGCGATAAGTGGCATCATATTTGTGACCATTCGCACTGAATGACCCCTTAAGGCGCCAAAAATCAATTGGTATGTGGGCCAACACCTCAACTTCTTTGTGAGCAAGAATTGCCAAAGTAGGAGTTTGCACGCGACCAGCAGACCACACCCCGCGCTCGCGTCGGCCCTTTAGTCGCTTGGTAATACCGCGCGTAGCATTAATGCCAACCAGCCAATCGCCCTCAGCGCGGCAATAAGCAGCATCAGATAAGCCCTCGAAGTCGGAGCCTGCACGAATGTCACCAAAAGCACTAAGGATGGCATCTTTAGTCATTGACTGTAGCCATAATCTTTCGGACGGCTTACCAGTATCAACATACTTTTCTATTTCGCGGAAGATAAGCTCGCCCTCACGAGCGGCATCACAAGCGTTAACGATTGTATTAATCTCTTCGCGCTGTGCTAGCTTCTTTAACAAACGCAACTGCTTAGTAGCCCCCTCGCGAGGCTTGCGTACAAATTTGCTAGGAATAACCGGCAAATCAGCTAAAGACCAGCCAGACAAGGCTGGATTGTAATGCTCTGGCTCTGCCAACTCGAGCAAATGGCCTACAGCCCACGATATTAGGTAGTTTTCACCTTGCCAGTAGGAGTCTTCGATTTTGGCAAATTTACCTGGAAGTGCATTTGCTAAGTCATTAGCAACGCTTGGTTTTTCAGCGATGATCAGTTTCATTGTATTTGGCCTCAGCCCATTCCGGCTTACCCGGAGACAAGAGGGACCTAGAAGGCCCCTACAGACAGAAATTTAGGGTGTACCCTCTCTAAGTGCAACTATTTTTAAGAAAAACTACGATTTACTTCAGTAGAAAGTTGCAATTTGCCGAAATATAGGTAACCAATGACTAAAACCATGAAAAAACGTCTACCTTTACTAGAATCCTTTGCTGCAGTTTTTGCTGTAGCAACCGTTGCCTTTATGACTGCCCTGCCTGCCATCCAAGAGACTGGCGAGCGCAATGTTGATTTACAAGACAACCTCTCATTAATACGAACTGCGGTGTTCCGTTTCAGCATGGACCACGAAGTCGATGGCACAGATGTTAGCCCAGTTGCAAATGGCGAAAACTTCGAGTCACAAATACTTGGTCGCACACGCAGCGATGGATCAACACACCAACGTGGACGCTTCGAAGATCGTTTCTTTGGCCCGTACCTCAATTCGATTCCGATGAACCCCGTTAATAATTTAGATACTATCCGGGTGATGCCAACCGGAATAAAGGAGCCTATCTTTAACGGCACCGCTGGATGGGTGTACGTTTCTGATACTGGTGAAATTTTTGCCGACCTTGCTGGGGTTGATGCACGCGGCATTGCCTACAGCCAATATTAGTTACCCCCTGACTTAGTCGTTGCGATATTTGCGATGGCAGTTGACGCACGAAGACTTTAATTCTTTGTAGCTAAGTTCAACTGCCTCGCTTTTTTTATTTTGTAATGCGCTGAATAAATCATCTGCGCGACCCACCGCTTTTTTCATTCGGTTAATCAAATCTTGATTGTCAGCCAGCTCTGCCGGCAACTCTTTAGAGCAGTCGCGCAATAAATCACGGGTTTGCTGCGCCTCGCTAAGAACTACTAGGTCGGGATGAGTTTCAGGAACCTGCCACTTATTTTTGCGCAATAATTTTATCCGATCCCAGTTGCGGTCAAGCATGGCCATTCCGCTAGCAAAGGAGCCAATTGGAGCAATAGCATGTAACTCAGGCAATTCAGCCGTTGCAGGATTTTTCCATTCTCGTACATCGCGCCAGAGGCCAGGATAATCTGCTGAAGTTCCGGCAACTTTCAAAACCTTTAATGCACTAGCTGCATTCACGCCGCTACGCTGCCGCCAGGCGATTGCAGCGACTGCTGGCCCCCGGTGTTTTCCGTGGTGGCAATGTATATAAAAAACGTCATCGCGCCCGTCTTCAATCATGCGCTTTACACTAAGTTGCGCATGCTCGCTAACCTCACTGTATTCGATTGGAATATGAATATACTTCATGCCATAGGCAGCAGCTAATTCTACATTAGGTTGAGCACTATCAACGCAAACTACAGTTGTTACGCCCAACTCAGCCAATGCTGCAAAAGAAGCAGCGCCCTCTGGAGCGGCACCAGTATAAATGCCATCTGCAAGAACCAACAAATGATTTATGTTGGCATTTTCAGATTTATAGGCATAATTGACCGACGCGCAAGAGCCTATCAAACACAAACAAACAAGCAAAACCTTCATGCCTACAATATGCAAATTATGTGCCATCGAATGAAACTAACAGGCGGCCTAAGAGTTCCGATTACGGAACGAGTCAAGTAGCCTTTGTGCAGAACCATCGCTGATTGCAGCGGAGGCCTCGGCAATGCACGTTGCAACAGATTCATCGGGCTTGGCCAAAGAGATGATTAAGCCAGCGCTGAGCAAAGTGGACGACAATTCAGGGCAAGGCATGCCCAACAATACTTTATTAGTTATTGCTGCGGCGGCGGCCAATTGATCGCCATCTGCTAACGAAGGTTCGTCTGATTCGAATAAAGCGAAGTCTCCGGGATGAATTCTTAGTGGTGTTTTGGTGCCGTTGACAATTCGCATACCACGAGTTGTTTCAAGGGTTGACGGGTCGAGCGAGCCATCAACGCCTTGCACAATCAAAGCGTTACGGTGCTGCAATGACTCGAGCGCGCTGGCGGCAATGCCCAGAACAGGACCAGGAATTGCTGCGGACATGGTGCGGCAGCCGTCAGGTATTAATAATTTGGTAACTACGTCAGGAATTCCGCGCAATAAAGTCTCGTCTTCAATACGCTGCAAGCGCTGCCATCCTTCGTCGGCGATGGTTGGGTTAAAACAAGCTAATGGCCCATTTGCAAACATTGCCTCGACGTGATTTGCATCGCCGGTTAATTGCTCGCACATATGCTGCCACGAGTCGCCGGGGGTAAGGCCGCGCCCCCTTAAACCCGGGGATGCCTGCAACAATACAGGCACTCCGGCGGCGGCGGCAGTTGCAGCAGCTGCCAAGCCTAGTGGCGGAGAGTTACGTTTGCCTAATCGGCTAGTGGCGACAACTACGCAAGAGTCTGGCAATTGCGGAAAAACAATTCGAGAACGCGCTGCGCGGGCGGCACCGACCAGCTCTTCGGCAGTTGTTCCTTTGCTGCGCATCACGCTTAAAAAAACTCCGAGTTGAGCGTCAGTCCCGGCGCCATCAAGGAGTAAGTTAAACAACTCTTGGGCTTCGGACTCGCTTAGGTTGTGTATTCTTCCGCCAGTAATAGCGCCATTAATGCGCTTCAACCACGGACGGATACTGTCTACCATTTATTTGTCTTTAATTGTTTTTAGAAATGCTTTATGCACTCGCTCGGCATGCCCCTTAACGCGGCAGTTGTCCCACATAGACACTATCTTACCCGATGGGTCGATAATAAAAGTAGAGCGCACATTAGTTTGATAAGTTTTGCCATTTCGTGTAATGTCGCGAAAAGCACCGTACTTGGTTGCAACAGCTGACGAAGTGTCGCTGAGTAATGGAAACGGCAAACCAATTTCTGCACGCAATTCTGCTAACTTAGCAGTCGGAATGTTGCTGATGCCGACCATAAATGCTTTGGCTTGTTTGAATTCTGGCAAATACTTTTTAAAGTCTACTGCCTCAGAGCGACAAGAGTTAGCTGTATGTGCAGGACAAAAGAACACTACAATCCAGCGGCCACGATGTTCGGTCAAGCGAAAACGCTGGCCTTCATCGTCTTTCAAGGTAAACGCTGGGGCGCGCTTACCGACTACGAGTTTGGGGTTGGGCAAGGAGAGTAACTAGGGATTATCAACAACTTCAGGAGCGTCGATATTAGTCACTTCTTCGATTTCGTCAATCACTTCTTCCGTTTCTTCAAGCACTTCTACTTCTTCAACAACCTCGTCTTCGGCACGTGGACGAATGTGCGCAAAATACGATGCCTTCTGCTTGTCGTACATTAATTTTCCATCAACAACTGCCCATTGCACGAAACTACGGTAATGAAAAAGATCGCCATCGCAGACAATGATGTTGGCGTCTTTGCCGACTTCGATACTACCCATGCGGTGATCAACGCCTAAGATTTCGGCGGCGTCAATAGTAATCGAACGTAATGCAGCATCTTGAGGCAAGCCACCGCGAATTGCAAAGGCGGCCTCCATCGGCAGAGTCATTAAGTCGCGGCCAGCAAGTCCCATTAGTGAAATTGAATTTTCACCCGGAAGAATTGCGAATTTTACGCCGTGGTCCCACAGAGTTTTTGCGTTTTCGATTGTCCATCCGCTTGGGCGATTGAGGTCGTCGCTGGCCCATTTTTTATTTCGTGGCACAATGACCAAACGCGCGTTTACTCGACCAAGTCGTCCGGCGCAAGCCCATGCTTCTTGGCCACCAAAAATTACCGATTGCATTGGGTATTCTTCAAGCAGTTCACAAGTAGCGAGTAAATCTTTGAGAGTGTTTGCAGAAATGCGCGCAGTGGCCTCACCTTTGAGCAAGGAAAGATATTCTTCTTTAACACCTTTAGCTTTGGGTTCTTCACCCGCATCTTCCCCCATGGAATTAGTTAATTCCCAGGTGCGATGCAGGCGCATAAAATCACGCACCTTCGAAAATTCGTCACGCACCCGACGGCGTCCAGCAGGTGAAGTTGAAGAGAAGTTAAGATTCACCCAATTTGTAGGGCCGACTAAAACATTATCGACAGTACCGTGCTTAAGCTTAGTGACCATACCGCCATTTTGCAAAACGGTGATGCCGCCAGCCAGCGCCAAATCTAAATTTAACTTATAAGGATCGTAAGCATCGGCAACATCGGCAACATCGACACCGCGACCATTCACAATGCCGTGGGCATCACTAGCAATCAAGCCTGGGTAAACCTGCATACCTTCGGCGTTGATTATTTCGGCGCCCTCAGGGATGCGCACGCGCTTGCCGACTTTAAGAATGCGTGAGTCTTTACACAGCACCACGCCTTTCATTATCACTCCATCAGTCACAGTGTGAATATCGCCACCGACAATAGCCAAATAACTGCTGTCATCTTGAGCGACGAGGTTTGCGCTAAGAGCGAGGGCTAAAAGTAATTGAGTGATTAATTTCATCGTTGTTGCTCTAATTCGAATTGCTCGCGGTTGAATTTTTCTTCGCCGTCTAACACCAAGCTAGTGACTTCGGTGAACGGGTCGAACACATCGCCGCTCCAGATTACAAATGAGGCCGGCATGCCGACGGCAATTGTACCCATCACCTCTTCTTGTCCGAGAGCGATAGAAGGTTCGAGGGTAATCGCGCGTAAGGCGACGCCCTCGGCTAAGCCAGTGGCTAGCAAGCGCGAGATGTAAGTGCGGAACAACTTTAATCCCGCAAGGCTATTTGAGGACGGCGACAATACTAGCTTTTCGCATCCTGCAGCCGCTAATTCGGCAGCGATGTTTATCTGGTTGCGCGTGTATGGCAAAAAACTCATTCGCGCCTGGATATCGACGCGTACCTTCGAGTCGGCGATGCTGCCGATTACTTCGTGCAAATTTGAAGAACTTCCGAGGCTGAACACTACCTCATACGTTTCTTCGCGCTCTTCCATGATCTGTTGCCAATGCAACCAATCTGATGCTGAACGCATATGCACTTGGGCAACGCGCTCTTTGCGCACCCAGTCAACAAATGCCTGCTCGTTATCTTTTATTTTTGGCGCTTCAAAAGTTTCGGGGGGACCTTTGTCTGCATCTTCACCCTCTTTTACCTCTTTTACCTCTTTTACCTCTTTTACTTCTTTTACTTCTTCGCCATTTGCCTTAGCTTCTTCGGCAGCTTTCTTTTCTGCTTCTTGCTTTTCTTCCCATTCTTTACGCGCCTTCTTCCAATCTTTCTCAGCTTGGATTTCATTTTCAATAGCCTCTTCGGCAGCTTTTAAACCACCGCGAATCAAATTCTTAGCTGAGGCGCTTGTTGCCATATTCAGCTTAAGGTGCAAATCATCAACCAAAGTTTGCGGACGCATTGAACTTTCTTCAACCTTCAATACAGATGTACGCCCTGGAGCACCGCTGCCAGGTGGGTCTATCGCCACCATGCCAACACCATACTGCCATAAATCTTCAGCCCACGAATCGTTTAACCATAAAGAGTCGGCGGCAATAAAACGTGAATTATTTCCACCACCACGGCGGTCACTTTGCAAAAAGTTAGCGTGCGACAACACCAATGGCGGAGTCATTACCGCGCCACTACCGCGCATGTCATAAACAGTAGCATGCTCGGGCACCACTACTGCTTTGCCAATGAGCTCGATTACACCATCGCGCACCAACACTGAAGCATTAAGTAAAGCATCACCCTCGAGCGTTTCTATACGATCGAGGCGATAAACTGCGACACGCCCAACAGGCTCGCGTTCGTCTGACTGCTGCCAAGCGAGCGAACTAGTTAGCGTTATCAAAAGTGAAGAAAGAATCATCTATGCAGATTAGTAAATTTGACCCTCGCTTATGTCGTAGACAATTTCACCGGCAATCAAAACCATTTCGACTGCGGCACGCGGATCTAAAGGTTGACCCGAACTAACAACCAAGTCAGCGCGCAAGCCAGTGGCAATGCGTCCGAGGCGGTCGTCAATTAGAATCTGAGAAGCTGGACGCACGTTGATTGATTCAAGTGCCGTCCAAGTTGAGCACCCTAAGCGCTCGGCCAATGTGGCTTGATAAATATACTCTTCTTGCGGGATAACCGAAGCGTCGGTCTGAATAGAAATATTGGTGTTGCCAGCCGTTTCATACGCTTCGACTAGCCCGCGAACTTGCGCATTTTTACTCACATTAAAATCAAAATTACGCGGACCAATATTTAGAGCAGCGTCAATTTCGGCTAATTCTTTGCCGACTAAAAAACCGTTAAATGAACCATGGCTGACTACCACTGGCACACCTGCTTCTATCTGAAACATACGCGCCGTACCATAAGTGTCGCGCGCGCCGGCAGTGTGTACCAAAAACGGATGCTTCTTCTGAAAGATACCTGCAATCGACGCAACGTCGGGATGCTTATCCAAACTGTCTTCTTGCGCAACTTCATCGGCACGGTCTAAATACCAACGCAACATCCACCACATGCCCATGCGCGTTGCACCAAGGTCGTCACCACGCTCGGGGTTGTAACCTTGCGCAACTTTCACCGAACCCGGATATTTATAAACCACATCTTCGACGCGGTCTGATTCTTTGAGTTGCACCAAAGTACCGGCACCTGAGATGTTAGTGCCCGAACCCGGAATAGCGTTTACCATCGTTACCCCACCAGCGCGTCCAACTTTATAAAGTTGATTATTAGCGCGGATAGTATCTAGAGTGCGCAACTCGGGGTTATCGGGATGCACCATGTCGTTGATATCACCCCAGCCACCTGTTTGAGTGTGCGAGTGTAAATCAACTCCGCCTGGCCACACATATGACTGCGGATAATCTAGATGAGTATAGCCCTCAGGTATCGCCAACTGTGACTGACGCGCGATTTGCTCGATGTTACCTTGCGCGTCAATTAAAATTCGCGCATTATGCACCACATTGCGGTCGTCCATAGTTAAAGCCACCCCCGCATCTAAAGCGATTTGCGGAGTTGCTAAACTAAGAACGAGTAAACTTAACATCTATTAAAAACGGCGTTTGTCGGTCGCAGTGTCGTAGACTTTTTCGCCACGGATCCAGACCTTAAGAACCGAAGAGCGCGGATCAACGGGGTCGCCCGTCCAACAAACCATGTCGGCGTCGAGACCTTCGATTAAACGACCAGCGACGTCTTCCATGAGCAGCGCTTGGGCCGCGTAATTGGTCATGCCTTTCAGCGCAGTTTCGTTAGTACCGGCACCAAAGCGCACTCCCATAGCTGCCTGCAACGACAATTCTTCTTGAGGCACTACCGGCGAGTCGGTGTTGTAACCGAGAATCAAGCCCTCGGCTTGCGACCACCCAGCGGCGTTGCCAACAATGCGTGCGTTAGAACGGTCAAACCAAAACTGACGTGGACCATTCATTACCGGCACGCCAAGCGCAGCCGCAATCGGCCCAGTTTTGTAACCATCGAAGGTGCCGTGGTCGATAAAAGACCGCAACCCCAATTCTTTAACTTGCATCGTCAAAGTCATTAGCACTACTTGGTAAATTTGCGTGTGCACACTGACCGGAACTGTACCGTTACCCAATCCTAAAAATTCGGCATAACGCGGATTCCATTTTGCCTGCCCAGCATCATAAGCTTTCGCCCAATCTAATCCCTTAGACAAAGTGTCGCGTGTATTCCAGTTCATTAAGGCGCGGCCAACTCCGAATGAATACCGCTCGGGGTTACCAGCTTGCGCAACTTTAAGTGAGCCAGGACCGCGCACTACAACTTCTTCGAGGGTATCACCACCTGCTGTTTTAACTAGCATGCCGAAACCACCCATGTTTGAACCGGAGCCCGGAATAAACAATGCACTAGTAACACCACCAGCAACCGCGTCTTTCATCATTGGGTTGTTGGGTGTAACAACTTCGGCAGTCTGCAATTCGGGATTAGTCAAAAACACCGTGTCGTTTAAGTCGCGCAAACTACCTGCAATATGATTGTGCGGTTCGACCAATCCGGGCACCAACCAATTACGACCAAGATCAATCACTTGGACGTCATCGTCAATCTCAATATCTGATTGCTTGCCAACGTAAACAATCTTATTGCCTTGCGTAACAACAGCCCCATTATTAATCATGCCCTGCTTATCGGCAGTATAAACTTTTGCCGCGATATAAACCGTGGTGTCTGTTATTTGCTGCGGTGCAGCGGCGAATGCTAGAAGTAAAGAAAACATTAGTTGCGTGGCACCTCATTGCCATTAACGAATACCGTTTGCACGCGCGAGCGCAAATCAAATGGTGCGCCATCAAAAATTACGATGTCGGCATCTAAACCAGGCTGAATGCGTCCGACTTTATCGCTGATGCCAAGCACGTCGGCAGCCTGCGAAGTTAAAGACGCCAACGCTTGCTCGGAACCTAATCCGTAACTGGTGGCGAGGCTTAATGTCTGCGCAATCGAAGCCGACCCGCTTTGTGAGTTACTGTAAAAAGCAGTAGCTATACCATCAGCGTTGATGTTTGTGACTGGCACTACATCGGCATATCCGTTGCGTGAAACTGTGTCGGCCGACATTAGCAAACCAACATTATTGGCTTTCATTATTTCGCCAAGTTCGGGACTGTAAGAAATGCCGATCAAATTCATTGGAATTTTATACTTTGCAAATGCCTTTATCGCAGCAGCAGCTTCGTCTATTCGCTTTACAGAAACCACCGCAACTGCACGGCCTTCGAATAAGGCGCGCATGCCTTCGAGATCGTGATTGACCTCAGGTGCTGCAGGGCCCGCATCAACTTTAGTCTTCTTCTTTGGCTTAAAATCGCCGGCTTGTTCAATTTCGGTACGTGTCAGCACGAAATCTACCCCGCCAATTCCGGCTAGTGAAACCGACACACTCATTGAATCAGGCGCATCGATAATACCGTCAATCATTACTTGTCCGACCTCGGTGGGCATCTCAAAGTGGATAGTATCGTTTTCGTAGATACCACCATCTATTTCTAAGGTTTCTCCGGAAGGATCGTCGGGCGAACTTAAGATTGCTGTTACGTCACGACCTTCGTGGTGCAAATAAATGTTAATCGCTACTGGTTCAGGAATCATTTCGTGTTCGATAATTCCTTCCCACATGCCGTTAACCGGATCGACTGCAGCTTCTTCTTCGACCACCTCTTCTTCGGCTTCTTCCTCTCCATCTGTCGCGTCTTCACCCTCTTCCTCAACTTCTTCCTCAACTTCTTTTTCGCCTTGAGCGAGACGCTTGCGCAATTCTAATTCTGAATCAATTCGCGCAGTTTTCTTTTTCTTTACATCTTCAACTTGCCACTCGGCGTATTCTTTGGCATGCTCGACAAATGAATCGGTGTATTTTTTACCTTTCTTAAGGTTGCCACCCAAGCTAGAAGAATCGGCATGGTCGCTGCGCGAAGCATCAAAGAACACTACTGCATTGCCGTTTAACCCTGAATGCTCATCGCCCTGGGCAGCGGTCTTAATCACCTCGGCGCGGGTGCCGTATTTTTCGTAACGTGACGAACCAACGACAACCGAAGTTACTCCGTTGCGCGCAACATGCTGCCACAACTTCGAATAAAAAGATGATTCAGCCAAACGTGCCACCGACAACTTGGACGGCAAGTGCGTACCGTTAGTCATACCAACGTAACCACGAGCATCGATAAATCCTGGAGTAATATGCGCATCGGCACCTGCCTCAAGAATACGTGCACCCATCGGATGCGGAACCGAATGTCCTGCTGCAACAATGCGTCCGTCTTGCATCAATACCTCAACGCCTCCAGTAATTGCTGGACCATTACCGCTATGCAAAGTACCCGCGCGAACCACAACTGCATCTGTGTCGAGCGACTTAACTGACTGACGATTCCAGACACGCGCGCCGTCTATATAGACTTGACGAACTGAACTTGCTGGGTCGAGAGGATCGCCATCAAGCACCACGAAGTCGGCGTCAAAGCCGGCACTCAATTTGCCGACACGCTTTTCTACACCCAACACTTGTGCAGGAATAGAAGTAATCGCTTCGAGGGCGGCACCATCACTTAAGCCCATGCCTGTTGCCATCGCAGCTGCTTCCAGCAACAACACCCATGAAGCGCTGCGTCCGGATTTAAGTGCGACTAATGAATTGGCGGCTATCGCTTGCAATAAACCCGCGTCGAGCTGCGAAGGACTGCCACTTAAACTCGCGTACATCGGAACTTCGACCACGGTAATCGCCGCCGACGATGTTAGAGCTTGGTAGTTTTCTAAAGACGCGGAGGCCATGCCTTGCAGCACTACTGCGCTACCCCATTCGCTTGCGATCTCTAATGCAGCGCGTGCTTGGTCGGCGTCATCAACTAAGATGCGCAATGATTGATTACTGTTCTTCCAGTCAGTCAGTCCACGTACGTTTGCCAAACCACTGCTGTCAGCCTCGCCAGAAATCGCTGAACGCAATGCGCGCATCGCACCAGGACGCGTTGTTGGCGCTTGCTTTTCTGAAGGCAGCAACGGGTTTTCTGCCGTCGGCGGAATTGGCGGTCGGAAGTAATCAGGCGGATTCAATGCCGCATCAGTTAAGTTGACCAACAAGTCTGACTTGTCAGACAGCACCCGGTTGTCGCCAGCTGTTTTAACAACTGCACCGCGTCCGCCGATTAAGCGCGAACGGTCGGGTGACAAATAAACCGTTGTAATGCCGTGCTCTAAAACTTTTGAGTAATCAAGCCATGGATTAAAGTTATCGAAGGCGAAGTGATGCGCCGCCAATGACAAATCTGATTGAGAGCTAACGCCAGTAATCGTGGAATCAGCCGCAATCAAACCTGGAGTGATATGCGCATCACCCAATTCAACCACCGGCATCAATGCCGGCAATTCGTCGGCACTAAACACGCCAACGACTTTACCATCATTAACCACCAAATAAGCATCGCTGATTGGCGCGCTACCCGGCTGATGAATTACCGCGGCGTGATAAGCTTGGGCATCGACCGCAGTCGTTGCCAACAAACCCGCCGCGCCAGCAGCTATGAAGAATTTAATTAGTCTCACTACTTAGTGCCCTCCTGAAGACGTTGCAAGCGAGTATCGTCTTTGCGGTCGTAAACTTTGTCGCCACGAATATAAACTTCGAGGACTTGAGCTTGTGCATGCAAAGGATCGCGGTCAAACACAACAAATGTGCCGTCGGCGCCTTCGTTAAAGTCACCTATTTCAGATGACATCCCCCAGAAGTCGGCGGGATTTGTAGTTACTGCAGCTAAGGCAGCTGCGCGCGGCACACCCTCGCGGATACACATTGATGCCTGGTATGCTAAACGGTCGGGGCCCATGCGTCCTTCTTGTGAAGAGATGGCGAATTTAACACCAGCTTCGTGCAACACTAATGGCGCGAAAGTTTTTGTAGTCACTTCAGTAATAGGGTTGGTTTCGACGTGCCACATATCGCCAGAGATAACCACTGGACGGCCCATTGATGCAAGCATGTCAGCACCTTTATGCGCTGATGCGTTTACCACAAACACCGCGCCATCTAATAGACCATTGTCATTCAACCAAGTTTGCGCGTGCATGATATCGGTTGCCGTCGGCGCGTAAATCCAGAGACGTTCGTCGCCATTGAGGATGTCAACCATTCCGCGCTGAGTGTCGTCTAGATCTTCTTCCGAAATCAAATCTTTACCAGCAAAGTCGTCACCAAAGCGGATGTACCCGCCTGCGCTATCGTACATATCGCCATCTGCTACATCTTCGTCGTTATCGACGCCAGCCTTTTCACGGTCGGCGCGTACCTCGTCGTCGTAAATTATTGCTTCGCCGATTTCGCGTAGATCGATGTTTAACTTATCGACAGCTTCGCGCAGTTCAGCGAGTTGTGACGAGCGTGACCAACCACTCTTTGGACCGACAGCAATCTTCATGCCTAAGTCATCTGACAAAGTCATTTGCTCGATTGTCATTCCGGCGGGCGCAACAACTCGTCCGCGGCCGCCGATAACTGTATTGTTACCTGGCATGACGCCGATCGCTACAGTGCCACCGCGAAGTTCATCTTCGAAGTAAAACGAAACTGGGTCGATAGAATCTTTGACATTCAAAAACGGTGCTAAAGGAACGTTTTCGTTAGCGCGGTCCATTCCGGAATTTGAATGTGCCTCAAAAAATCCGGGGAAGACGACTGCAGTTGGGTATTCGTTTAGCAACACATCGAACGGGATCTCAAGCTCGCTATCACCTATCGCGGTGATGCGGCCGTTTTCGATAACCATGGTGCCTTGTTCAATTACACTGCCATCGGCGCGCATAATCTTTGACGCGCGAACCGCGACGGATCCGCTTTGTGCAGCTGCACTAGCGATGAAACAAGAAGAAACTAAAAGTGTAGTTAAGAGACGCATTTTTTATTAACGGTTGTCGGCAACGATTTGGCCATCAACAATGACAACCAGAGGAACGGATGTAGGATCTAAAGGATTGCCCGACCACAAAACTAGGTCGGCATCGAAGCCAGTTTTAATCTGGCCGAGTGAGTCGCCATAGCCACACAACTGCGCAGGCACAGAAGTAATTAGGCTAAGCGCGATTTTGTCATCTAAGCCCCAACGCACCGCGCGACGAGCTTGATAAATCAATGATGATTCAGTTAGCGGCGAATCATGAGCCTCGGCAGATCCCATAGCGAATTTAACACCATCGTCAGCCAACAAAGCAGGAAGGGCCGGCGTTGAACCAGCACCCTCTGAACGTCGTCCGCGAGCTAAACCTGGAGCGGCTTCGTAACGCGGTGTTACTAATGGCAACAAACTTAAAGCGAATTCGCTCAACTCTAGTTTGCCACTTTCGTTGACATGCTCTTCGCCGGGTTCGTGATAATCTTCACAACAAATTTGACCCGGCTCGGCGGCGTAACGCAATTCGGCTTGTGATGGGCCACGCGCAATCGAGCGACTTGCCGAATCATAGGCAGGACCGGTAACAATTGACACATGTTCACGCGCCACCATTTTGGCGATTTTATGCGCGTGAGTAGCCTCTTCGATTAACATACGCGGCCATCCAAATTCTTCTTGGAGGCGGAGTGCTGTTTCGACGTCGTGTGATTCGCGCGCTTGCACCCGAACTTGAATTTTGCCACTTAGCGCGGCAGCTAAAACTTCGAGATCGGCATTGTAAGCAACTTGCCCGTTGTCGCGTGATTCTACATATTCGAGTGCGCGGTAGAATTCGCGACGCACTACCCAAACCGTACCCATCCGAGTGTTTGGACGGCGCGCGGTAAAGGCAGTTGTCCATTTTCCGCTGCCGGTGTGGTTGCCCATCGAAGGGTCGCCGCCCAAAGTAATCTTTAAGGCCGCGCCGTCGTTTAACATACGCGCTGCTGAACCAGCTTCACCGAATAATGAGGCGACTTGGCCACCTTGTGTTTTAACCATGCAACCAAGCCCACCGATTACGTTCATCGAAGCTGGTGAGATGTAGGCTGTGGTAACCCCTTCGCTGGCGGCGTAACTAAATGCCGGCGCGTCGAACTGCAAAGAGTTGGCCAACTTAATCGAAGCAGTTGATTCGCGTGACTCTTCGAGGGTTGCGCCATCGACACCCATGTATGAGTAAGCATCAATCAAACCCGGAGTCATGTGAGCAGCGGCAACGTGTTGCGAATCATCGGCATCGGCGCCTTGCGCAACTGCGGTTATCTTGCCATTATTGATGCTGATAAGCACATCGTGCATCACTTGGCCGTCGCCAAGGTGAACGGTATCAACCGCCCATTGCGACGATTGCTGTGCAAGCAATGCAGTAGTTGTAATTAGTAGTGAGCTAAGAATCATTAGTTGTTAGGGCTGACATCAGCGCGGTAAACGGTTTCGCCGGCAATCATGGTTGCCAACACGCGGGCCTGCGCATCGAGTGGGTGCGCACTCCAGAGAACTAAATCGGCACGCGCTCCTGGAGCGATCACTCCGATGTCTTTGCGGCCGAGCATCTTGGCAGGATTTACGGTAACGCTCTCAAACGCCGCCTGGGGATTACGAGTGATGCGCGACCAAGCCATGGCTGACAATCGCAACGAATCGTAGTCGGTATTAGACATGCGTGTGCCGAACGCAATCGCAATATCAACCTTTGACATGCGCCGCCAAATTTCTGCACGCCGAGCAAGCTGCCCCACCCCAAATGCTGGCAGGCCAACTAATTTGCCAGCGTAAAGCCCGGCGTATTCGCCAGGGTCGCCAACTAAAACAAATTGTGCCCGAGTAATCGACAAGTCACTGAGCATTTGTTGAATGCCACGACTGCCAGCAGCGTCTTCAACAAAAAACCACGGATTGCTGCCCAGAGCTCGCGCTCCATATGTAGCTACCGACTCATTTAGAACTTCAAGAGCACCAGCCAATGAAGATGGCCCAACCCGTCGATCACTTACCGACGAAGAAAGTAAAGAAGCGATTTGCACAGTGCTACGGTCAGTGACTTTCGCCACCTTGGCATTACTTGCCGTGGCAATTAATGCACCATTTCCACTAAGAACATTAGTAGGGTCAGGCACTAAGTGAGCTGATGTTACACCATGCTTTGCCAACTCTAACCAAGCGTCGTGGCCGAGCAATGCGCCATCTACGGCTAGCAACTCGGGGGTGACCTTTGCGGACTGTTCAGTTATGTAACGCTCGCCACCAAGCTGCGAAAAAGTGTCAACGAACCCTGGCGCGAGGATTCCGTCTAACTTGATCTCGACCCCACTATGCGCAGGGTTGAGAGAGACTTCAACGATTTTGCCATCGAGAATTGCCACCTTGTAATCTGCCAACAATTTACCTTCGGCAGAAATAATTGCATCAGGTGCTAGGATTGTCGCTGCCTGCTGCGCGCATGGCATTAAGGAGGAGGAAGCAAAAAATGCGAGTATGGAAAGAGTGGTCAGCATATTACTTTGGTTTGTGCACTTTAAATGTGGCAGATGCGTCGAAAGGAGAGTTGCCCTCAAAAAGAAGCAGTGTGGCACTAGACCCACGAGAGATTGAACCATAATCGGTTAATCCAAGAATCTCGGCTGGCACTGAAGTTAGTGATGCCCAAACATTAGCAGCATCAGCACCCTGAGCGATGAGGTCGCCCCCGCGAGCTAGCAACATCATTTGGTGTCCGTCACTACCACCACTGGCAATCGCCACTGCTACCCCACCGTTTATCAAGCGTTGGTAACGGCTATAAAAATCGCGTTGCGATGAATTGCTAGTATGGTGATTAGGTGTAGCAGCGAGAATTACTGGAATTTGCGCGATACGCAATTCATCCGCCAACATATCGGCCTCGAAGCCTCCTAGGATGACAATATCTAGATTAAATTCTTTTTGCATTTTGAGCACTAACTTAATATCAGCAACTCGATCAACCTGAATTCTTAGCTTATGTTTGCCATCGATTGCCGCCAAGAGGATGTCACGTTCTGAATCAACCTCGGGCGCGGACGGAGTTTTAGGCCGCTTAGGCACCTTGGGCTCATCTTTTTCTGAATTCTCATCAGCATCTTCTTGTTCAGGAGCGTCTGGCCCGTGCTCATCAATGAACTTTTGGAGCTTCTCTTGGTATTTCTCTAGTTTATCAGGGAATTCTTCGAGCTTCTCGTCGTATTCATCGAAGCTATCGCGCCACTCTTGCGCCTCGGCGAAGGCGTCATACAACTCTTGGGCATTGTAACTCGCCGAAAACAAGTCTCCTGATGCGGCTCCGGCAGCGAAATCAAGCATTGGCTTAGCCGCAACCAGGGGCAGGTCTAATTGGGTGAATTCAGCGGGGCTACCTATCCCTAAGCGTAGCTGCGACCATCCAGGTGACAAATAAACTGCTGCGACACCCGCCTCGCGGGCACCCATCACTTGCGAATAAAGTTGATAATCAGCGAGTTTAACCTGAACTGGCAGCGAATCTCTGATATCACGAGAAGCCGAGGAACCAGCTTCTGTGGCGTAACCTCGCGGCGCAAATGATGTCCAGGCGTCGACAATTCCTGGGGCAAGCGACCCCTTTACCTTAATCAAGGCAGACTTCCCGGATTTTTGCCCTAATATATTGGTAGATTCACGGCGCTTATCGATAGATGAGATCCATTCGATGCGCCCGGCAGTAATTTTAACGAAAGCCGGCGAAATTCGCTTTTCTGGACTTATCCATGCTGAGTCTGCCTGGATTACGTAAGTTTTCTCGTAACCAGTAGTAGGTGAATCGGCTTGCTGCGGCGCAGAAATAGCGGTCGCAATGAGGATGAGTGATGAGAATGAAATCAAGAGGTGCTTCCTAAGAACGCTGATTAAATGAGCATACGCACGAGTGGGATTATGTTCAGCATTTATTTACACTATTCTTATGAACTCACCTCCCCAAGAGACCGCAATTCATCCCACCGCCGTGGTCATGCCCGGCGCCACCATTGGTGATGACTGCGAGATTGGTCCTTATTGCGTTATTGAACCGTCAGCAACTGTTGGCAATAAATGCAAAATTGGACCACATGTGCACATTCTTGGCCACACTACTATTGGCGATGATTGCGTAATTCGTAGCGGCGCGGTTATTGGCGGCGAGCCTCAAGACGATGATTATGCTGGCGAAGCGACCAAAGTTACAATTGGCGATGCTTGCCAATTCCATGAACACATTACTATTCACCGCGCAACGGGAAATGGAGAAACAATAATCGGCAATAATGTGCGCATGATGGCTGGCAGCCATGTCGGGCACAACTCGCGAGTCGACGACTTTGCTGTATTAGTAAACAACTCTGCAGTCGGCGGTCACGCGCATATCGGTGAGCGCGTAATCTTATCGGGACAAGCTGCCGTCCACCAGTTCTGCAAAATAGGACGGCTAACCATGGTCGCTGGCTCATGCATGGTTACACGCGATGTTCCTCCATTTTCGATTGTTACTGGCGCACATCCAATACGCTGGCGTGGCACTAATAAAATTGGTTTGCGCCGCAACGGAATTGAAAGTGACGAAAGCAATGCGATTCGCATGGCGCTGCGATCTTTATTCGCTAAAGATGTAAATCGCGAAACCGTGGCTGACGAACTGGCCACAAGTAATTATGATTCGATAGTCGAGATTGCGCAGTTCGTCCGCAACTCTACACGTGGGCTTCCAACCAATAAATAAGCATGACTGATTCAACTTCTAAAACGATAGATACTTTACTAACTGAGACTCGCCATTTCGCACCTAGCCCTGAGTTTAGTGCGCAGGCTAATATCCATTCTCAAGATGTTGTCGACATGGCACACTCCGACTGGCAAGGCTGGTGGGCAGAGTGGGCTGAAAAATTAGATTGGGATAAAAAATGGGAAACCGTTCTCGAATGGGATGCGCCCTTCGCTAAATGGTTCGATGGTGGCAAGCTTAATGCAAGTGTGCAATGTTTAGACCGTCACGTTGATGCCGGGCTCGGTAACCGCGTTGCCTACTTCTGGGAAGGAGAGCCGGGTGACACGCGCGAACTGACTTACCAAGATATGCTTGACGGTGTTTGCAAGACTGCGAATGGTTTAAAAGAGCTTGGCGTCAAAAAAGGTGATCGTGTAACTTTGTACATGCCGATGGTGCCGGAATTGGCGATGGCAGTGCTGGCCTGTTCACGTATTGGTGCAATTTTTTCCGTGGTGTTCGCTGGGTTCAGCGCCACATCTTTAAAAGACCGAATTCACGATCAAGAAGCCAAGCTCATCATTTGCGCAGACGCGACGTGGCGACGTGGCAATGTGTTAGACCTAAAAACTGTAGTCAACGAAGCAGTCGAGCAATGCCCAACCATTGAAAATGTTTTGGTTTACACCCGTGGCGGCGATTGCAAAAGCGAAGCAAGAGATTTGGACTGCGACATAGCTTGGGCAGATTTAATTGATAAGCAGGATAAAGTTTGTGCGCCCGAGTCAATGAACTCCGAAGACATCTTGTTCATTCTTTACACATCTGGCACAACCGGCAAGCCCAAAGGAATTGTGCACACAACAGGTGGCTACTTAACTGGTGCATACACCACCAGCCAATTGGTCTTTGACCTAAAACCTGAATCTGATGTTTATTGGTGTACCGCTGACATTGGTTGGATTACCGGACATAGCTATATCGTGTTTGGCCCAATGGCAAATGGCGCAACTCAAGTAATGTATGAGGGAGCGCCCAATCACCCAGGGCTCGATCGTTTCTGGCAGTTGGTTGACAAGTATAAGGTTAGTATTTTTTATACTGCGCCAACTGCCATTCGCGCTTTCATGAAATGGGGAGACGAACATCCTGCTGCGCATGATTTGTCTTCGCTGCGTTTACTTGGAACTGTTGGCGAACCTATAAATCCCGAAGCCTGGATGTGGTATTCGCAAACCGTCGATGTGATACTTGTCGAGCCAGAACAGCGCATTCGCAATCAGG
>JACKQG010000223.1_pt1 | contig 82886 bp, 87 predicted proteins | sample 8237621 | NCBI WGS metagenome assembly JACKQG01 (sample SAMN15677084, study PRJNA649215) | marine metagenome | biome: marine; feature: Black Sea; material: saline water; isolation source: suspended particulate matter (SPM) from the Black Sea western gyre | collected 2013-06-09/2013-06-10 | depth...
CATTGGCCTTTTTGCCTGTCCAAGTGCCCTTATTGTGACTTTAACAGCCATGTTTCGGACGGGGCCGTCGATGAAAAGCGCTGGCGGCGGGGGTTGTTGGCCGAAATGGCCCATTTTGCCGCCGAAACATCGGAAAAACAGCTTGAAACCGTGTTTTTCGGCGGCGGTACCCCCTCGACCATGGCCGCGGCCACGACGGCGGCCTTGATTTCGGCGGCAAAAGGCTTCTGGACGTGTTCGGAGGACCTGGAAGTGACGCTTGAGGCCAACCCGACATCGGTGGAGGCGGGGAAGCTCGTGGATTTTGCGGGTGCCGGCGTTACTCGTCTTTCACTTGGCGTGCAAAGTTTTAGCGATAAGTCATTGAAATTCCTTGGTAGAGAGCATTCTGCCAGTGACGCCATGAGGGCGATTTCTCTGGCAGCAGAGACCTTTGAGCGCTTTTCCTTCGATCTCATCTACGGATTGCCCGGCCAATCGGCGGCGGACTGGAAAAGCGAGTTAAATCAAGCTCTTGCATTGGCCGGTGGACACCTTTCCCTGTACCAGTTGAGCATCGAGGAAGGGACACCGTTCTTCCGCGACGGCGTCGCCGAGGCGGATTCTGATACCGGTGCTGATTTATATGAACTAATACATGAACGAGTGGCCCTAAATGGTTTTAACGCCTATGAAATTTCCAATTATGCGCGGACGGGTCAGGAGTGCCGCCATAATATGGCGATCTGGCAGGGCGGCGACTATGTGGGCATTGGTCCTGGGGCCCATGGGCGTCTCTCAAACGACGCCGCAACCGACGCCCTTTATCAAGTCCACGATCCGGGCCGCTGGCTTCAAAGGGTCGAAAAAGACGCCCACGCGACCGCCAAACGCCATACCTTAAGCGCCGCCAGCCGCGCCGAAGAGCTGCTTTTAACCGGCTTGCGCCTAAACCGGGGCATTGACGCCGCGCGCTTACCGGATGTCAGGGGCATCATCGCTGAAGACGCCCTGCGGCACCTCATAGAGGCAGATTTCCTGATCTGTGACGATAACGGCCTGCGGACAACGCACAAGGGCAGGCTGTGCCTGAACGCCGTATTGGCAGAGTTATTGGGCTGAGAGGTTTAATTAATTAATCTCGCTAAAGGCTTCTGGAGACGGGCTAATCACTTTGGTTGAGCGTGGCTCGATCTGTAACACCGCCAGACCCCGCTCCACGCTGCCATCGGCGAGAAACCGGAAGATGCCGTCGCGGCCCCAAAATCCGCTTTTTGTCGTCAGCACGGCGTCAGAGAAGTTCGGGCCGCCTTCAGCCCGGGCCAGAACCGCCGCCAGCGCCGTCGCGTCGTAGGCCAGCGTTGACAGGCGATGGGGCTTGTTGCCGTAAACCTTTTCATATTGGGTGATAAATTCGGTCCGCGCATCCGGCGGTGGTCCGGCGTGCCAACCGCCACTTAAAGCTGGTTCAGAACCAAGCCCCGGCGTGTCCCACTGGCCGGTTCCGAGCATCCGCACTTTTTTCGGATCGACATCATAAAACGGCAACAGCGCGGCGATGGAAAGCAGCGGCGGGCCGCCATCAGCCAGCAACAGGGCGTCAAAGGGCAGCTCCCCGATAGTTTGTAATTTCTCCAGTCTTTTCAAGGCACTGCGCGCAATATCATCGTCCCGTTCGGCCAGTTCGGCGCGCTGGTTGAGGAGCGCCTGACGACGCCTGTCGTAATCTGCCAATTCACGGACGACAGCAGAAAAATCCTCGGTCAACGGATCATAAAACTGCACCCTGGTAACCTCACCACCGCCACGCGTGGCGGCTTGCCTGAGCGCCTCCAGGACGGTCTCCCCATACGCTCCGCTGGGGGCGAGGACGGCAAAGCGGGAGAGGCCCTGAGACGCTGCGTAACTGACGACCCGGTTAACTTCGGTTTCGGGGAAAAACCCCATCGTGTATACGCCATCGCCGGAAACCGTGCGATCACTGGAAAAGCCGATAACCTTGACATTGGCGAGCCGGGCCAAGGGAGCGACGGCGCTGACCGACGTCCCTAAAAGCGGCCCCAGAATCACCGACGCTCCGTCACCGATGGCAAAACGGGCCGCTTCCAGGGCCCCTTCGGGGGTGCCGCCGGTATCATGAATCAGCAACTCGAAGCGCTGGTCGGAAAAATCAAACAAGGCCAGCTGGGCCGCATTAAGCATTGCCCTGCCGAGTTTTTCGTTAGGGCCGCTTAAGGGAACCAGCAGCGCCACCCTGACCGTTGATGATGTCGCCATGGGTGTAATCGGCACTTCCGCCCCGGGTGCCGTTTGCGCGTCCGCAGGCACCCGGCCCGTCAAATAAGGGACAAGCGATGGAATTTGGCGATCATCCTTGATCGCCGGGGTCGGGGCCGGGGCCGGAAGTGTCACCGTCTGTGGTTGAGGGGTTTGTTGGGCTGGTTGTTTCGCGGACGTCCCGGAACTGGTTGACGCAGGCACCGGAACGCTGGAACCTTGTAACACAGAGGGAAGTCGTGGAGACTCACAGCCGGTAACCAGCAGCGTCGCCACCGCAACCACCAGTGAGGTCAATACAGGCATTGGAAATGACAGAATCCGGGGCAAAACAAAACCGTTATTCAAAGCGTTCGGACCTCTCATCTGGGCACTCTCAATCTTCTGTACATGTCTCCGGGCCTTTGCCAGGTGGACTTTATATTATTGCAACGCCAATCGGCAATGCCCGCGATATCACCCTGCGCGCTTTGGATGTCTTGCACAGCGCCGACGTCATTGTTTGCGAGGACACCCGGGTAACATCCAAGCTTTTGTCCATTCACGCCATTTCCCGCCCGCTTATCGCCTACCACGAACATAATGCAGGTACGACCGGCCCTGCGATCATCAAACGCCTGAAAGAAGGCCAAACCGTGGCGCTTGTCTCGGACGCCGGAACGCCGCTGATATCGGACCCCGGTTACCGTCTGGTTCAGGCCTGTTACGAGGAGGATCTTTTCGTTACCCATTTGCCGGGACCTTCATCGGTGCTCAGCGCCCTGGTTCTGGCCGGACTGCCAACTGACCGCTTTTTATTCGCCGGTTTCCTGGCCAATAAATCCGGCAAACGGCAAGCCGACTTGATGGAGCTGAAAGCGATCCCTTCGAGCCTGGTGTTTCTGGAAAGTCCGAAACGGCTGGCCAAATCCCTGGGCGATATGGCGATGGTGCTGGGCCCGCGCGAAGCCGCCATCGGTCGCGAACTGACCAAGAAATTTGAGGAAGTCCGCAAGGGGCCCCTCGATGAACTGGCGGACCACTACGAAGCGGCTGGCGCGCCCAGGGGCGAGGTTACCATTGTTGTCGCCCCGCCCTTAAGCACTGATGCACAGGCAACGCCCGATGATATCGACCGTTTGCTTGGCGACGCCCTTGAAAGCCTGTCCCTTAAAGACGCGGTGACGGCGGTGGCGGCGGCGTCCGGGGCGGTCAAGCGCGACGTCTACGCCCGCGCCCTGGAGCTCAAGGGTCAGCACAAATGACCGCCGCAAAAGAATCGGCCCAGCGTTTTGGCAAGTTTGCCGAAGGGTTGAGCTGCTGGCGCTTGCGCCTGACGGGCTACCGGATTTTACGGCGCGGTTTTCAGGCCGCCGGTGGCGAAATCGATATCATCGCGCGGCGCGGCAACATCCTTGCCTTTATCGAGGTCAAGGCGCGTAAATCCCTGGATGACGCGACCCGCGCCCTGGGCCCCCAGCAGCGCCACCGGATTGAGCGAACGGCGCTCGCCTATCTGGCGCAAAATAAGGAACTTTCTACTTGTGATGCCCGCTTCGACCTGATTGTGCTGGCACCGCGAAGCTGGCCGCGACACCTTACCGGTGCGTGGATTCAAGGCGCATAAAATGGCTTTGTCTGAAATCCCAACTAACTTTACACTTAGCCCCATGATTCGCTCTTGCCGATTGTTTATCCTGCTGGCGCTCCTTGGTCTTGGTGCCTGTGACCCGGTCAGCCTGACCCTTGGGGCGGGAGCTGCAACCGGGGTTGCCGCCTATCAGGAACGGGGTATCGAAGGGGTCGCCCGCGACAGTGCGATCGAGGCCCGGATTTTCAAACTATGGGCCCAGCGCGACAAGAACATGGTCGTCCATATGAGCATTGAGGTTTATGAGAGCCGGGCCCTGCTGACGGGGATCGCCCGGACCGAGCAGGAACGCGCCGACGCCGTTGGCATGGCCTGGAAGGCAGACGGCGTCAAAGATGTCATAAACGAAATCGTCGTCGGTGAAGCGCCGGGCCTTGGCGAGGTTGCCCGCGATACCGCAATTACCGCAGAGCTTAAATCAAGGCTGACCTTTGACGGTGACATTCTGGCCGTCAACTACGCCATCGAGACCGTGCGCGGTGTCGTCTTCCTGCTCGGAATCGCCCAGGATCAGGTTGAGCTGGACCGGGTGATCGCCCAGGCGCGCAATATTTCCTATGTCAAACGGGTGGTCTCCTACGTGCAGCTCAAGGCTGACATCAAGGGGGCCGGGACATGAAGCCTTCGCCGGAAATCCGTCGCCGCCTCAACGCATTCGGCAAACTGGCTGATGATGAGCTTGGCCTGACCGAAACGGCGCTGGTTCTGGCCAGGGCTGAACGGCCGGGCATCGATCCCGCCGTTTATGAGCGCCATCTGGAAAAACTCACCGATGATGTCGCAGCCTACGCCGGAAAAGATGCCGGCAGCCCCAAAGGTGGCCTTGAGATGCGCGTCGAGGCCCTGCAGCAGGTGATCGCAAGACGGGCCGGTTACGGCGGCAGTGATGATGCTTATGAAGATGCCGAATGCGCCAACCTGATGCGGGTAATTGATCGCCGCGAGGGCCTGCCGACCCTGCTTGGTATTATCTATATCCATGTTGCCCGTGCTCTCGGCTGGGAAATCCACGGTCTTGATTTTCCGCCGCGTTTTCTGGTGCGCCTCGAATTTGCGGGTGCCCGGTGTATCCTTGATCCCTTCGATGGCGGCAAGGTTATGGAGCCTTTCGACTTGCGCGATATTTACAAGGCGGTCTCTGGCCCACAGGTTGAAATCCAGCCCCGCCATACCGAGGCCATGAGCAACCGGGCGATCATTTTAAGGTCCCGGCGCAACGCCAAGGTTCTTCATTTGCGTTCTGAAAATCTTGAGGGAGCGCTGGACGTTGTCGAAACCCTGTTGATGCTGGCCCCGGTCGAGCCTGCCCTGTGGCGGGAAGCCGGTATTCTCAACGCCCGCCTTGACCGGGTCCCTGACGCGGTCGCGGCGCTGGAACAGTATCTGGAAACCGCCGGGGCCGACGCCTCGCGCTTCCGAACCTCTATCCTGCTGCAGGAACTGCGCGGCAGGCTGAATTAGAAAGCTTAAACGAAAATGACAAAATCCCGCAGCGTCGCTATCCAGATGGACCCCATAGAGGACGTCGACATCAGCGCCGATAGCTCCTTCGTGCTCGCCCTTGAGGCGCAGGCCCGTGGCTATCAGCTTTATCATTACCAGCCACAGGATTTGTCTTTTCTGGGTGGCCTGGTGACGGCCCGGGCCCGGCCTTTAGGTGTGCGCCCGGAACTGGACAACCATTTCACCCTGGGTGCGCCTGAAGTGATCGACCTTGGCGATGTTGACGTCGTCCTGATGCGTCAGGACCCGCCGTTCGATATGTCCTATATCACCGCCACCCATCTGCTTGACCACATCCACCCGGACACCCTGGTTGTCAATGATCCGGCGTCCGTGCGCAACGCCCCGGAAAAACTGTTCGCCACCCTGTTCCCGGACCTGATGCCGCCAACCCTTATCAGCCGAGATCCGCTGGCGATCAAGGATTTTCGCGAAACCCACAAGGACATCATCATCAAGCCTTTGTACGGCAATGGCGGGGCCGGTGTTTTCCACGTGCCGCCCGGCGATGACAACATCAACGCCTTGCTGGAAATGTTCGCCGCCATTTCGCGCGAACCGGTGATGGTGCAGGCTTACCTGGCCGACGTACGTAAAGGCGACAAACGCATTATCCTGATTGACGGCGAGCCCGCCGGGGCCATCAACCGGGTGCCGCCCGATGGCGACGTGCGCGCCAACATGCACGCTGGCGGTACGCCGCTGCCCTCGGAGCTGACCAAACGGGAAATCGAGATTTGCCAGACCATCGGCCCGGAACTGAAGCGCCGCGGGCTGATCTTTACCGGCATCGACGTCATCGGTGATTATCTGACTGAAATCAACGTCACCTCGCCAACCGGCATCCAGGAAATCAACCGCTTCGACGGGGTCAAACTGGAAGTCCAGCTCTGGGACGCCATCGAGGCGCGACTGCGGTAGACGAAAGTTCTGGTGTTCTCTTTTCGTTCCCGCTATGCTCCCTTAACTTAAGCGTGTGAAACAGGGAGCAGGCTGGCTGTTATGGTTGCCCGGATCAATACCGTCGCTTTTCGCGGCATCGATGTTCAGGACATTGATGTGCAGGTTCAGATGGCCAGTGGCCTTCCGGCTTTTACCATTGTCGGGCTGCCCGACAAGGCGGTTTCGGAAGCCCGCGAGCGGGTTCGGGCGGCGCTCGGCGCTATTGGTCTGGCGCTGCCGCCCAAGCGCATTACCGTCAACCTGGCCCCCGCCGACGTGGCCAAGGAGGGCTCTCATTTCGATCTCGCCATTGCCGTCGCCATCCTCGCCGACATGGGGGTGCTGCCCATTGAAGATATTTCGGGCTTTGCCGCGCTGGGTGAGTTGGCGCTGGATGGTTCGATCAGCCCGGTAAACGGCATCCTGCCCGCCGCCATCCATTGCAACGGCCGCGATCTGGGCCTGATCTGCCCCGGCATCCAAGGCTGTGAGGCGGCCTGGGCCGGTGATATGGATATCCTTGCGCCGAACGACCTGCTGGCGTTGATCAATCACTTCAAGGGCACGCAACTTTTGTCACCGCCAAAACCGGGCAAGGCCGATGACGGCGCCCATTACCCCGACCTGATCGACATCAAGGGCCAGGAAAGCGCCAAGCGGGCGCTCGAAGTGGCGGCGGCTGGCGGGCACAACATGCTGATGACCGGGCCGCCGGGATCGGGGAAATCGATGCTGGCGGCGCGGCTTCCCGGATTGCTGCCGCCGCTGGACGCGGAAGAAATTCTTGAAGCCTCGATGATCCAGAGCCTGGCCGGGGTGCTGGACGGTGGTGGCCTGACCCGCAGTCGACCGTTTCGCGACCCCCATCACTCGGCCTCGCAAGCGGCACTGGTCGGCGGCGGCCACAAGGCCAGACCGGGTGAGGTTTCGCTGGCCGATCTGGGTGTGTTGTTTCTTGATGAATTACCGGAATTCCAGCGCGCCGCCCTGGAAGCCCTGCGCCAGCCCATGGAAACCGGCCGGGTCACCGTCGCCCGGGCCAACGCTCACGTTTCCTATCCGGCCCGTTTTCAACTGGTCGCGGCCATGAACCCATGTCGCTGCGGTTATCTGGAGGATCCGGCCCAGGCCTGCTCGCGGGCGCCGCGCTGCGCCGAGGATTATCAGGCAAAAATATCCGGGCCCCTGTACGACCGCATCGACCTGCACGTGGACGTGCCCACCGTCAGCGCCGCCGATTTGTCATTGCCGCCGCCAGCCGAAGGCTCCGCCCAGGTAGCAGCAAGGGTCGCGGCGGCCAGGAATATACAAAAGCAGCGCTATGCCCACCACCCGATCGTCCGCACCAATGCCGAGGCCGACGGTGCCCTGCTTGATGAGTGCGCCACCCCCAACGAGGCCGGACGCGCCCTTTTGGCCGAGGCCGCCGAGCGTATGCGCCTGTCGGCGCGGGGTTATCACCGCATTATCCGGGTCGCCCGCACCCTCGCCGATCTGGACGTGGTCAGCGGCGGTGGCGATGCAAGCGCCCCCAGCGCCCGCATCCACATCGCCGAAGCGCTTTCTTACCGGCGGCTGATGATCGACCGTAACGCGGTCAAGCTGAGGGCCTAATCGCCCGCCGCATCCTCGACACTGACAGGGCTTGCGATGATCAGCGGATCGGCAACGACCAGTCCTTCTGTGGCTCTTCTGTTGGCCCGTTCAGCCAGCGCCTCACGGTGAATAAGATAGGCCCCGCTTGAGACAATAATTGCGGCACCAATGAGCACATTTGTCGCCGGAATATCCGACCAGATAAAATATCCAAGCCCCGCAGCCCAGATCAGGGCGGTGAATTCGAAGGGCGCAAGCAGGCTGACCGGGGCGCTATGAAAGGCCCGAGTGATGCAAAAATGGCCGCCAACAGCAAAGGCCGCCATGGTCAGGATGGTGACGATGTCCGCCGAAGGCATGGGCTTGAACACAGCCGGTAGGGCCAGCGACGCCATACAGGCAACCCCGAAGTTAAAATAAAACACCGGCCTGAATGTTCCCTCTGCTGGTCCCAGCCATCTGGTGACAAGCACCATCACCGCGTAGGCCGCGCCGGAGGCGATGGCGTAAAGGGCTTCGATCTGAAAAACGCCACTTGATGGCTGGGCGGCGTACATGACGCCGCCAAAACCAACAACCACCGCACCCCAGCGATGGCGACCGACCGGTTCCTTGAACAGCAGCGCAGAGAGGGCGGTCATCAAAAAAGTCGCGCCGCCAAAGAAAATCACCGTCGCGTCAGCGAGGCCCAGCACAGCAAGGGAGCTGAAGAAAAAATACGGCGAGGCAAAGCCGATCACGACCCTGAGAAAGTGCTTGAAGGGCTGCCTTGATTTGAGTGTCGCCAAGCCGCCCATTTTAGGCAAGGTCAGCATCATCACAAAAACGATGATCCAGCCGCGGATGGCAAGAATTTGCATGACCGAATAGTCGGCCCCGATCAGAACCTTGGCGACACTGTCCATGGTCGCCAGAAAGCCCACACCCATCAATATGTAACTGATACCGACAAGGTTCCGGTTGCTGGCCTGGAGCCCGGAATCCATCAGTCTTTAAAGTTCTTGATCATGCGGCCCAGATCGCGACCGGCAAAAATATGGACGTGCAGGTGCGGCACTTCCTGATGGGCATCGGGGCCATTATTGGCCAGCGTGCGAAACCCCGCATCAACGATGCCCAGCTCACGCGCCACCTGGCCGACGGCGCGGATAAACCCGGCAATTTCCGCGTCCGAGCCTTGGGCCGAAAAATCATCCATATTAACGTAAGCGCCCTTGGGAATGACCAGCACATGCAGCGGTGCCTGCGGATTGATATCGCGAAAGGCCAGCGCATGCTCGTCCTCGAACACCTTGTCACAGGGAATTTCGCCGCGAAGAATTTTGGCAAAGATATTGTCGTTGTCGTAGGCCATCTTATTTCCCCCGCGCACTTTTCTCGTCAATACCCGATGTTCCTTCCCGACGCGCCAATTCGGCCCACACGTGGGAGGGATCAATACCAACATCGGCCCACAGCACCAGCAAGTGATAAAGCAGGTCGGCGCTTTCCATAACCACTTTTTCTTCGCTTTCGTCCAGCGATGCGACAATGGTTTCGGTAGCTTCTTCGCCCACCTTGCGGGCAATTTCGCCGCGTCCCCCTGCAAACAGTTTGGCCGTGTAGGATGTCTCGGGGCTTTCGCCATGACGACCCCTGATGGTTTGAAACAGGCGTTCCAGAACCTGGCTGTCGATGGTCTGTTCGTTCATTTTTCGTCGCCTTCATTTTTCAGGCGCACAGGAATTCCTGCCGCCGCCATATAGGCTTTGGTTTCCTCAATACTAAAGGTACCGAAATGAAAAATCGAGGCCGCCAGCACTGCCGAGGCATGGCCATCGCGGATACCTTCGACCATGTGCTCTAATGTTCCGACACCGCCCGAGGCAATCACCGGCACGCTGACCGCGTCTGAAATGGCGCGGGTCAGCGGCAGATTAAAGCCCTGTTTGGTGCCGTCCCGGTCCATGGATGTGAGCAGGATTTCCCCGGCCCCCAAAGACGTCATGCGTTCGGCCCAGCCGATCGCGTCAATGCCGGTGGCGTTGCGACCGCCGTGGGTGAAAATTTCAAACTTGTCAGTACCTACCGACTTGGCGTCAACGGAAACGACGATGCACTGGGAGCCGAATTTTTGCGCCGCCTCGGAAACGAATTCAGGGTTGTGGACCGCTGCGGTGTTGATGGAAACCTTGTCGGCCCCGGCCAGCAACAGCTTGCGGATATCCTCGGTGGTCCGTACGCCACCGCCGACGGTCAACGGCATGAAGCATTGTTCGGCGGTCCGCGAAACCACATCGTAAATGGTGTCACGGCCTTCGTGGGAAGCGGTGATGTCAAGAAACGTCAGCTCGTCGGCACCGGCGGCGTCGTAAATACGGGCCTGTTCGACCGGGTCACCGGCATCGACAAGGTCAACAAAGTTGACGCCCTTGACGACACGGCCACCCTCGACATCAAGGCAGGGAATAATGCGGGCCTTCAGCATTGCAGAAACCGGACCGCCTCTCCCGGATCGATCTCGCCGTCGTAAATCGCGCGGCCGCTGATGACCCCCTCAAGCAAGCCACCGCCAGCGTCCTTGAGTAGCTTAAGGTCGGCCATGGACGAAACCCCGCCTGAGGCGATCACCGGCGTTGATAAGGCTGCAGCCAGCGCCGTTGTGGCTTGAACGTTCGGGCCTTGCATGGCCCCATCGCGACCGATGTCCGTGTAAATAATGGCGGCGACCCCGGCATCTTCAAAAAGATCGGCAAGGTCAAAGGCTTTCATCTGCGAAACCTCGGCCCAGCCTTCGACGGCGACAAAGCCGTCACGGGCATCGATGCCAACGGCGATCCGGCCTGGGTACTGTTGGCACGCCCGGCGGACAAGGTCAGGGTCGCGAAGCGCCACGGTGCCCAGAATGACGCGCCTGACACCGGCGTCAAGCCAGTAGGCGATGGTTTCCATATCGCGAATGCCGCCACCCAACTGCACAGGAATCGTGATCGCCGCAAGGATCGCCTTGACCGCTGCTGCGTTAACCGGCTTGCCTTCAAAGGCACCGTTCAGGTCAACCACATGCAGCCACTGGCACCCCGCGTCTTCAAAGGACTTGGCCTGCGCCCCGGCGTCATCATTAAACACCGTCGCCTTTTCCATATCGCCGCGCAACAGGCGCACACACTGGCCGTCTTTGAGATCAATCGCAGGAAAGAAAATCATTTTATCAAGGCTTCCATTTGAGGAAATTACCAATAATCTTAAGGCCGACGCGCTGGCTTTTTTCCGGATGAAACTGGCTGCCGATCATATTGTCGCGACCGACCATTGCGGTCACCGGGCCCCCGTACTGTGCGCTTGCCAGAACATCAGCGGCGTTCTCGCAGATCATATGATAGCTGTGCACAAAATAGACGTGCGGATTTTCACCCAGGTCCGCAAGCACCGGATGATCGTTTTCGCCGGGCAACAATTCATTCCAGCCCATGTGGGGAATTTTAAGCGTCTCATCGTCAGGCGACAGGGCCTGAACCTTACCGCTGATCCAGCCCAGCCCCGGATGCTCGCCATGCTCAAGGCCTGCCGTTGCCATCAGCTGCATACCAACACAAATTCCGAAAAACGGTTTGGCGTCCTTTATGACAGCCTCGTTGAGGGCATCGACCATACCGTCAAGGGCCATCAGTCCGGCCCGACAGTCGGCGAACGCGCCGACCCCCGGAAGAACGACATGGGAGGCCGCCCTGACCTGATCAGGATCGGCGCTAACAACCACATCAAGCGCCAGGCCGTCGTCCTTAACCCCGCGCTCAAAAGATTTCGCCGCCGAGCGCAGATTGCCCGAGCCATAGTCAATAATGACGACGCTCATACCACGGACCTCGCCAACATTGCGGTTACTTCCGGGCGGGCTTCAAGAAAGCGCTTGAGTGCCCGCTCGCTGTTTTCTTCAACGACCACGTCGGCAAGTATGTATCCCCGGCCCGTAAGGGAATGGGCGCGCAACGCGTCAGCAGATGTGGCGATGATGGTGGCCAGGATAAAGCTGACAATTGCTTGCTGCATGTCATTGAAACCAGCGCCGGCAAAAGCCGCCGCCAATACGATTTGCAAAACAACAAAACCGGCGGCCACCCACCACATGCGATGAAACAGGGCCCACGGCACGGCGAGGAAAAAGGCAGGCCAGCTAAAGCCCTGCTTAACCAGCACCGGGTCGGCATTATCAAGCAGGTGCACGGTGTAGATGCGTGTCTTCATGGTCTTAAATTCTTCGACTAGAGAGAGCCGCCGAGCACGCCTTTGGTCGACGGCACGGCGTCAGCCTTGCGGGGGTCGATCTCGATGGCCTGACGTAACGCCCGGGCCAAACCCTTGAAGCAGGATTCGACGATATGGTGATTGTTGTCGCCGTACAGGCACTCCACATGCAGTGTCAGGCCTGCGGCCTGGCCAAAGGCCGCGAACCATTCCTTGAACAGCTCCGTATCCATGTCGCCAACCTTGTCGCGGGCAAAGGCGACCTTCCAGACCAGATAGGGCCGGTTTGACGCATCGAGGGCGATGCGGGTCAGGGTTTCATCCATGGGCGAAAGTGCCTGGCCAAAACGTGAAATCCCCTTGCGATCGCCAAGCGCCTTTGAAAAAGCCTCGCCGATGGCAATTCCCGTGTCTTCTGTTGTGTGGTGAAAATCAATATGCAGATCACCTTCGGCCTTGACCTCAAGGTCGATCAGGCTGTGGCGCGAAAGCTGCTCGAGCATGTGGTCAAGAAAGCCGATCCCGGTCGCTACCGAATAGCTGCCGGTACCGTCAAGATCAACCGATGCGGAGATCTTCGTTTCGTTTGTATTGCGCTCTACAGTGGCCTTGCGCATGGGCGACCTCGCTAAATGGATAAATCCTTCACGCCCTTGTAACAGGTGGCAACGCAAACCGGAAGTCCCCCCTTGCGGAAAATGCACATGGTTGATAGGGATTGACCATGTCCGCACAAAATGCCCTGGCCCTGGCCATTATCTGTTTTATTGCCATGGTCGTGCCCGGCCCCGGCCTGCTCGGGCTGCTTGGTCACACCCTGTCAAAAGGCCTGCGGCGCAGTGTTGGATTTATTATCGGCATGGTCTGCGGGGATCTGGCTTTTTTGCTCCTCGTTATTGGCGGCCTTTCAGTAATCGCCGGTCGTTTCGAGACAACGTTTACGGTTATTCGCCTGGCTGCTGCCGCCTATCTGATCTTCCTTGGTATCAAGGCGTGGCGTTCCGGGCCCATTGATCTGGACACAACCGACACCCCCGCCAACAATGCCTTACGCGGCTTTGTCAGCGGCCTTCTGTTAACCCTGTCCAATCCCAAGGTGATTATTTTTTACGTCGGCATCCTGCCGGGTTTTATCGACCTTACCGCACTGGCCCCGCTTGACGCGGTCCTGGCCGTCGCTATCGTCCTTGGCGTGCTGGTTTGTGTGCTGGTTTCCTACGCTTTTGCAGCGGCGCGGGCGCGAACATTGCTGAGGAGCGAACGGGCGCTCAAGGTTTTGAACCGGGGTGCGGGCTCTGTGATGATCGGCGCGGGTGTGACCATCATCGCACGGTGAGCACTTGACCGAACCGCTTTGTAAGCCTAAATCCTCAGCTCTTACTTAATTTTACGGACACCCATCATGGCAGATCAAAAGTTTCCCGGCTGGCGCGGCACAACCATCCTTACGGTCCGCAAGAACGGTACTGTCGTCATCGCCGGTGACGGTCAGGTCAGCCTTGGCGATACGGTTATCAAGGCAAATGCCCGCAAGGTTCGGACCCTGGGCGATGGTTCCGTGATCACTGGCTTTGCCGGTGCCACCGCCGATGCCTTTACCCTGTTTGAGCGCCTTGAGGGCAAACTTGAGCAATATCCCGGACAATTAACCCGGGCCTGCGTTGAAATGGCCAAGGACTGGCGCACCGACCGCTACCTGCGTCGCCTTGAGGCGATGATGGCCGTTGCCGACAAGGATGTCTCGCTGGTCCTGACCGGGACCGGCGACGTACTGGAGCCCGAAGACGGCCTGATCGGCATCGGTTCAGGCGGAAACTACGCCCTGGCCGCCGCCCGCGCCCTGATCGACCGCGACGACATGGACGCCGAGGCGATCGCCCGCAAGGCCATGGCCATCGCCGCCGATATTTGCGTTTACACCAATAACAATGTCATTATCGAGAGCCTCTAGATGTCCATTGCCAGCTTTACACCGCGCGAAATCGTATCTGAACTTGATCGCTATATCATTGGCCAGAATGACGCCAAGCGCTGCGTCGCCGTGGCCCTTCGCAATCGCTGGCGCCGCCAGCAACTGGACGACGACCTGCGCGAAGAGGTGCTGCCGAAAAATATCCTGATGATCGGGCCGACCGGTGTCGGCAAGACCGAGATTTCCCGCCGCCTTGCAAAATTGACGCAAGCGCCTTTCATCAAGGTCGAGGCAACCAAGTTTACCGAAGTCGGCTACGTCGGCCGCGATGTTGAGCAAATGATCCGCGATCTTGTTGAAATTTCCATTCACATGGTCCGTGAAAAAATGCGCGTTCAGGTCGTCGCCAAGGCTGAAATTCATGCCGAAGAGCGGGTGATCGACGCCCTGGTCGGCGATAATGCATCGAAAGAAACCCGCCAGAAATTCCGCAAAATGCTGCGCGAGGGTGAGCTTGATGAGCGCGAAATCGAAATTGATGTCGCTGAATCCGCAAGCTCCGGTATGCCAACCTTCGATATCCCCGGAATGCCCGGCGCACAGATGGGGATGCTCAACATCGGCGATATGATGGGCAAGGCCTTCGGCCAACAAACCAAGCCGAAACGGATGACGGTGATCGACTCCTATGAGGTTCTGGTGGCCGAAGAAGGCGACAAACTTCTCGATGAAGACAAAATCATCAAGGAAGCCCTCAGCAATGTTGAAAACAACGGCATCGTGTTTCTTGATGAAATCGACAAAATCACCGCCCGTTCCGACCGCGCTGGTGCGGATGTCAGCCGCGAGGGTGTGCAGCGCGACCTGTTGCCGCTTATCGAAGGGACGACCGTTTCAACCAAACACGGCACCATCCAGACCGATCATATCCTTTTTATCGCCTCGGGTGCTTTTCATATCGCCAAGCCATCGGACCTGCTGCCAGAATTGCAGGGCCGCCTGCCCACACGGGTTGAACTGCGCTCGCTGACCCGCGATGATTTTGTCCGCATCCTGCTGGAAACCGAGGCCAGCCTGATCAAGCAGTACACGGCCCTGATGGCCGTTGAGGACGTCACCCTGACCTTCAGCGACGACGCCATTGGTGCCATTGCCGACCTGGCCGAGGAAATTAATCATGGGGTGGAAAACATTGGTGCCAGACGTCTGCACACGGTGCTGGAAAAACTGTTGGAAGATATCTCTTTCGACGCCTCGGAAAAAGGCGGCGAGACCTTTGCCATTGAAGCCGCTGACGTGCGCGATAAAGTTGGTGAACTGGCCAAAGACGCTGACCTGCGCAAATTCATCCTGTAATGGGTCACAGCAGCCACTTCAGCAACGCCATCGTGCGCCTGCCGGGTAAGAGCATCGCCGGGGGTTTGCGCGCCCATAATGTTGGCGATCCTGATCCCGCCCGCTTTGTCGATCAACATGGTCATTATGTTCAGGCCCTTGAAGAGGCCGGAGTCCACGTAGATATCTTACCCGCCTGGGAACAGTTTCCGGATTCAGTGTTTATCGAAGATTCCGCCCTCTGCCTGCCCGCAGGCGCTGTTATCTTAAGGCCAGGGGCGACGACACGAACCGGCGAGTCTGCGGTCATGGCCGATGTGTTGAGCTCCTATTTTGGTGATGTCCGTAGTGTCGGCGAGGATGGTTTTATCGAAGGCGGTGATATCATGGTCACCGAAAGCGAAATTATCGTCGGCCTTTCAGAGCGCACCGACGCTGCCGGTGCGAAGGCCTTGCAGGATTGTCTTAACGACTGGGGGCTTGCCGTGCGGATTTTGCAGACACAGCCCGGCGTCCTGCACTTCAAAACCGCCTGCGGGCTGGTTGACGACGAAACCATCGTGGCCACCAAATCCATGGCCGCGGCAGGATTTTTCAACACATACAAGACCCTTGTCCTGCCCGAAGGCGAAGAAGCTGCGGCCAACGCCATCGCCGTCAATGGCAAGGTGCTGATCCCTGAGGGTTTCCCGAAAACCGCAGAACTGATTACCCGGGCCGGATATTCGGTGGTTCAGGTGGCCATCAGCGAAGCGGCAAAGGTTGACGGCGGCCTGTCCTGCATGTCGCTTCGGTTCACGCCAACGCTTTAGCGCCGTGAAACAGCCCCAATAATATTACTCCGACCAGACCGCCAGCTCATTTCCGTTGGGGTCCAGAAAGTGAAATCTTTCACCACCGGGGAACCCATAAATTGGCTTGTTGATTTTACCTCCGGCATTTTCAACTTCCTGACATTTTTTCAAAAGATCGTTGGCGTACAGGACGACCAGAACACCCGGCGGCGTAACACCGGCATCATCTTCCCCGTTAAAGCCGCCATCAACCCCGGCACCGCTGAAGCTAAGGTATTTTGGCCCCCATTGCGTGAACTCCCAGCCAAAAGCCTGATTGTAGAATTGTTTCGTCTCTTCATTTTTTACCAGCGGAAACTCGATGTAATTTATAGCATTGTTCTTGTTGCCCATATTGTTGTCCCTCCGGTGATTAGTGGGTCGGGCCTTTCGGCGTGGTTTTGCGGCTTTTGATTTCGTCGATAATCCATTGCAGGGTATCCACATCCAGTTCACCAATATTTTCGGCAAGCATGTTGGCAAGCTCCGTCGCTTGAGGGCTCAAGCCTGCGGTGTCGACGGTAACGCGCGGATGCGACAAGCGGGCGAGGCGCTTGATTTTCTCCGCCTCATCCCAGATCAGGCCGAAATAATCACATATCTGGCGCACGAAACCGGCGGCGGGGCGACCTCGATGACCATGTTCCAGCGCCGACAGATAGGCGCTGGAAACGCCCAGATCGGCGGCCATTTTTTTCATCAAAATGCCGCGCTCCTGGCGCAGTTGCCTGACTTTCTCGCCAAACGGGGTCATCTTTTCCTCTTTAACATGACGTAAAGCGCGCCCTCGCCGCCATCCTTGGGTGTTGCATGGGTAAAAGCAAGCACCCGGCTGCGGTTCGGCTGCTCATTAAGCCAGCGCGGTACGGCGGCGCGGATGACACCAACCGTGCCATCTGGTTTCAAGCCCTTGCCGGTAATCACCAGAATGCACCGCTTTTCGGCGTGATAAGTGCCATCAATAAAGGAATCAAGGGCCCGATGGGCCTCCACCTGGGTCATGCCGTGCAGGTCAATACGGGCCTCGATGCGCTGTTGGCCCTTTTTCAGCTTCTTGGCCGTGCTCTTGTCGATTCCTGGCTGGCTGGAAAGGCTTAATTCAGGCAGGGCCGGACGTCGGGGCGGGGTTTGCGCAGGGGCAAAAGAGCTGCGAGAAGGCGATTTTTTGTTCGTCGTCCCGGATTCTGCAGCCACAGGCTTGCTTTCAGCGTCCGGGGCGCGGTTTTTATGGTGCCCGTCCAGTGGCCGCACAGAAGCCGCGACATGGCCCCAAAGATCCCCATCACCGGCTTCATTCAAGCCTGATTTATTCTTTATTTTCTTCTTATTAGGTGGTTTTTTTGTCATTTATAATCAGGATATGCAACCGCCTTGGACCATGCGCCCCAAGCAGCAAGGTTTGCTCAATATCGGCACTACGCGAAGGGCCGGTAACCCAATTTACAGTCCGCGGCATGGCATTTGAATCCCCTCGCAGCATTTCCCAGGCTTCTTCATAGGCACCGACAAGCTGTGATTGGGGAAGCAAAACGATATGGTTGTCCGGCAAAAAGTTAAGGGTTGTCGGACATTCGGGGCCGGAATGAAGGACCAGCGTCCCGGTTTCAGCAACCCCCGCACGGGCCACAGACAGGCTCGCCTGATCACTGTCCTCTGCACGGCCCCGGGCCACGTCCAGCGTGGGGTGTTTCGACCAGTCAACATTTTCCAAAAGAGGGTGCGGGGCGACCTTTACGGAACCGGGCAGATTATGGCTGGCCAGGTAGCGCAACACCGCCTCGCCGACCTGCTCCAGTCCGTCCAGACGCTCCGTTGTCGCGTTAACCCGTTCTGCTTCTGCAATAAAAAGCGCCGTTTGCGCCTCGTTTTCGCCCTGACCACGCCTTGGCACCGTATTATTGGCGTGGGCGCTCAACCGGGTTTCGATTTCCTGTCTTGATGAAGGTGATAAAGCGCTTTCTTTCAATGACTTGGCAATATTTCCCAAGATGAGCTCTCGTGGTCCCATCAGCGTTTCCCCCGCTTCCACTGGGATAAAAATGTCGTTCCCTCGGGTGCTGACAGGTCGCGACTTGCTGTCCAGCCTCCGGCAAGCGGCAGGGTGGAGAAGCGGCCACGGCGGCCAATCAGGGCAAGCAAACCAACGCCAAAGGCCATAATCGGTCGGTAAAAGGACGGACGGCGGGCCAGAAACGCCCACGCGGCAAGGCCAAAACGTGCCTTTGTCGAACCGAGACGGGCCGCGTAGGCCTTTTCCCGCCAGCTGCGCAGCATACGGGGCAGCGGAATACGCATGGGACAAACGTCTTCACACTTGCCGCAAAATGTCGAAGCCCCGGGCAAATCATGGGTTTCCGCAAGCCCCTGCAGCCCCGGAATCAACACCGCCCCCATAGGCCCGGAATAAACCCAGCCGTAAGCATGACCGCCTATGGCCTTGTAGACCGGACAATGATTGAGACAGGCCGAACAGCGGATACAGCGCAACATGTCATGAAATTCGCCGCCCAGCATCTTGCTGCGGCCGTTATCGAGCATCACAACATGATAGTTTTCAGGCCCGTCAAGGTCTTCGGGGCGTTTGGGGCCGGTTGAAAAGGTGTTGTAGACGGACATTTCCTGACCCGTCGCCGAACGCGCCAGCACCCGCAGGATGGTCGTTGCGTCTTCCAGTGTCGGCACCACTTTTTCGATGCTGGCGATGACGATATGGGTTTTCGGCAGGGTTTGGGTGAGGTCGCCATTGCCTTCGTTGGTGACGATAATCGACGTGCCGGTTTCGGCGATCACCATGTTGGCCCCGGTGATGCCGACATCGGCGGCGATAAACTTGCGCCGCAACTCGCCACGGGCTTCTTCCAATAGGGTACGCGGTTCATCCAGATTACGCCCAGTTTGTAAGTGCCGGTGCTCACCCCTGAACGTTTCAGCGACCTGTTCCTTGGATAAATGAATGGCCGGCGCGATAATATGACTGGGTGGCTCGTGGCGCAGCTGGATAATGTATTCGCCAAGATCGGTCTCAATGGGCTGGACGCCGTTATTCTCGAGATATTCATTAACCGCGATCTCTTCGGAAATCATTGATTTCCCCTTGGTCACGGTCTTCGCATCAACATCGCGACAGATCCCTAGAATAATCTCGCAAGCATCCGCAGCGTCAGTCGCCCAGTGAACGTGGCCACCGCTTTCAAGAACTTTGGCCTCATAGATCTCCAGATAAGTCCCCAGATTTGCCAGGGTGTGCTCTTTAATGTCCCGGGCATCGTCGCGCAGGGCCTCAAATTCCGGCAGCCGCGCCATCGCCGCCAGTCTTTTTACGGGAAAGCCGTGACTGAGCTTGGACAGGGCCGCCTGCAATTTCGCATCGGCGATGCCTTTGCGGGCGTTGCTGTTAAAATGGCGGGATGTGGACTGCATGGGCTGCCCGCTACTCTTTCGTTTCGCCGATTGGGGGAACGTCACCTGTCATTCCGGCCAGGACCTCGGCCAAATGCCGCACTTTTACCGGCGAGCCGCGACGCTGCAAGCGCCCGGCGATGTTCATCAGACAGCCAAGATCGCCGCCAAGCAGGACGTCGGCCCCGGTTTTTTCTATGGCCTCTGCCTTGTCATCGACAATTTTGCCTGAAATATCCGGATACTTGACCGAAAACAGGCCACCGAACCCGCAACAACTCTCACCATCATCAAGTTCCTTGAGCGAAAGGCCATCGACCGCCGCCATCAAGGCGCGCGGCTGCTCCTTGATGCCCAGTTCGCGCAGGCCCGCACAACTGTCTTGGTAGGTAACTGCGCCCTGGAATGTGGTGCCGGTGTCGCTAACGCCCAGAACATCATGCAAGAATTCCATCAACTCGTAGGTTTTAGCCGCCACCCCCTGGGCCCGGGCGCTCATCTTTTCGTCTTCTGCAAGCAGGGCCGGAAAATGTTCCCTGATCATGCCGGCGCAGGAGCCCGAGGGCGCAACGATATAATCAAAATCTTCAAAGGCGGTGATGACGTTCCTTGCCAGCGCCTGGGCGTCCACTTTGTCGCCGGCGTTGTAGGCGGGCTGGCCGCAACAGGTCTGGCTATCGGGAACATGGACCGTGCAGCCGCCCGCCTCCAGCAACCTGGCCGTGGCGAAGCCGACAGAAGGGCGCGTCAGATCAACCAGACAGGTAACAAACAAGCCAACGTTTTTCTTGTCCATATTTTTTTTGTCCGTGTCTTTTTGGGCCATGTCACTCATTTGCGTGGCAACAGCAGGAAATAGTGGCCCGGTTGTTTCATCAATCCGGCGCGGGTGGCGGCCTCTGCCCCGAAACCCCAAAACAGGTCGCCGCGCACCGGTCCCTTGATAGCACTACCCGTATCCTGTGCAATGACCAATCGCCTTAACGGTGCGCCGGGGTCCAGCGGGTCGGTGGTGTCAAGCCAGATGGGAATGCCCAAGGGGAAATATCCGCGATCCACTGCAAGCGAACGTCCCGGGGTTAGCGGCACGCCTTGCGCGCCAATCGGACCCTGTTGCTGACCCAGTGATTTCAACGCTCCGTCTATCACCCTGAAGAAAATATACGATGGGTTGGTGGCCATGAGCGCCGCCGCCTCTTCGGGGTTATCCTGCAGCCAGGCCTTGATCGATTGCATGGATACCCGCTCAGCGCTTAAGGCACCCCGCGTAATCAACTCCCGACCGATTGACCGGTAGCCGTGGCCATTGCGCGCCGCAAATCCGATGCGTACGATGGAGCCGTCATCCATGACCACCCGGCCCGAACCCTGAACATGCAGGAAAAAGGCATCGATAGGACTATCGACCCAGATCATTTCCAGGCCCCGGCCGGCAAGGGCGCCTGCTTCAATCGCGGCGCGGTCATCAAAGGGGACGAAACGACCGGCAACAACTTTTCCTGAAAGGCGCTTGCCCTTCAAATCAGCATTAAAGTCACCCAGGTTGGCATCAACCAGTTCAGGCGGGCGCTCATAAATTGGTGTTGTGTAAGGTTCCTTGCGTAACCATGAGCCCTTCAATTCGATTTCAAAGTAGCCTGTAAACAGGCCTTCTGGACGACCATCGGCGGTCGCCAGGTAAGGCTGAAAGTGGGCCTCGAAAAAAGACCGCGCCAATTCCGTATTGCCAGTGGGCAAGGCGGCAGCAGCCTTACAGGGCACCGCCCAGTCCCCGGCGACACCGCCAATGGCACCAAGGGGAAGGTCGGCAGGCATTTTTGCAAACCTGGCGCACGAGCGCAGAAACGTGCCAATTGCCTGGTCATGTCTGTCGCCCGACCAGCCGGTTATACTATTGAAGGTGGTTTTCTTCAGCGCCAGCTTTTGCGCTGGCGGCCGAGCGGCCAAAGGCTTGCTTTCGGGCGTAGGTGTTGAAGTGCCTGGCGGCAAGACCGTGACCGGCGCACATGCCTCAACCAATACAATAAGGGCAAGGATCCAGCCCCTCACGGGATCAATCCAGGCTGCGGGTCGCCGTCAGCGACCAGTTGGGATCGCGCGAACGGGTATCGTGAGCGAAGGTCCAGAAATCGGTGACGCTGACAATCTTGTTGGGGTCGCCTTCGACAACCGTCCCTTCCTCGTCACTGAGTGCGTGGACCTGATCGCTGACAAACTTAACGGTGATCTGGGCGATCGCGCCTTCCATCTCCGCTTCGACAAGGTCAGCCTTGCGAATGCCGACCAGGGTTTCTTCCATGGTTTGTTTAGCCTCTTCGCGGTCACGGATGGATTTCTCGAAATTGGCAAACACCTCACTGCTCAAAAGCGGCTTCAGGGCTTTTGAATCCCCAGATGCGTATGCGCCCAGAATATATTCAAAGGCGATGCGGGCACCTGAAATAAATTCATCCGGGTCGAAGTCACTGTCGGCGGCAGCGATGGCGCGTAAGCCTGCAAGGAGTGGCGACTGCTCTTCTTCTTCAATTGTCGCTGCAGCCGGTTTGAAATCTTCATCGTCCTGCTTATCAAGGTGAAAGATGTTGTCGTTACCGGCAGTGCCCTCCTTGTCCTTATTGTTTTGGGACAGGCGATTTATGAAATCTGAAAAATTGCCTTCGTGACCATCACGGCGGCCAAGCACGCTTCGCAACCGCAAGATCAGGAAAACCGCGATCATGGCGAAAAGAATAATGTCGAAAAACTGAAACCCGTCGTTCATGATAGTTATACTAAACAGTCAATATGCAGGCGCAACGCCTGGGGGGGCGGCAGACCCTGGTTAAATCCTAGCCCCCTGTACGTTAACGACAAGCGGCACTCAGGTCACTAAATAAGGTGTCTTGACCTTGCGGGCAAGGATAAGCGGGTATAAATATCGGGAAAGGCTTTGGAGGCTCCCTTGGGAATGTTGATTCTAGTCGCGATGATTGCCGTGCCGATCATCGAAATCGCCGTCTTTATAGAGGCTGGCGACGCACTTGGCCTGTGGCCGACCATCGGCGTCGTCATCCTGACCGCCATTATCGGCACAGCCCTGTTGCGCCATCAGGGCCTTGCGACTTTGGGGCGGGTCCGCGAAAGCATGGACGCAGGGCGTTTGCCGGTAGCCGAATTGTTCGACGGTATGTGTCTGCTGGTTGCCGGGGCGCTTTTGCTGACGCCGGGTTTCGTCACCGACGGCGTTGGCCTTCTTTTGTTCATGCCGCCTTTCCGTTTGATCCTGCGCGCCCTGATGGCGCGCCGCCTTAAGGCGCATGGTGACTTTCAAATGCACACCCAGAACCACCCGCAAGGGTTCGACGCCACCATCATCGAAGGTGAATTTCAGGAAGTTCATAACGAAGAAGGCGACCCAGATCCAGGCCGCCCGCTGCCGCCGCCCGATAGATCGTAATGGGATAGTTGTTTTTTCTGACGAATGCGTGTTATCCACTGTTGCAAATGAATGAAGCCGCACTGCAACGGGAGACCCTTTATGAGCGACAAGACCGAACAACCGACCGCTGAACAGGACGCACCCGCCGCGCCGCCTATCCAGATCAACGCTCAATACATCAAGGATTTGTCCTTCGAGGCACCCGCGACTCCCGGCATTTTCGCCAAACTTCAAAATGAAGCGCCGGACGTCACCATCAACGTTGATGTCAACGCCCATCCGATTCAGGAAAGATTTTTCGAGGTCCAGCTGCATATTCGCGCGACCTGTAAGGTTGCTGAGGAAACCGCGTTCATTTCCGAACTTGTTTATGGCGGCCTGTTCACAATCAACGTTCCCGAAGAGCATCTGCAGGCTATCTTGTTGATCGAATGCCCGCGACTGCTGTTCCCATTTGCCCGCAACATCGTTGCCGATTGTTCACGCGATGGCGGTTTCCCGCCGCTGATGCTGGCACCTGTCGATTTTGTCGCCATGTTCCAAAATCAGGTCAGTGAAAAGGGCGAGGCGGAAAAGAAAGCCTCCGAGGCCCCTAAAAAGGGCAACAACAAAGACAAGGGCTAGTCGCCAGCGCCGCGCCAGACGGCATTTTCAATTCCATTGATAAAGGCTTCATGGGCCTTGAGCTCTACGGGGCTTGCCGTGTGAGGCCTGGGCTCACGGATGCCGGCAACCGGGGCTGCTTCTGCTGGCGTCTCTTTTGCCGCCATCCTGGCGTTTTCCACCAGTGCCAAATCCGGTTGTCGTCCGCCGATGAGCTCTAGATAAACTTCCGCCAGCAACTCCGAATCGAGCAGCGCGCCATGCAGGGTGCGGTTGGCATTGTCGATTTGAAAGCGCCGGCACAATGCGTCCAGACTGGCTTGCGCGCCAGGAAATTTCTTGCGCGCCATTTGCACCGTATCGACGGCCCGCTGCATGGGCACCGCCGGGCGGTCCATGCGGGCGAGTTCGGCATTGATAAAACCCATATCAAATTGCGCATTATGGATAATCAGGGTGTCCTCGGCGATAAACTCAAGAAAATCATCGGCGATGTCGGCAAACTTTGGCTGATCTGAGAGAAATGCCTCGGACAGACCATGCACCGAGAAAGCCTCGGCGGGCATGTCGCGTTCCGGGTTGATGTATTGCTGATAAACCCTGCCAGTAGCCAGGTGGTTGACCAGTTCAATACAACCGATCTCAACGATCCGGTCGCCGCCTAGCGGGTTAAAGCCTGTCGTTTCGGTATCAAGTATTATTTCGCGCATTAAAACATGATCATCCGCTTGCTGTTGTTTCGGGCCGACCACTGACGCGGCTTCCAGGCTTTCGTAACTGTGACAATGTTGGCAATCTGGCGCAAGCCATGATGACGACTAAGCCCGGTTAAAACGACAAAGTCAGCCATCCGGCGCTTGTCCTGGTCGGCCATCTGGTGATTTAGGATGGAATCAAAGCGCTTCTTTGTCATCCCCGGTCTAGCCATCACACGCTGTTTTTGAATAAGTGCCGGGGCGCTGACAACGACAACCCCGTCGCAGCGGGCATGTCCACCGGTTTCAAACAACAACGGAATATCCAGGACAACAAGCTTTTGTCTGCGCCTTGCGGAGGTCGCCAAAAAAGTCGTCTGTTTTTGCCGGACCAGCGGATGCAGAATCTTTTCCAGTTGTTGTAATTTTGCAGGCTTGCCAAAGACAAGGGCCCCCAGGGCCTTGCGATCAACACCGCCATCTTTTTCAACGCCCGGGAAGGCGTCCAAAACAGCAGCGGTAGCACCGCCGCCCGGTGCCATCAAACTGTGAACGGCCTTGTCCGCATCGTGTACGAAAACACCAAGACTGCGAAAGGCCATTGCCGCCGTTGTCTTACCCATACCGATGGAGCCGGTCAGCCCAAGAATGATCATCAGCCCGTCCCGGAAAGAACATAGCGGCGCAAATCGTCGGTGACCTTCGGATCCACCCCAAAAAAGGTGGCGAACCCGGGGCGGCCCTGATGCAACAACATGCCCAACCCATCGACAACGGCGTTTCCACGCGCTTTCGCCGCACCCAAAAGCGGCGTTTCAAGGGGCACATAAACGATATCATTTACCAGCGCCTCGGTAGGCAAAGCGTCCAGGGAAATATCCAGCGCTGCTTTACCAGCCATGCCGAGCGTCGTTGTGTTGACCAACAGGGCCACGTCTTTGAGCGCCGCATTGCGCGCGGCCCAATCAACAACCCGGACCGGCCCGCCCAGATCATCGGCTATTTGGTCGGCCCGTGCACGGGTCCGGTTTGCCAGCGTAATGGAAGGTGCGCCCCCATCAATCAGGGCGGCAACAATAGCCCGCGCCGCGCCCCCGGCCCCAAGCACAACGGCGGGGCCGCTGGCAGCGCTAAATCCCGGATGGCCGCCTTTGAGGTTTTCAATAAAGCCGAAGCCGTCTGTATTTGATCCCCTAAGATGTGCTTTTTCATCGATAACAATTGTATTGACCGCGCCGATCCAACGGGCCTGATCGGTGATCTCGTCAAGATGCGCCATCACCGCCTCTTTATGAGGGACCGTTACGTTCAGGCCGACATAACCCTCGTCAGCCAAAGTTTTCAGCAGTGCGGGCAGGGCGTTTGTTTCAACAGCGATGGCGTGATAGACGCCGTTTATTCCATGCTCGCGCATCCAGAAACCATACAGCCGCGGTGACAGGGAATGATCAATAGGCCAGCCTATGACGCCGGATTTAAGTGTCCCATGCCTCATAATGCTGGCTCTTCCATCCACAACTCTCAAGAATGCTGTTCAAGGCGTCGATTATAAAGCTGCAGGATCTTTGCTGAAACTTCTTCAATGGATTTTCGGGTGACATCAATGACCGGCCAACCCTGGCTCGTATAAAGGCGCTTTGCTTCCTTGACCTCTCTGGTAACCGTTTCGGGATCAATGTAATCAGTTTCTTCGTCCTGACCGAGTGAACGCAAGCGATTACGACGGATTTGCACCAATTGCCGAGGATCGTTTGTCAGACCGACCACCAGCGGTTTTTTTGACTGCATCAATTCTGGGGGCAGGGCGCAGCCAGGAACAATGGGAACATTGGCGGCTTTCAGGCCCCTGTTGGCAAGATAAATACAAGTCGGTGTTTTGGAGGTTCTGGAAACCCCGACGATGATCACATCGGCCTCGTTGAGCGAGCGGGTCGCCTGGCCATCATCATGACTAAGGACAAAATGCAGGGCCTCGATACGGGAAAAATATTCCGCGTCCATCACGTGTTGACGACCGGGGGCAGCGCGAATTTCCGCCTTAAGGTATGATCCCAGTGCACTGACCACTGGGTCAAGAATGGGAATACAGGGGACTTTTAATTCCCGACAGCTGTTTTCCAACAGGTTCCGCATTTCATTATCGACAAGGGTATAAAGTACAAATCCGGGATTTTCCTTAACACCCTCAATAATATCCCTGATCTGGCTTTCGCTGCGGACCATATTCCAGACATGTTTCGTTTGTTCTATGTTATCGAACTGTACCAAAGAGGCCCGCGCAACCAGATTAACAGTTTCGCCTGTGGCGTCTGAAACCAGATGTAAGTGGAAGTGTTTACTGACCATCAATCGCTCTTTCCGGCGCTTCCCAGCGTGTTTATTCCATCAACAGACACTGGGGATAGAATGTGTGTATCTCAGACAATTTACAAAAGTGATCTTTCCATCCCCGAACCACTTGTTTTCATGCCATTACTCATACCATGGATTTTCTGTTTTCCATGATAGGGGAATACACCGGAAAATCTATCAAACCAAATTTGTTTTCCACTCTATTAATATATTTATCAATTTTTTCTATCCCCGTTTCGTTATCTGATCAGGCGACAAAAAAAGATATACAAGGCTTCAAGGAAAGCACAAATTGTCAAAGTGTAACCATTTATGATTGTCCCCGTTACCAACATTTTATCCCCAAATACCGGATTCTCTTTCACTCCCGATAACGACATTGGGGGAAACTTGTTGAAAAGAAATAATCCCCATCTTTAAGGCCACTACAACAACTACTACCTTTTTATATAAAATATATATTTTAGGTATATGAGAAGAGTGATCTCGGTTACCTTCCCGACCATGGATACAAAAAATAAATATTTTCTGCGTGCCCTGAAGGGTGAGAGTTTAATCCGGCCACCATTTTGGCTCATGCGCCAAGCTGGTCGTTATCTGCCCGAATATCGGGAATTGCGACAGAAATCAAAAAACTTTCTGGATTTTTGTTATTCGCCGGATCTGGCTGTCGAAGCGACCTTGCAGCCTCTCAGGCGGTATGACTTTGATGCGGCGATATTGTTCAGTGATATTCTGGTAATTCCAGACGCGCTTGGTCAAAAAGTTGAATTTCGTGAAGGTGAGGGGCCGGTCCTTGAGCCTGTCAGGTCGATTGATGATGTAGACAAATTGTCGCTGGATGGATTGCATGATCATCTGGCGCCGGTTTATCAGACTGTCAGTCGGTTATCTTCCGAAATTCCTCAACAAACCGCACTCATCGGTTTTGCCGGGGCGCCGTGGACGGTGGCCACCTACATGGTCGAGGGCAAAGGATCGAAGGACTATGCGCGAGCCCGAACTTGGGCTTATGCAGATCCGGAAGGTTTTGGTAAACTTATTGATCTTCTTGTCGAAGCAACGACGGCTTACCTGATTAAACAGATTGAGAACGGTGCCGAAGTCATTCAGCTTTTTGATACCTGGGCAGGGGTTTTAAGTGAAAACCAGTTTCAGCGTTGGGTCATCCAGCCGACAGTTGAAATTGTTAAAAGACTGAATAAAGCCTGTCCCGGTGTACCGATTCTCGGGTTCCCGCGTGGCGCTGGAATCCTCTATCAGGATTTTGTCAAACAAACGGGTGTTGACGGCGTCAGCCTTGATAACAGTGTTCCGGTCAGTTGGGCGGCGGAACATTTGCAGCCCCTGTGCACGGTCCAGGGTAACCTGGACAACATGGCCCTGATTGCCGGTGGTGAGGCTATGGAAAACGAAATTCGCGCCATCCTTGAAGGTTTTGCAGGCGGTCCGCATATCTTCAATCTGGGTCACGGTATTTTGCCCGAAACACCGCCCGAACATGTTGAGCGCCTGGCCGCCCTCATTCAGGGCTGGGAAAGTTGAGTTATAAATGAAGGTTGCCATCGTCTTTTTTAATCTTGGTGGGCCGGACAAGCTGGCGGCTGTTAGACCTTTCCTGCGTAATCTTTTTAACGACCCGGCCATTATCGGCGCGCCTGCGCCCATTCGCTGGCTTCTCGCCCACTGGCTATCTTATCGACGAGCTCCCATCGCCCAAGGGATTTACCAACACCTGGGCGGCAAATCACCGCTGCTGGATTTGACTGAAAAACAGGCGTGGGCCCTGCAGCAACAGTTTTCCGGTGCCGACGAAATCAAGACCTTTATCAGCATGCGCTACTGGCACCCCATGAGCGACGAGACGGCCCGGGCCGTTAAGAACTTCGCCCCTGATCGGATTATCCTGCTGCCGCTCTATCCGCAATTTTCAACCACCACTACGGGCTCGAGCCTGGCCGACTGGAAACGGGCGGCGAAACAGGCCGGCCTGGACGCACCAAGCGCCGCAGTGTGTTGCTATCCGGACGAACCGGGATTTATCAACGCCGTCACCCGGTTGCTTGAAGGAGAGATCAATCAGGCAGAAAAAACCGGCAAGCCACGGATTTTGTTTTCAGCCCACGGGTTGCCAAAAAAGATTGTCGATGCTGGTGACCCCTATCCCCGTCATGTGGAAAGGACGGCGGCAGCCGTTGTTGCCAGGCTGGCCCAGGCAAATCTGGACTGGATCGTCTGTTATCAAAGCCGGGTAGGCCCACTTCAGTGGATCGGCCCGTCTACGGAGGATGAAATTGCCCGCGCGGCAAAAGACGGCGTTCCTGTTGTTGTCGTTCCCATTGCTTTTGTTTCTGAACACTCTGAAACCCTTGTCGAACTTGATATCGAGTATCGTGAGTTGGCTGAAGGATTGGGCGTAAGCGGGTATCACCGTGTGGCGACGGTAAGCACGGAGGCAGACTTTATTGGCGGCCTGAAAAATATGGTCGATCAGGCGCTGGCCTCTATCAAGGCGGGTGACAAGGATGAAAGGGTTACGATATCTTGTTCTACAGGTGCCGGGGCGTGCTCAGCGGAAGTCGCATGCTGCCCATTAAAGATAAGGAAATAATCCGATGGAATTTTCAGGCGATGCCTATTTGTGGATCAAGGCCGGGCATATTATTTCAGTGATTGCCTGGATGGCGGGGCTGCTCTACCTACCCCGGCTGTTTGTCTATCATTGCGGGGTAGGGGCGGGCTCAGAAGCGTCGGAAATCTTTAAGGTCATGGAACGCCGTCTGCTTCGGGCCATAATGTATCCGGCGATGCTGTCTTCACTATTGTTCGGCGGCTTGCTGCTGGCTGATAGCTCAACAGACTGGAGCGCCGGTTGGTTGCATGTAAAGTTGCTGTGCGTTGTCGGCCTGATGGCAATTCACATGATGATGGGTGGGTGGCGGCGCGCATTTGAGGCCGACGCCAATACAAAATCGGAGAAATTTTTCCGCATCACCAATGAAGTTCCGACGATCCTGATGATCATTATCGTCCTGGTAGCTGTTCTGAAGCCTTGGTGAACTGCTAAATACAGGCTTGCATTTGCGGCGGGCATTGGTTATTTGACTATATCTTCCGTCGCCACACTACGGTTAAGAGCGTCTTTCAGTATTACAACCCCCCCCCCTTCAGGCCCGTTTTCCCGGCGCTCGTCCACAATTTTCTCGCATCTTCCTTTTACACCTCCGCAGCGGCCTTTTCTCAAAGCCGCTCAACTTCCAAAAAAGAGCTCCCATGAATCTTAAAGAACTGAAAACCAAGCCCCCGGCAGATCTTCTGGTCTATGCCGAAGAACTTGAAATTGAAAACGCCTCCACATTGCGCAAACAGGAAATGCTGTTCGCAATTCTGAAGAGGCTTGCCGAAAATGAGGTCGCCATTTTTGGTGACGGCGTGATCGAAGTGCTGCAGGACGGCTTCGGCTTCCTGAGAAGCCCTGAGGCTAATTACCTTCCCGGTCCAGATGATATTTATGTCAGCCCAAGCCAGGTCAGGCGCTTTTCATTACGCACCGGCGATACGGTTGAAGGCCAGATCCGCTCACCCAAGGACGGCGAGCGTTATTTTGCCCTGCTTAAGGTCAACGAGATCAATTTTGAAGAACCCGACAAGGTTCGCCATCGTACCAACTTTGATAACCTGACACCGCTTTATCCGGACGAAGCCCTGAAAATGGAAGTCGATGATCCGACAGCCAAGGACCGCACCTCGCGTATTATCGATTTGATTTCCCCTATCGGTAAAGGCCAGCGCGCCCTGATTGTCGCGCCGCCCAGGACCGGCAAGACGGTGATGCTGCAAAACATCGCCCAGGCAATTGCCGTCAACCACCCGGAATGTTACCTGATTGTGCTGCTTATTGACGAGCGCCCCGAAGAAGTCACCGATATGTCCCGTTCGGTCAAGGGCGAGGTTGTCAGTTCGACTTTTGATGAGCCCGCCGCCCGCCACGTCCAGGTTGCCGAGATGGTCATTTCAAAAGCCAAGCGACTGGTCGAGCACAAACGCGATGTAGTGATCCTGCTTGATTCCATCACCCGCCTGGCCCGCGCCTACAATACCTGCGTGCCCAGTTCAGGCAAGGTGCTGACCGGCGGTGTTGACGCCAACGCCTTGCAAAAGCCCAAACGCTTCTTCGGTGCCGCCCGAAATATTGAAGAAGGCGGCTCGCTAACCATTATTTCGACCGCCCTTATCGATACCGGCTCGCGCATGGACGAGGTTATTTTTGAGGAATTCAAGGGTACTGGTAACTCGGAAATCATCCTTGATCGTAAACTGTCAGACAAGCGTGTCTGGCCGTCCATCGATATCACCAAGTCCGGAACCCGAAAAGAAGAGTTGCTTGTTGATCAGGGCACCCTATCTAAAATGTGGGTCCTGCGTCGTATACTGATGCCCATGGGTGTCGTCGATGCCATGGAGTTCCTCAATGGCAAACTCAAGGAATCAAAGACCAATGACGACTTTTTTGACTCGATGAACAGTTAGGAGAAATTTTTATGCGATATTTATTAACAGCTGTGATCATGACGCTGGCGTTCTCAAATTCCGCCCTTGCCTGTAGCGGCACTGAAGATTATCCCGCTGCGGTCAAGGCGCTGGAAAACAACCAGCACCTGAGCGCCGAGCAAAAAGATGTGCTGATGAAGGATTTGATGGCGGGCATGGCGATCCATGATGACGGCCACGCGACCAGCAACATGTCGAAGATGGGCCAGTCGCTGCAAATCCTGCAAACCCTGAAGCCGCAAATTTCCCAGTAAAAGCCTATTGGCAAAAATTGGGCCGGAACCCTGTTTTAGGGCTCCGGCCTTTTTTGTTGTCCGGTCGAATCGATCAGGGTTTAAGGATCGTCGAACCGGTGGTTTTACGGGCCTCAAGATCGGCGTGAGCCTGGGCCGCGTCCTTAAGGTCGTAGGTCTGGTTGATTTCGATTTTGACCACACCCGAAGAGACGACGTCAAAAAGCTCCCCTGCCATGGCCATCAGGTCTTCGCGTTTGGCCATGTAGGTAAACAGGGTCGGCCGGGTCAGGAACAATGAGCCCTTTTGTCCCAGCATTCCCGGCGGGAAGGGATCGACCGGACCGGTGGCGTTACCAAAGGTGACCATCATGCCGAGCGGCTTCAGGCAATCCAGCGAGTCCATGAAGGTATCTTTGCCGATGGAATCATAAACCACATTGACGCCAGCACCTTCGGTGATTTCTTTAACCCGGTCTTTGAAGTTTTCACGCGTATAAACGATGGCGTGGTCACAGCCGTGAGCTTTCGCGAGTTCTGCCTTCTCGTTGCTGCCAACGGTGCCGATGACTGTTGCGCCCAGATGCTTGGCCCATTGGCAGACGATCAGGCCGACGCCGCCAGCAGCGGCATGGATCAGGATGGTATCCCCCGCCTTGACGTTATAGGTTTGGCGCAACAGATACTGGGCGGTCATGCCCTGAAGCATCATCGCGGCTGCCGTATCCTCCGAAATATTATCGGGCAGCTTGACCATTCTGTCGGCGGGAACCAGGCGTTCCTCGCTGTACGCACCCGGAGGCGCAATCACATAAGCGACGCGGTCACCGATGGCGACGTCGCTGACACCCTCGCCAATGGCCTCGACAATGCCAGCGGCTTCCATGCCCAGCGCATGGGGAAGGGACGGCAGTGGGTAAAGCCCCGTGCGCCCGTAGACATCAATATAGTTCAGGCCGACGGCGGTGTGGCGAACACGCGCCTGACCGGGGCCGGGCTCTCCGACCTCGATGTCTTCCCATTTGAGAACGTCGGGTCCGCCGGTTTCGTGAATACAGATGGCCTTGGTCATGGTCTTGTTCCTATCGATTGTCTGAATGTTTAAAAGTCGACGCCCTCAAGGCGCAGAAGTGAAATTTTTGTATCCGTGCCCGCCCCTCCGCTAAATCCGCCAATTTTTTCACCCGCAGCGACCACCCGGTGACAGGGGACAATAATCGCTATCGGGTTTTTACCACAGGCACCACCAACGGCGCGCGGGCCACTGTCCAGGTCGTACGCCAGATCACCGTAACTGCGGGTAAGGCCGTAAGGAATTTCCCTCATGAGTTGCCAGACGGATTTTTGAAAGGCTGTTCCAGGGGCATTAAGCGGCAGGTCAAAATTTTTCAGTGTGCCCGTGAAATAAGCCTTCAACTGGGCCTCTGCCTCTTTAAGCAATGGTGATCCCTTGCTTTCAGGACCCTGGCCAAATTCAAGAGCGACAAGGGCGTCCTCATCGGCAAACAGGGTCAGCGGCCCAAGCGGGCTGTTGAAGGATTTGAAATACATGGCGGCTACTTTACAGCTTTGCCAGCTGGTCTCTCAAGTCTTCTGCGCTGGTTACCGGCAAGCTGCAGGTTCCGGCGGCGCAGACGAAAGCCGTCGGTTTGTCTGTTTGGGTTTTGCCCGAGGCCGGATGACCTTGTGGCAAATCAGTGCCGGGGGCGAGCCTCAGGATCACCCGCCACGGCGGCGCTGTCTCGCGGGCCGCCCGCAACAGGTCGTCATCATCGCCCACGATGACGACGCTTAATGCCCGATCAAGGATTTCAAAACCCATCATCAGGCTGGGCAAGCTGACCAGATTACGGGCTTGCGAACTTGAAAACGTACGGATCAATCGTTCTGCCTGATCGCGATAGTGCTCATTGCCGCTTAACAGATAGAGCCGGGCAAGGACTTCCGTCATCACACCGTTGCCAGAGGGTACGGCGTTATCGGCGATGGTTTTGGAGCGGGTGATAACGTCGGTGGTGTCATCGGCGCTGAGAAAATAGCCGCCGCCATTTTCGTCCCAGTAACGACCATTGACGATCGTCATCCAGGCTTCGGCCTGATCCAGATAGACTACACTTGCGGTCGCTTCATACAGGCCCAAGGCGGCCCGGATCATGTGGGCGTAGTCATCGAGTACGGCCTTATGGCGGGCCTTGCCGTCGCGCCATGAATGACGGAAACGGCCATCTTCAATCATATTGTGGCAAACGAAATCGAACACCGTTTTGGCATGTTCAATCCAGTCGTTACGACCCAGAAGACTGCCACTGTGGGCAAGGGCTGCAATCATCATGGCGTTCCAGTCAACCAGCGCTTTGTGGTCGCGCTCTGGCCAGACGCGTTTGTCGCGGACTTTCAGCAAGGCTGCCCGACAGCCTGCCAGCATCGTCTCAAAGGCATCATCGGCAAGTTTGCGGGTTTCGTCATTGGCATTGCGGTTGAGGATATTTTTTCCTTCCCAGTTACCGCCCGGGGTGACGTCATAGGTGGCCTTGAAGCGTTCGGAATTCTCTCCCAGAATACTGTCGATTTGATCCGCGCTCCAGACCGTGAAGCGGCCCTCTTCACCTTCGGCATCGGCATCAAGGGCGCTGGCGAAGGCGAAGCCTTCTCCGGTTTTATCGTCAACGATCATCTCACGCAGGCACCAGTCGATGGTTTCACCGATGCGAATTTCAAGCAGCGGATTTTTCGTCACTCGCCACACATCGGCCATCAGTTCAATGAGTTGGGCGTTGTCGTAGAGCATTTTTTCAAAATGCGGGGCCAGCCAGATCTCGTCGGTGGAATAGCGGGCGAAGCCCCCGCCGATGTGATCATAGATACCGCCCTGGCACATCCGCTCCAGCAAAAGCGCGACGCTGTCTGCGTAGTCTTTCTTGCCGGTCCGCAAATGTGAGCGCCAGAGAAACTGGAAAAAACTGACCTGCGGGAATTTTGGCGCTCCATGGGTGCCGCCCCAGACGGGGTCGGTTACGCCCTGGGCGATGGCGGCGGCCTCATCGAGCAGCGGCAAGCTCAAGCCCGGCCCGCCGGCCGGCTTGGAAAGTTGCTCCAACGCCGTCTTCAGCGCCCCGACGCTTTCGGCGATGCGTTCTTTTTGGCTTTCGAAGGTATTGGATATCTGTTTCAGCAGATCGGGGAAAGCCGGGCGACCATAACGCGGTGTTGCCGGAAAATAGGTGCCGCCCCAAAAGGGCTCTCCTTCGGGGGTCAGGAACATGGTCAGGGGCCAGCCGCCCTGCTCCCCCATCAGCGCCAACGCTGACTGGTAGATGACATCCAGGTCCGGGCGCTCTTCCCGGTCGACCTTGATGTTGATGAAAAGATCATTCATGACCCCGGCAATGGCCTCGTCCTCGAAGCTCTCATGGGCCATGACATGGCACCAGTGGCAGGCCGAATAGCCAATCGATAGAAGGATCGGTTTGTTGCCCTCCTGCGCCGCCCGCAAGGCGTCGGTGCCCCACGGCTGCCAATGCACCGGGTTGGTGCGGTGTTGCAGCAAATACGGGCTGGTTTCCTGGTCTAGTAGATTGCGATTCATTGTCGGGCTCTTATATCAGCTTTTTGTGATTTACATTTTGTGTGTTACGGGTTCAGAAACAAGTCTTAAATAAATTATGGAGCAAGCCTGATGAAAATTACCTTCGATATTGACTGTACGCCCGAGGAGGCTCGCGCCTTCTTCGGCCTGCCCGATGTTCAGCCCATGCAAAAGGCGATGATGGATGAAGTGGAGCAACGCATGAAGGAGGGCCTTGATTCTATGGGTCCGGACGCCCTGTTCAAAACCTGGCTGCCTGCTGGTATGGAAAGTTTCGAGCAGATGCAGAAAATGTTCTTCTCGCAGATGGGTAAAACAACGGATAAGGGCGAAGACAAAAAATGAGTTTTTATCGCCTGCACGTTTTTTGCTGCACCAATGAGCGCCCCGAAAAGCATCCTCGTGGTTCGTGCGCTGCCCGGGGCTCGGCAAAATTACGCGATTACATGAAGGCCCGGGCCAAGGAATTGGGGTTGTTGGGCACCCGAATCAATTCTGCGGGCTGCCTTGACCGCTGCGAACTGGGCCCGACGGTGGTGGTCTATCCGGATGGCATCTGGTATCGCATGGAAAATCGCGATGACGTCGATGAGATTCTCGAGCAACACCTGTTGGGCGGCAAACCGGTTGAGCGGCTGATGTTGAAGGACGATGAATGAGCGGTGAGGAGACGATCTTTGCACTGGCCAGCGGCGCCGGGCGCGCCGGTATCGCCGTCATTCGCCTGTCGGGTCCGGCCGCAGGCAAGGCCCTTGAGCGCCTGAGTGGTGGCGGTCTGCCTGTTCCCCGCCAGGCGACAAGAACCAGCTTCCAGTGCCCCAAAAACCAAGATACCGTTCTTGATGACGGCCTCGCCCTTTGGTTTCCTGCCCCGGCCAGCTTTACCGGCGAAGACGTTGCCGAGTTGCATATCCATGGCGGCCCGGCGGTGATCGGGGCTATCGTTAGCGCCCTTGCTGGCTTGCCTGGCTTGCGCCCCGCCGAGGCCGGGGAATTCTCCCGGCGTGCCTTTGAGAACGGCAAGTTTGATTTGACCGCCGCAGAGGGTCTGGCCGATTTGATAGACGCCGAAACCGACGCCCAGCGCCGCCAAGCCCAGCGTCAGTCCCGCGGCGAATTGGGCCGCCTGTATGATAATTGGGCCGAACGCCTGATCCGGGCCCAGGCCCTGAGTGAAGCCGACATTGATTTCTCCGACGAGGACATCCCCGATGACCTGATTGGCGAGGCGCTTGCCATTGCCGCCGAACTGGATCAGGAAATCGCCGCCCATCTTGATGACGGGCACCGGGGCGAACGCCTGCGGGCCGGGCTTTATCTGGCCATCGTCGGGCCGCCCAATGCCGGCAAGTCGAGCCTTCTCAACCGGCTTGCCAAACGCGACGCGGCGATTGTCAGTGATATTGCCGGGACAACCCGGGATGTTATCGATGTTCATCTCGACCTTGGCGGGTATCCGGTTATCGTCGCCGATACAGCGGGATTACGTGAAGCCCGGGACAGCATCGAAACCGAAGGGGTGCGTCGGGCCCGCGAGCGGGCCGGTGACGCCGACATGAAACTGGCGGTGTTCGATGCCACCGACCTGGATTGCGACGGCGGACTGGACCCGCTGACTCTGGAGCTGATCGACGCCGACACCTTTGTCGTACTTAACAAGGGCGATCTGGTTACCACCTGCTTGCCCAGGGACATAGAAAAACGACCGGCCTTTGCCGTATCTGCAAAGACCGGCGCTGGCCTTGATGCCCTGCTGGGTGCTCTGCAAAGCGCCGCAGCGGAGCGTATGGCTGGCGAAGGGGCCGGATTGACCCGCCAGCGCCACCGCGTTGCCCTGACCGCCTGCCGACAGGCCCTCGCCCGCGCTGCCGTGGCCGGAGAGCCTGAATTGCTGGGCGAAGACCTGCGCCTGGCATCCCGCGAACTGGGCCGCATTACCGGCCGGGTCGATGTTGAAGACCTGCTTGACGTGATTTTTTCAGAATTCTGTATCGGCAAGTAACTGTTGCCTAGCCGAATCATTGGCAATTCCCTGTTTCGAGTCCGAATCGAAGAACAAAACGGAATCATTTTCCGTAGCTTCTTTTGCCAATGTTTCACGTGAAACAACAAGACGCTTGAATGCTTTGACTCCGGGGCCCGTCGTGCCTACATTCCGGCCATGGTTGAAGCCTTGAAACAGTCATACGATGTTATTGTGATCGGCGGCGGGCACGCCGGGACGGAAGCGGCTGCGGCTGCGGCGCGTATGGGTGCTGATACCCTGCTGCTGACCCATCGCGCCGATACGATTGGCGAAATGTCCTGTAACCCGGCCATTGGCGGCCTGGCCAAAGGGCAGCTGGTGCGCGAAGTCGATGCTCTGGATGGCATTATGGGAAGGGCCATTGACCGGGCCGGTATCCAGTTTCGCATGCTCAATCGGCGCAAAGGCCCGGCGGTTCAGGGGCCGCGCGCCCAGGCTGACCGAAAGCTCTATAAACGGGCCGTCCAGGAATTGCTGGCCGGTCAGGCCGACCTCAGCATTGTCACAGCAGCCGCAGAGGATCTGGCCTTCGATTCAAGCGGTGCCGTTTCGGGCGTGGTGACTGCTGACGGGGCGGAAATAAAAGCCGCCGCCGTGGTCATCACGACGGGAACGTTTCTCAGGGGCGTTATCCATCTGGGTAACCAAAAAACAGCGGCGGGACGGGTTGGCGAGGCACCGGCAATCGGCCTTGCCGAATGTATTGAGCGTCTGGGCTTGCGGCTCGGGCGGCTGAAGACCGGCACCCCGCCCCGTCTCGACGGCCGCACCATTGATTATTCCGGCCTCCAGGAACAGCTGGGCGACAGCCCGCCGACACCGTTCTCGTTCCTCACGGGCAAGATCGATATTCCGCAAATCCCCTGCCATATCACCGGCACCACGGCGGCCACCCATGCCTTGATTTCAGAAAACCTCGACCGGGCGCCGCTGTACTCGGGCCAGATCGAAGGCACCGGGCCGCGCTATTGCCCGTCCATTGAGGACAAGGTGGTGCGCTTCGCCGGTCGCGATCGGCACCAGATCTTCCTCGAGCCCGAAGGGCTGGATGATCCGACGATTTACCCCAATGGTATTTCCACCTCGCTTCCTGAAGATATCCAGCGGGCCTTGCTCAAAACCATTCCCGGCCTGGAACGGGCGGTGATGATGCAGCCCGGCTACGCTATTGAGTATGATTTTGTCGATCCGCGCGAACTGACCCCTGCCCTGCAGGTCAGAAAGGCGACGGGCCTGTTTCTGGCTGGACAAATCAATGGCACCACCGGCTATGAAGAAGCCGCGGCACAAGGCCTGATGGCAGGCGTCAACGCCGCCTTACTGGCAGGACGCGTGGCCAGTGCGGCCACCGATTTCTTCACCCTTGACCGGGCCGATGCCTACATCGGGGTGATGATTGATGACCTGGTTACTCTCGGCACTGAAGAACCCTACCGCATGTTTACCTCGCGGGCCGAATACCGGCTGGCCTTGCGAGCCGACAATGCAGACCAGCGACTGACACATAAAGGCATTGCTCTGGGCCTTGTCGGCCCTGCCAGAAACAAGGCGTTTTCGGACAAGTTCCGGGCCCTTGAAAATGCCCGCAGCCTGCTTGATGGCCTGTCGGCAACCCCCAACCGGCTTGCCGATCACGGCATCAGCGTTAATCAGGACGGGGTACGCCGCAGCGCCCGCGAACTGCTCGCCTATCCGGATATCGACCGGGCCGCCCTCGCCGCCCTGTGGCCGCAGTTGGCCGAACTGGAGGCGCGGATTGCCGAACAGATGAAAATCGACGCCCGTTACAGCAGTTATCTGAAAAGACAGGAGGCCGATATCAGTGCCTTCCGCCGCGATGGCGCGCTGGAACTGCCTGATGATCTTGATTTTGCCGCCCTGCCCGGTCTGTCCAGTGAGGTCGTCAGTAAGCTTGAGCAGGCCCGCCCGGCAACTCTGGCCGCGGCTGGCCGGATTTCCGGCGTCACTCCGGCGGCGTTGACAGCCCTGCTGACTCATGTGCGTCGCCGCGATAAGCTCTCAGCGTAATGTTTCACGTGAAACAATTTCAGGAATTGACCGGCGTCACGGCAGAAACCCTGGGCCGCCTACAGCTTTATGCAGATTTATTGGAAAAATGGCAGAAGAAGATCAATCTTGTCGGTCCGGCAACCGTACCCGACTTGTGGCAACGACACATGCTTGATTCGGCGCAGCTGTTGCCGCTGCTCCCGAAGCCGGATTGCCGGATTATGGATTTTGGCAGCGGTGCTGGCTTTCCGGGCCTGGTGTTGGCGATTATGGGCGGCCCCCTGGTGACGCTGGTGGAAAGTGACGGGCGAAAGTGCGCCTTTCTGGCCGAGGCCATGCGGGTGACCGGGACGGGCGCATCGGCGCGCCTTGAAAACCGCCGCATCGAAGAGGTGCCGCCGATGTCCGTCGATGTCGTCACGGCGCGGGCTTTGGCGCCTTTGGACAAGTTGTTGGATTTGGCCGAGCCGTTTCTTGGGGCGGGTTCAATTTGTTTGTTTCTGAAGGGCAAAAAGGCCGATCAGGAATTGACCCAAACAACGAAAAACTGGATGATGCAGGTGTCTAAAATCCAGAGCCAAACGGATCCTTCCGGGACGATCCTCAAATTGGAAAATGTAGCAAGGGGCACGCGCTGACATCATGGCTGAAAACACGGTGAAAGCCCCCTCATTGGCCGAGCCCCCTCCTTTGGGGTGGCATGGTGGCAAGACGCGCATTATCGCCGTTGCCAATCAAAAGGGCGGTGTCGGCAAGACGACGACGGCGATAAATCTGGCGACGGCCCTTGCGGCGGTCAAAAAGAAGGTCCTGCTTATTGACCTTGATCCGCAAGGCAATGCCAGTACGGGATTGGGAATCAGCCACGAGGCCCGCGTCCGCAACACCTACCAGGTGGTGATGGAGCAAATCACCCTCGCCGAAGCAATCCAGCCGACGGATATTCCCGGCCTTGATATTGTCCCTTCGGGGATGGATTTGAGCGGTGCCGAGATTGAGCTGGTTGATGTCGAGGAGCGTGAATTCTGCCTTCGTCGGGCGTTGGCACCAGTCGCCGATGAGGGAGGAGAGAACGGCCTTTATGATTATGTCCTGATTGATAGCCCGCCCGCCCTGGGCCTGCTGACGATCAACGCCCTGACCGCGGCACAGGCGGTGCTGGTGCCACTGCAGTGTGAATTTTTCGCCCTTGAAGGGATCAGCCACCTGATGAAATCAATTGAGCGCATACGTAATGGCTTTAATCCAGAGCTGGAACTACAGGGTATTGTCCTGACCATGTTTGACAAGCGCAACAATCTGTCCGATCAGGTTGCCAGCGATGTCCGTGAATTTTTTGGTGACAAGGTCTACAACACGGTGATACCGCGCAATGTCCGCATATCGGAGGCCCCATCCTACGGGCGCCCGGTTCTTGTTTATGATCTGGCCTGTGCCGGCTCCCAGGCTTATCTGCATTTGGCTGGCGAAGTGATCAGACGCGAGCGTAAGGAGCAGGCTAAATGACCCCGCCGGAAGATAAAAAACGCAAACTCGGACGCGGACTGTCAGCATTGCTGGGTAATGGCGGCGAAGATTATGCGGCCCTCGACAAGGTTCGCTCGACCAAGACCGTTGCCATTGAATTTCTGCAGCCGGGCAAGTATCAGCCGCGTCATATTATGGACGACGAGCAGATTGGGGAGTTGAGCCGTTCGATTGCCGAAAAAGGTATCCTGCAGCCCTTGCTGGTGCGCCGCCTGAGTGACACCGAGGGGCCAAACGCATATGAAATCATTGCCGGTGAGCGACGCTGGCGAGCCGCGCAACGTGCCAAGTTGCATGAAGTACCAGTGATCATCAAGGACCTGAACGATCAGGAGACCCTGGAAATCGCACTGGTCGAAAATCTGCAACGTCAGGACCTGTCGCCACTTGAGGAGGCAGAGGGCTATCAGCGCCTGATGGACGAGTTCACCCATACCCAGGAAGACCTGGCCAAGGCCATGGGCAAAAGCCGCAGTCATGTCGCCAACACCATGCGGCTTTTGGGGCTGCCTGACGCGCTTAAGGCGATGATCGATACGGGCCAGCTGAGTGCCGGTCACGGACGCGCTCTTTTAACCGCAAACGACCCCGCGGCATTGGCAAAAACTGTTTTAAAACAAGGGCTTAACGTTCGCCAAACAGAACAGTTGGTAAAAAAGGAAAATTCTGGCGGCAGCAAATCTGCAGCCCGGCCCGCCACCAAAGATCCCGATACTCTGGCCCTTGAGCGGGACATGTCGGACCTGCTTGGCCTGAAAGTCGATATTCGTTTTAAAAACGGTCATGGTTCGCTGACCGTTTATTACAGCGATTTGGCCCAGCTTGATGATGTGCTTGCCCGCCTTAGCCATAAACAAAAACGGCTACTGGGTGGTGACGCGCACGTCGATGATCTGGGTGTTATCCGTGACGCCGAAATTACCGGCGACGGCAGCAGCTGAATTTTAGTTGCGTTGCCGAATCAACGGCGCGCGGCCTGGGCGATCCGCATCAGGGCGCGGCTGCAAATGGCCTCCACCGGCATGCCCGTTGTTTTACAGTCCATTTCCGCTTCACTGAGAATATCAAGGGCCTGGCTCAGGTTCGCAGGCCGCCAGCGCTGCAGCTGGGCGCGAAAACGATCCGCCTGCATGAACATGACCGGCGGTTTCAGTGATTTCATTGCCTGATCGGGATTTTTGCCACCCGTGACGAGCCCGGCGGCCAAATGCAGGCGCAAGAAATGCCTGGCAACGGCGCGCAGGATCTGGACGGGATGGGAGCCTTCGCCAAAAGCCCGCGTCAAGGCTTTGTCGAGCCCGGCCCGGTCCCCCGAACCAGCGGACAGGCTGATATTATCAAGCGCTGTCGCCGCGCTGTCACCGATGGCGGCCTTGGCGTCGTCCAGTTCAACTGTACCGGGCCCCCCCATATAAAGCGCCAGCTTTTCAAGCTCGCCACGGGTGACACTACGGTCAGAACCAAGACTGTCGGCCAGATAGGCCATGGCGTCACGCGATGGTCTCAGGTTGTGGGCACTGAGGGTTTCGCCGATGACCCTGGCAAGGCTGCCCGTATCATCACTATAGCAGGCGATTGAGGCGGCATTTTTTTCGCTCTCGCAGAGTTTACGCAGACTTGAGCGTGGACCGAGTTCCGCCGCCTCGACAACAAGCAAGGCATCAGCAGCGGTGGCGACCTGAAGAAATTCCCTGAGGGTCTTGCTCACCGCATCGCCGACGTCCCGCAATTTAAGCAATCGGCGCCCACCACCAAAAGCCATTGCCTGTGCCTCGTCGAGAAGCCGTGCCGGGTCGGCTTTCAGGTTGGCGCCGGTCATTTCGACAACCCGAAAAGGATCATCCGGAGAATCGACGACAGCAGCAGATAGTTTTCGGGCGCGCTCGCCAACCAGGCCCTGATCGGGTCCGTAAAGCAAAACGCAAACGATGGCCGGGTCCGGCGTGGCAATAAAACTGTCTTGGTGAGCGCCGGATATTTTCACGTGGAGGGACCTTTTTGCCGAAGGCTATAAGCTTTCGGGGTTTTGTTTAAAGTAAACGGCAAGCCGGGTCCTGATATCATCGGCAAGTTCCTTGACGGCACGGGTTCGGGCGTCCTTAAGGGCGGCAAGGGCGGCGTACTGGGCCTGGGGAAGATCATAACTGCTGATCGACAGCACGGTACCGCTGGTCAAACTGGAATTCAAAACAGCCTCTTTTCCAGCCGTACTTTGTTCATTGAAATGCAGTTTTACCATTGAGTATTGAGCTAAAACCCGTAGGTTTCCGCGCGTTACCACTGCCGATCTCTTGACGCCCAGGTTGGAGATTGATTCAGATATCTGGATGGAAAGTGAATAGAGCGGTCGGTCCGGAGAGCCTTTGGGGGTTAATCGGCTGAGCAGGTTATTGCGGAGCTGCTGGCCGATGCGATCTTCAATCTGCTTGATTTCAATACGAGCGAGATATTGTTCTGCAGGAGCAATGCCCGCACCATGTCTGCCATATAAGGGCCGAAAACCACAAGCGCCAACAAGCAGGGCGACAAGGATGACGACGCAAAACCGAACAAGCTGCTGGCGGGGTGACTTAGATAACCACATTGATAATCCTGTCAGGCACGACAATCACCTTGCGAATTTCCCTGCCCTCGACGACCTCGGCAATACGCGGTATGGCAAGGGCGATTTTTTCGGCTTCTTTAGCGTCACAACCTTTGGGCAGGTCGACGGTGCCGCGTAGCTTTCCGTTGACCTGAATGGCGACGGTAGCAGTGTCTTCGACAAGCAGGGTTTCGTCAACTTCGGGCCAGGCTGTGTCGGTCAGCATAATATCATGACCCAGTTGTTGCCATAGTTCCTCGGCAAGGTGAGGCATCATAGGGCCGATCAGCATGACAATCGCCTCATAACCCTGCCTCAATACCCAGTCGACTCCTGCTTCGGGGCCATCAAGCGCGTCAAGAACATTGGTCAATTCACGAATACGGGCAACGGCCTTGTTGAAGTGAAACTTATCAAGATCACTTGAAACGGCGGCGACGGTTTTATGGATTGCCCGGTATGCCGTATCGGCGGCCCCTGAAAGGTTGTCAGGGCGGACGTTGCCACTCGCTGCTAGCGCAACCTTCGGCTCGCTCATCATTCGCCACAAACGGTTGACGTAGCGCCAGGCACCATCGATACCGCTGTCTGTCCAGTCAAGATCGCGGTCGGGCGGACTGTCTGACAACATGAACAGGCGGGCCGTATCGGCACCGTATTCACTGATGATGTTTTCCGGATCAACGACGTTCTTTTTGGACTTGCTCATTTTTTCCGAACGGCCAAGGGTGACCGGGCCATCAGCGGTGGCCGCTTCTTCGGGCAACAGCCAGTTACCCGCATCGTCCCGATACGTCTCATGGCAGATCATGCCCTGGGTCATAAGGCCGACGAACGGCTCTTTGATGCCCAGGTAGCCGCACTGTTTTAGGGCGCGGGTGAAAAAGCGCGAATACAGCAAATGCAGCACGGCATGTTCAATGCCGCCGATGTACTGATCGACAGGCAGCCAGTAGTCAGCCGCCTCACGGGTGAAAGCCTGATCTGACTGGGCCGAACAGAAGCGGGCAAAATACCAGGAGGATTCAAAAAACGTATCGAATGTATCTGTTTCACGCTGAGCAGGCTTGCCGCATTCTGGGCAGTCCACATGTTTCCATGTGGGATGATGAGCCAGCGGATTACCCGGTTGGTCGAAATTGACGTCTTCGGGCAGGGCGACGGGCAGTTGATTGGCCGGAACGGGCACGATGCCGCAGCCATCGCAATGGACGACCGGGATCGGGCACCCCCAATAGCGCTGTCGCGACACGCCCCAGTCGCGCAAGCGGAAATTAACGGTGGTCTCTCCGCTGTTTGTATCGACAAGCCGTTGTGCGGCCGCCGCCTTGGCCTCTGGTACGCTCATGCCATCGAGAAAATCCGAATTTATCAGCACCCCGTCATCGACAAAGGCTTCGTTGGCGACGCTGAAGGTGGCAGGGTCGGCATCTCTTGGGGCGACCACAGGGGTTACGTCGAGATCGTACTTGCGGGCGAAATCCAGGTCGCGCTGATCGTGGGCCGGACAGCCGAAGATAGCGCCGGTGCCATAGTCCATAAGGACAAAATTGGCCGCATAGACAGGCAACTTTTTTTCCGGGTCAAAGGGATGGACAACCTCGAGGCCTGTGTCGACGCCAATTTTCTCGGCCGTTTCAATGGCCGCTTCGCTGGTCCCCAGTCGATTGCACTCGGCGATGAAATCAGCCAGTTCCGGGTTATCGGCAGCCAGTTCCTGGGCCAGCGGGTGGTTAGCGGCGATGGCCATGAAGGAGGCACCGTACAGGGTGTCGTGACGGGTTGTGAAAACCTTGATGTTGTCATCGCGGTCGACAATCTTGAAATGAATGTGGGCACCTTCGGAACGACCAATCCAGTTTTCCTGCATCAGGCGTACCCGGTCAGGCCAGCGCTCCAGCTCCCTTAAGGTGTCGAGTAAATCATCTGCATATTCAGTGATTTTCAGGAACCACTGGGACAGCTTGCGCTTTTCCACATCGACACCTGAACGCCAGCCCTTGCCGTCAATAACCTGTTCGTTGGCCAGGACAGTGTTTTCAACCGGATCCCAATTGACCCAGGATTGCTTTCTGTAGACCAGGCCGACTTCAAGAAAATCCAGGAACATTTTTTGCTCATGCCGGTAATAGTCCGGGTCACAAGTGGCGATTTCGCGGTTCCAGTCGTAAGACAGGCCCATGCTTTTAAGTTGGCCGCGCATGGATGAGATGTTGTCGCGGGTCCACTGGGCGGGCGGCACGTTGTTGGCGATGGCGGCGTTCTCGGCCGGCAAGCCGAAAGCGTCCCAGCCCATGGGATGAAGGACGTTAAAGCCGCGCGCCTTTTTGTAACGGGCGACCAGATCGCCCAGGGTGTAATTGCGAACGTGGCCCATGTGGATGCGACCCGACGGATAGGGAAACATTTCCAGCACGTAGTATTTTGGTTTGGAGGGGTCCTCGGTGACATTGAAAGCGCCTTTGCTTTCCCACGCCGCCTGCCACTTGGCTTCGGTTTCCCTGGAATTATAGTTCGACATGTGGGTTGATTGTTTTCCGCTATTGGGCTCGTAAAATTTCATTCCGGAGTTGGCGCGCCCGGGTCAGGATGGAGTCCTCGATTTTGGTTGCCGTTACGTCGCCGATGGCCATATCGCGCCAGCCCCCCTGGGCGTCAAGAACCTGTCGGAAAACGGCGACACGGACCCCGTCGGCCCGAAGCGCCCGCCCGAGAATATAGACATTCAGCTTGAAGCGTTCGTTGGGGGCCTGCCCTGCAGAGTACCAGTCGGTGATGATGACGCCACCGAAAGGGTCGGCTGAGCTGACCGGCATAAAGGAAATGGTATCAAGCGAGGCGCGCCATAAAAAGCTGTTAACCCCGATTGAGCGTCCGTCGGCGTAGGGATCGGTTGAAAATAATCCACCCTCACCGAAAATGCCGCCATTTGTGCTTTGGTCCATCATGTTGACGTCGGTCGTGGTGGTGGGGCCTTCACCGGCAGGCTCGCCCTCGGTGCAGGCGCCAAGAAACAGACTGGCGGCAGCACAAAGCACCAACAGCAGGTAGCGCGCCGGGGCCGCGAGACGGGACATGTCGCAGCTCTTTGTGACTAAATCATTCATGCCGAAGCAAACTCCTCAATTTTCAATCCCTTTAATATACGAAAGATTTGCGCCGCACTATAGCCAGTTATCAACGGGTCGCATCGAGGTTTTTGCTTAAACCATCAATAGCCGCCCAGCCGACAGCCCCCGAACCGCCAAGGCGCCGGATATTTTGATCATTAATTCCGCCCAGTGCATAGACTGGAAGCGGTGTCCTTGATGCCCAGGCGGCAAAACGAAGAACACCGATTGCGCTGCCCCCGGGATGACTTTTTGATGCAAAGACCGGCGACAGCAAGGCGAAATCCGCATCTGCCTTTGCCGCCCTCGCAAGCGCCCTTGGGCAGTGGGCGGCGACCGATAGCAGCATCGACGGGCGCAGTTTTTGGTGCCGCCTGGCCAGCATGGCCTCGGGCAGGTGGAGGCCATCGGCGTTTGTGGCCAGGGCGAGGCGGGCGTCACCAGCAACAAGGACGGCGATATGGCGGGGACGACAAAGGGCGATCAGCGCGCGCGCCAGTCCGGCACGGTCCTTGTCATCGTAATGGCGAAGGATAACGGCGCTACCGGCTGCAAGCGCCCGCGCTGCGGGCAGCGGATTTTTAAGGCGCATGCTGTCCGTCATTAAAATCGTAAGCGGCAGCTTTCGCCCTTGCTGACGGTCTGTTAGGATTCGCAACGCTTTTACTGACCTTCCATGGTATGGGTTTCCCAATGACAGGTGAAAATAATAACGAAACTGATCGCACCGGCAACCTTCAACGGGTCCGCGCCGAACTTACCGCCGCCGCCCAAGAGGTCGGACGGGACCCGGCTTCGGTAAATTTGGTCGCTGTTTCAAAGACCAAGCCGGCCTCGGCGATCCTCCCGATACTGGCGGCCGGTCAGCGGGTGTTTGGTGAAAACAGGGTTCAGGAAGCAGCCGAAAAATGGCCACAGCTGAAGCGCGACTATAGCGATATTCGCCTACACCTGATCGGGCCGCTGCAAAGCAACAAGGTGCGTCAGGCAGTCGATTTGTTTGATGTCATCGAAACCGTTGACCGGCCGAAACTGGCCCGCGCCCTGGCCCGTATTATGGAAGAGACAGGGATTAGGCCCGACTGCATGATACAGGTCAATACCGGCGAGGAGGATCAGAAGGCCGGGGTTAAACCACTTGAGGCCGATGATTTTATCGCCCTTTGCCGTGACCAGCTGAAGCTTCCCGTTCGCGGCCTGATGTGCATTCCGCCTGTAGGGGACGAACCCTCCCTGCATTTTGCCTTGCTGGCGCAAATTGCCGCACGTAATGGCCTGGAGCAATTAAGCATGGGGATGAGTGCCGATTATCCCGTTGCGGTACGTTTTGGCGCAACCCATGTGCGTGTCGGCACTGCGATCTTCGGGGCGCGGGAATAAAATTCCCGCTCTTTAAGGATCAAGCCCCCTCAAGCGCCGGGCGCTCACTCCGATGGCAACAGGAGCCATAATCTGATGCCGTGCGTCCTGGTTCGCCAAGCCCGCGACTGCGGGCCGCCGCCACTGCGGCGAGCCAAGGGGCCGGACGGCCCCGCCCGGCGCTTGAGGGGCTTGATTCTTAGAGAGGGGCAATTACCCTAACCACCTACAACAAGCACACTGCTTGTGTCACAAACCCTCAACAGTTCCAGCAAATCGTCCAGGGCAAGGGCGACGCACCCTTCTGTCGGGGTGTAGTCCGGTTTGGCGACGTGCATGAAAATAGCGCTGCCTTTGCCGGGCACCACAGGATCATCGTTGCAGCCAATCTCGACAATCAGATCATAGACGGCGTCGTCCCGCCACAGCTCTTCATGGCGTGCCGGATGGGGCAGGGTGACAGGCTTGTTGTAATCGGCAGAGGCCGGATCGTCGCACCAGCCATCGGTTTTGCTTAACTGTGAAACCGGCAGGGCGGTGCCAACCTCAGGGATCCGATCACTGCGAACCATAACGCGGCGCAAGGCAAAGCGGCCGACAGGGGTGTGGCCATCGCCTTCAGAAATTTTATCACCGATACCGTTGCGTCCTAAAGCACACCGTACTTTATGAGACGCTCCTGCAGCGTCGGTCCAGGAGGCGAAGCCATGGCTGTCGATAAAAATTTCCATGCCGGGATTTTATCTGAAACCGGGAAACAGGCGAAGATTATTCGCTGCGGTTGGTGGATTCCTCGACGCGTCGATCTGTGGCGGGCTTACCCAGTTGTGCGCTTTCGTCATATTTGGCCAGGGCAACCAACATGGTTTCGGAGAACCAGCCACCCAGCGGGGCGGCTGCGCCGTTGAGTTGAGACTGGTCGCGGCCCATGGCAATGGTTGTGTTCAGGGCCGCCAGTTTGTCTTGCGCGCTGTCCTGCCGTTCTGCATCGCGCGTATCCAGGGTTGTCGCGTCGGCGGTTTCGACGCTGGAGCGGGACAGGGCGGCTTCCTGGCGTGCCCAATTGAGGACCTCTATATTGGCCGCAATATCACTCTCGTTTGCGGTAGGTGTTTTCAGGCGGGCCTGATTGTCGTCATGTGAAACACGGCTGGTTTCGCGGCGCGCCCATTCCAGAACCTCGGCATTGGTGGTAATCGGCTCTGCTGCGTCCGCCAGTTCTTCAGCACTGACACCGGCGGCGGTGACAAAATCGGCAGGCGGAGGCGAATTGGCAAGGACAACGCCCTCACCTGGCGCGTCCTCACCCGTGAACAGGGCCATCATGTGTTCGCCCATATCCTGTCCGGAACTTTGTTCGACGGCGACATCAACCAGCGCCACGGTTGCACCGATGGGTCCACCAAACAGGGTGCCCCCGGCAATGCGGGAACCGGGATCGATCTCGTCACCGGTCATTTCGCGATAGACGGTGCTGAGCACGGGGATGTGTTGTAAGGGATTGATGATATCGAGGAAATCAAGAAAGGTAAAACCATCAGCGCCAAAGGCCTGAAAAGAGTTACCGCCACGGCCCTCCTCGTCTTTATCGCGCTTCTCGCCGACATTTTGCAGCGACGCTCTTGGCGTCGGCAAAGTGAATTGAGAGCTTGTTGTTTCGCTGGGCCCGTCCATCATGACTTGCATTCACAGTTGTTTTGACCACGTTTTATGACGACAGTTAATACGCAAGCGCCGTGCCAACTAAAGAATCAACAAAACCAAGCGTTTTCAGGAAAAATAGATAAGAAAAATGGGACTTGCGGCAAGATCTGCCGCTACACCAGGGCAAAAAACGCCTGCCGTGCTCTAAATCAGGTGACCGCCGCGTGCGGCCTTTGTCTTCAGATACTGTTCATTGTGCTGGTTGGCGGGGAAGGCGTGTTCGACCCGTTCAACAATTTCCACTCCGCAGGCTCTCAAGGCTTCGATTTTTGCCGGATTATTGGTCATCAGTCGAACCGCTGAAAAACCAAGCTGGCGGAGCATTTCGGCGGCTGGCAGATAGATTCGTTCGTCTGCGTCGAACCCCAGTTGTTCGTTGGCGTCCATGGTGTCGAAGCCGCGGTCCTGAAGCTCATAGGCGCGTAATTTATTAACCAGACCGATGCCGCGCCCTTCCTGGGCCAGATACAGCAGAACGCCACCGCCGGCAGAGGCAATTTCATTGATTGCGCCGCGTAACTGATCACCGCAATCACACCTGAGGCTGCCCAGCAGGTCGCCGGTAAAACATTCTGAATGCAGACGCGTCAGGACAGGTTGCGCGTCATCAGGTGCGCCAATGATAATGGCAAGGTGCTCAAGGCCGCCGTCATCGGGCCTGAAGGCAATGATGCGGGAGTCCTGGGAATCAAGCAGCGGGACGCTGGCTTCGCTGACCGCTTTCAGGGTTCGTGCCTGGGTGTGCTCGTACTGGAAAACATCTCCGGCATCGACGATGAGCAAGCCATGACGGATCGCCCAGGCATCAACATCTTCAGCGTCAGGGTCGCTGATTTCGGCAACCAGGGCGGCAGGTAACAGGCGGGCGATCTTGGCAAGCCCGATCGCGGCGGCGGCGCAACCGTATGTTTCGGCGCTCCCCACATCAAGATCGCCACTATGACCCTTTTCAAATACAAAGTCGGAGAGCGGGTCAGCCAGTTCAAGCACTGTTTCAGCCTTCCAGCCCTTGGCGCAACCAAGCGTAATGGCCGATGCCGTCTGTTCAGCATTATCGGTCAGGCTTAATATCAGGGCGCGCCTGAGGGTAATTGCCAGCACCGGCTGCCGGTGGGCGATCTCGCCCAGCTTTTCCAACCCCTTATCGGTGACCGCCTCTGCCGCCTGGACCAGGGCCGAAACGCCACCGGCACCGCGAACACAGACCATGCGACCGCGACGCAACTCCGACACACAACGGTCAACAGCCAGTAATGATACGGGTTCGCGTGAAGCAGGCATTTGGATCAGTTTGAAGCGATGCGGCATTTTAATGAGGCCAAATTTCCAGTAACCGGGACCATACCCCCAAAAGGGAAACCCTTAAAGGCGCAATTAATGTTTTGTGATCTGGGCTCGAAGCGGTTTAAAACCAATATATAGCCTTTAAGCAGGAAAGAATATGAGCACCGGAAAACAGGTCCTGATTGTCGATGACGAAACGCCACTGCTGGAAATGCTCAGCGAGCAACTGCAGTTGCACGAAGAATTTGTCCCGATTATCGCGACAAGCGGGACAGCGGCCCTTGAGCTTGTAAAAAACGATTATTTTGATGTCATCATCCTTGATGTCGGTCTACCAGATATGGATGGAAGGGAAGTCTGCCGCCTGATGCGCCGCAGCGGCGTCAAGTCGCCAATTATCATGCTGACCGGGGCTGACACAGACGCCGACACGATTTTGGGCCTGGACGCCGGGGCCAATGATTATATTACCAAACCGTTCCGCCTCGGCGTCTTGCTGGCCCGGTTGCGGGCCCATATTCGCCAGCACGAGCGCAGTGACGATGCAGTATTCACCATCGGCCCTTATAGTTTCCAGCCGGGAGCCAAGCTGCTGCTGGAAACCGAAACCAACAAAAAAGTGCGGCTAACGGATAAGGAGGCGGCAATTTTGAAATATCTGTACCGGACCGGCGGCAAGGTTATTAGCCGTGATGTGCTGCTTGACGAGGTCTGGGGCTATAACGCCGGTGTCACCACACACACGCTGGAAACCCACGTTTACCGTCTGCGCCAGAAAATTGAGGAAGACCCCTCGAACGCCCGCATTTTGCTTACTGAACCCGGCGGTTATCGGCTGGCCCCATAAAAAAAGCGCCCGGCAGGGGGGCTTGCCGGGCGCTCGGGGTCTCTAGATATACAGAGCCCAGTAGAATGGCAGGGGAGCCATTCCGGGGGGATAGAAATCCCTCCTGTCTCCCTTATCTAGGGACAGGGCGAGACCGCTTCAAGGCTTATTTATCGCCGGGAGTCCAGGTGCCGGACTTAAGCTTGACGTTGAAAATCTTGGGGTCAAAAGAAATATCCCGCTGGGTCGATAGCAGTGATACAGAGGTCTTGATCCCTTGCGGGTCAACGACAATCCATTTTTTAAGCTGCAACGGCTTGTCACTGAAAATTAACGTTATCTGACCGCCATCATCGTCCTTACGGACCAGTGTGATGCCGATAATGCCTGGCCCACGCTCAATCTTGGTGACAATCAGCTCACCAGAAAGCAGGGACAGGTTATCCTGTACCAGAATATCGGCCGGTGTCATGCCAAGGGGAAGGTGGGTAATCTGGTCCAGTTCCTTGTCGTGATAAATCAGCCAGGTGCCATCGGCGACGATCAGAAATTGTACCGGCGGATCGTACTCGATGCGCATTTTTCCCGGGCGGGAAAGGTAAAAAGTGCCTTCGGCGAAGTTGCCCGTCGACGAAGCCTGCAAGAATCGTGATTTCAGGGTGACAAGGCCGTTTAAATATTTCTGGACCCGCAGGATATCGCTTTTATCGGCCCCTTTAAGGGCCAGCGGCGTGACCTCTGCCGTCGCCTTGCCAGCCAACGATAGGGCCAGCAAGATGATGGCGACAGATTTCAGAAATAAGGACTTAAAGGACGGTTTCGCCGACTTCCCCGATAAGGACTTCGCGGCGACCGACACGATTGGCTTTTGAGACAACGCCTTCACTCTCCATGCGTTCGATGATCCGGGCTGCCCGGTTATAACCTATTTGCAGGTGACGTTGAATAAAACTTGTTGATGCCTTGCCTTCGCGGGCAATCAGCGCCACCGCTTCATCGTAAAGCTCATCGCCGGAAGGCTTGCCGGAGCCGCTCAGGCCAATGTTATCGATAGCAATTTCTTCGGTGACGTCGTCCAGATACTCTGGCGTGCCCTGGGCTTTAAGGAAACTGACCACATGCTCGACTTCCTCGTCGGAGACAAAAGGCCCGTGGACGCGGGTGATTTGCCCGCCGCCCGCCATATACAACATATCACCCTGGCCGAGCAGTTGTTCGGCACCTTGTTCACCGAGGATTGTCCGGCTGTCAATTTTTGAGGTCACCTGGAAACTGATACGGGTCGGGAAGTTGGCCTTGATGGTGCCGGTGATGACATCGACTGACGGGCGCTGGGTCGCCATGATCATGTGGATACCGGCGGCCCGGGCCATTTGCGCCAGCCGCTGGACTGCGGCCTCGACATCCTTGCCGGCGACCAGCATCAGGTCGGCCATTTCATCGATAACGACGACGATAAACGGCAAGGGTTCCATTGAAAGGGGCTGGTCTTCCATCACCGGCCTGCCATCGGCGTCGAAACCTGTTTGCACGCGCCGGGTCAGGGTTTCGCCTTTTTTTGTCGCCTCGCTCAAACGGGCGTTGTATCCGGCAATGTTGCGAACGCCCAGTTGTGACATGGCGCGGTAGCGCTCTTCCATTTCCCGAACCGCCCACTTCAACGCGACCACCGCCTTCGAGGGATCGGTGACGACGGGGGTCAACAGATGAGGAATGCCCTCGTAGACGGAAAGCTCGAGCATCTTCGGGTCGATCATGATGAATTTGCATTGGTCCGGGGGCAACTGGTAAAGCAGGGACAGGATCATCGTATTGATGCCGACGGATTTACCCGAACCGGTGGTGCCTGCAATCAGCAGATGCGGCATACGCGCCAGATCAACGGTTACCGGCAGGCCGCCGATGTCCTTGCCAAGGGCCAGGTTGAGCTTGCCGGGAGCGCGCTCAAACGGGTCAGAGGTTAAGAGCTCGCGCTGGTAAACCATTTCACGCTCAACATTGGGCAGCTCGATACCAATGACGTTGCGGCCCGGCACAACAGCGACGCGCACCGACACGGCGCTCATGGAGCGGGCAATGTCGTCGCTCAGGCCTATGACCCGGGATGTCTTGGTGCCCGGCGCGGGGGAAAGCTCGTACAGGGTGACAACTGGGCCGGGGCGGACCTTGATGATGTCGCCGCGAACACCAAAATCGTCGAGAACCGTTTCCAGCAAGCGGGCGTTTTGTTGCAGGGCGTCCTTGTTGACCCTGGTGGCCTCCGTCGTCTCGGGCGGTGATTCGAGCAGATCATGGGGCGGCAATTCGAACTCTTCGCCGGGAATAAGATCAAGGGTACGCTGACGTTTAGCGCTGGCTTTGCGGCCGGTCTTTGGTTTTGCTGCTTTTTGGGAAACGGCTGGCGGTGTTGATTTCCTGGCCGCCACACGCGGGTTTGTCGCCGTTCGTTTTGTCGTTGCCGGGCCAGCATCAGTGGCGGTGTGCGGGGCTATCATAGGCAGCAAGCGGAGCGCGCCGCGCCGCAACAGGCGCCAGCCGCGCAGGGTAGCGCTTAGCAGCCAGCTTCCGGTTTGTCGCCATTCCTGGGAGCTTAAGCCAAGCACGGTGACCAGCGAGGCGGCGGCAGGCAGGGACAGAAACAGCCCCAGCATCCAGCCTTCGATGGCGGCGTTAAAGCCAAAACCTGTGGCGGCAGCATTCAGTAAGCCGGTTGAGCGCTCCAGCAATACCGAACCAATAACCCCGCCAAGGCGTGTCGCCAGTGGCCAGCCACCGGGGGCTGGCAGCGCGGCCAGGCTCATTGAGATTAAAATAAGGGCGAACAAAAACAGACAAATCCGCGCCCAAATTAGACGGGGCGGGTTTTTACGAATGGTTTGTATACCCCAGACGGTGAGCACCACTGCCGGTGTGATCCCGGCTAACCCTAAGGACTGTAACAGCAAGTCGGCCAAATAAGAGCCGCCCAAACCAAGCAGGTTTATGGGTCCACCATCCGAAGCACTGTTGAGCGAAGGATCTCCCGGCGCGTACGAGAACAGGGCGGCCAGGATCAACAGGCCGCTTAAGGAAAGGGCGAGGCCGATGATTTCACTAAATCGCCGTCTCAAAAACGCACTTACGCTTTCGGGCAGGATCGACGGGGTGCCAGTATTGGTCAAGGTTCTAGCCATACCCTAAGTTCTACGACACCAATGTTTACAAGACCTTAACGAAGAACCTTGAGAATCCCCTGAAAGGCTGTTTTGGTCACATCGGGGGGGTGAACCAGGGCGACCCGGATGTAGTCGTCACCGGGATTTGTGCCGTCCGCCTCCACCCTTGATATATAGGCGCCGGGCAACACTCTTATACCGGCCTCCGCCCATAATCGCCTGGCCGCCTCCTCGCCGCCACCGTAGGCCGAGACATCAAGCCACAGGAAAAATCCGCCAGCCGGGCGTTTATAACCGTAACGTCCCCCGAGAAGCTGATCGGCAAGATCAAACTTTTGCCGGTATAGGGCACGGTTTTTCTCAACGTGTGCCTCATCGCGCCATAAAGCGCTCGACGCGGCCATGATCGGCATCGGCATGGTTGCCCCTGCAAAACTGCGCAAATGTTTGAAGCGCCTGATCAGCGTTGCGTCGCCAGCGATAAAGCCGGAGCGCAGGCCCGGCGCACTGGAGCGCTTGGACAGGGAATGGAAAATCACCACATTGTCCATGCTGCCCGTGTTTTCGCAGACCCCGGCCCCGCCGGGCGGCGGCTGGTCACTGTAAATTTCGCTATAGCATTCATCAATGGCGAGCACGAAGTCATGCTTGCGGGCCAGGGAAATGGCGCGCTCAAGATAAGCGACGTCAGCTACAGCGCCTTGCGGGTTGGCTGGTGAGCACAGGGTCATAAGCGCCGTACGGCCGAGTGTTTGCTCGTCAAGGGCATCAAGATCGGGCAGATAGCCGCTGCCCCGGGTCGCGGCCATGGTGATGGCTTCGCCGCCGGACATTTCAGCGGCCCCCGAATAGACATGATAGAGCGGATTGGGGAACAGCACCGCCGGGCGCGGCTCCTTTTGGCGGCCATCGACAGCTAGCATGGCGATCAGATAAAGCGCCTCGCGGGTGCCGACGACGGGCAGGATTTGCAGGTCCGGATCGATAAAGCCGCCAGCCAGATGGTAGCGCCGGGCCAGCCACTGGGCGATGGCGGTACGAAAATCAGCGGTTCCATCAATTGGCGGATAGCGGCCCCACAAGTCATTGCTGGCGCTTAGGGCCTCGTCGATCAGCTTCGGCGGGGTATGCCTGGGCTCGCCAATGGACAAGGCCAGCGGACTGATCCCGGCAGGCGGCGACAAGGGATCCAGCAGATCACGCAGACGATCGAAGGGGTAGTCGGTTAGGTTGTCGAGCAGAGAGTTTAACATGCAGGGACAATAGCCTAATTTTCTAACCCTTCACATCATCCTCTGGATAAGCGCCAATCTGGTGCAGGGAAAGGTCGGCTCCCAGGAATTCCTCTTCCTCGCTCAAGCGAATGCCGATACTGGCTTTCAGGCCACCGTAAACCACAAAACCTGAAACGGCGGCAAAAGCGACACCAACAAGACTGCCAACCAGTTGCGCCATGAAACTGACCCCACCCAGACCACCAAAGGCTTCCAGGCCGAAGATACCGGCGGCGATACCGCCCCACAGCCCGCACATGCCGTGCAGGGGCCAGACACCAAGCACATCGTCAATTTTCCAGCGGCTCTGGCATTGATTGAAGCCCCAGACAAATAACGCCCCGGCGGCAGCCCCGACAAACAGCGCACCGACGGGATGGATAATGTCGGATCCGGCACACACGGCGACCAGACCGGCCAGCGCCCCGTTATGAACAAAGCCCGGATCATTGCGCCCGACGACGACGGCGGCGAGGATACCGCCGACCATGGCCATCAGCGAATTCATGGCGACTAGACCGCTGACCCCTTCAAGGCTTTGCGCGCTCATCACATTAAAGCCGAACCAGCCGACAGACAGGATCCACGAGCCAAGGGCAAGGAAGGGAATGCTTGAAGGCGGAATGCCAACCATTCTGCCGTCTTTTCGATAGCGCCCCATACGGGCCCCCAGCATGATCACGGCACCGAGCGCCATCCAGCCGCCAACCGCGTGAACAACAATGGATCCGGCGAAATCGTGGAAGCCGAAACCAAAGGCAGCGGCGATCATGTCCTGAAAGCCAAACTTGGAACCCCAGACCATGCCTTCAAATGTCGGGTAGACGATGCCGACGATTATGGCGGTAGCGGCGAGTTGTGGCCAGAACTTGGCGCGTTCGGCGATACCGCCGGAAATAATCGCCGGGATCGCTGCGGCAAAGGTCATAAGGAAAAAGAATTTCACCAGATCATAGCCACTGGCGGCAAACGCGTAGCCTTCACCTGCGCCGCCGATCAAGTCCTTGGCGCTGTAGAGGAAGTTGACGCCGTAGGCGACCATATAGCCGATGAAAAAGTAAACAACGGTCGACATCGCCAGGTCGACGATGATTTTAACCAGGGCGTTGACCTGATTTTTGCGACGCACGGTGCCGACTTCAAGAAAAGCGAAGCCTGCGTGCATTGCCAGCACCATGACCGCCCCGAGGAGCACGAAAAAGACATCCGCACCCGATTTGATTGCTTCCATTCTCTCTTCTCCCCCGGGAAATGTGGCCAGCCAAAATTACTATTCTGCGCGCAAAGACTACAAGAACCGTGCCAACCCACAGACAAAGCCCTGTAGCCCTTGTGGGGCAAGGGAAAGGTCACACAAAAGGCAATTTCATTTCAAGGTCGAAACGGGGCAAATTGCTGAAAATTAGGGCAGCTGTCGAAGCCATGGGTAAAATTTAAGCAAAACGCGGCCCGCAAGGTCTTCACCTTACGGGCCGTGTGATCTTTGGCAGGGTCAGTGGGGAGTGTTAGAGGGACTGGGAACCCCTGCCAAATTCCGGATAAGCCTCCATGCCCAGTTCGGCCTGATCGAGGCCCAGCATTTCGTCTTCTTCGCTGACCCGGATGCCGACGGTGAATTTGAGCGCCAGCCAGGCAATGGTAGAGGCGACAATGACGAAGCCACCGATGGCGACAACACCTGTTATTTGGGCCGCAAAGCTGGCATCGGCATTGGTTAGCGGTACCGCCAGCGTGCCCCAGATACCAGCGCCCAGGTGAGCCGGAATGGCACCAACCACGTCGTCGATCTTGAACTTGTCAAGCAACGGCACCAGGAAAACGACAAGAGCGCCACCGACCGCGCCAATAAGTAACGCCTGCCCCATGGCCGGGCTGTCGGGACCTGCGGTGATCGAGACCAGCCCGGCGATAGCGCCGTTCAGGGCCATGGAAAGATCAACCTTTTTGTAGACAAGCTGGGTCAGCACCATTGCCGCCAGGACGCCACCGACTGCGGCGATGTTGGTGTTGATGTAGATGGTCGAGATAGCGATGGCATCCGCAGCGCTGGCCAGGGCCAGTTGCGAGCCACCGTTAAAGCCAAACCAGCCAAGCCACAGGATGAAGGTTCCAAGCGTCGCCAGCGGCAAATTTGCGCCGGGTAACGGGTGGATGCCACCAGATGTGTACTTGCCTTTGCGGGCACCGAGAATGAGAGCGCCTGTGAGGGCCGCCCAGCCACCGACAGAGTGAACCAGTGTCGAGCCTGCAAAGTCAGAAAAACCGGCTTCGGACAACCAGCCGCCGCCCCATTGCCAGGCCCCCTGAATGGGATAAATGACGGCCGTCAGGATGACGACGAAAGCCAGGAACGGCCACAACTTGATACGCTCAGCCAACGTGCCTGAGACGATTGAGGCGGCGGTGGCGACAAACACCATCTGGAAAAACCAGTCGGATTCGGCGGCGTAACCACCGTCGAAGTTTCCGGCCAAAGCGTCGGCGTTGTCACCGCCCCAGATTTGGAAACTACCCATATAACCGCCATCAACACCGGCATACATCAGGTTGTAACCGATGATATAAAAGGTCAGCCCGGCGATGGAATAAAGGGCGATGTTTTTAAGACAGATGGTGGCAGTGTTCTTGGAGCGCACCAGTCCTGATTCCAGCATGGCGAAACCAGCGGCCATAAACATCACCAAGAAGCCGTGAACCAGAAACGAGAATGTATTGAGAATATACTGGGTTTCAGTGAGCTCTCCGGCGGTGGCTGAAGAAGCGGTGAAAATTGCAAGCCCCGTGGCGGTCATCGCGGCAACAGCGCCAAGGCGTCTTTTGTTTTTCTGAATATTCATTGAATTTATCCTTTGCCTACAGGGCTTCGTTGTCTGTTTCGCCGGTCCGGATGCGGATCGCCGATGAAATGTCGTAGACGAAAATCTTGCCATCGCCGATTTTGCCGGTTTCGGCGGTTGTCTTGATGGCCTCGACAATGGTTTCGACCATGTCGTCTTTGGCGGCGATTTCCAGTTTCACCTTGGGCAGAAAGTGAACGGTGTACTCTGCTCCGCGATAGATTTCGGCATGTCCTTTTTGCCGGCCAAAGCCTTTGACTTCGCTTACCGTCATGCCCTCGACGCCAAGGTCCGAGAGGACCGCCCGCACATCGTCGAGCTTGAAAGGTTTGATAACTGCCATGATCAGCTTCATAACGCTTGATCCCTTTGTTTGGTTTCGCGACCCCACCTGGTTGGCGGGCCTTGTTTTTGAAGTTCCCTTGCACAGGGATCAAAAGCCCTGCACAGTGATTTCGGTCCTCCTATTTCAAGGTCCGTGCCAGATTCGAGAATTCGAGAAAATAGTGTTTAAAAACAGCTTATTAAGACGTATACTCACGAGTAGGGATGTGTAGGCGACTTTGACATTTTGCATATTTTTTAATCATAATTTTTATTTGCTTATTTTTTAATCATACCGAAGTGGAATAAAAATGGTACGCAGCGGCTCCGGTCCCGAAATACAAGCAGACGTCCTGATCGCCGGTGGCGGGCTGGTTGGCGGCACCTTGGCTTGTGGCCTTGCCATGGGCGGTTTGTCGGTGATTGTCGTTGACGCCCAAGACCCTGCTGATGGCCTGGATGCCGCCTTTGACGGGCGCGCCTCGGCAATTGCGCTTTCTTCCCAGCGGGTTCTCGAAGGTCTTGGTTTGTGGAGTTCAATGGAGAAGGCGAGTGCGGCGATCAAGGAGATCCGTGTTACCGACGGTGACTCGCTATTTTTTCTCCACTACGACCGCCGCGACGTTGGTGCCGAGGCATTCGGCTATATGGTCGAAAACCGCGTGATTCGCACGGCCCTGGCGAGTCGTTTCACGGACCTGGATAATCTTACCCTGCTGGCCCCGGCCCGTATTGATGCCCTGGAGCGCAATCCCGGGGATGTACGCGCCACTTTGGCAGACGGTCGCACCATCAAAGCCCGGCTGGTCATTGGCGCGGAAGGTCGCAAGTCGCCAACCCGTGAGCAGGCGGGGATATCGATCACCAATTGGTCCTACAGGCAAGCCGGTATCGTTTGCACCGTCGCCCATGAATTTTCACATGATAATGTCGCCCACGAACGCTTCCTTCCTGCAGGGCCATTTGCCATTTTGCCATTACCAGACAACCGCTCTTCCATTGTCTGGACAGAGCGTGAAGAGCTGGCGCCCGAATTGATGGCGCTGGATGACGACGCCTTTTTGGCTGAGCTTGAAGAGCGGTTTGGTGATTTTCTGGGACGTCTGGAAGTCGTCGGACCGCGCTGGGCCTACCCGCTTTCACTGCAATTCGCCGAGCGTGCCGTTGACCACCGGTTGGTGTTGGCCGGTGACGCCTCCCACGCCATGCACCCGATCGCAGGGCAGGGCCTGAATATGGGGCTTCGCGATGTGGCGGTTCTGGCCGAGGTTCTGACCGATGCCAGGCGATTGGGGCTGGATCCCGGCGCTGGTACGGTGCTCGAGTCATACGAGCGCTGGCGGCGCTTCGACAATACCCTGATGCTGGCCATGACCGACCTCCTCAGCAGGCTGTTTTCAAATGACGTGATACCGGTGCGACTGGCCCGCGACCTAGGGCTCGCCGCAGTCAACAGAATGCCGCCCTTAAAGAAGGTGTTCATGGAGCACGCCATGGGACTGGCTGGTGATTTGCCAAGATTGATGCGCGGGGAAAGGCTTTAATTTCCCCCTCAGACGCCGGGCGTTCGCGCCGCTCTCTTGGCTTAGGCCTCTGGAAGTCAAAATAAAAATGGCGACAGGAGAAAATCCTGTCGCCATAAATTCTTGTTTCACCAAGCCCGCGACTGCGGGCCGCCGCTTATGCGGCGAGCCAAGGGGCCGGACGGTCCCGCCTGGCGCTTGAGGAATAAAATATTATGGATCTCTGCTCAAACCCTTTGATTCCAACTCTTCCAAATACCCTTCCCAGATTGCTTGCTGATTTTTGCCAAAGGCATACAGGGCGTCCCAGGTGTAGATGCCGGTGTCGTGCAGGTCATCGAACTTGATGGAAATGGCGTAGTTGCCGACGGGCTCGACACCCATGATGCCGACATGACGGCGGCCGGCGACAACCTGCTTTTGCGACGGGCTATGGCCTTGAACCTCAGCCGACGGGCTTTCGACCCTGAGCAATTCGGCGGGCAGGGAAAAAGTTGCACCGTCTTCAAAATCCAGTTCGAGGATTTTTTCTTTGGATTTCAGGCGGATTTCGGTGGGCTTGTGTTGCTGGCTGTAGTCACTCATTTAAAAATTATATCCTCAATAATGGGCGGCGTTTAAGATAATTCACGGGCCTCATCAACCAGCATGATCGGAATGCCATCGCGGATGGGATAAGCAAGCTTGGCGCTTTCGCTGATTAATTCCTGTGCCTGCTCATCATAGGTCAGCGGCCCCTTGGTCAAGGGGCAGACCAGAATTTCAAGCAACTTGGCGTCGACGGTGCGTTGGTTCATGGTTTTGATCCGTTTATATGGGGTGTCAGAAAAAGAATGTAAGGTCCTGGATTAAGGAAATTAATGACGAAAGGGCCCAGACTGATCACTATCTTCGAGCAAAGCCATTTCCATCAATGATGATAGCAATTCACCACGCTCTGATAAACCTGGCGTTTCCAGCAGGGCCTGTTTTTCCCTGGCCGGCAGGGGACAGATCATGGCCAGCGAGGTGACCAGGGTTTCGTCGCTGGCTTCCTCAATGGCTTGCCAGTCGACTTCAATGTCTTTCAATTCAAAAAACTGGCGAACGGCGCCGATCAGGCGTGGACGATCAGGAATTGACCCTTCGTCTTCGCGGATATCGGCTGCGAAGGCGCTATAATCGACATGGGCCCGGCGGTAGCCTTGCTCAAGGGCAAGCTCGCTATCGATGCGAAAACGGCAAAGGCCACGAAGGGCAATAAACAGATGTCCGGTTTCGGTTTCTTCGAAGGAGACAATGCGTCCGGCGCAACCGATGGGATAAAGCGGCGTGTTGTCAGGAACCGGGTCGGTGCAAACGCCTAGCGGTTGAACCATGCCAATAACCCGACCGTTACCCAAGGCATCCTCAACCATACCAAGATAACGCGGCTCAAAAATATTAAGCGGCAAATGGCCATGCGGCAGTAACAGAGCGCCGCTTAAGGGGAACAGGGCGATAACATCGGGAAACCCGCTGATCCCCAGATCACCATATGCGCCGGTCATGACCGAAATTCCATTTTCATGAGAACAGCACCGTTGAAAGGTTGCGACGGGCCTCGGCCGTTACCGGATCAGAATGGCCCAGGGCTTCAAAAATTTTCAACATCTGTTGGCGCGCCGCGTCGTCATTCCAGGCCCGATCACGGCGGATAATTTCAAGCAATTGCTCAAGCGCCTCCTCTGCATTTCCGGCACCATAGAGGCTCATGGCAAGATCGAAGCGGGCCTGATGGTCATTATCGTTGGCCGCCAGCTTCGCGCGGAACTCTTCACTGTCGCCACCCGCGCCACCGGCTTCTGCCAACTCCAAGGCGGTCATGGCGGCCTGAACGTCGCCGTCCTTCAGGGTCGATTCCTCAAGTCCTTCAATAAGGGACTTGGCGTGCTCGATCTCGCCTGCAGCAAGGTAGCAACGGATCAGACCGGCAATGGCGGGGCCGCTGGATTGTTCCTGGGCGAGGACCTGGGCGTAAATGGCGCTGGCCTGTTCGGGCGCGCCGTCATCGAGCAGCGCCCTGGCCTGTTCCAGCGCTTCTTCTATGGGTGCCTTGGCGTCGCCGGTCAGGCGCTTGATAAAAGCCTTGACCTGACTTTCAGGCTGGACGCCAGCGAAGGCGTCGATGGGCTGGCCGTGCTTGAAGCCGAAAACCGTTGGCACCGTCTGCACCTGTAGCTGAGCGGCCAGCTGTTGATTTTCATCGACATTGACATTGACCATTTTGACGATACCACCGCCCAGACTGACAAGCTTTTCGAGTGTTGCGGTCAGTTGCATGCAAGGCGCGCTTCGCGGCGAGCCGAAATTGACAATGACCGGCACGGTTTTGGATTGCTCAACCACATCGACAACAAAAGTCGAGACATCGCTGTTCTTGATCAGTTCGCCAGCTGCGGGCATATCATTAATGGGGGTGCCGTCTTGCTCGATAATCATCGTCCTGGCCGCTTTCATTAAAAGTCATAAACAGGTATTGCGCCACATAAATGGCGGCTTTCTTTCGTTGCCGCAAGGGGCAAGGTAAAATTTCAAGGTATTATTATAGGTCGACCAGATCGGGCTCGTGGCCGGTGTCACGGATAAAGGTCAGCAAATCCTCAGGGCCAATGGCTGTTGTCATGGTGTTGGTCAGGGGGTGATAGTTGAGCAATTCCATTGTCATCATCTCCTTATCAAGAACGACCCGGACTTGAACCTCTTTATCGTTAATCAGGGCAAACGGGGTGACCGATCCCGGCTCGACGCCCAACACATCGCGCAAAAGATCGGGCTTGCCGAAAGACAGGTGGTGTGAGCCGATCTTGTGGCGCAGTTCCTTCATATCGATGGGCCGTTCATCTAGGGTAACGACCAGCCATAGCGCTCCTTTTTTATCCTTTAAAAACAGGTTCTTGCAGTGCCCGCCTGGAAGGTGACTGCAGTGGGCCTGGGACTCTTTAACGGTGAAAACCGGGGCGTGTGTGTGCGTCTGGGAAGCAATCCCCAGATCTTCCAATCGCTTGAGTACGGTGTCTGATGTGGCGTCCATGGCGGCGATCATAAGACCGCGTGCAAGCCATGACCAGCCCCCCTTTTTTTTGTCAGTCATGATGGGGCTTGCAAAGCCCACGGCTTTAAGTATTATCGCGCACCGCAGTACATATGCGGGCGTAGCTCAGGGGTAGAGCGCAACCTTGCCAAGGTTGAAGTCGTGGGTTCGAATCCCATCGCCCGCTCCATTTTTCAAGGGGTTAGCGTTTATAACGCTAGCCCCTTTTCATTTTCAGCAATCAAATAGCAATCAAGCGAACCCCATTTTCAGGCTAAAACCAATAAACAACCACCTCCCAAAGGAATTCCACGCCATAGGCTGGGACTTCGCCTTTTAACCAACAGGCGCCATCGGGATATTAATCAGTATCAAACGATAAATTGTATTTAAGGTGTGATCTGGGGACCATGAACTGAAGCGCCTGAAAATAAAGTTCTGTTGTGTGATGCTCGGAAAATGATTTCAAAAATTCAGGAAATTTAGCAACAAACTCTGGGTCTTCACTAAATTTCAGGGCTTTGGGCGCGGTTTTATAATGCTCTAACGAACGCCTGAATTTGTCCTTTTTCCAACTTGGCAAATCATAATCGCAGATAATTGCCGAGGGGATTTTCCTGTCTTTGAGATTTATACGCTCTTGATGGCACAAGTTGATCAGTGTGTTAGCTGTCTCAAACAAGGATGGATTTTCCATCCGGTCAATAAAATTCTCCAATGAGTCAACCAAAGCCGAGGCGATCCAATCCTTGTCCAGGCAAATAAGCTTCGCTCCGAATGAAACATTTAACAGTGTAGGGGGCGGCACCTGATTGCCGTTTTCGCAGAATGATTTATAAGCCGCTTGCCTGGCAGCTTCTGGTGAGTTGTGAAGCTCTGCCAATGCAGCAGTTTCAAATTTTTCGACAAAGTTTGTCCAATTGGCAATCGATGAATTAGGACTTTTGGTTGAAAATAAATGGCCGATAAATTCGACCAGCGGGATGCTGGAATGGCGGACAAACTGAAAGAACCATGTGTAAAACCCCAGTGAGAATATAGCGTAAAACATGAAATTCAAACGTCGCATGAATTTGAAGTCGTCAAAGGAAAAGCAATTTGTTGAAACAACCACTTCGTCTAACTCAACGCAAAATACATCGTCCAAAAAACCCTGGTTGGCATTAATAAGTCGAAACCGGGATTGAACGTCGTGCTTTTCGCGATACCCATCCCGCGCCATTTCGACGCCATCCAACATTATTAAATTATTGATATTTATGGAGTCAAAACCACGGTCCAGGGCATTATTCAACAGCTGAATGAAGCTGTCCCTGGTTTCATAGGGCAGGCCAAAAATCAACTCGGTTGTGGAATTCAGACCTTTGGATGAGGCCCATTGGATGGCTTCATCGAGTTGTTCGGAGGTTAAATTTCGCCGCTTGATCTCTTTTAAGGTATCCGGATTCTCCGTTTGCAGGGAAAGGGCCATCCCATACAGCGTCATATTGCCCAGATTGCCGATAACTTTTTTTGCGGTATCGCCAAAACGCTTGTCGTTATAAAAATATATACCCTTGGGGTAACCCTGCGTCCTGGAGCTTTCCAATATCACATCAGACAATTCGCCATCTCGTTCAATGATTCCAAAGTTTTCATCAACCAGATGCATTGGCAGGTACGGCTTGTCTTTATAATGATCAACAATGAAAGCTATTTCATCGATCACCTGTTGATAGGGAAAGGCGCGTAACTTCCCGCGGTTCTTGCCGGAAACACAAAAAGTACAGGTGTAGGGACATAACCGTGAGGTTTGCAGTTCCGCCAGATAGTCGCCCCCGATAAACGGGTCCATTAACCCTGTCAGATATGGTGAATTCAACTCAGCAAGATCGAGAGACAATCCGACAGCAGTGCCCCTCACGAGTTCACCGCACTGATGGAATACGACGCCGTCAATCGGCGCTTGCCACATATTTTTTTTGTCATTTGACAGTCTTTCGCCAATCAGGGCGGCAAATCCCAACTCGCCCTCATTGGCAATAAAGGCATCAACGTGGGGGAACCTGTCAAAAAGTCTGGACTGTGGTGCGGGCTCTGTATCAACAGAAGGGCCGCCCCAAACGACAAGCAATTTCTCGCCCAGAACATCCCTTGCCTTCTGAGTCATGGCCTTGTTTAGATCTGTATTCCAATAGTAAAATGACAGGCCTAACACATCGGGTTTTTGGATATTAATCTGCTCAAGCATCAGATCCGGATCTTTGAACAGGGTAATTTCTATGTCTTCGGCGTAGAGCTTTTTTGTATACGCTGCGACATAGCCGATGTTTAGCGGCACGAACAGATTGAAGCGATTTTGAGGGTTGATATAGCTTAAATCACCCAAAAATATCTTTAACTTCGGCATCTGTCGCCACTCCAAAATAGAGACAAAACAACATGACGTGTCATTCCTCCACCGGGTTTCATTTATATGAATGTATTAAGGCGAAAACGGCAATAGAACTTTATATCCATGCCAAATTGGTCAGGCAACCAGAACCGGACATTCTTAAATTTGTGACACATAAAAAGTGTTCGATTAACCCCCAAAAAACAGAGATAGCTATGGGGCTCATGTTATTGCCATACTGAGGCCGGTGCGCATGGGTCTGGCAGCACCACCACTATTAAAAAAAGCCCGGTATGTGCAACATTGATGGCAACGAATTAGGTAGCAAAATGACAGTTCTGATTGAAGCGGGTTCCATTGAGGATCGATTGACATGGAGCGGCGTTGCCGACGCTATCGAAGCCGGGCACCAACGGCCACGCGCCGAAATAGCTGACGTCCTGATGCAACGAAAAGACGATTCGTACCTCAGCCGGTCGGCCCACATTGACGGGCTTGGTTTTGCCACCAAGTCGGTAACCGTCGTTCCGGCCAATCCGGGCCGGGGACTGCCGGCCATTCACGGGGCGATGATGGTCTTTGACGATGTTGAGGGCAGGATGGAAGCTGTTTTGGACAGCGCCTTGGTAACCCGCTGGAAAACGGCAGCGGATTCGGTTCTCGGGGCCAGAATTCTGGCCCGGCCAGAGGCTCGAAAGTTATTGGTTCTGGGTGCCGGGGCGGTTGCCGGTGATTTGGTCAGGGCCTACGTTGAAGTCTTTCCGGCCCTTGAAGATATCGAGCTATGGAACCGTACGCCGGGTAGGGCGGATGCCCTCGTTGCAGAATTGGCCGGGGAAGGTATCAAGGTGGCGATTTGTGAAGATTTGCCCAAAAGCGCCAGCCAATCAGACATCGTTGCCGCCGCCACCATGGCAAGCGAACCGATCATCAGGGGCGACTGGATAACACCGGGCACCCATGTGGATCTTGTCGGGGCGTTCACGCCGCACATGCGCGAAGCTGATGATGTGCTGATGGCAAAAGCCTGCGTCTTTGTTGACTCCCGGGAAACCACGCTAAACCATATTGGTGAGTTGATGGTCCCAATCTCAAACGGGGCGATCAGCGAAGATGATGTTGTGGCCGACCTGTACGATCTTGCCGCCGGGCAGGGTGGACGCAGGTCGCCAGAGGAGATCACGCTCTTTAAGAATGGCGGCGGTGCCCATCTCGATTTGATGACCGCCCGCTACATTATGAAGCAGGCGGATCTTCAGGATTTGCAGAAAGAATAGATTTCATGAATCAGAGCTTTATTGACGATCTGACCGCTAAACTCGCCGTATTGAAGACCTCCGGTCTCTACAAGTCCGAACATGTTATAACCTCCAGACAGGCCGGTGAAATCAACATTGATTCCGGCCAGCGGGTTCTGAACTTCTGTGCCAATAACTATCTTGGTTTGGCGAGCAACGAAGATCTGATCGCTGCCGGTAAGGCGGCGCTCGAGCGTTATGGTTACGGCATGTCCTCGGTGCGCTTTATTTGTGGCACCCAGGAAGAGCACAAACAACTGGAGGCGAGGATTTCAACGTTTCTGGGCATGGAAGACAGCATTCTATATTCCAGTTGCTTCGATGCCAATACGGGCCTGTTTGAAACCTTGTTTGATGATCAGGATGCGATTATCTCCGATGCGCTTAATCATGCGTCGATTATCGATGGTGTTCGTCTGTGCAAGGCCGGGCGCTATCGCTATGCCAACAACAATATGGATGCCCTTGAAGAACAACTGAAAGCGGCATCTGGGGCGCGCTACAAGCTGATTGCTACGGACGGCGTTTTCTCAATGGATGGTGTCATTGCCAATTTGCCGGGAATTTGTGATCTGGCGGAAAAATATGACGCCATGGTCATGGTCGATGACAGTCATGCCGTTGGTTTTGTCGGTTCCAGGGGCCGGGGCTCTGTTGAATACTGCGGAGTCGAAGGGCGCGTCGATATCATCACCGGTACCCTGGGAAAAGCCCTTGGTGGGGCATCAGGTGGCTACACCGCGGGCAAGGCGGAAGTCATCGATTGGCTACGTCAGCGATCGCGCCCTTACCTTTTTTCCAATACCCTTGCCCCGATGATTGCGGCGGCGTCCTTAACGGCTTTTGATCTGATTGAGAATGGCGATGATCTGCGGGCCCGGCTTTTGGCCAACAGCAACCAGTTCAGGACAGAAATGACCAAGGCTGGATTTAGCCTTGCCGGATCGGGCCACCCGATCATCCCGGTAATGCTGGGTGAGGCGACTTTGGCCAAGGAAATGGCCGCAAGGATGCTCGAAAAAGGTATTTATGTCGTCGGCTTTACCTTCCCCGTGGTGGCTGAAGGCGAGGCGAGAATTCGCACCCAGATGTCAGCGGCTCACAGCCCTGATGAAGTGGCCCGCGCCATCCAGGCCTTTGTCGAGGTCGGGCGTGATCTTGAAATTATTGATTAGGATTTTGTCATGGCAAACACAATGAAAGCATTGGTAAAGGCAAAACCGGAGGCAGGCATATGGCTGGAACAGGTCCCTGTTCCAGAACCGGGCCCTAATGATGTATTGATCAAGGTGAAAAAGACCGCAATTTGTGGCACGGACATGCATATCTATAACTGGGATGCCTGGGCCCAGGAAACCATTCCCGTGCCGATGGTTGTCGGCCATGAATTTTACGGAAAGATTGTTGATATTGGTTCGGCAGTGAAGAAGTATCACGTCGGCCAGCGCGTTTCGGGGGAAGGCCACATTGTTTGTGGAGTATGCCGAAACTGTCGTGCCGGGCGCGGTCAATTGTGCCGCAACACCATTGGCGTTGGTGTCAATCGACCGGGGGCATTCGGCGAATTTCTATCGATCCCTGAACACAATGTGGTCGTTATCCCCGACGATGTGCCTGATGAAATAGCGGCCATTCTTGACCCCTTTGGCAACGCTGTTCATACAGCCTTAAGCTTTGACCTGGTTGGTGAGGATGTGCTCGTTACGGGGGCCGGAACCATTGGCATCATGGCGGCCATGGTTGCCGGAAGGTCAGGAGCCAGAAATGTTGTGATCACCGACATTAATCCGGTGAAACTGGAACTGGCGCGCACAATGGGCTTGAAAAATACCATTGATACCTCGAAGCAAGATCTGGCCGATGTGATGAAATCGATTGGGATGACAGAAGGTTTTGACGTCGGCCTTGAGATGTCGGGGGCCGCGCCGGCCTTTCGCGATATGATCGATAAGATGAACAATGGCGGCAGGATCGCCGTATTGGGAATTGCCCCGGCGGCTTTTGAAATTGACTGGAACAAAATCATTTTCAAAATGCTTAACATCAAGGGCATTTATGGCCGCGAGATGTTCGAGACCTGGTACAAAATGATTGCCTTCGTTCAGGGCGGGCTTGACCTGTCAGGCATCATCACCCATCGCCTGAAGGTCGATGATTTTCAGGCAGGGTTCGATGCCATGGTGTCAGGAAATTCCGGAAAGGTCATCCTGGACTGGCAATAACAGCGGATATGCGGGTGGCATGGTGACCTTGCGGGGTTTTAGCCAGCCCAGGCGGGGCACACCAAGGCGTTGTGGAGGGCTAAATTCAAGTTAAATGGGAAGGGGTGAATGAGTCGTCGGCATCAATCGGTGCTTGAGCGAAAGTATTTGCCTCGCCACTCAGTGATGGAGCCGGAGCACCTTGCGTCGGCATGGATAAATGATCAAGAGTATCCAGATCCTGCCGCATTTTTTCCCTCATGTGAGACTGGGCTCGTGTGCTCAATATCCGAACAACGAGATACAACAACAAGGAAAGCACAGCGAGCAATGCAATGATGCCATATAGAACGCCCGTGTACATGAATGCCCCCTATGATTGTTAAAGACACTCTAACCTGTCTACTCGCCTAATTTCAATGTTGTCATGAAAAAATAATTCGACCTCCATATCATTCCAAGGGGAAATGGCGGCCGATACGGTGCAGGAAACCGACAACGACGATAACATCCGGATGCTTGAACGTGGACCGGCGAGAGTTGAGCTGTTCTTGCCCGGTAACGTTCCCTAGTCTCTATTCTGCGTTGCTTTGATCGTTGATTTAATGATGCTTAAAAGGTCTTCATTTGAAGTCTGTGATTTGACCAGTGCAGCGTTGATTGTATCTTCCGTTTCACCTGATGCGTCGCGAGCCGAAAAAATGATCACCGGAGTTGCTGGCCGGTCTGCCTTGTGCAGCAGGGGTAGCAGGGTTTCGCCATCCCCGTCAGGTAGCGTCAGGTCAAGAATAACAAGATCAAACGTTTCATGCTGCAATATCATTCTGGCCTTGGCTATGGTCATGGCGGGGATAATATCGGCGTTCTTTTCAACCAGGGATTTGACGATCTCAAGAATGCTTTGGTCATCTTCGACATGTAGAATGCGCGGCCTGTCCCCCGAAGGCATTTTGATCGCGTCACCCAATTGATCGATGAGCAACTGCGCATCAAATGGTTTTTCGACCCAGTCGATAATGTTGATGGTATCGTCGTTTAATTCCTGCTTGCCTTCCATGGCTGTCGCAGAGATGACGATGATCGGAATATCCGCTGTTTTGGGATTTGCCTTTAGTTCCCTCAGCAGGGAAATTCCGCTTTGATCAGGCAACCCCAAATCAAGGGTCATGGCGTCGAAAGGTTCTTCCTCAAGCAATCTTTTTGCCATGGCCGCGTCCGTTGCGGTTCGGGTTTGGTATCCTGCGTAACCGAGCATCTGCTCAAGAATTGTCGAAATTTCCGGATCATCCTCACATATTAATACGCGATACAGGCTATCCGCCCCTTCTTCAGGGGTCATGATTGCGCTACGCTCTACAAGTTTCGGAAGATCTATAAAAAAGGTACACCCCTGGCCGGCGACCGATTCAAAATCAATGGTGCCGCCGTGTTTTTCGACGATTGCCCGGGTGATGCTAAGGCCGAGTCCAGTACCGCCCTTCTTGCGTGTGTCCGAGGAGTCGGCCTGGGAGAATTTTTCAAAAATAGTATCCCTGAATTCTTCGGGTATGCCCGGTCCGTTATCCTTTACGGAAATGCGGATAAAGTCACCTTCGTCGCTGATCGCCAATTTGACCTGTTCGCCATCGGGGGAAAACTTGGCGGCGTTGGACATCAGGTTGGTGAGGGCCTGCATCAGGCGATCCTTGTCGCCAAGTATCATGATATTTTTATCTCCCCCCGCAAAAACGAAAGTCGCACCATGTTCGTCGCCATAACCCTTGTTGGCTTCAATAGCGTCTTCGAGAAGGGCTGTTATGTCGGTTGTTCGCATGGTAAAAGTCATCTTGCCGGCCTCGATTTTTTCCATATCGAGGATATCGTTTATGAGCAGCACCAGGCGCTCGCTGTTGTTATAGGCAATGTCCATCATTGAATGGAGCTTGTCAGGAAGTTCACCAAGTGCGCCCGAACGGATCAAACCGAGGGATCCTTTGATCGAGGTTAGCGGGGTGCGCAACTCGTGGCTGACTGTCGAGACAAATTCAGCCTTCGCCCGATCGACCTTCTTGCGCTCCGTAATATCGCGCACGAGGCCAGTGAACATCGGAACGCCGCCGACATCCATTTCGCTGATCGACAATTCTATCGGGAAAGTCGAGCCATCTTTATGCAGGCCCGTGACTTCCCGCCCAATGCCGATGATTTTGGCCTCATGGGTATCCCAATAGTTTTGCAGATAACTGTCATGCTCACTGTGATAAGGCTCTGGCATCAGGCATTTCACATTCTTGCCAATCACGTCCTCGTTTTTATAGCCGAATATTCTTTCAGCCGCCGGGTTGAAGGTTTCGATCATGCCATTTATGTCGATTGTGACGATGCCATCGACCACATTATTAAGAATGGCGCTCAGGCGTTGTTCGCGGTCTCGCAGGGATTGCTCGGCGACCTTTCGTTCTATGGCGGTATTTCGGAAAATTTCGACGGCCCGCGCCATCTCGCCGATTTCGTTGGTCTGCTCTTTGCCCGGAACCTGAAGTTCAAGATCACCGGCGGCCAGGCGTGTCATAACGTCGGTCATACACGCGATCGGGCCGGTAATCATGATGCGGATCAACCACAGGACTGTAAAGATCAGCAGCGATATGATGACCAGCATGATCAGATCGGCTGCCTTGATGACCGAAACAACCAAGGCCAGCGCGGTGTTGACCATGTCAGCCTCGATATTGTTTTGACGGGATATTTCCCTTGTCAGGTCGTCAAAACCCTTAAGGGCAGGGGTGTCGTCGATTTTGACCGCGCGATCAATGACCGCTGGTGAGTTCCCCTCCCTGGCAAGATTATCAACTTTTTCCAGGGCGCTATGGTAGGCGTTGAGAACGCCGCTGATGTTCTTTAGCGCCAGTCGTTCGATATCGCTTAGGGAAGATCGTTCTGAATACAGGTTTATGACCTTCAGGGCGGCGGTGATCGCTTGCTCAGCGCGGTCTTTTGTTTGAGGGTCGTTTCGAAGGACCATATTTTTGAAGTTATGGATCATGCCGCCGTAGCCCATGGCTTTACGCAAATTTGCGACGGCCTGGGATTTGCTGGATCTGGTTTTGTTGGCACCTGAAAGTCGGCTGACCTCCTTATCCAATGTATCAAGCCCTTTGATCGCGGCGCTATCATTAACCCGCACTATGGCGTCAATTTCGGCTTGCGCCTTGCCTTGGGCAACCAGATCAGCCGCTAGTAAAAGCGCCCGGCTGTAGGCGTCCAGCATATTCTGAATATTGTTGATCGCCCCCTGTTCTGACACATTCAGGTCCAGTGCCTGGTAGCGTGCTATAGCCGATGCGGCGCCGCCAAGCTTGGCGTTGACGATGCGAATGTGTTCCTCATCATGGCGCAGGACGAAATTCTTGAATTGATGGATCATGCCGCCATATCCGATTTCCTTGCGCAAGGCGCTCAAGGCGGCGGCCTTTTCCGAACGACTTTCCTCGAAGCTGTCCCAGGTTTTCTTGATTGTCGAAATGTTGTCGATGGTGATCAGTGAACTGGCGGCGAACAGGCCACCAGTGACCAGCACGGAAAAGATAAATACCCAGCCAATTTTGTTGATGTGGGTGTTTTTTAAGAAATTCATTTGTTCCCTGTTTGCGCTCATGGCGGGTGATGGATCGGCACCCTGTTTTCCCCCTGGAAAAATATAAAGGGTGTTGGTTCTATACGCACTTATTTTTAGACCTGCTCCACTTTGCGAAGGCCGCACCATCGTCGATATCATTCAGGGTTTCCAGCAAAGCCACTTTGCAGCCTTCTTTACGCAGCTTTGTTAATGAATCTTGCAGCGTGTGTTGGCTTGACCACCGCACGCCGGAAAAAATATCGGGGGTGGCGGGCGTGCGTCTGGCGCCAACCAGCCAGTAGCCGCCATCCGCCGCAGGCCCGAAGACGACATCGTGATTGCCCAAAGCCTTGAAGGCGGTTTTAATATGGCCGCCAGTGATGTCGGGCACATCGGTGCCGATGATAACCACCGGTCCCGGTGGCATCTGCGCCATGGCTTTTTTCATGCGTTCGCCAATATCCCCCACCCCCTGTTTGAGGGGACGGAAGGATTTGGGCCAAAAGCGATGTCGGATGATTGCGCTGTCAGGGCTGAGCGCCAGCCAACAGCGCCAGCGCCGGTTGCGGCTCAGGCGGTTTAGGACGATGGCGAGGGTTTGTCTGTAAAACCGGGTGGCGGCGAAGACCCCGATGTCACGGCCGAGGCGGCCCTTGACCCTGCCCAACACTGGTTCCCTTGCAAAAACAACGAGATGACGCTCGCCGCTCATCGGTAAATTTTCGCAATCAGGCGTGGTGAAAGCCCTAGAAAAAAAAGCAGCAGACAAAGAAGATTTTTCAGAGGTCTGAAAATATAACCATCGCGCCGGTATTTATCGGCAGAGGTGATGGCGCAGGTTTTAAAAATATGTAGGCGGGCGCGGCCAATACGTCGGATAATCTCGACATCTTCCATGATGTCAAGATGGGCATAGCCGTGCAGGTCGCGGTAAAAAGCACGGCTGAGAAACAAGCCCTGATCGCCGTAGGGCAGGGCAAGCATCCGGGTCCGCAGGTTGACGATGGCTTCAAGAACGTTTGCCGCCGGGCTGTCGTCATCCAGCAGGTAGCTGAAGGTGGCGGCGTGGCGATAATGATCCTCGTCCTGCATGAAAGACTCGACTTCATCGTACCAACCGGCGGCCAGTTCGGTATCGGCATGGAGGAATAACAACCAGGTGCACTTGGCGTGTCTTCCGCCGGCCGCCAGTTGGGTGCCGCGCCCCGGTTCGCTTTCGACGATATCGGCGCCGCGGGCGCGGGCTTCTTCAATGGTGGCGTCGGTTGACCCACCATCGACAACGATAATGTCATAACGGCACCTGATGCCGCTTTTCTTTAAGGAGTCGATGGTCGCGCCGATATTGCCCCCTTCGTTGAGGGTCGGAATAACGATGCTCAGTATGGGGCGGTCTTTGGTCCACATGCCCCACGTTTAGCACATTTTTTGGCGTTTTATCTCCGCAAAACGGAACCCAGGCGCATCCATCCACGCTCAATGGCGCTGAGGCCATGGAAAGTACCGCTGCTGATCATGTCTGAAAGACTTGTTGCCGGTGAAATGGTGGGCAAGCGGCTTTGGGTGCGGGGGTGGAGTCTACCTTCGCTGAGCATTTGATCGAAAGCGGTGCGATCGCGGGAGAGCAGGAAATAAGGGATCATAACGTAATTCCTTTCATGTGTAACGGGTTTTGGAAATTAAGATATGACCAAATAAATATAGGGGTTTTGTGGGCTGTACAAACGAGTAGTTTTCACATTATGATATAGAAATTCTAAGGTATAAATACGATGTCCCGTCGTCTGCCACCGCTCAACGCCCTGCGCGCCTTCGAGGCTGCCGCCCGTCATTTAAGTTTTACCAAAGCGGCGGCGGAATTGAACGTCACCCCTGCGGCTGTCAGCCACCAGGTCAAGGCGCTGGAGGAAATTGCCGGAATTCCCTTATTCAAACGCCTGACCAGGGCTTTGGCCCTGACGGCACGGGGCAAGGCCGCCTTACCGGCATTGTCCGAAGGCCTGGACATGCTGGCAGAGGCGGCAAGCCACTTGGCAGATCACAGCGAACTGGATGTCTTCACCATCACCACGGCACCGTCTTTCGCGGCCAAGTGGCTGGTCCCCAGACTCGATGATTTTCAGGAAAAGAACCCAGGCTTCAAGGTCCGCATTGACGCCACCATGGCGCTTGTCGATATGCGTCGTGACGGTATCGATGTGGCGATCCGTTACGGGTGCGGCGATTACCCCGGCCATCACGCCGACCGTCTGTTTGAAGAGGAGATCTTTCCGGTCTGTAGCCCCAGGCTGGTCCTGAACAGTCCTGAAGATCTTGTCCATCATACGTTGCTGCATGTGGGATATGCCACCGACAGCCAGGCCTATCCGGACTGGCGCATGTGGTTGAAATCAGCCGGAATAAGCGGCGTCGATTGGCGCAAGGGGCCGGAATTCTCGCTCGAAAACATGGCCGTGCAGGCAGCGCTGGAAGGCCACGGGGTGGCTTTGGTCAACACCTCTCTTGTTCGCGACGATCTGGCCTCCGGGGCACTGGTCCGGCCGTTCGAACTGGCTATCCAGACAGGCCTCGCCTATTATCTGGCAATTCCTGAGGAAAACATGGAGCAGGCCGCCGTTGTCGCCTTTCGAAGGTGGCTTCTTGATCGGGCGCGTTCTTGAAATGTTCTTGTTATTGGGTTACCATTCCCTATGATTGATATCAGGGCAGACATACCAAAAAAGGGCCGTGGCGCCCACGTTAACCGAACCGGTCGCCACGAACCTTTGCAAAGGGTCGCCATTGATGATGGCTGGGATTTGGAAGAAGACGATTTGCCGCCCCTGCGAACGACGGTGACCAGGGAGACCTGTCGCACCGCTATCACCTATAACAAATCGCCGGACCTGCCTTTTGATCGTTCGATCAACCCATACCGGGGCTGCGAGCATGGCTGCGCCTATTGTTACGCAAGGCCCAGCCACGCCAATATGGGGCTGTCGCCGGGCCTGGATTTTGAAAGCCGCCTGTTTGCAAAAACCAATATTGTCGAGGCTCTTGAGCGGGATTTGCGAAAACCCGGCTACCGCTGCCAGGGCATCATGCTGGGGGCAAATACGGATCCTTACCAGCCTATTGAACGCCAACATCGTCTGACCCGTCAGGTGCTGGAAGTTCTGAGCGCTTACCAGCATCCCGTCGCCATCGTCACCAAATCAAACCTGGTGCTACGCGATCTTGATATTCTGGCACCGATGGCCCAAAAGGGCCTGGCGCTGGTTGCGGTGTCGGTGACGACGCTTGACCGGCATCTGTCGCGCAAACTTGAGCCGAGGGCGCCGTCTCCCGAAAAGCGGTTGCGGGCAATCCATGAATTGAGCCAGGCAGGGGTGCCGGTCAGTGTTTTTGCGTCACCGATGATCCCGTTTCTCAACGACGCTGAACTTGAAGCGATCTTGCAGGCCGGGGCTGATGCGGGGGCCGTATCGGCATCATATATATTGCTCAGGCTGTCGCTTGAACTGAAAGACCTGTTCGCAGACTGGCTCGACGTTCACGCCCCGGGCAAGAAGGACCATGTGCTTAGTTTGATCAGACAGAACCGTGGTGGCGAACTGAACGACAGTACTTTTAGCAAACGGATGACCGGCAGCGGCCCCCTGGCGCAATTACTATCGAAACGCTTCCATCTGGCCTGCGGCCAATTGGGTGTTGCGGCTGCCAATGCCAGTGAGCTGGGTCTTGATTGCGGGCGTTTCCGGCTGCCGCCACAGGCTGGTGATCAGATGGCGCTGTTTTAATTTTTCGGATATTTATATTGCATGCCTGATTTCATGTTCGAGTACGAAGCCATTGCCGAAGGTCTTGGCCCGGTTTGCGGCGTTGATGAGGCCGGGCGCGGTCCCTGGGCCGGGCCGGTTGTCGCCGGGGCGGCGATCCTTGACCCGGCAACCCTGCCCGACAGCTTGCGTCAGGGGCTTGATGATTCAAAAAAACTAAAACCCGAAAAACGTCAGGCCTTGTTTGACCTGCTCATGGAACACGCGATTACCGGCGTCGGTATTGCCAGCGTCGAAGAAATTGATGCCTTAAATATTCTCGCGGCAACCATGATGGCGATGACCCGCGCTGTTGAAAATCTGGGAGTCAAACCGGGCATGGCGTTGATTGACGGCAACCGCCTTCCGGACCTGCCGTGCCCTGGCGAAGCTCTGGTCAGGGGTGATGGCCGTAGCCTTTCCATCGCCGCAGGGTCGATTGTCGCCAAGGTCAGCCGCGACAGGATTATGGCCGAACTGGCTGAAAAATATCCGGTATATGGGTGGGAACATAATGCTGGATACGGTACCAAAAAACATCAACAGGGATTGGCCGATTTTGGTGTTACCGAACACCATCGCCGCAGTTTCGCGCCCATCGCCAAGATCATCAATTCCTAGATATTGAGTCCGGGCGAATCCAGGCTTCTATATATAGGGTCAAAAAACTTATCTAACCTATTGGATTCATTTACTTCTTGACCGCGAATCGTCTCTGACTCAGACTGCCCGAAAATAACTGGGCAGGGAGAGGTGATGCGAAAGGGTATCGCCTGCAAGAAACATGGGTTCTGGGAAATCCTCTAAAGACGGTCAAATACTTCAGGGAAATTGCGTCGATCTGATGAACGGACTGCCAGAGGCGTCCGTCGATATGGTCTTTGCCGATCCCCCTTATAACCTGCAGCTGGACGGCGATTTGCTACGCCCCAACAACACTGTCGTCGATGGCGTCAACAATGACTGGGACCAGTTCGACAGCTTTAAGGTCTATGATGACTATACCCGCGACTGGTTAAAGGCGGCCCGGCGGGTCCTCAAAGCCAACGGCACATTGTGGGTGATCGGCAGTTATCACAACATCTTCCGGGTTGGCAGCCAATTGCAGGATATGGGTTTCTGGATGCTCAACGACGTGGTCTGGCGCAAAACCAATCCAATGCCCAATTTCCGCGGTCGACGTTTCACCAATGCACACGAAACCCTGATCTGGTGCGCCAAAAACAAGGATTCCAAGTACCTGTTCAATTACGAGGCCATGAAGAACCTCAATGATGACCTGCAAATGCGCTCTGACTGGGAATTGCCCATTTGCACCGGTCACGAACGGTTGAAAAAAAATGGCCAGAAGGCGCACCCGACACAAAAACCGGAATCCCTGTTGTACAGGGTCATTTTGTCATCGACGGAAGTTGGCGACGTGGTCCTGGATCCGTTCTTCGGCACCGGAACGACGGGTGCCGTGGCCAAGAAGCTGGGGCGTAAATTTATCGGCCTTGAACGCGAATCCGAATACGTCAAAATCGCCAAGGAGCGGATCAAAATGGTCCGGGAAGTCTCAGATGAAGAGAAAACCCTCTATTCCACACCGCCCAAACGCAGTCTGCCGCGCATCCCCTTTGGTCGCCTGATTGAACGCGGAATGCTCAAGCCCGGTACGATCCTTTGCGACCACCGTCGCCGCCATACGGCCAGGGTTCGCGCCGATGGTTCGCTCGCCAGCGCCGATTTTCGAGGCTCCATCCATCAGGTCGGCGCCCATGTGCAAAAGGCCCCCGCCTGCAACGGCTGGCAGTTCTGGAATGTGGACACAGGCGGGCAATTGGTTTCCATTGATACGTTCCGCCAGAAGCTGCGTGCCGAGTTGCATTAATCCGGCGACTGGACGACAATCAGACCATGAGCAAATGGGACGAAAGATTTTTACGCCTCGCCAAAGAGGTCTCGACCTGGTCGAAGGATCGCTCGACTCAGGTCGGCGCGGTCATCGTTGGCGAGGATCGCACCCCCGGCCCATACGGCTATAATGGTTTCCCCCGCTACATCGATGACGAAAAAGAAGAACGCCACGCCCGACCGACCAAATACGACTGGACCGAGCACGCCGAACGCAATGCCATTTACAATGCGGCGCGCATGGGCGTGGCCCTGAAAGGCGGCACCATCTACGTCACCCACGTGCCCTGTACGGACTGCGCCCGGGCAATCATTCAGGTTGGTATCAAACGGGTTGTCACCGATGCCAGTTGCATGGAAGGTGGCTTTGCCGAACGTTGGTCAGATGCCGCCGAAACAACCCGCGAAATGCTGGCCGAGGCTGACATCCCCATCGATCTGGTGGAGATTTCGGACGATAATGAGGAATAATAAAAGCTTCCGGACAGGGTCAGGAGAGCGCGGGCACGAAAAAGCCTTTTCAAAGAAATTCACGGAAAAACAGTTTCCACTTTTACCGCGTTGTCTTAACAAAACAAGCCGATACAATTTTAAAATATTCAATCGAAAAGTTGACCATGAATAGTGATATTAAACACATTCACAGCTATTACTCGCCAAATGATTTGTATAACAGGATCATTGAAGGGCTTAATAAGCTTGGCAAGGATTTATCAAAAATTACACTGGATGATCTTCATCCTGTCGATGAGTTTCATATCCGGGGTGACACCGCAACCAAAGAACTCATCGAGCTGTCCGGCTTTACATCAAACCTTCATATCCTGGATGTGGGTTGCGGTATCGGCGGGTCCACACGCCGCTTGTCGCATGAAACTGGTTGTCGGGTAACCGGCATCGATTTGAGCGATGAGTACATAGATACAGCAGTGCGGTTGACGACATTGCTCAATATGCAGGAACGGGTCAAGTTCCATGCGGGCAGTGCGTTGGCATTGCCATTTGATGATAATTGGTTTGATGGTATCTGGTCACTCCAGATGAACATGAATGTTGATGACAAGCTGTCGTGGCTAGGGGAAACCTATCGTGTTCTCAAGCCCGGAGGCCACGCTGTCTTGTATGAAGTGTGCGGCAATAAAAACACTCCGCCGCATTTTCCCGTGCCGTGGGCGCAAGACAGTTCCATGAGTTTTCTGGTCCCGCCGCAAGCGTTTCGCGACCTGCTAACATCTACCGGTTTTGAAATTGATGTTTGGAATGACAAGACCGATCTTGCAATGAAGGCTTTTGCAAAAGTAGAGAAGCCTGTGGGTGAGCCGAATTTGCCGATACTGGGTGTGTATATGCTGGCGGGAAATGACATCAGCACCAAGGCCTATAATCTGCGTCGCAATCTTGAGGAGGAACGCGTCAGCTTGATTGAAACTGTTGCGGTAAAACCCGGCCTATAAAGCATCCAAGCAAAGTGGGCATTGCCGGGTGAACCGCCCTCTCGTCCGTTCTGCATCCTGTAACCTGACGTTATTGAGGGGCGGCAGGGGCTTCGTTTTGTAGCCAGCAGCTGACATCCCCACCTAACGCGTATCAAGGACAGAGGCCTACCACTTCCTATACACCTGTCGAATGATTTTACCTCTACGAGGAAGAAAGGCAGAGGAGCCACTGATGGCTACCGGAAATAATTAATAAATGACTGGCTTCACAGTTCTATTCAGGATCGCCGTAATAGTCTTCATCGTTGAAGGCATAATCATGCTCGGCTTTTTCCTGTTCGGGCCACTTCCCCATAATATTATTGCAGTCGTTGACGCCGTTATTTTGGTGGCTCTCTCCTCGCCAATGATTTTTTTCATTGCAATTAAACCATATGTGGATGCTCGAACCAAAGAACTGCGAAACAGTGAGGCGCGGTTCAAAAATCTTGCCGAGACGGCTTCTGACCGGTTTTGGGAAATGGACGAGAACTTCCGTTTTAAGTCAATTGTTGATCCTGGCAATAAGAAATTTTTTATCCTGCCTAGGAATGTAATCGGGCGTACCCGTTGGGAAATAGCTGGTGCGAACCCGGAGCAGGATGAAAAATGGGGCCGCCACCTCAAAGATCACTTGGACCACCGCCCATACAGTAATTTCGAATTCACGGTAACCGACGACAATGGCCAGCATCACATAAGCGTCAATGGCCAACCCATCTTCGATGATTCTGGGTCCTTCCAGGGCTACCACGGCAGCGCCATTGAAATTAGCGAGCGCAAACAAGCTGAGCAAATACTACGGGAAACCAAGGCGCAACTGGACATTGCTATCGAGAGCTTCACTGACGGATTTGTCCTTTTTGATGCTAATGACAGGTTCGTTTTCGCTAACGACGCCTTTCTGGATTGTCACCCAACGCTTAGGGAAAGAGCGCCGAATTAGGCGCTGGGAACACGAACATATTCTCGAAGCAGTCCAGCAACGGCTTGATGAACATCCAGAGAAGATGCGCCAACGACGTGAAACTGTTGAGCATCCGTTCGGAACCATCAAATGCTGGATGGGTTATACCCACTTCCAGATGAAAACGCTAAAGCATGTCCGTACGGAAATGGCGTTACATGTGTTGGCTTATAATCTCAAACGCGTCATGAAGATCATGGGCATCGGCCCATTGATTGCAGCAATGGCACCAGCGTAACGGCTTGCTTGCCTCTAATTTCTGACCTATCGGGCATATAAACGGTTCAGGATGGTAAAATCAGGCTGATAACACCTCAATAGTCGCCAAAATCCAAAATGCTGAGAATCCAACCGAAACAGATCATCATAATATGCGATTTGGTAATATCAACAAATCCGAAAACGTTCTGACACAGCCTGGGTCATAAGCTGAAGTAGGCGACAGACCAAATTGATGTCCCCCCATAAGCAGACACCCTGACGATTTATGTCAGCCAAGCGTAGAAAGGCATACATTATCGGATAATGACTTGAACGGCGGTTTTAGACAGGAGCGATCATTTTTTATCATTGGACTGAATGAAGTTATCGACAAGATAATTGATGGCTAAGCCCCGAAACCGATGAAAAACTGTTACTTCAAGCATAGATGTGGCTTTTGAAAATAATTTTCCCTATTATGATTATGGTTTTACCGGCCATCAGTTTTGTAACTTCAATTTTGGTATTTTCGGGCTACGAGTAGCGGGGGGCAACATGGTCAGCGAATATTTGAAACACTCCCGTTCCCTGGAAGAGTTGGATGCACTTATTGAACATGATCGCCGCGCCGCCGCTCTCATTGCCAGGGCTCTGCTCGATAAGGACGTCATTCAGTTTTTAGCCCATATCGACAAAGTCTCTGAGATTTCGTTGGCCCGGATCGTCTCGGAATCCGAAATATCGGTCGTCAGGATCATGGCGAATGCGGAAATTGCAGCGGCGCGCCTGGCTGCGCAAACCGATCAGATACAATTGGAAATCGATAAATTGAACAGCAGCCAACCGAACGAGGAGGCGCTCGAGATCGCCGTGGCGATGATTGCCGAATCGTCCCGACGGCATTCCCAAGATGTTGCCGAAGAGGCGAAACAGGCAATTGATCAAATCGAAAAGGATTCTGCTGAAGCCATAGACAGGTTAAATAAATTTACGAAAGAATCTATTGCCGAGATTCAGAAGTTGAAAGAACAATCGACCAAAAATGTCGATGCTATGGCTGTAGATGCAAGTATCAAGTTAAAGAAATCCAAATTAGGAATTCGCACCGCCGAGCAAGCGGTTTGGGAATCAGAGGATGCCAGCGATCTGATTTTATCCTACGCTGAAGAGGCAAGCCAGAAAATGCAATCTAAATTCAATTGGGCTACCGATAGGATTCAGACAGCGACGGAAGTTGCCCACAACAGGATCAGAGCAACATGCAAAGAATCTACAAAGCGGATTGAAGCTACGCGGGATCGCGCGATTGAAAATTTGAAGAACGTTATTGAGGCCGCGCTTTCAAAGTTTTGATATTCTTAAGCGCCAGGGGTGGTAGTTGAGAGTTGGAAAATCGGGTCAGGCCCGAAGTCCGCT
>JACKQG010000225.1_pt1 | contig 82801 bp, 77 predicted proteins | sample 8237621 | NCBI WGS metagenome assembly JACKQG01 (sample SAMN15677084, study PRJNA649215) | marine metagenome | biome: marine; feature: Black Sea; material: saline water; isolation source: suspended particulate matter (SPM) from the Black Sea western gyre | collected 2013-06-09/2013-06-10 | depth...
TGCAGGGCGAAATCCAGAATATATTTCTGCATGGACAGATTCAATTTTCACTCGTCCAACACGGCCATGTGATAGATGTCGACGAAATAAATGCTATATCATATAATTTTCTGAAATTACAAGTACAGCAGGAAGTCCGTCAATAATTCCTAATAGTCCCTTACCATGAGATTCACCAGCTGTGAGGTATTTGATTCTTGCTAACATATATTGTTCTCTAACATATATTGTTCTCTAAATAAGTTTTTAGTTGTGTGAAATTTACCTGCTTTGAAATATCCTCTCCAAACCACAATTCCATTGATGCCAAAGCTTGGTAAATAAACATATCTAATCCATTAAGCGTTTTTGCGCCTATAGAGTTCCCAAATCTCAACATAGTCGTTTCCAATGGAGTATAAATTATATCAATTAAAGTTTGATTTTTATGGAGTAATCCTAGATCAATTGGACATTGTTCGCTTTGCATTCCGATTGACGTGGTATTTATTATGATTGAATCATTTTTTATCAATTGTACCGAATCATCCAATGAAAATGGAAAAACAATATCATCTTGTAATTCTTTTGCTTTTTGAAGTGTCCGGTTTAATAGTACAATTTTTTTTACATCAGTCTGCATTAACGCATATATAATTGATTTTGATGTTCCACCTGCACCTAAAACAATTACCTCTTTATTTTTAACTTCAATCCCATTTTTCTTTAAAGACATAGAAAAACCAAACCAATCTGTATTATTGCCAAATAGTTTGTCACCATTCTTATGTATAACATTCACCGCGCCAATAATTTTTGCCCTCGGATTTATCTCATCAAGATTATCAAGTACATTTTCTTTATGAGGAATGGTCACATTCACACCATTTAATGCACCTGTTTTGAGGTCACCCATTATTTGAGGCAAATCATTTTCAAAAACTTTCTTCTTCTCATAAATTGCATCAATATAAAGAGATTTATAAACATAGTTATGAAGATTCGGACTAAAGCTATGTTCAATTGGATTGCCTATAACAGCAAAATGCTTCATGCCATAACCTGTGTTAACACATTGTTAAATTCTGGGAATGAAATATTAATGCAGCCTTCATCATCTAATGTATTTCTATCATCAGTAAGCAGCCCAGCAATGTTAAATGACATGGCAATTCTATGATCGCCATAAGTCTTTATATTTGTATTATGCAATATATTCGATTGATTAATAATAAACCCATCATTCTTTTCAATAATATCTCCACCCATTGCTTGCATATTCTCACAAACGGCTTTAATTCTGTCACATTCCTTTACACGAAGTTCTTCAGCTCCTGATACGGTGGTAGGACCATCAGCTTGAGTAGCCAATACTGCGATAATCGGTAGTTCATCAATAACTGATGGTACCAATTCTGAAGTGATATCAATTCCATTTAAGGGTTCCCAATACACATGTACGTCTCCCACAGATTCACCACATTCCATTCGCATATTCCGCCATTCAACTCCCCCTCCCATTTTCTTAAGCACTTGGAAAAAACCAATCCTGGTGGGATTTGCCAATACATTTTTAATGGTAATGGAAGAATTTGGAATTAATGCTGCTGCTGCTGCAAAAAATGCTGCGGTGGAAGGATCTCCTGGCACTGTTATATCAAATGACTGTAAAGGTTCTGATATTGGGTTTATGGAAATAGCCCCATTGGATGAAACGGGGGCACCCATCTCCTTTAATATAATCTCTGTATGATCACGAGTTTTTACATTTTCATTAATGACAGTTTGCCCATTAGCACCAAGCCCAGCCAACATAATACATGACTTAACCTGAGCAGATGAAATAGAAGGAACAAATGATATTCCAATTACTTTGTTAGGTTTAATTTTCAATGGTAGGAATCCATTATTTGATTCAATTTCTACTCCCATTTCAGAAAGGGGATCAATAATTCGGTTCATGGGTCTATTTGATAATGATTCATCACCAACTAATTCAGCAGTCACTCCCTGGCCCACCAACAGTCCTGCTAATAAACGGACGGTTGTACCTGAATTACCACAATTGAGAGGCTCTCTAGGGTTAGAAAAAGATCCTCCATTTATTCGAACTGTATTTCCTGACTTTATACTGTGGATACCACATTTCTCTAGACACTTTCGAGTTGATTCTACATCTTCTCCTGTGGATATATTGTTTATAACACACTCATCATCCGTTAGAGAGGCAAACATGAGCGCCCGATGAGAAATTGACTTATCTCCAGGCAGACTTATTTCACCTTTAATCCTCATTATCTTTAATTTGATTGTGAAGATTGCCAATTGTTTTTACCAATTCATCTATCATTTCATTTGTATAAGGGTTATATTTTTGCAGATCTCGAAACAGGTCCCAACTATCATTGCAGGTTTGTTCAATTACTCCTAATAAATCGGTAAAACCCAAAGTGTTAATTTGTGTTGATACCACACCTGCCTCATTTAATACACGCCCGATAAAATGGGTAACCCCTTGGCTGGATGCAGCCATCTTATCATGTTCTTCTGGTGAAAGTTCAACCGTTCGGATGGAATTACTTTCAAAAAACGCCTTAATTTCTTTAATCCGTTTATAATTGTCCCTAACAGGGTACAAAGTAGTTTTTAGCTCTCTATAAGGAGAATAAGAATCTGGGCCAAAATGAGGATGTGAGGCAATAATACCCACATGCTCCGGTAAATATTTTTCCATAATTTCAACAGGATAAACCTTAACAGAACAAACATCAATAATAGTTGTGTTATACAACTTGTATTGGGATATCCCTTGAATAACCGATTCAAAACTCCTGATTGGGACTGACACAAAAACTATAACCGATTTCAGAACTTCCTCAAGCGGGCAGGTTAAATCAACAGCTTCAATTTCAGGATCATAAACTTTCACCTCGTATTGTTTCTGTAATAATTCAGCCAATACTTGGCCAAAACGACCATATCCAATAATACCTACTGTTTTCATATATTTTTTTCCATTTTATCCACACCCAAAAATAATGTTATGTTATTTTTTAAATCATGAATTCCATTTTCAACAATATTTAAATCATATAATTCTGCACAATAATCACTTCCAACCACACCAGCTGTGGCAGATAATTTTCCCTCGCTTAACCGCCGGGCAGCTTCTGCCGTGTCGTCTGCTTCAATTAATGGCCTGGTCCAAAAATGTTCAGCAAGATAATCTTTACACTGCCTTAAAGCCTGTTGATGAGAATGTATTTCTGTAATATCTCCCACATGAACCCCTGGCAATGCCAATAAATTTTGGTTCACCAGAATATGAAACATTTCTAAAATATTGCACCGGTGTTGCGCAAGTGCTTCTACTGACTCAATAACCACCCCTCCCTGTGCATTTTCCATGGCAAAGACTCCAAATTGAACTGTTTCAGATTCAATTTCCTCTAATACTGCCATGGATGAAATGAGGTATTCAATTTCAAAATCTTCAATTCCATGATTTTTTGCAAATGTTTTAGCCGCTTCTTCACTAAAGCTGCCTTTACCACCTTGTATTCCTATTTTCACTCAGTACCTCTGGTTAATTTCTTTATATAATCTCCAATTGTCTTCACTGGTTCATCAGAGTTTTTCAATTGCTCAATAATAGCTGATCCTACTACAGCACCATGAGCCATCTTGTTTATTTCAATCACATCCACTCTCTCTTTTATACCAAATCCAACGACAAAAGGACAGCTACTAAATTTTTCAACCCGCTTTAAATATTTTTTCAATTCATTCTCATTTGCTCCCTGTCCTCCAGTAATTCCAAGAATAGCCACGCAGTAAATCAATACTCCTACCATTTGCGAAATTTCTTGAATTCTTTCATCCGAAGTATTGGGAGCCACTAATAGAATTATACAAATTCCTACATTTTGTGCCATTTTTACTATTTCTTCCGCTTCTTCTGGTGGAAGGTCAGGAATAATCAAGCCATCTACACCTGCATTTTTGCAGTCAATAATAAATTTATCAACCCCATATTTAATTATAGGATTGATATATCCCATGAGCACCAATGGCATTTCAGATTGCATTCGAATGTTAGAAACTGTTTCTAATATCCATTTTATATTTACACCATTCTCAATGGCTATTTGACTTGCTTCCTGAATTATAAGACCATCAGCTAATGGATCAGAGAATGGCATACCTAATTCAACCATTGCAGCTCCCGCCTGCTCTGCTGCCATTACCATTTCTACAGCGCTCTCTTTTGTTGGATACCCTGCAGTAAGAAAGGGGATTACTTTTTCAGATCTGTTTTGAAATATTTTCTGTATCCTATTCATTTTTTTTTAACCACGGGGTACTGAGGCACCGTAATATTAATTATCCTAATAAAATTTACTCCGTGTTCTTCGTGATATTAGTGGTGAAATCAAATTTCTTTTCCCAAATAATCCGCGACAGTATGGACATCTTTATCACCTCTTCCCGAAAGACAGACAATGACATTCTCACCATCTTGAATATTATTATCCCTTTGTTTTAGGAATGCCAGTGCATGGGATGATTCTAATGCTGGTAGTATCCCCTCTTTTTCTGATAACCACTGAAATGACTGTATTGCTTCTTCATCTGTAGCAGACACATACTCCACTCTTCCTGCGGATTTCAAGTAACTATGCTCCGGTCCTACGCCAGGATAATCTAATCCAGCGGAAACTGAATGGGGTAATTTTATCTGCCCATCTTTAGTCTGTAGTAAATAGCTAGCAGAGCCGTGGAGCACACCAAACTCTCCTTTTGTCATTGTAGCTGCGTGATCATTGGTTTTCACGCCAAGCCCTGCAGCTTCTACCCCTACAAGCCGTATTTCATCCTCTAAAAAGGGATAAAACATACCAATGGCATTTGATCCGCCACCGACGCAAGCAACAAGGATATCAGGGATTGGAGATGGGAACTCGTTGTTCGGAGATTTAATATTCAATAATTCTTTGTATTGCTCCTTAGTTTCCCTACCAATTACAGATTGAAAATCCCGTACCATCATGGGATAAGGATGGGGGCCTACCACAGAGCCAATTAAATAATATGTGTTTTCTACATGGGTCACCCAATCCCGGATAGCTTCATTGGTGGCATCTTTCAATGTCTTACTACCGGATGACACTGGCCGTACTTCCGCTCCTAACAAATTCATTTTGAATACATTCAGTTTTTGCCGTTGAATATCTTCCACACCCATATAGACGATACATTCCAGTCCAAATTGTGCCGCAACTGTAGCAGTGGCTACCCCATGCATTCCCGCACCAGTTTCTGCAATAATTCGCGTCTTTCCCATACGCTTTGCCAATAGAATTTGCCCCAATGCATTATTAATTTTATGAGCACCGGTATGGTTCAAATCCTCCCGCTTAAGATATATGTTATATCCCAATTCTTCAGAAATTCTCCTAGCGAAATAAAGGGGAGTTGGACGACCGGAATAATGTTTTAACAGAGAGGATAATTCATCCTGAAATGCTGAATCATCTTTGACTTCAGAGTAAAGCCGATCCAATTCGTTTATCGCTGGAATGAGCGTCTCAGGGACATACTTTCCGCCGAATTCTTCAAAATGTCCACGACTATCTGGCTGGTTATAAGGCATTTGTAATTATAATAAAATACATTAGAATAGTTTTCCATTTTCTTTAGTATTGCCCAATTTAGAAAAAATATTTTTAACTTTCCCCCTATCCTTAATCCTCGGAATTGACTCTACACCACTATTCACATCCACTACTGCAGGATTCACTATTTCAATACCATTTAATATATTATCTGCATTCAAACCACCCGATAATATAATTGGAGTATTTGTTTTCAGGTCTGCAATTAATTTCCAGTTGAAATTCTCGCCTGTTCCACCCGGTTTCCCTTTTTGGTAGGTGTCAAATAAAAATGCAGCCACTTGATATTTTCTCAAAACATTGGAATCAAAATCATCACCTACTCGGAATACCTTAATTACTGGCTTGATAATTTGAGCACAATATTCAGGAGACTCATCTCCGTGAAGCTGAATGAAATCCAGATCAAGACTTCTTACAATACCATGGATATTTTCATTTTTTTCATCTACAAACACACCCACTTTTTTAACATATTCGGGAATTTCTAAAATCCAATTCTTTACTTTTTCCGGATCAACATAGCGTGGACTACCCGGAAAGAAAATTAACCCAATTGCAGATGCCCCATAATTTACAGCTATATTGGCATCCTTTAAGGATGTAATACCGCAAATTTTCACCTGAATCACGCAGGAACTCTCATTAATATTTTCGCTAAAGCATTCCCTGGATTTCCAGTTTTCATAAGACTTGTTCCAACCAGAGCAGCGTCATAACCTATTTGGGAAATATTTGCTAGATCGATAGGTAAATTAATTCCACTTTCAGCCACTTTTATACAGTCTTTCGGCAATTTTGAAAATACCTCCTCAAACCATTCCACACTCGTCTCCATGGTTTTGAGATTGCGGCAATTAATACCCACTATTTCAGGATTTAGAATTGTAATTGCTTCTAGATATTCCGGATTATGAGTTTCCACCAATACATGCAGTCCCAATCCAGAAGCAAGGTTGTATAACTCAGAAAGCAACTCAATATCAATGGCATCTGCAATGAGGAGAATAGCATCAGCTCCTGCCTGGAAAGACTCCCAGATTTGGTATTCTGAAATGATGAAATCCTTCCTGAGGATAGGCAATTCAGACACCTCCTTCACCTGCTGAATAAATTCCAACGTACCACCAAAATATTCCTGATCGGTGAGAATAGAAATAGCAGCCGCACCATTCTGTTCATAAGCCTTGGCAACTGCCGCCGGGTCAGCATCTGCCATGATATCACCGGAAGATGGTGAACGGCGCTTGATCTCCGCAATAATCTGCATACCATATCGGGAAAGGGAAGACCTGAAATCACGGATGGCATATAGTCGTTGTGAGCCTTTAATACGCTCAATGGGGGTTACCCTGCTGCGCTCCTTTACCTCTTCCTGCTTATGCAGAATGATCTTTTCCAGGATGTTCATTTTACAGCTGCTAATTGAGTGAGTTTATCAAGAGCAGCTCCGGAATTAATCGCCTCACTGGCTAATTGGATGCCGTCCACCCAGTTTTCTGCTTTGCCACCAACAAAAATTCCTGCAGCTGCGTTTAATATTACGATATCTGCCTTTTTACCCCTATCTGTACCATCCAAAATCTTTTTAATGATGACGGCATTTTCTTCCGGCTCACCCCCTTTTAAATCTACCAAAGTTGCTTTTTCAAAACCAAAGTCAGAGGGTGAAATGGCAGTGGATTCAATGGTATTATCCATTTTCAGGTGACTGATCTTTGTAGTGTCAGTAGTGGAAACTTCATCCAGCCCCTCGTAACCATGCACAACCATAGCATGTTTAGAACCCAGTTTCTGCAACACCTTGGCCACCTTATCGGTGAGGCTGCCCTCAAAGATACCCATGACTTGCCGGTGAACCCCTGCTGGATTGCATAGAGGTCCCAATATGTTAAAGACAGTCCGAGTACCCAATGCCTTCCGGGCACCCATGGCATATTTCATAGCAGGGTGCAATGAGGGCGCAAACATAAAGCCAATACCGATATTTTTTATGCATTCAGATACTTTTTCAGGAGGCAAGGTGATGTCAACCCCCAAAGCTGTAAGCACATCTGCCGAGCCTGATTTGGAGGTCATAGACCGGTTGCCGTGTTTGGCAACTGGTACACCTGCGCCGGCTACTACAAATGAGGCTGCTGTGGAAATATTGAAGGTACCGCTGGCGTCTCCGCCGGTTCCGCACATATCTATAGCATCATCCACAGATTCAATTTTGGTCATCTTGTCCCGCATGGCCTGGGCAAAACCTGCAATCTCTGCTGATCGTTCACCCTTAGCTCTAAGGGCGATGAGGAAGCCTGCAATCTGGGCATCGTCATATTCCCCTGACATAATCCTGAACATCACATCCCGGGACTCCTCCTGTGTGAGGCTCTGGTTACCGAGTAATTTTTCAATTGTCTGTTTCATTTTTTATCTCCCACGAAATACACGAAAAACAATAAAAGGTATTAATAGAAATTTTTATTAAACCGATTACTAATATTTATTATACAAATCTCTCATATTCTAATTTGGGATGATGCCCAAAGTTTACCAATAAACCCAGGTTAATTCCTGAGGCATTTAAATAATTAAGCACTTGAGAGCGACGGTCATCAATTAAGTTAGAAACAGCTTTTATTTCTACAATAATTTTTTCATAACATAAAAAATTCGGGACAAAAGTATATTTTAATTTTTGCCCCTTATATTTTAAACTTACCAATTTTTGGGACTTGACTGGTAATCCTTTGTTATTGAATTCAACCTCCAAACATTCCTGATAAACCGATTCTAAAAACCCACACCCCATTTCCTTATAAACTTCAAAACAAGTTCCCATTATTTGATAACTCTCTTCTTTATAGACAATTTTGTTTTTCATTTTTTTATTTTCGATTTTTTCGTGTGTTTAGTGGGCATTCTAAAAAATTTTCTACCATTTTCATTCCATGTTCTGTTACTATGGACTCCGGGTGAAACTGGACCCCGTAAATGGGATGTTCTTTATGTTCCAATGCCATGATGAGTCCATTATTGGTATGGGCTGTAATTTTCAATTCATCAGGAAAGGTATCCTTTAATGCAACCAATGAATGATACCGCGTAGCTTCAAATGTTTCCGGTATTTCTCTAAAAATCGCCGAGCTACTGTGGGTGATTTGTGAGGTCTTCCCATGTACTATTTCGTTAGCTCTATCCACATCTCCACCAAAGGCAACGGTGATTGCTTGATGACCCAAACAGATACCGAATATAGGAGTTGACTCTCCAAATTCTTTTACCAAATCAATAGACAGACCAGCATCCTCTGGCTTTCCAGGTCCTGGTGAAATAACAATGCGTTCGGGGTCCATATATTTGATTTCTTCCAGAGATATTTTGTCATTCCGGTGTACCTCAATATCAGGATTTAATGAGCCTATGTACTGCACCAAGTTGTATGTAAAAGAATCGTAGTTATCGATGATTAGAATCATGTTAGTTTTTTTCCATTAGCTGTTAGCTATTGGTGCAATTGCCTATCATTCTCAGTGATAATGAAGAATCTCTATCCATTGATTGATTGAGATTCTTCACTTCGTTTACTTTTGGCAAACTTATTCAGAATGACAGTATTTATTATAATTTTTCTAATTTCAATTTTCATACCAATCCATTTTCTGCCAAATCAATAGCTGAGTTGATAGCTTTAGCTTTATTCACTGTTTCTTCAAATTCTTTTTGAGGGTCAGAATCATGCACGATTCCTGCTCCGGATTGAAAATAAACCGTTCCATCTTTCATTACCATGGTGCGGATGGCTATGCAGGTGTTCATGTCACCTGTAAAATCAAAATAGCCAATGGCACCGGAATACACACCTCGTCGCGATGACTCTAAATCATGAATAATTTCCATTGCACGAATTTTTGGTGCACCGGTTAGAGTACCTGCAGGAAACCCGCTGTAGAGAGCATCAAATACATCTTTTCCCTCTCGCAATTTACCCCGTACATCGGAAACAATATGCATGACGTGGGAATAATATTCCACTACCATGAATTCTTTTAATACCACGGAATCAAATTCTGAAGACCGCCCTACATCATTTCTTCCTAGATCAACCAGCATCAAATGCTCAGCCCGTTCTTTTTCGTCTGCAAGCAAATCGTCTGCCAACATTTTGTCTGCTTCATCATTTTCCCCACGTTGGCGTGTTCCGGCAATAGGACGAATTTCTATTTCATCATCTTCGACCTTTACCAATAATTCTGGAGAAGCACCTATAATGTCAAAATCATTTAATTTGAGATGAAACATGTAAGGGGAGGGGTTGATACTTCTCAATGCCCTGTACATTGTGAGCGGATCTACAGTTGTTTGTCGTTGAAAGCGTTGACTCAAAACCAGTTGAAATACATCACCAGCCATGATATGTTCTTTGGCTTTTTGCACTGCCTCCACAAATTCAATTTCGGTGTAATTAGAGTGCAGTTCAGATTGCTCCTGCCGTCCTGGAGTTTGATAATCAATATCGGTGTGAAGATCTTCACCCATTTCATCAATTCGTAAATTGGCATTAGCATAGGCTTGTTCTAAATCCATGCCTTTTTCAATCTGAACATTACTGAATAAAATAATCTGATTTTGGAGATGATCAAAGGCAATCAATTCATGAAAAAGCATGAATAGAGCATCCGGGCATTGCAGTTCATCTTTTTTATAAATTGGGATATCTTCTACCCAAGTTATGCTTTCGTAACCCATAAATCCCACTAAACCGCCTGTAAAATGGGGAATGTCCGATAATTTTGGAGCAGAGTATTTATTTTGAGTTTCTCTTAATTCAGAAAGAAAGGAAGAGGACTTTTCCCGCCATTTTCCATCTTTCCAAATATGTGCTTTCTCATGTTCAGATTTTAAAATCATGCCAGGATTTCGACCAATAAATGAATACCTTCCGTACTGTTCACCTTTTTCCACAGACTCTAATATAAAAGCATATTCTGAATTTTTCATTAGTTTCATGTAAGCGGAAATGGGCGTCAGTAGGTCTGCCAATATCCTTTTATAAACGGGTATGGTTTTATACTGTGCTGCTAATTGTTGAAATGTGTTAAAATCCATTTGATCTGTGGGTAAAAATTAGATAGAGGAATTTGAAACCGAAACAAATAATTAATAGATAACAAAGTTTACCTACAATTTTTATCATTTGGGAAGTCATGAGGTTCAATTTGCAGAGTGGTATGTTTGATTTCGAATTTTTCAGCCAGCATATCTTGAGTATTTTTTAAACATTGGTCCCAATGGTTGGTATCAGTACATTTTTCAGTAATTATAAGATGTGCGCTGAGCGCGGGTTCATTCTGCCCAATTGACCAGATATGCAAATCGTGAACATCGGTTACATGGCCAAGGTTTTTCAGGGCATCCAGAATTTGCTGATAATTGAGATGTTCTGGCACTGAATCAATGAGCATTCTAACACTATCAAGGATCATTTTCCAAGTACCGGATAGAATTAATATCACAATGACCAGGCTTGCCACACTATCAATCCAATAGATGCCCCATAACCAGATGAGTATTCCCGATATAATAGCCCCAACCGAACCTAGGGCATCAAAGATAAGATGGAGATATGCACCTTTAATATTAATATTGGTGGACTTCTGACTTTTCAGCATTCTTGCACTTATGAGGTTGGCTAGTAATCCTAAAATGGCAATGACGAGCATGGGGAATGCCAATACGGGTTGGGGTTGTTGGATGCGTTCAATAGCTTCCCAAATAATAAAACAACAGATAGCAACCAAGGATGCACCATTAATAAATGCACCTAATATTTCAGTTTTGAGGTAGCCATAAGTCCGGCGGTTATCGGGGGGGCGATCTGCCAAACGGGATACTATGATGGCTAATCCTAAAGCCCCCACATCGGTAAGCATATGCCCTGCGTCAGAAAGCAATGCCAAACTGCCAGTATAAAACCCACCAATTATTTCAATTATAAGAAATACAAAATTTATCCCAAATGCCCACCATAAATTTGTTAGGTTGGTAAATGTATGGGAATGGTGGTGGCTCAACGCTGGATTTGCTTGGAAGATTTGAAAACAGCCGTAAAAATACGAATAAGCTGTTCTTCGGATAAATTTTGACCGGCTTGCTGCGTAAGGCGGTCTATGATTTCTTGTTCTCTTCCCTTATCTTCAACGGGAATATCTAATTTTTCTTTGAGTTTGCCAACTTCTTTAGAAACCCCCATACGCTCCTTCAAGAGTAGGATAATTTCTTCATCTAGTTGATCTATTTGCTCTCTGAGTTCAAGTATGCGCTTATCCATGATATTATAAATTAGGGAAGATCTTGTAGAATTGGAAAACTATTTTGTATGAATATCTGTGCCATAGATTTAAGCTGTGGCACAATTAAAACTAATATTCACTTCAATTTTTCTATTAACTTCTTGGGTCCCTCATGCTGGGGGTTTATTTTCTGTGCTTCCAGGGCATGTTCACGAGCAAGTTCAATATCTCCAATTTCCAGATACATTTCAGCCAAGCATAAATGAAATCGTCCAATGGGTTTGGGGTACATAGTCACAGCCCTTTCTAAATGAGAAATAGCTGAGAAATATTGATGTTTTTCAAATTGATCCAATCCCTGCCAGATAGAAAACTTTACCACTCCATGCCAGACAAATATTATCAACAATAACCCAATGATGAAGTTTTTCCTTTTTGACTTTTTCTCGCCCAAGTTGACGGGTAAACGTGCAGATGAAGAAGTAAAAAAATATATCCCCGAAATGGCAGCTATTCCAAAGGATAGAAAATGTCCCATTCCATATAAGCCATCTATGGAATAACCAAATGCTAATACCAGCGGAAGTAGAAGAAAATCTCGAGCATGAACGGACTGGAATCTATCAGAAATTACAGGCAGGGCAAACATCTCCCTGTTTAATCCATAATGTTTAAACTGAAAGTTTTCTTTTAATGGATTTTCCCATTTATAGGATAAAGCTGAAGATGGACAACCCTCAGTGCAAATCATACAAGAGGTGCAATTGGTATTGGTAACTTTTCCGTAATTATTTATTTCATAACTTACATCAATTCCAATGGGACATTCAGATGTACAATTTCCACATTGAGTGCATCCTCCTGTATATCTTACCTTAAACATTGCCAGGGAATTGGGTAGTTTTAAAAATGCACCCCAAGGGCAGAGGTAACGGCAAAAGCCTTTCCGGCCTAGAAAATAAACTATGAGAAATCCATCAACAACAAAAGTGAGGGTGCCAATTACAAATCCCGGTAGAAACGCCCAAATTTCTGGCATGCCCAGGTTAAGAATAATTCCTTCCCAGGGTGAATCAAGAGCCGAGGCAAGATTGGGAGCAAGATAAAAATTTAATAAAACAAAAAGGGGCAAAATAGTTACAAGGCTTGAATTTATTGTTTTAGGAGTAATCCCCATTTTCTGCAGTAGCCACCAAGCCAGCTCCTGAACCGCTCCAAAGTGACACGCCCATCCACAGAAAAAACGACCAAATATGAGAGTGGTGACAAATGCCAGGATAACCAATACTACACCCGCATTTATAATGCCATATTTGATAAAAGCATGGAAAAATTCTTGAAAATCAAGGCTGCCAATTATTTCATCCCCAAAATAATAAATATGGGCAAGAATCAAGAGGTGGATTCCCACCAGAGAAGAAATACGCAGTTTTTGAATCATGTCAGTGCTAATTAATTTACTAACCGCTGAGGCACGATGACACGGGAATTAATTTGAGCGAATATTGAATAATTAACGGAATTCGGGGAGGGGAGATGGGGGTTCGGGGCTCCATTTGATTTAAGAATAGAGATTAACGATTTTTGATTTTAGAAGTAATCCCAGCACCCAGCACCCAGCACCCAGTACCCAGAAAAATTATGCCAGAATGAAATTAACCAGACGGACTACATCCAGGATATTGAGGATGGAATCGAAATTCATATCTCCAGCCCATAATATTTCCTGTTCAGGAGAATCACCTCCCAAAACAAAGTTTACAGAAATGATTATATCAAGGACATCTACAACTTCATCATTATTGAGATCACCTTTTCTCCCAACAAAACCAAGGTCTTCTACAAAATAATAAGTCATATCTGAATCAATAGGACCGTCAATATAGGTCACTTTTCTCTGATTGGTTTCAGGGTCTCTGCTAGGCCAATAAATGGTCATTCCCTGGGCAGACAAATGGGTGTTCATACCAAAATGGAGTTGGAGAGGTTCCATATTGCCATGTCCCTTTCCCCCAATAATTTCACGCATGATATCCTGATCAGCAAGATGGAGAACCACCCGAGCGCCAATAGCAGATCGATTTGATTGGGTTGACCATCCTCCATTTGAAATATTGGATTTACTACCCTCCAATTTAAGTTTCAGCCAATGATTTCCAGAATAAGAAGAATCCTCTGAAACATTTTTATAGAGCAGACTGGTAAACTTAGCTCCTGGAGGACCATTGGTCATTTTCAGTCCTGCACCAAAAACATCCAACCAGCCATCTCCGTTTATATCCCCTGAAATGACATCCTGTGTTGCAGATAAAAACTGAGGACTGGAAGTATTATCCCATTCGCCATTTCCTAAATTAATAAACACATCATCAGGATTGCGGATGTTGGAAGTCCATATATCCAGTAATCCATCATTATTATAATCACCCCAGCTTAAACCATTACTGAGGGTATCTGATTCGAGGTTTTGTACATCTGCAACATTGGTAAAATCATAATCATCATTATTGTATAATCGGTTAACTCCCCAGTTTGCTAGATAGAGGTCCAAATCCTGATCATTATCATAGTCACCCCAAGCTGCTCCATACCCCATGCTACCAATAGGGTCCACGTCAGGGTCAGAAATTCCTAGCTCAACTGCTTTCTCAATAAAAAATGGTTCAGGGTTAGAATTATACACAACATTTCCGGAACTTCCCGTTAAAGTTTGATTTTCAAAAAACCAATTATACCCATATTTTCTACCCACATATACATCCTGATCACCATCATTGTCATAATCTGCAATGGCTATGATGCGGCTGGCACTAATGTCAGCATAATCACGATAGTAAGTATAAGCTTGTTCAAACAGAGGGGCACCATTATTATCTATTCCCTCATTTAGATACAAGATAAATTGATCATCATTTTCTTCTTGAATTGCTAAAAGGTCAAGGTCTCCGTCTAAATCAGCATCTATTAATCCCAAGCTATGAAGGAAGGGCAATTCAATAGAGGGTCTAAACTCATGTGTTAAAAATAAGTTGTTCCCATCATTTAAAAGCATGACATGGGGAAGTGATATAGGATCCCCATCAAATCTACACTGATTAAAACTCCAATCACATTCGGGATCATCATTGCACTCATCTTCATCTTCATAATCCCCACAATCATGACTGGGATTCGTTTCTGACATAAACCTCCATTTAAGAATATCCTGGTAGCCATTATTATCTAAATCACCTGCAATTACTCCTCTACAACCAGAATTATCTATATTGTATTCTGTGGTCATATCTCTGAATTCCGTACCCAGATTTTCATAATAATATGAGTCTGCATATCCATAATATAAATCCAGATCACCATCTAGATCAAAATCGCATAAGACCGACCCTTTGGCTTTCATTTTATTATAATCAGGATTGTCTTCATGAATATAAGCGCTGAAAAGTCCACTGCTCATATCTTGGGGCTCTCCCTCCGGGAAGAAATCCGGTCGATTGCTATTGGTCACTACAAAATAGACTTCTACTGCCAGGAGCACTGCTCCTGTTAGAAGTCCAATTATAAATACCGCACGGATATAGGTAATTATTTTCGTAATCATTCATAGAAATTACCGCAGGTTTTCATATCTCACAAAGGGTACTGTGCAACAAGATGTTACAGAGAGGCTCGTTTAAAAGGATGCTTAGAAAGATAGATTATTTCCTGATTAGATAGGAATTTGGGATTTTTGGAGTTTTTCATATTCAATTTTCCCCAATTCATTCCGGGGAATATTGGGTACTTGAATAAATTCTTTGGGTATTTTAAAGTTCGAAAGTTGTTCTGTTAGCTTTATTTTTAAATCCGAATTCCGAATTCCGAATTCCGAAATCACAATATACGCCACCACCTTCTGCCCCCATTCTTCATCTTCCATGCCAACCACGGCTGCATCGGTAATTCCGTCAATTTTCAACAAAGCTTCTTCCACTTCTATGGGGTTCACATTTTCACCACCGGTGATAATCAGGTCTTTTCTCCGGATGTCTAGAAAAATAAGATTATCCTCATCCACCCTGCCCAAATCATGAGTATTATGACTATTATTGGTTTCAGTTTCTCCCACATAACCCTTCATTACCATAGGTCCGGAAATATGCAACTCATCATTTTCTGACCATATTTTTGCACCAGAAAAGGGTCTGCCAGCATATAATTTGTTATGAGGCTCATCTAATAGTTTGAGTCCCACCGTACCTGAGCAGGTTTCTGACATACCATACACTTTCACTATATTGAGCTGTTTTTTGATGCATAAATCAAGGAGATATTCCGGTGATGGACCTCCACCTAATAATATCCAACGCAGGGTCTTTAAGGCTGTTAGTCCACCCTCTATATCCAGGATTCTTTTCAGCATGGTGGGAACCAATGAGATTATAGTGACTGGATATTTAATCATAGTATTCAATACCAATTGGGCTTCAAAAGTGGATACTAAATTAATTGAAAAACCAAATTTGAGGGCTCGCAGCATAACCGCCAATCCGCCAATATGATGCAAGGGTAGGCAGCAGAGAAATTGATCGGTTTTCTGAAACTGGAGAAAGCCATTCCAATTATTACAACTGGCTTCAAAATTACCATAAGTAAGCTGTACCGCCTTGGGTGTGCCAGTAGTTCCGGAAGTGAGAATAATAGCCGCAATATCATCTGTATTATATTTGTAATCATTATTAAAAGATGAACATCCACTGGAGGCATTGGGGAGTTCTTCAATAAAAGAAACAGGAGCAAGGGGTAAGGAGAAAGAGGTATGAATTGGTTTCAGTTGCCAGTTGGTAATAATGAGTTTAGGTTGAATTTTATCATTGATAGCATCACGTTCACTCTCCGTTAATTTTGGGGATATGGGTACTGCCACAGCACCAATTTCAAAACACGCCAAAATAATTTCAATGAATTCTACAGTGCTGGGGAGATAAATGAGGATTCTATCCTGTCGGCTAATACCTTCTTTAATGAGAGCCCTAGAATAAGTTGACACCATATTCCCCACCTCCGATATAGTGTACTGCTGATCTCCTTTCTGAATGAAGAGTTTTTCAGAATTTTGAAGAATTTGATTTTGAAGCCAACTCATTATAAATCTACACCTAATCCATTACCGTCAAGAATGGAAATCTTACCACTTTGAATTGGTTGTGTAGGCTTACCCTCATTTAATAAGGATCCTGTTGCAAGTCCACAAGCTTCAGAAATATCATTGGCAAGTGCCAAATGCACGCAGGCGCTCCTCCCGATATTTGTTTCAAGAGTGGATGTGATAACGGTCCTGATATTTTCAGCCCGACCAAGCTCGATGATTTTTTTGCATTCTGTGAAACCCCCTGTAATCATGGGCTTGATGATAAAAACATCTGCCGCCTGTTCATCAATTATTTTTTCAGCGGACTGAAAATCTGTGATAGATTCATCAACAGCAATGGGAATTTCGGTATGATAGGTAAGTTCAGCCAAATCTTCCAGATTAGCTGCCGGAAGTGGTTGCTCAATATAGTCAATGTTAAATTTTTCCATTTCTTTACAAAAACGGATGGCTTTAGGTAAATCAAAAACTCCATTACAATCCAATCGGAATTGAATTTCTTTCCCAAAAGATTGAGTGAGATATTCCATATTTTCGATTTCGTCAAAAAGATTCCGAAAGCCCACCTTCACCTTCATAATAGTAAAACCATCTCCGGGAAGATGAATCCCTGTCATGCCATTTACAGCAATTTCGGAAGCGGCGTTGCTATTTAAATATTTTGCTAATGGCAGCTCTGCCTCTTTTGCAAGAATATCATAAATTGCACTCTCTAAGGCAAATCGGACCGAAGGAGTATTTTGCGAATGGATTCCTATTAATAAAAATAACTCCTCGCAATCCAAATCTTCCCCATCAATAGCTTGATGGAAACCTTCCAGAGCATAGTGTACTTCCTTCAATGTTTCTGTGCTGAATCCGGGTAATGGTGATGCCTCACCTACTCCCGCAAAATTGGCATAGTTCAATTGTACCCAGACGCCTTCCCGATGGGTGTATGTCATTCCGGAAGTTTTGAGAGCTTTCACAAAAGGATTTGAAAAGGGTGTGACTTTAAAATGGCTGATTTTCAAATTATGAGTCCCAATGAGAAAAGGATGGTAAAGATAAATAAAAATCGGGCGGTACCAGCCAGTACGTTATTTAATTTTCGGCCTGTTTTTGAATTCAATTGGATAATGAGATTTATTGCTATGGGTAATGCAAAGAGTGTGATTAATAAGGACATATTATCCCTTGTATTCCACCACATACATAGGGGAATTATAAATGGAATTATTACTAATATTGAAAATTCAATTTGCGAAAAGGATTTCCCCAATCGTACAGCCAGTGTTTTTTTTTCGGTAATGATGTCTGTATCCATATCTCTTATATTATTTACCACTAAAATAGCAGTGGAGAGCATTCCCATTGCCACGCCCAATAACAGGGAATAATTGGTTATATATCCCGTTTGTAGAAAATAGGTTCCGGGAACGGCAATGAGTCCAAAAAAAATGAAAACAAATAAATCCCCCCAACCATGATACCCTAATGGATAGGGACCACCTGTGTAGGCAATCCCGGCTGTTATGGATGTGAGTCCGATGACAACAATGGGCCATCCACCAATATATGCCAAGTAGAATCCCACAAAAATTGCCAGTGCAAATATGCGCCACATGCCTTGTTTCATTTTATCAGGAGTGATTAGTCCGGACTGCGTAGCTCTCGTTGGACCTAAGCGGTCATCTCTATCAGACCCTTTTTGAAAATCATAGACATCATTGGCAAAATTAGCTCCAATTTGTATGAGGCCTGCTGCCAACAGGGTCATAAAAAAAATAAATAAATGGAATAAACCATCATGGTAAGACAGAGCCGTACCCAATAATACGGGAGAAATTCCTGCAGGTAATGTCTTAATCCTCGCTGCTAATATCCATTTATTCATATATTAATCACAAAATTATTTAACCACACCCGCCTGCCCTCCTTTGGTGAGGGAGCGGGCAAGGATAAACTCAAGATCATTTACCATGAATTGACCCGAATTAGTTTGACCACAGATAAACACAGAAAGACACCGATATTAAAAAACCAACCTCTCATATTCAAGTTTTGTATTCTTGAAATTGATGATAAGTGCAACTTTAATTCCAGTAGCTTTTAAATAATTCAGAGTTTGGGCTTGATTTATTTTTGTTATTTTTTCCACAGTTTTTAGTTCAAGAATAATCTTTTCTTCAGCAAAAATATCTGCAAAATATTCTCCTACAACTTTGCCATGATAAGTCACTTTGATCGGATGCTGTTGATTGGCTTTTATTCCTTTTTCTTTTAATGCAATCATTAATGCGGTTTCATCCACTTTTTCAAGGAAGCCACTCCCCAATTCGTTATGTACTTCACTAGCAGCACCTAAAATATTATAGGATAATTCTTTATATAGAAAAGGCAATTTATTTGTGTTTATCTGTGTCCATCTGTGGTTAATTACGGTAGGCGGGGAAATTTATTAAACTCCGGTTTACGTTTTTCCTTAAAGGCATCCCGTCCTTCTTGGGCTTCTTCCGTCATATAGAAGAGCATAGTGGCATCTCCAGCAAATTGTTGAAGTCCTGCCTGGCCGTCGCAATCGGCATTTAGGGCACCCTTCAACATGCGTAGGGCAAGGGGAGATTTTTCCAGCATTTCATTGCACCATTGGATCGTTTCTTCTTCCAATTTTTCATATGGAACCACACAATTTACAAGTCCCCAATCGAGGGCAGTCTGGGCATCATACATTCTACATAAAAACCAAACTTCACGAGCGCGTTTCTGTCCAATAATACGTGCCATATAGGAAGCACCCCAGCCTCCATCAAACGAGCCTACTTTAGGACCCGTTTGTCCAAATTTGGCATTGTCGGCAGCAATGGTGAGGTCACAGAGCATATGTAATACGTGGCCTCCGCCAACAGCATATCCAGCCACCATGGCTACCACAGGTTTGGGCATATAGCGGATTTGCTTTTGTACATCCAATATATTCAAACGGGGAACTCCATCATCTCCAACATAACCAGCATCCCCACGGATTTTCTGATCGCCACCTGCACAGAAGGCATCTTTGCCTTCACCGGTGAGAATGATTACCCCTGCTCCCTGATCTTCACGGGCGAGTTTTAATGACTCCTTTAATTCAAATACTGTTTTTGGACGAAAAGAATTTCTAACCTCTGGGCGGTTGATTGTAATTTTGATAACACCTTTTGCACCATCCAACCCACGCTCATATTTTATATCGGTAAACTCCTGAATGGATTCCCAATTAATTTTCATAATATCTCCTAATAATTAACTCGTAAAATGGGGTTAAAAATTACTATTCTTCGAGTTCAAAGCACTACAATTCCTTTTAAATATCCACTCAAATTTTAATTAAGGATAATTATTTTCAACGTTTGTTGAACTAAATTTGCTTAGGTGGTATGTCTCAAAATATTTGTTTAATACAGCTTTTAAAACTAATTTTTCATTATAGGGAATTTGTATGGCGGGACAGAAAAAAAAGAAATATACCCAAACACTCAAGGAAGAAATCGCTAATAGTATCACCCATGGTTTAGGGTTTGGCTTCAGTGTGGCAGGACTGACAATTTTGGTAGTATTTGCCATTATGGATGGAGACCCTTGGAGAATTGCTGCCTTTGCTATTTATGGAGGGTGTTTAACAACACTATACCTTGTATCCACCCTCTACCATAGCTTCACCCATTCCAGGACTAAAGCCATTTTTCGAAGATTAGATCACTCCGCTATTTATCTGCTTATTGCCGGGACTTACACTCCTGTAATTTTGATCTCGTTGCGGACAACCTGGGTGCTTTACCTACTTCCCATTATTTGGAGTATGGCAATCATAGGAATATATATTAAATTAGCCTTTATTCACCGCTATGAACTGTTAAGTGTTGCCTTCTATGTTTTTATGGGCTGGCTGGCACTCATCGCTGTAAAACCACTTTACAATTCAATTCCCATCGAATCATTTATTTGGATAATTGTAGGTGGGCTCAGTTATTCTTGCGGTGTCATATTTTATTCCTGGATTCGACTGCCCTATCATCATACCATCTGGCATATTTTTGTACTTGCAGGAAGCATATCCCATTATATTGGAATGCTATATATTTAACCAAATGCTTTACCATATTATTATTGGAATATCAATGTTTACTCTTCTATGGGGTGAATACAATAAATCCAAATTATTGCGGTTCCTGTTTAAGCCGCTCACCATCCTTTTAATTTTATTTATCCCAATCATGTCCACCCAATTGTCATGGGGAATTAATTATTCCTCCTTAATAATTACAGGACTATTTCTTTCCATGTTTGGGGATATTTTTCTCATGTTCAGTGAAAAGTATTTTGTCCCCGGCTTGATAGCTTTTCTAATGGCACATTTAGTGTATACCTCTGCATTTATATCTGTTGATGGAATCCATTATTCATGGATATGCTTTATTTTTCTAATTGGGGGAATTCTCATTTTTAGAATGCTAAATAAAAACTTAGGGAAACTACAAATGCCTGTGGCTATCTATATTTCTGCAATTGCAATAATGGCTTGGCAAAGTTGGGAATTATACCTTTTAACAGAAAGCTATGGGTTTGAATTGGCAGCTGTGGGAACCATTTTTTTTCTCATTTCTGATTTAGCTCTATCGGTGAACAAATTTCTTAAACCGATGAAATTTGCTCAATTTATAATATTGCCGACCTATTTTATTGCTCAATGGTTGATTGCGATTTCAACCTTGTTTTAATGAGTTCACTCTAGAGATGGGTTAAAAACCCAAAGAAGGTGTAATTTTGCGATGCCCCTACCTAAAGGATGGGGTAATTATTTCCTTGTTTCTCTCATTATTACAGCACTTGCCCCATTCTTTAGCGTGGGGATTGAAATCCTTAATAAACTGGGCTTTAGTCTAAAAAGACCTTTTCGGAGTAGACTCATTTATGCCTTTAATTTTATCTAAGAGTTTTTTTACATTACAATCTATCTTCAGTCAATATTATTAGCAAAATAACCAATGGCAATTCATATTAAGCCTGAAATAGAGGCAATCAAAGAAAAGATCATTTCCACTCGTAGGGATATTCACCAACATCCTGAACTGGCGTTTGATGAACATAGAACAGCTCAATTGGTTGCGGATCGCTTACAGTCTTTTGGGATGGACGTTCAAACCGGAGTGGGTAAAACCGGTGTAGTTGGCACCTTGAAGGGGAATAACAGTGGAAAAACTATCGCTCTCCGAGCTGATATGGATGCCCTTCCCATGCAGGAAATAGGTGATCTACCCTATAAATCCAAGAATGATGGTGTGATGCACGCCTGCGGGCATGACGGTCATACGGCAATGCTCTTGGGAGCGGCTGAAGCCCTATCCCAAAAAACGGAATCCCTAAATGGTACAATAAAATTCATATTTCAGCCAGCAGAAGAAGGCGCTGGAGGCGCACGCTATATGATTGAAGATGGTGCAATTGAAGGCGTTGATGAAATATATGGTTTACATTTGTGGAATTATCAAAAGTACGGAACCATCGGAGTTAAACCGGGCCCTATCATGGCAGCAGCTGATCTCTTTGAAATTACCATTCATGGTAAAGGTGGCCATGGTGCAGCCCCTCAAGGCACGAAGGATGCCGTTGTTATAGCATCTCATTTAGTGCAGACTCTACAGACCATCGTGAGCCGGAATACCAATCCCATTGAATCTACGGTGGTGACCATTGGTCAAATCAATGGCGGCTATAATTTTAATATTATTGCGGATACAGTTAATATGAAAGGGACTTCCCGTGCCTATACAGAAGAAAATCGCCAACTAATCAAATCCCGCATGGTAGAAATCATTAAAGGGACTGAACAGATTTTTGATTGTAAAATTGATTTTGAATATGAAGATGGCTATCCCCCAACTGTTAATCACCCAGTTCAATCTGCAACACTTCTCAAGGCTGCCAAACAGATTGTTGGCAATGGTGCTGGCACTCCCTACCTTTCAATGGGTGGTGAGGATTTCAGCTATTTTCTGCAGGAAGTCCCAGGTTGTTTTTTCTTTGTAGGTTCAGCCCCAATAGATAAAGAACCATTATCTGTACCGCACCACTGTTCATATTTTGATTTTGATGAACGAGCTCTTTTGGTGGGGAGTTCGGTGTTTGTGAAATTGGTACAAAGTGAATTGGCATGTGAATATTCTTTAAAAAATATTGAATAAATAATAAATAGAAAGGAACTGAATAAATGAAAAATAAAATTGAAATGGGATTAAGAATATTAATTGGATTGATGTTGACCTTCTCAGGATTAAATAAATTAATGGGGTTTATGCCTATGCCTGAAATGGCCGAAGCGGGGACTGCATTTATGTCGGCGTTAGCAGAAACAAAATATATAATGCCTGCCATTGCCTTAGTTGAAATTGTTGGGGGTATACTTCTCGCAATCAATAAATCAGTTCCTTTTGCATTAATACTATTAGCTCCAATCGTATTTAATATCTTTTGTTTCCATTTGATACTTGATCCAGCAGGTCTTGGAGCAGGAATAACTTTTGTGGTTACCTTGGGATGGTTTGCTTGGAATAGAAAAGAGGAATTTAGTTCTCTTTTTAAGTAATTGGTTGAAATATTGTTAAAAATTGCAAACCATTCTGATATTGATGAAACCATCAAACTTCACTATAATTACCAGATTGATTCAATAGCAGATCAATTAAGGCACATACACGAAAATTTGGCCTTGTTGTCATTAATGAATTAGAATTTAATAACAATCAATATATTGAAATAGCATGCCTTACTGGAAGAAATAAAACCACCTAACATTTCAAAAGGAGAAAAATGAAACCAGTTATAAACATTGATGAAATAGCAGAATTTGAAGAATATGAAAAAGATGATTTTGAAGGAAAGTTTGCTATTTTGGGAGAAAAAATAGGTGCTAAACAGTTAGGCTATAATTTGACAATTGTTCCGCCTGGTAAAAAATCCTGTCCATTTCACAATCATAGAGTAAATGAAGAAATGTTTCTCATATTAGAAGGATCTGGACTGTTGAGGTTTGACAAGGATGAATATTCATTAAAGAAGAATGATATTATTGCCTGCCCCAGTGGAGACAGATCTGTGGCTCACCAAATCATAAATAATAGTAATTCAGATTTGAAATATTTAGCACTAAGCACCAATATTATTCATGAAATTTGTGAATACCCTGATTCAGATAAAATAATCTCTTCCGTAGGAACCTATAAAAATAAGGAATTAAGACATATTTCAAATGCGAGTGAATCAGTCAATTACTATGATGGGGAAGAATAGGCGGGTATGAAACATAGTAAGGAAATTCAGTTCCCTGATCTTCATTTATTAACAGATAAAGAAATGTTTGAAGCATCTCTAATATTTTATCAGAATTTGAACCTTCGCCGCACCATCCGTGAATTTTCTGATAAACCTATCTCCAGGGAAGTCATTGAAAATTGTATTAAGACAGCCGGTACTGCACCCAGTGGTGCGAATATGCAGCCTTGGCATTTTGTGCTCATTTCTGATCCGAAGATTAAAAAACAAATCCGCATTGCTGCTGAAAAAGAGGAAAGAGAGTTTTACGAAACCCGAGCGCCGAAGGAATGGCTGGAGGTGTTAGCACCCTTAGGTACAGATGATAATAAACCCTATCTGGAAACCGCTCCCTACCTCATAGCCATTTTTAGGCAGCGCTATGGTAAACTCCCAGATGGACGGGAAGTAAAACACTATTATGGTTTAGAATCGGTGGGAATTGCCACAGGATTGCTCATTACTGCTATCCACAATATCGGACTGGCATCGCTAACGCATACTCCCAGTCCCATGGGTTTTCTTAATCAAATCCTAAAGCGACCAAAAAATGAGCGGCCATTCTTATTATTGGTGATAGGACATCCTGCAAAAGATGCAAAAGTCCCGGATATTAAGCGTAAAAATATCAGCGAGATTATAACAGAGTTTTAATCAATCTTGTTTAATAATAAATAATCTAAATTCATAAATAGAGTAATTGTAACAACATATTACCTCCCTTTCAGGTAATGGTTTATTCTGCCTAAATTTGTTGCTATGAAAAAAATGATGTCATTTGCCATAATTACAGGATTATTCATCTTGGGAATATGGTTTTCTGAAACCAAACCCCGAATAATGGGCAGGCAACCTGTGCCCACTGAATTTAACGAAAATAAGTCCAAACGAAAAGATTTTAAAAATCAACGGAAGGAATATATAAAAAATATGCACCGTGCTCATCCCGATGTAGATTGGGTAAAGATGGATGCAGAGTCTCGGAAAATTCGTACGGACAAGGTACGTAAATTACGTGAAGAATTATCGCTCAGTAGAGATGATGGGCTTTTAAACAACCAATTTGAACAAATTAGTCGAGACCTCAGTGGAGTCTGGAATGAAAGAGGCAGTAATAATCTTTCTGGGAGAATCAGAACTTCAGAAATTGATTGGGAAAACGAACTTATTTACTGTGCATCATCCGGTGGTAATATCTGGCGGGGTTCATTAGAAGGTGAAAATTGGACTTCTCTCAATGACTATATGCAGATCACCGGAATTACTATGTTGCGGGTGGTTTATTTTGAAAATACTAGGCGATTACTCATCGGATCTGGTGAACATTTCTATTATACAGATGATGACGGAGTCACTTTAGAAGAGAGTACAGGCTTGGAATTCCTTTCCGGGTATGGGTCGTTAAAGCGTTCGGTGGTAAGGGAAAATGATAACGAAATCTTTCTTTTAGTTAATGAGGGTAGTGGTAGCTGGAATGAGGTTGCAGCCATTTATCAGTCCATTGATTTTGGACAATCATTTACAAAAATCCTGACTTTAGATTATTCGGCTGGTTTATCTTCTTCCCAGGGAAGTGGTCATTTTGATATTTGGACTCCTCGATATTTTGATGGAGATGTTTATTTGCTCAACGATAATGATTTCTATCGGGTCACGGAAAATGATGGACTAGAATTTGTTGGTGTTATTCCAGCTTCCGATATTGGTGATAACTTACTCACTGGAGGCATGGGAACCAATTATCCCTTCTTTTATGCCCATGTTAACGGCAGGATTTATCATTCCCAAAATGGCGGAAGTACCTGGATTGACAAAGGAAACAGTCCGCAATGGTATTTTAGTATTAACAGTTTCAATAGCAGTAATATTAACCGTGAGAATATTTACTGGGGTGGAATGGAATCTTTCCGTAGTACTAATAGCGGAAGTAATTGGACATTGGTGAACAATTGGTGGGATTATTATGGTAGTGAAGAAACCAAACTGCATGCCGACATTCCTGAGATACGTTTCTTTTTAGACTCAGAATATAATGAGGTAGCATTAATCGGAACGGATGGTGGGTTATACTTTTCTGATGATGGTCTTCAAACTGTCCAGAATTTGTCGATGAGTGGATTGGGTGTAAGCCAGTATTATTCAACATATACCAAAAAAACCGAACCTTTTCACCTTTATGCCGGTGCTCAAGATCAAGGTTTTCAACGGAGCTTATATCCTGAAGATGAAGTGTTAAATTTTGAGCAGTCTATCAGTGGCGATTATGGCCATTTGGTATCTGGAGATGGTGGTGAAACAATTTGGTGTAATTACCCCGGGTTTACCATGTATTATCCCAATCCCCTGACAAATACTGGAGGGGAAACAATTGATTTTCCAGGCTCGGGACATCTTTGGTTGGCTCCATTGATGGCAGACCCCTACGATGGTACAAAAGCCTATCTCGGGGGAGGCGGCCTATCTGGTGGAAATCATTTATTTCACCTTTCAATGGGGGGCTGGTCTCTTTCATATGAAGAAGAATCCTATAGCTTTAATGGAACTGTTTCTGCAATGGCATTTTCTCCTTTGGAACCGGAGCATCGTTATGTACTTACCAGCGGGGGGAGTTTCTACCATAGCAGCGATGATGGAATAAACTGGCAGAAAACCATTGGATTTAATGGACCTAGTTCTCACTATTTTTATGGTTCTACTATCTGGGCATCTGAAAATACACCAGAAAAGTTAATAATTGGAGGTTCAGGATATTCAAATTCACCTGTTTATATTAGTTATAACCATGGGGCAAGTTTTGAACCATTAAATGATGGACTGCCTAATACTCTAGTATATAAATTAACCGGCACTCCCAATGATCAATATTTTTTTGCAGCTACTGAGGTGGGGCCATATGTTTATATAAGTGATGATGACAACTGGAGCGATTTATCTGGTATTTCTGCCCCTGATCAAACCTATTGGACAGTTGAATATATTCCCGAATTAAATACCGCCCGCTTTGCTACTTACGGTAGAGGAATTTGGGATTTTGTACTTGAATTGAATTCAGAAATTTCCGGGGATGTCAACTTTGATGAAATGGTTAATATCCAAGATATTATTCTTTTAGTAAATTTTGTTTTGGGTATTGAAGAGCCAACCTCACCCCAACTTTCTGCTGGTGATATTAATGGAGATGATTTTCTTAACATTCAGGATATTATTGCAACAATAAATATTATTTTATATAGATAGTATTCTAATATCCAGCCCAAGTTTTAGAATCAAATTATAATTTCTTAAACTCATCCTAATTATTTATTGGTGAGACTTATTAAATCCCTCTAAATTTATAGTCTTGATTGGCCCGTTCGTCTAGTGGTTAGGACCCAGGGTTTTCATCTCTGTAACAGGAGTTCGATTCTCCTACGGGCTACCAATCTACTTTCGCTTCGTTCAATAAAAAAGGGCAGAAGTGATGAATGAAACCATATTTGTTAATACAATTGCTATTAGTATTTAACTAGTAGCTGCATAAAACCTTCAGAATACCTACTTTTCGCAATATAGGTTCTGGAGGTTTTTTCGTTTATAAAATACAAAAAGCCCGGAAGGAGCCGAGCTTTTTGCTTTTCTGGTAAACAACTAGGAGGAGGAGGAAAAAGATGTTTACCAGGTACTTTTAGTTTTTTATTTATCGCATTTACTATATCCGCAATCTGGATCCATACAAATATCACACCCATTTTCAGTTTTCAATGTTCTATTGTTACATTCCTTACAAATTCTAAACTCTATATTGCCTGAATTTCCTTCTTCCTTTGCTTGTATAACTTTTGGTATTTTGCCATTATCTTCAACTGGGTTTGCATTTGGGCGGTCAATAACACCAACATCAAAGAAAAAACGCTCAATCACATCTGCAATTTCTGCATAGAAAGAGTGGTAATATTTACCTTCTTTATAAGTTCCACCATTAGGATCAAATATACCCTGTAATTCTTCTAAAATAAACATGGGGTCATTGGAACGTCTGAAAATTGCAGATACTAATCTGGTTAACACCACATACTCAGGTGCCCGGGTTAGATCTTTTGAATTTATAAAAATCTCTATTGGACGTATCACATTAAAATCATTAACATAACTTAACGTTATGAAGACAGAATTTTTTACAAATGCAGACTTTAATTTATACACCTTTGCATCTACAACCTCCGGCCTATGAGTACCTTGCATAATATTTGGTGTTGGTTTTCTTTCAGCTTTATTTTTTTTGCTAGTTTTTTTCTTCTTGGAGATTTCTTCAATCTTTGTGCTGGCTCCAATTTTAATCATGTTTCAATTTCCTCAAGTTCTGTGCTGGTTAATACTTCTTCAATTGCCACATCACTGTTTTTCATATAGTGATAAACTGTCGTTAGGGTGCCGTCTGGCAATTTAATTATTTCTTCTCCATTTGCAGTAATTACCTGATCACCTTCAACTGAAATTTTGAATTCATTTTCTTTTACTTTCTGAAATTCTGTAAGTTCGGCTTCAGTACTAAGAATTGGAAATCTGCTTCCATCTCTGTAGATAGTCACTCCTTTTAAATTATTTTTCCAGGCTTTAATATATATATCCGAAATAACCTCCGGCTGTACATCTTCCGGAAGATTAATAGTGGAAGAAATACTGTGATCAATATATCGTTGAATTAATCCCTGAATTTCCACACGTTTATGTGGTTTAATATGGTGTGCCGTCCGCAAAAAGTAATCAGGGAGGATATCTTCAAATTTGTCGGTAGCCTCCAGCTCTTCTCCCAATTCCAATTTATCTATATATGCCTGTACTGTAGAATGAAATACTTTATAAAATTCATTTTTGTTAAATGATTCTGTCCGCCGTGTATAATAAAGAGCAAATATTGGTTCGACCCCTCCTGAAACACCAATATAATTTTTCCCTCCAACTTGAATTCCTTTAATAATATTAGAGATAGATCCTGTCGGTGCAATTGACATGATTGCAATATTTCGGATTCCATTCTCACGGATTAGAGATTGTGTTTCCTCACTGAGAGCTGATTCAATAAATGGACATTCCATATATTCCTCTTCTGAATAAATTGGAGATGCTCCTTTTTCTCCTGCCAATGAAGCTGAAGCCTGAAAGGCAGCATTGGTTATAAATTCCATTACATTTGTTATTATGGTAATTCCTTCATCACTATCATATCCTAATCCCAATTGGTTGAGCATATCTGCAATTCCCATAATACCTAAACCAAGGCGACGAGTTTCCCGTGCTGCTACTTTCTGTTTTTCAAGTGCATTTAAATCTTCATTCCAAGTTACAACATTATCAAGAAATCGGATAAGTATTGCCGTTGACTCTGCCAATTGATCCCAGTTTATTTTCGCGTTGTTTTCATAGCCATTTTCTATAAAACAAGATAAATTTAAGGAACCTAAATTGCAAGCTCCACCATCTTCGAGGGGAACTTCAGCACAGGGGTTTGTACAAATAATGGGTTTCCCCACGTAATTTGAAGGTGAATATTTACTCATTGTGCTCCAAAATATTAAACCCGGTTCAGCTGTTTTATAATTACCTTCAATGAACTGGTCCCAAATCTCCCGGGCTTTAACCATTCTCCGGATTTCTCCAGTTTGTTCGCTACTAAAATACAACATGAAATCGCCTGCCTGGCGAATTGCTAAATCGTACTCTTCATTATTTAATTCAAAAGATATATCTCCATAGACATCCCTATTCATTTTATCGTTGAATTTTGATTTCGTGATGCTGACATTATACTTCTGTTCCAGCCAATTTTTCATTTTTGCAAATGTGGAAAAACTATCCATCAATACATAATTGCTTATATCCTTTGAAGGTATATTAATTGAATAGTGCACATTGTCAATATCCTGCGGAGCATTTTTTAAAATGTTGTTTTTCTTTTTCTTATAAACCAGATATTCACTATGAAGATACTCTCGTTGTTCATCAACTGCCTGCATAAACTCATCACTTGCTTTTACGGAAATATTGGCAAATCGTACCTGGGTGTTTTCCATAACCTGCTTTTTAATAGTTTCTAATTCTTGATTATCAAACCGACCTGACCAATTGCATTGATCTACAATTTGATTGGTTACCCAATTGGGAACTTTTTTAACCTTTAGAAAATGTTCAATATCTGGATGTTTGACATCGATGGTAAGCATTAAAGCCCCTCTACGACCACTTTGCCCAATTAAACCAGTTGTAAGGGAGTATAGCTCCATGAATGAAACAGCACCAGTTGAGCTGTCTGCAGCATTATGTACAACAGAATCTTTTGGTCTGAGGGATGAAATATCTACTCCAATACCACCACCGTAAGAATATGTTCTGGCGCATTCGAAGGCTGCTTTATATATGGAATCTATTTCATCTCTTTGAATTTTTGTTACAAAACAATTGGCTAATGTTTTAAGTCGGTAAAGATCCCCTGCTCCAGCTAAGACTCTTCCACCGGGGATAAATCTACCTTCAAATAATTCTTCATAAAATTTTGTTGCCCATTTTTTCTGTTTGGCTTTTGTGCCTTCTACAGTTCCAAGAAAAGAACTCAACCTCTTAAAAACATCTTCAGGAGTATTTTCAATTAAATCTGAATTTAAATCTTTAATAAAATATTTTTTCTTATATAGATTTTGTGCTAATACATTATCACCCAGATAATTATCATGAACCGGAAGTTCATTATTTTCTTGTAATTCCGTTAATTGTCTATAAAGATCTCTATATGTTTTTATTCTAGTCTTTCCAATGATATTCACCGTTTTACCGCGATGCTTAAACATATCTTCAAAATGTCTTTTTGACATAATCTTTCCTAACAAATAAGTTGTTTTTTATTGCTATGTTATTGGAAATGAGTTCAACAAATCCCTCAAATCCCTATTTGGGTTTTCTCCTAAGAGGTAGAGATGATCAGGCAAAACCAGTATAACAATTGGGGTGCTATACAATCCAGATTGGAGGCTGGAATTTTCTTATTTTGCGTTTTGTTTCTCGTCGGATAAGAAATACAATTAAACACAATATACGCCTATCTCTTGTAAAAAATATACCCTATATAGTAGTCGTTGGCAAAATGAAATATTACAAAATGTAACATTATTTTATTTTTTCAAGTTAATTGCCTACAAATCAATGAGATAAAATTAAGTATTATTTTTATGGAATCATCAAGTAATAAATGGGATATTATTTTTATATTTCACCAATCAATTAATTTATAATTTCACACTAAATCACATAAGCTAAATTATGAAAGAGTATCTTGATCTTGTTTCGCATGTATTAAAAAACGGCACAACTAAAACCAACCGTACCGGGACTGACACCTTAATGGTTTTTGGATATCATTATAAAATTGATCTGCAAAATGGATTTCCACTTGTCACAACAAAAAAGGTGTATTTCAATTCAGTAATACGGGAATTGCTCTGGTATTTATCTGGGGAAACGCATATTCGTAATTTAAGACAACATACCAAAATCTGGGATGCCTGGACTTCCGCAGAAAAAAACTGGGAAGTGGGTAAAATGTATGGATATCAATGGGTGAATTGGGATGTCCATGATAATCAATCAGATAATGGGGAAATAAATCATCGCCATATAAATCAAATACAAAACGTTATTGAGCTCATCCAATCAAACCCCAACTCCCGAAGGATGGTAGTTAGCGCTTGGAATCCTGCTGTGCTTGATGAAATTGCTCTTCCAAGCTGCCATGCATTTTTTATTTTCAATGTCACCGATGGTAAACTTAATTGTCATCTTACTCAGCGCAGTGGGGATATAGCTCTAGGCATCCCCTTTAACTTGGCTTGTTATGCTACTCTTACTCAAATGATTGCCAAAGAAACGGGATTAGCACTGGGAGAATTTTCACATTATATCAATGATGCCCATATTTATGTAGATCATGTTAAAGGCTTGAAAGAGCAACTTACCCGAAAACCCTTCCAATTAGCATCTCTTGAAATCGCAGATAAACCGTTTTGGGATTTAGAGTTTGAAGATTTTACCCTCCATAATTATCAACACCACCCAGTTGTTAAATTCCCAGTTGCGGTATAATGATGAAAATTCATCTTATTTGGGCACAAGATCAAAATGGCGGTATCGGTAAGGATGGGAAACTTCCATGGTATATTTCCGAAGACCTTAAAAATTTTAAAAAGCTCACCTTAAACTCTACAATTTTAATGGGAAGAAAAACTTGGGAATCTCTCCCATTCAAGCCATTACCCAATAGAAGAAATATTGTTCTAAGTAGCCAAAATATGCAGGAAATTGAATGTTATTCTTCCGTGGAAGAATGCATTGAGAAATTAAATGCTCAGGGAACGTCAATTCTTTTTGTTATTGGAGGTTCAAAAGTTTATCGTAATTTTATTCACAGAGCTGATGAGCTTCATATAACCTTCGTTGATAAAAGCACCGAGGGGATTGATACTTATTTTCCTATAACCATGCTGAAAATCATGGAAGAATTTGAAAAATCCTACGAAGTAGAATTAAGTGATGACGCTACTTACTCCCATTGGGTAAAGAAGTAAAACTTACCCTATAAAAACCAGATAGGCACCCATCATTGCAATTATAATTGCAAATATTCTTCTCTTTGTAAGAGCTTCCTTTAAAAAGATTCTTGCAAATATTAAAATGAAAATTGTTGCAGTTTGATTGAGAATACTTGCAGTAGATGCATCTGTGAGGCTCATCCCTATAATCCAGAAAAATATCCCTAAATAAGTTGCCAGAACAGAACCCCCTATTAAGGGAAACCAAATTTTTCTATCTTTAAAGGGCTTAAGTAAATTCCGTCTTTTATTAAGAAATAGGAAGATGATTAAAGGAACTATACTTCCTGGTACCAAACGAAAACCTGCAATCCAAATTAGTTTGGTTATTTCTCCTTGAAATTTACTTAATACCGGCTTGACCAATACAATGCCAAATGCCATCATGGCAATGGCAAAAATACCCAAAATAATACCGTATTTTAGACGTTTTCTGGTGGTGGGGATATTTTGCAATTTCAATGAAGCAAATAGAATTGCACCAATAATACACCCTGCACCTAAAATTTGTAAGGGAGATAAATGTTCTCCCAAAAAAATATATGCAAAGAAAATTACAAATGGACTGTAAACTGTATCCACTAAAGCAGAAATTCCTGCCCCAATAATATTTAATGAATGAAGGAATATTATATCAGCGATTCCCATGCCAATAATTCCACTAACAATCAACCGAAAATAATCTTCATTAGTCAGCACAATTCCATCGGGGGTCATAATAGATTCCCCTAAAAATAACAGTGTAATTGTAAATAGTAATACGCCAAGCCCATTTTTAAATAAATTTAAAACTATGGGATGAATTTTTCCTCCTGCCTGCTTAAAAAATATTACTGCTAACGCCCAAAATACTGCACTACAAAGTGAAAATATTTCTCCTGCAAATGGAAAAGTAATATTCAAAAGTTTCTATTTAATTCAGGAAAAGGTATTAGAAATCTAAACCAATTGTGAGGTACCACTTCCGGTCTGAAATAGTTCCTTTATGGGGATTGTATTCCCAAGCATAATCAAGCTGCCAGGGCATACCTAGAAAGATGAATCGAGGACCAAAACCGTAGGACATAAGCCATCCGGTGTTGTTATTATTCTGCCAATTTGAGTTGTCCCAAAATTCGGGATAATCAGAATCCCATGTTACCCCAATGTCAGTAAATAATACCCCATTAATCTGCCCTAAATATTTTATTGCAGGGAAATAATAGATTAAAAAAGGCAATCGTAATTCCAAATTTGCTAGAAATACATTTTGACCAAATTTATTTGAAATTTGCACTCCTCGTAACGGCATGACATATTCTGAAAAGTATAACTCCTCAATATCGGGTGCATTTTCTTGTCCACCAGCAAACCTTTCACTATACCGGTCGGATGAAAAGAGCCAGGGGACCCCTCCCAATCTGAATTTTTGGGCATCTGTTCCCCAATTGGCTCCTGCAAAAAACCTTCCTGCAAAACTGACACCATTAAAAAGTCTAAAATATTTACGTCCATCCATAGTTGCTGTGTGGAATGAGAGAGATTTCTCATTAATTCCAGGGCTTGTTCGATATTTCAAATAATACCTGAACCCTTCAATAGGGTATGTGTAAGACCAGAGGGCATTATCCCAAGTATATTTTATAGATGGAATAACTGTAGTAAATGAGCTGATATGGTTAATTTTTTCATCGTAAGGTTGATTATAATTATCATATAATGTTGTTATATTTGATTTTATAATATGGTTAAAATCTATACCCCCATCAATCCTATTAAATCGAGAGAGAGGCTTACTGGCACTTACACTGCTTCCGATATTTTGAAAAAGGGTAATATCACTATAATAATTATTTGAATAAAGGCTGCTATACTGGTATGCTAAGTGATAGAATACAAAATTCCAGTCAATTTTATAGGGGAGAAGCCTATACAGGAGAAAATAATCTGACCGCTGTAAATCCACCACCATTTCAGTTCCCAACTGGAGTTTATGATCACCTAAAATATCACTGAATAAAAAATACGCCATTCCTTGACCACCATAACGTGTATCGAAGGCATAGTAGGCTTGCGCAAAATCTAAAGTGAAACGGGTTTTATATAGGTGGGTTCGATACAATCCTGTGCTATCGTAAACGGCAGATGTATCCAATTCAACAATTTCAGAAGCAGCATGAACATTCTCCGTCGCATCAAAACCGGAAAAAACATAATTTTTATACTTATCCGCACTGATGAAGGATTTACTTTTTCTTGTATCATCATTTCTCAACAATTCTAGTTTTTCAAATTTTAAAGTCCACGCCGCTGGAGCAACTTGAATATTCTCTTCCACTTTTTGAATGGGATTATCAAAGGTATAAATATCATACCCTTTATTAAAAAAACCGGTGAAAATGAGTTGGGTATCATCTCCATTCCAGGAAAGTTGTGTAATACCTGTGAGCACATTGGTAATAACCTGTGGGTTTTGAAGTATTTTTTGAGATTGAATATTTGAATAAATGTATATATTATTAATTCCGATTTCATCGGAAATGAAAGCGAGATAATTACTATCATTTGAAATACAGGGGTACATCTCATTAAAGGGAGTATCTGTAATTCTTTCGATATTTCCAGATTCAATATTTAATTCATAAATGTCGGTTTGATTAAACAGGTGATTTTCTGGTTTATAGGCAATTCCTGTTTTTAAAATGTTACCGCGGTCTGATATAAACAAAATGGAATTCCCATCGGGGTACCAGGATATTTGGTCATCGGTAAACCAATCTTTAGTTAGGTTTGTGAGTTTTTCAGAATCCAAGTTAAAAAGGTAAATGTCACTTGACTTTCCATTATTTCCAATAAATGCAATTTCATTTGTTCCCGGTCGCCATGCCGGTCTGAAAATTCCTTCCATATTCAGGCGATGCTTTTTCCTTTTTCCCGACTTCAAATCCACAATAAAAAGAGCATCAGATTTTCCCGATTTTGCAGCAAAGGCAACTTTTTTACTATCTTCCGACCAAGTGATTCCCGGTTTGAGAATGTGTAATTCTTCGAACTCTGAATTTCGTTCTCCTTGAATAATTTTTTTTATAAACCTTCCATCTTCAGCAGAAATAAGATAAATAGCCATAGGTCCAGATTTGTTGGAAAAAATCGCAATACGGCTTCCATCTGGTGAAATAGCCGGAGCTACGTTATAGGTGTTTTCCAATTCTTCATGATCGGTTAACTGTCTAGCAAAATCAGGAATATTCTCTCGATTTGCCACATCCGGCCAATATTGTTCTTTTAAATATTGATGCCATTGTTCATTAAGTTTTTTTAAATCAACCCCCAACGCTCTTTTAAATCCAGTTTCGACTTTATTTGATTTTTTTAACTGATAGAAAATTTCTGCAATTGACTCTTCCCCCCATTTTTCAGTAATGAAATTCCAGACAGACTGCCCGCCTCGATAAGCCATATAGCCGGTGAGTTGACGAATTTGCGGGAATTCTCCTCCATTAATTGCTAAATCTCGAATCCACATTTCGGAATTGGTATCCCATCCGCTGGATAGATATTCTGCCAACCCTTCATTCATCCACATGGGAATATGAACTTTTATAGAACTGGCAACCATATTTTTGAGGCTTCCACCATAAACAGAATCATTAATAAAGGCGTGAACCAATTCATGATGAATAACATGCTTAAACTCCTGATTTGAGGCATCGAATGGAATAACAATCCTATTTTTATACAACTCAGTTACCCCGCCGATTCCTTCAAACATATAGCTGTCTACTACATTGGTTTGCTGAAAATCGTTGTGAGAATTATAAACAATTATGGAAACTCTGCTCTTTAATCGCCAATTGAGCCGGTCGGATATTTTCAGATAAGCCACTTCTGCTTCCTCTGCAGTGAACTCAGCATGTGACCTGCCATCCTCAGCATAATAAATATCAAAGTGTTTAGACTGAATGAAATGCCAGGTAAAATCATCATATTGGACGATATTTTGTCCAAACTGCCCTACGGCAATTGATATTAATTGAATAGTTATTATATATTTGATTTTCTGTATCATGTTCTATTAATGTTTCAAATGTTTAAATAGTTCAATTGATTCCCCCCCAAAAGGTAATTTATTTTATATGTTTTTCCATTCTTTTATTTTTGAAGTCAGGGATTGACCATTCTAATTTTATACCGTGATAAAGCTTCCTGTATATTTTATTTCTGATAACCATTTCAAAATGGATGTGGATGATTCAGAAAAAGACCGCCGGTTAAAATTATATCATGTATTTGATACAATAAGTTCCACTGGAGGCTCCCTTGTAATTGGAGGAGATTTTTTTGATTTCTGGTTCAATTACCAATATGTAATCCCCTCAGGTTATGTTGATCTTTTGGAACGACTTGATCAACTGCATAAATCAGGAATTGCTATCCACTTTGTATTGGGAAATCATGATTTTTGGGATTTTGGTTATTTTAAGGAAAAGTTTGGCACCGAAGTTTATTCTGGGAATTTAGACTTTAATCAAAATAATGCTAAAATTCAAGTTTGTCATGGTGATGGTCTTTTAAATAATGACCACGGATACCGCTTCATGAAAAAAGTTATTCGTAGTAAACTTTGTATTTCCCTCTTCAAACTTTTCCACCCGGATTGGGGATGTGCACTGGCAAAAAAAGTTTCTAAAGCCAGTGGTGATTATCATCATCATGATTTAAAAGCAGATGCTATCCGAACAGAACTGATTGAGTATGGCAGGTCACAATGGCAACTGGGTTATAATACCGTTCTGTTGGGTCATTATCATCAAACCGGAATAGTTGAAGAAAATGGTAATCGCCTAATTTTCATGGGGGACTGGCTGCGACATTTCACTGTTACACGCTTAGATGACAATGGTTGGTGGCAAGGGAATTGGGATGAAATATAAATTTCCCTTGTTTCACCTTTAAATAATGAGGGAAATTTTACTCCTAAATAGTATGAAAATCCTCCTTAAACCCAGCATTCGTAAACTTCTATTTTTCATTACCGGTGTAATTCTAATTTCCGGATGTGCCAGATTCTCCCAATATGCACTTGAAGATGTAGAAAAACAACGCCTCAAATCTAAAAATGGTGATGAGAAAGCACTCCTATTACTCACCGAAATGTATAAAGACAATAACCAATCCTATGAAGTGCGGTTGGCAGCAATGCGCGCACTTTCAGAGAGTCGGGATCCGAAAGTAATTCACGACATTCAGGGTACGGTTCGGAATGCCAGCCTTATTGAACTTGATTTAATGAAGGAAGCTATAAAAATCCTTATCAGTTTTCAAGACATAAGTTCAACCGATTCCCTAATTGCGGCTCTCAATGCAACCGAGGCAAAAACCAATGAAATACGAATTGATATTCTTAGTGCTATTGGAAAAATTGGGACAAAGGATGAAGTCATTCTTCTCATTAAATTATATGAGGTGAGTAAACGAAGTAATGCTCAGATGAATCAATTGCTCACCACTACTTTGGGTAAAATCGGGGATGAAAAGGTGATTCCTATTTTAATGGAAATTGCCAAAAATAAAAATTTACCGGTGGATGTTCGAAGCCGGGCGGTGGATGTATTATCTAAAAAACAAGCTCCTGAATTGGTAGACTTTTTTGTTGAAATGCTTGGGGACCCCGTATCCCGGGATAAAGTCAATGAATTTGCATTTGATGTAATGGGAGAAATGCCGGAAGAGAGAATGTTGATGGCACTTTTAGAAGCCTATCAAGTTGGACGACATAAATACTATTCCCTACTCAATACTATTATGCATTCAATGGATAATTTCGATAACCCTGAAATAAAATCACTGTATTTGGAAATCGCTCAGACCAAAGATTTCCCCAGTAATATCCGGCTGAAAGCCTTTAGGGGATTAACTCGTTTCTCTGACCCGGAGGTGGTGGATGGAATTGTGGAATTGCTAAATGACCCTGCAAATTATATCTATTATAATGAAATTATAGGGATGCTCCATGATTTTGGTGTTTATGATAAATTTCAAGATAAACTAAGAATGGCAGCCTTTAGAGCTATGAAAAAAGAAGCTGGAATTATTGGGTTTGCCAATGATTAAACCATTGCTAATTATAATGATTCTTATAGTTTCACTTTTTCAACTGGGGTGTGGCAGGAAAAAAAGTGTAGACCCGGACCCTCAAATTGAAACACCCCTTCAAAACGAAATTGCTGAAATATTTGCTGATAGTGTTGCCATTGTTCAAACTGATAAATTTTTTGAATTGGAGCAAACTATGGAGGACATTCAAAAAGAGGTGGAAATGCTTCGAAATAAAGTAATTAATTATGAATACAAACCACCTGAAACGGATTATACCAAACAATTGAAAGCGCTCATTGATAATCCCCCACCCGCACATAAAATATCATTGAGTAATGGATCCATAATTGAAGGTACCATTAAAAAAGATAAGTTAGATTATCTGTTGGTCAATACAGATGTAGGATTATTAACTTTAAATAAATCCGAAATATTAGAAATTGAAGATTTAATACTTCCCACTCCCGATTTAGTTTTCATTGGACATGGACAAGAAGAAGCATTTGAATCATATAGACTGTTCACCGGCAAAGTGATGAACCAGGGAAATCGAAGAGGAGATTTTGTACGGGTCATTTATAATCTATGGGGAGAAAATACACAGCTGTTGGGTACCGACTCTACCTTTATAGAGGGCTCACAAATTATCTACCGTTCTGGCATTGTTACCGACACTGTTTTAGAGCCAAACCAATCCGCTCAATTCAGCATAAAGGTTGCTGTACCGGATTCCATCTCTGTTACATATGTCACCCGAGATGTCCGCTGGGAAATGTTTGACTAATTATTCAATGGTTTACGTCCAACTATACCTTTAATTTTTCCCCATGGCAATCAAAATAATTATCTCCATTTTGATTTTGGGATTCCTACAATCTTGTGGACAAGAAAACCATATTCGGACCTATCAATTGGATAAAACTAAAGCGCCTGATACCAAACCTCGGGTTGAGGTACCGGTAATCCAATCTACTGGATTCAGCTGGGCAAAACCAGAAAATTGGATTTCATCTTCAGGCTCTTCCATGAGACTAGCAAGTTTTAATGTTCCATATTCTAATGGAATTGGCGATTTATCGGTTATTCAATTAGGCGGTACCGGGGGAAGTATTGAAGCCAATGTAAACCGTTGGAGAAGACAATTAAATCTGGATTCCCAATCACTTTCTGAAATTGAAAAAGAAATGGTCGATTATAAAGGTGGATTAGGTGATTACAAAATAATTCAAATAATTAATGGGGATTTGGATGCTGCCTTTCTCTGTGCAATCCTTCCTGCAGGAGAGCAAACTCTATTTGTTAAATTATCAGCAAACCCAATTGGTATTAAAGAAGTCAAATCCACCTTTATTTCATTTTGTTCATCTCTAAGAATCTCAATTTAAATGAATTTACAATTAATGCACGCTAAAGGTATCATCAATTTCTTAAAACAACCCAAGATTTTTGTATTTGCCATGGCCTGGATGATGATGTTGGTACTTTTAGGGACATTGGCTCAAAAAGATTTGGGATTATATGCCGCTCAAAATAAGTACTTCTCAGCTTGGGTAACCTGGTTTTGGTTTTTTCCAATGCCTGGAGGAAGACTTACTCTCATTGTCATTTTAATAAATTTATCATTTTTCTTTTTCAATAAAAGTATATGGAGAATTAAAAAACTGGGGATAGTGATTTTACACATGGGAGGAATACTGCTATTGGTAGGAGGCGGATTAACTGCCATGTTTAGTTCAGAGGGAAATATGGTCATTGAGGAGGGTGCCCAATCCAATCACGTGGAAGATTACCATTTTATGGAATTAGCCATTATTAATACATCTGCAAGCAACTTTGATGAATTTACAATTTTTGATCAGGCATTGTTAAAAAGGAACCAGATTCTTAAACATGCAAACCTGAATTTTGAAATTGAAATTTTAAATTATCTGGATAATTGCGAACCCGCAAAAAGAACTTCCCCCGCTGGGATACAACATAAAGGTATGTTGAAAAATTTTATTCTAAATGAATTAAGACCTGAAAAAGAGGATAATTGGAACCGACCCGGACTTATTTATAAAATCAGCAATTCAGGTTCAAGTGCAGATGGTATGTATGGCATTTTTCTGGGGCAGCCTGTATCACAAACTCTATCAATAAACGGTAAAGATTATACCCTGATACTCCGCCGAAAACGCACGTATCTCCCTTTTTCAATTGAACTTTTAGATTTCAAGAAAACCCTGCACCCTGGCACTGACATTCCAAAAAGTTATAGCTCCGATATAAATCTCATTGAGAATGGAGTAGTACGTAAAATTCTCATTCAAATGAATGAACCCTTGAGGCATAAAGGGTACACTTTTTTTCAGTCTTCTTTTATTGAGGGACCGGACAGTGAAACAACCGTACTGGCTGTGGTTAAAAATTACGGCCGCCTTTTCCCCTATATTTCCAGCATTATCATGTGTATTGGATTATTATTTCATTTATCTCAAAAATTACCGGACCTCTTCAGAAAATCAAGAGAAAAGATTGCAGCATGAAATTCTATAGTCTGACATTAGTGTTTTTTTTATCAATTGGTGGAATTCTATTACCCCGAGATTTTGACCACCAAGATATTCCCATACATGAAAATGGACGCATTAAACCACTGGATACGTTTGTAAGAAACCAACTGCTTCTCATTTACGGAAAGCGTTCTATTAAGCCTAAAGCATTACCGGATGACGTAAATTCTAATGGATTATCAGCAATAGATTGGTTTTTTGATATTGCACTAAATCCTGATGATGGGGATAAATACAGAGTCTTTAACATCAACAACCCCGAGGTGGTAGCGAGCCTGGGATTAAATTGGGATCCTTCACATTTATATAATCGGGCAGAGGTATTGTCTGGATTAAAAAATCATTTCGATTATATCTCAAATATCCATGGATTGCCTGAGGAAGAGCTCAGCCAGTTTGATTCACAATTGCTAAAGGTTTACAGAAATGTAAGCCAATATCAAGCGCTCAGTTATAGTCTATCCTGCCTGCTACCATCAATACAAATTCATGATAAAACCATTGCCCAATCTCTATCCGTAAATCCTGGAGATAAACTTAGTTACTACCAAATAATGAGGAAAGCGAATCAACTCAGTCCATTAATGGAAAGATTGTTAAATCAGGATAAAGAGGAGTGGTCAGAATCAGACTTTGAGCTGCAGCATATAATGGGGATTCTAAATGAAATTAATCAGGATAAATTTGCCCGGATTTTGAAAATTATACCTCCCGAAAGTGGAAACCAGGATGAAGAATGGCAGTCTCCCTGGGAATTAATGGAAAGTAGAATGATTGGTCTAAATCAGGAGAAATTACTCATAACACTAGAGTCATTTTTAAGATCTCGAATTGATAAAAATACTGATAAAAGTAATTCCTTTTTAGCAAAATATGAGAACTTACTTTCAAATCCATTTAATGGGTTATTCAACGTGACTAATATTAAATTGGAAACCTGGACAAATAAAGCAAATCTATTTTATAAAAGCATCGCACTCTACATTTTGGCGTTTCTCCTTTTAGTAATTTCCTGGATGTCCAAACCAATATTACTGAGGAGAATTTCATTTGCCTGTTTGTTAGGCGGTTTGGCTTTTCATTCTTACGGCATTCTTTTACGCATTATAATTATGTCAAGGCCTCCCGTCTCAACCCTTTATGAAAGTATCATTTTTGTCAGCCTTATAGGGGTTATTTGTGCCTCGCTATTGGAATATAGCCGCAAGGATGGAATGGGTATTTTCATGGGCACCATTGTAGGAGCAGCACTCCATTTTGTAGGGCTCGGGTATGCAAATGATGGCGATACGCTGGGGATGCTGGTTGCTGTGCTTAATTCAAATTTCTGGTTGGCTACCCATGTTACCACCATCACCATTGGGTATGGTACATCTCTTTTTGCCGGTGTGCTGGGGCACGTATATTTACTGCAAGCAATTCGAACTCCCTTTGATAAAAAATATTTAAAAACTGTGAATTCCAATGTGTTTGGAGCAACCCTGTTCGCTTTATTCTTCACCCTTTTTGGTACCATTCTTGGTGGAATCTGGGCGGATCAATCCTGGGGAAGATTTTGGGGTTGGGATCCAAAAGAGAATGGCGCCCTTCTTATTGTCATGTGGCAGATTATGATGCTGCATCTACGCATCACCGGATTAGTGAAACCAATGGGGTTTGCCTTAGGTATGATCCTGAATAATATTTTAGTTATTCTGGCTTGGTTTGGAGTAAATCTACTTGGAGTTGGTTTGCATAGCTATGGTTTCGCAACGGGTATCGCTATTAATATCTCTCTATTTATTGCCTTTGAATTAATAACTGGGTTTGGGACTTATTATTGGGCAAAAAATAGACATAAACAGTTCACCGCTGTTTAGGTAATTGAAAACTTGGGAAAAATTTGATTTCCAAACAATTCCTAATTACAATTTTCAAATTTTTAATATACCACTCCAAATACAGAAATTCTTATTTCTCATAATTCCTTTATTATTTGCCTGCACCACCCAGCCGGAAGGATGCGGAAGTGGATATACAGACATCAACGGAAAATGCTACAATCAGATTGATTTGGATGTATTGCAGGATTTCATTGATAACAGTTCCGGATCATTAATATCAACACTTGATACAAATTCAAATGGAAGCATTGAACCCCTTGAACTGAATATTCAAAAATGGAATGAAAATGGACGTCTCACTTATTTATGGCTGTATGATGATTCCCTCAGCGGTGAAATACCTGAAAGCATAGGGCAGTTAACATATCTGGATACATTGAATTTATCCTATAATCAGCTAACGGGAAAACTACCCCAAAGTATTGGTAGATTGTCAACCCTAAATTGGTTGTATCTATACCTTAATCAACTAGGAGGAACAATGCCTGATTCTCTTTGTACTATTTATCCGAACCTCACCAATACTTATTTTGCCTACAACCAGTTTTGTCCCCCATACCCCAGCTGTATTCCAATTGAAAAAATAGGTGTACAGGATACATCTAATTGTCCCTGATTCGTTTTTAATTCTGAAAATTTAGCAACTTTATTACAAATATTATTTTTTGTTTTAGCATATATGATTGCTTCAATGTAAATTTTGTTAATTAAATAAAGGAGCTTTTTATGCAAATTGAAAATAATCCAAACTACATTCGAACCCCGCTTTATTCCTTCGGTACTAAGACCATTAATACCGGCTCCGGAATTGAATATTGTGTAGAATATATCAGTGAAGATAAAAGACAAACCCGCTTATTATGGTTTAAAGAGTCAGGAGAGTATATTCGCCTGAAAGCCAAACATAATAATTATGAGGAAACTCTGGAAGCAGAAGCCTAATACTTTTCCCCACCCCTCAATATGAAACTAATCGATTATTAAAATTAGTTAGGTAAAATAAAAAGCCCCCTATTGAAAGGGGGCTTTCTTATATAAACAATCTATTACTTACTTGCTTTCGGAAACAGATGCCTTTCTATAATCAGTAACGATTTTTTTGAATTCTCCAGCAGCTTTACGAGCACGAGTTCCTGCTGCTTTATTACCTTTTTCTGAAAATATTGCGTGGTTTTCTTCCAAAGTATTCCAAAGGTCTTTCATATTGTTAAATAAATCCGTTGTTCCAGCCATTTTATATATTCCTTTTTATTATTTTTTGATTATTTGATTCCAATATCCATTATTATGGAAATTGAATGTTTACTATAAAAACCATATTATTTAGAACTGTAGGTTTTTAGTGCCGGGAAAAGGACTCGAACCTTCACATCACAAGGATACTGGTTCCTAAGACCAGCGTGTCTACCAATTCCACCATCCCGGCAATTAATACAGGGCGTAAATTTAATTGGATTGTGGGACAGCTACCATACTCTTTTTAATTCTTAATTAAACAATTCTACAGTTTTTATCAATCCATTAACCAACTGGTCAATTTCCCCCAAAGTGTTATAAATGTAAAAACTGGCTCTGTTGGTAGCAGCTATATTTAATTTTTTCATGATGGGTTGGGCACAATGATGTCCGGCACGGATGGCAATGCCGTATGTATCCAATATATGTGCAACATCATGAGGATGGATGTTTTCTACATTAAAACTGAAGACAGCACCCTTGTCTTTTACTGTCCCATAAATGTTGATACCGGGTATGGACTGTAATTTTTCCTGGGCATATTTCAGGAGTTCAGTTTCATATTCGGTGATGTTTTCCCTGCCAATTTTGTTAATATAATCAATGGCTGAACCGAGCCCTATTACCTGTGCAATATTGGGAGTGCCCGCTTCAAATTTCCAGGGAATATCATTCCAGGTTGATTCTTCCATTGTCACCTTTCTGATCATCTCGCCACCACCCAAAAATGGATGCATTGCTTCCAATAGTTCCGGTTTGGCATAGAGGACTCCCACTCCCGTTGGACCCAGCATTTTATGCCCAGAAAAGGCAAAGAAATCACAATTGAGTTCACTCACATTTACTTTATGATGGGGGGTGCTCTGAGCACCATCTACTAAGACCAGGGCTCCAACCTCATGGGCTAATTTCACAATTTCGGCAATGGGATTTATCGTACCAAATACATTAGACTGATGAATGACACAGACAATTTTTGTATTAATGGTGAAGTATTTTTCAGGATCGGATAAATCCAGTGACCCATCTTCATTAATGGGAATATACTTGAGATTTGCTCCGGTTCGTTTACAAATGAGCTGCCAAGGGATTATATTGCTGTGGTGCTCCATTTCGGTAATAAGTACTTCGTCACCGGGTTTGAGATTTTCCCCGCCCCAGCTATTAGCTACCAAATTAATACTTTCGGTAGTCCCTTTTGTAAATACAATTGATCGTCTGTCTTTGGCACCTATAAATTCTTTTACATTATCCCGTGTTTTTTCGTAGGCAGCCGTGGCTTTTTCAGCAATCTGGTAAATTCCCCTATGAATATTAGCATTATAATTTTCATAATAATGGCTAAGAGTATCAATAACAGATTGAGGTTTCTGTGTAGTTGAGGCATTATCCAAAAATACAAGATCAGGGTTATTTTGAAAGATGAGGAAATCTTTACGGATTGTTTTTACATCTATCATTGATCTTTTCACCTGTACCACAGCTTTTCTCTTCCAATTGGCATGTATAGCTGTAGCACAGATACTATAATCATTATACCCCTCATTTTAATCTTCTCCCCAAGGAGAAGAGGTAGAAATATCTAATTCTTTTGGCATAATAAAACCAATTTGTACTCCTCTTCGGAGAGGCTGGATGAGGGGTAAAAACATCACATCATCCCTAATTGGAGTTTTGCTTCATCGGTCATCATATCCCGGTTCCAAAGGGGTTCCCAGACAATCTCAACCAATACATCTGTCACTCCAGGGATTGATCGAATTTTATCTTCAGCATCCATGGCAATTACAGGTCCCATACCACAGCCCGGTGCTGTGAGGGTCATTTTGATTTTTACAAAGTACCCCTTATCCTGATGCGTTATTTCTAAATCATATATCAATCCTAATTCCACTATATTCACTGGAATCTCCGGGTCATAAACAGTACGGAGTTGTACCCAAACAGATTCTTCTTCTACAGAATCACCAGGTTTATATTTTACTGCTGGCTTTTCTGGCTCCTCTTGCTTCAGCCCTATGGCATCAGCATTCTTGCCTGAAATCTTGGCTAGATTGCCATTTACAAAAAGAGTGTAATCTCCACCCAACGCTTGAGTTATTCTAACGTGGGTTCCCTCTAATAATTTAATTGGATCGCCAGAAGGAATTAGGACAGCCTCGCAATCTCTTACCATTGTTATTATTTCATTTGGAATTTCCATATCTACTCTGTTTTGATGATCTCTTGTGCATTATTCATAGCACCTTGAAAGGTATGCCAAGCTAAAGTTGCACATTTCACCCTTGATGGATATTTATGTACACCTCCCAAAACTGCCAGTTTTCCTAAATCTTCGGTACTTTCTCCAGTGGTAGCCAAAACATGAAATTTATTAAATAATAAATTTGCTTCTTCCACTCTCATACCCTGTAATGTGCTGGTCATTATTGAAGCAGATGCTTTTGAAATTGCACATCCTGTTCCCATAAAAGCTATATCCTTAATCACACCGTCCTTCTCATTTATAAAAATAGATAGTTCATCACCACAGAGTGGATTTTGTCCGTCTGCATGGTGGCTGACATTTGTAATTTCATGAAAATTTCTCGGATTCTGATTATGGTCTATAATGAGCTGTTGGTATAAATCTCTGAATATATCCATTATGACATCAACCTGTTAAGTTTTGCTGTGAACTCTTTGTGAAGCACTTTTTTAATCTCTTGATGACGGATTTTATCCAATACTTCATTTGCAAATCCGGTTACCATCAGTTCCATTGCATCCATCTTGTTGATTCCACGAGACTGTAAATAAAAAAGTGCATCCTCATCAATTTGCCCCGTTGTTGAGCCATGAGAACATTTTACATCATCCGCATATATTTCTAATTGAGGATTTGAATTCATATTCGCCTTCTTAGATAAAAGTAAATTTTTATTGGTTTGATGTGCTGTTATTTTCTGGGCATTCTCCTTGACAACTGTACGTCCATTAAATACTCCTGTAGAATTATCAAAAAGTATTGATTTTACAAATTGGGAACTATGGGTTTGCGGACTATTATGATTCACGATAATGTAATTATCAATATGTTGATTTTTTTTTGAAAGCACTAAACTATTTAAATCACATTGTGCATTTTTCCCATTTAATTGTACACAAATATTGCTTCTGCTCAGTTTACTGCCTTCGACCAGTTGCCAAAAATTATATTGACTTTCCGCATCCTGATTAACATTTATATTTGCCATATTTTGAGTAAAATCAGAATTTGATTGAATACGGATATGGTTCAATTGTGCACTATTTTCTAATGAAATAAATACCGATTCATTTTGAAAAAATGATACTGCATCACCCACATGCTGTTCAATAAAAGTGAGACTGCTTGATTCTTCAACATCAATGTTCACTCGCGGATTTACCATAATTGATCTATCACCATTTGAAATAAATAGAATGCGAATTGGCAATTCAATCTGGGTGTCTTTTTCTATTACAATACACATACCACAGTCTGCGAATGCAGTATTTAATAAATCAAATGGAGAATTATTAGCTGTGTCAAATTTTCCATTTTTTCTTTCGAGATAATCCAACCCACTTAAAAGAGACACCCCATCTGGTACAGAAGACAGCTCTTTTTGAAAATGTCCATTATAGATGACAATTGATTCCACACCATTCATTTTATAGGGATCAATATTGGGAGGATTTTGAGGAGCATCTGCAATTTCAGAAATTTTATATTCACCACCAGAAATTGTAGAAATATTTGTAAATCGCCATTCCTCCCATTTCCGAGTGGGAAATCCCGTTTTCTCAAGTTGACTAAATGCTTCTTTGCGGAAAGGATGTAATGATTTTGAGAAATAATCTCTATTTAACATCTTCTTAAATTCAACTTTATAATTTGATAAGCTCATTTATTCTATCCTACCCCACTTCAGCCATTTCTTTTTCAATCCATGAGTAGCCCTTTTCTTCCAGATCTTTGGCTAATTCCATTGTACCCGATTTAACCAGTTTGCCATTCATAAGTACGTGAACATAGTCCGGCTGCATATAATTTAGGATGCGTTGATAATGGGTAATAAGAATAAATGATCGTTCCGGTGATCGAAAATCATTCACACCTTGTGCCACAATCTTTAATGCATCAATATCTAAACCTGAATCTGTTTCATCCAAGATGGAAAGTTTTGGCTCCAATGCAATCATTTGTAAAATTTCATTTCTTTTTTTCTCACCACCAGAAAATCCATCATTAACTGGGCGATGAATAAAACTTTCATCCAAGGCAACCATTTTCAATTTTTCCCTTATCATAGAAAGAAAATCTACCGCATCGATTTCCTCTTCACCTCGTGATTTTCGAACTGCATTTACAGCCGCTTTTAGAAAATACATATTATTAACACCGGGGATGGCAACCGGATACTGAAAGGAAAGAAACAACCCGGCACAGGCTCTATCCTCCGGTGACATATCCAATAAATTTTCACCATTAAAACATACAGTGCCATTGGTTACTTTGTATTTTTCCTTGCCTACCAATACATTAGCGAGAGTACTTTTACCTGTACCATTTCGCCCCATGATAACATGCAGTTCTCCAGGCTTCACATCTAAGTTTACACCTTTCAAAATTTCTTTATCTTCTACGCTGACCTTGAGATTTTTAATTGTAATCATAATAATAATTCACTTTTCATTTTTGATTTTGAATTGTTTTTCACCCCACTGCTCCCTCAAGGCTTACTTCCATCAACTTTTGCGCTTCAACTGCAAATTCCATGGGGAGCTCTTTAAATACTTCTTTACAAAACCCATTTACAATGAGAGATACTGCATCTTCTGTAGAAATTCCCCGTTGATTACAGTAAAAAAGTTGATCTTCTCCAATATTCGAGGTTGTGGCTTCGTGCTCCATTTGGGCTGATGGATTTCTCACATCAATATATGGAAAGGTATGTGCCCCACACTCATCTCCGATTAATATGGAATCACATTGAGAATAATTACGAGCATTTTCCGCGGACTTCATAATTTTCACTTCTCCCCGGTAAGTTTGCTGTCCTTTTCCGGCAGAGATACCTTTTGAGATTATGGTGCTTTTGGTATTTTTTCCAATATGAATCATTTTCGTACCCGTATCTGCCTGTTGAAAATTATTGGTAAGCGCTACGGAATAAAATTCTCCCACAGCATCATCTCCCTGCAAAATACAGGAGGGATATTTCCAAGTAATGGATGACCCTGTTTCGACTTGTGTCCATGATATTTTCGACTTATTTCCCCTGCAAGCTCCCCTTTTGGTAACAAAATTGTAAATACCACCTATGCCATTTTTATCTCCGGGATACCAATTCTGTACAGTAGAATATTTGATTTCAGCATTGTCCAATGCTACCAATTCTACCACAGCCGCATGTAGCTGATTTTCATCCCGCATGGGTGCAGTACAGCCTTCCAAGTAACTCACATGGCTGGATTCATCTGCCACAATGAGAGTTCGTTCAAACTGCCCAGTATTGGCAGCATTAATTCGGAAATAGGTAGATAGTTCCATGGGGCAGCGTACCCCTTTTGGAATATAAACAAAGGAGCCATCACTGAACACTGCAGAGTTAAGAGCAGCGTAATAATTGTCTGTTGATGGAACCACGGATCCCAGGTACTTTTTCACCAATTCGGGGTGTTCTTTCACTGCTTCAGAAAATGAGCAGAAAATCACTCCAGCTTTTTTAAGTGAATCTTTAAACGTAGTAGCCACAGATACACTGTCAAAAACTGCATCTACTGCGACCCCTTCCAGCATTTTCTGTTCATCTAAAGGAATTCCCAGCTTGGTATAGGTTTCCAATATCTCTGGGTCGATTTCGTCCAGGCTTCCGGCTGATTTTATTTTTGGGGCAGAATAATAACTGATTGATTGATAATCAATGGGATTAAATTTCACATTTGCCCAGGCTGGTTCAGTCATTTTCAGCCAATGGTGATATGCTTTCAAACGCCAATTTAATAACCATTCTGGTTCGTTTTTAATATTGGATAATTTTTGAATAATATTTTCATCCAGACCCGGTGGAAAGGTATCCTGCTCAATATCCGTTTCAAATCCGTATTTGTAATCTTCTGCTATAGATTTTTTTATGAGTTCGTTTGACATTTTTCTAAATGGTTGAATTAAATACTTGAATGCTAACTGGTGATATCACCCACCCGAATTTCATTAAATATTTCCCTGATATTACTGTTAATCTTATTGATAGGAAGACGGATATTACAATTGTCTAACTGGATACATTCAGCATTGATGTTGCAATCTACTATTCCTATGGGACCCTCTAAATCTTCCATGAATTTGGTCATACTAATTTCTGTTAAGCCATTTCGAATTCGATATCCTCCATTGGGTCCTTGGGCAGCTTTGACATAATTAAGCTTTACCATTTGCTGCAGGGTTTTAGCCAGTAGTTCTTGGGGAATTAAATACATGTCTGCAATTTCTTTAGCAGAAATAAACGTATCTCCCTTATCCTGCATATAGCGCAGGGCTATGAGAGCATATTCTAATTTGCGTGTGAGTTTCAGCATTTTTAGTATAAAATCCTACAGGTGAAATTTACCGGGGTAAAAGCTATGGGTACAAGAAATTAATACGACTATAGCAGTCGGATATAAATTGTAATCCTTTCAAAGGTTCGAACCTTTGAAAGGATTAATACGGTTTTAATCCCCTTGGTTCGCCCAGAATTTCATTCAAGATTATAGCTTTCTTGATATTATTTTTATCTGACATGATGGAGAACAACCAATTCCTCTTAATTGTTTGTACTTGCTGGGGTTCGGCGACTAATGGAGTAGACCTATCCCAAACAATCTCTTCATTTTCAGGATAAATTACCTGCGGTTCCTGCACAATTGCTGGTTCAGCCTCATCTACAAAGTCAGTCTGATCTTCCTCCCAATAATCTTCTTCTGGTTTTAAAGGGAGGATATCTAGATTACTAGACAGATGATCTTGGAGTTTTTTAAGACGGGCAAATAAATCCTCTTTCTCCTGAACTGTTTTGGATGTTCCGAAATCAATCTCTCGGACTTCCTTCTTTTTTTTCTTGGTGAACCACGAAAGCAAACCCCACAGGAGTAAGAATAAAATACTCGGATTAAAATCAGCAATTGTCATGATTTAGGATTCCTCAGAAGAATCTCCTTTATTATCCTTTTCATCCATATCAGAAATAGATTGACGCATTTCTGTATCAGATTTAATATTCTGCATTCGGTAATAATCCATGATACCCATATTACCTTCTCTGAAGGCTTGTGCCATCGCTTTGGGAACTTCTGCTTCAGCTTCGATAACTTTAGACCTCATTTCCTGAACCCGGGCTTTCATTTCCTGTTCAGTAGCGACTGCCATGGCTCGACGACTTTCAGCTTTTGCCTGTGCAACTTTTTTATCGGCTTCAGCTTGATCAGTTTCAAGCTCAGCACCTACATTCTTGCCCACATCTACATCGGCAATATCAATGGATAAAATAGCATAAGCGGTCCCCGAATCCAGACCTTTTGATAAAACTGCCCGGGAGATTTCATCTGGATTTTCAAGCACTGTTTTATAGGTTGAAGATGATCCAATTGCACTAACAATTCCCTGCCCTACTCGAGCAATAATGGTTTCATCGGTGGCTCCACCTACCAGTTGATCAATATTGGTTCTTACCGTTACTCTGGCTTTTGCCTTTAACTCAATTCCATCTTTCGCAACTGCAGATACTTTTCCATCTGTTGGGCAGTCTATCACCTTGGGATACACGGAAGTTTGAACAGCTTCCTTCACGTCTCTTCCAGCAAGGTCAATTGCTGTGGCTGTTTTAAAATTTAAGGTTATATTGGCCTTATCTGCGGCGATGAGTGCATCTACAACATTAGAGACATTTCCACCAGCAAGAAAATGGGTTTCTAATTCCTCAGAAGTAACAAAATCAAGCCCCGCACGATGCAAGTTAATAATGCCATCTGTTACCATTCTTGGAGGTATTTTACGAATGCGCATGATCACTAGCTTGATCATTCCAATTTTACCCCACCCAATTGAAACTCCCGCTTGAATCCAAAGTCCTAGGGGAACAAAATATAAAATTAGGACAAGTCCGATTAAAAATATAGGTATTGTTACAAATATGCCTTGCATGTTTAGCTCCTTATTTAGTTTTTATTTTTGCATCTGTGTTACAGCTTAAGGCTGTGGCACATGAAATATTTCATCTTCATACTTTTTTCACCATAATTTGGTTTTCATCTACACCATCAACTACAATATCACTACCATTTTCGATATAGTCACCATGGCTCATTGCTTGATAATATTTTCCCATTATTTCTACCTTTCCTGAGGGTCTCAAATCAGTAACTGTCTTTCCCTTTTCTCCCACCAATATTTCGTACCCTTTAGATATTGTAAAACCCTCTTCACTTTTTTGAGGTGAAAATGGTATTAACCTCTTATATAATTCAGTGTGTGGGAAGGTTTTATAAAAAATAACTCCTGCCAAAATTGAGGTAATTATCCCAACTGATAATCCCATATATGCAAAATAATAATCTTCAGGGGAAGGATACACGCCAATTAACATTTTGAAGAAAGCATAAAATACAAGGACAATTCCTGATATACCCACCACGCCAAAACCGGGGATCACCAAAACCTCTAATAGAATAAGTGCGATTCCAGCAAATAGGAAAATAACTTCTGTCATGTCAGCCAAACCCACTAGAAAATGAGAGCCAAAAAATAATGCCAAGCAGATGAGTCCAACCATACCGGGAATTCCAAATCCTGGCGATTTAATTTCCATGAATAATCCCAACATTCCCAGGCTCATAAATAAGGGTGCAACAACGGGATTTGTAAGGAAGCGTACCAATTTTTCAGACCATGATTCTTTGGATTTTATTTGTTCAACATCTTCTAATCCCATATATTTTAGAACCTCTTCAATGGTTTTAAACTCCCCGCCTGCAATACCCAACTGGACTGCCAAATGCGTGGAGAGGGTAACAAGTTTTCCTTCCGCAAACCCCTCAACATCTTCAGCAGTGAGTGTATCACCCTGCATATTCAGTAAAAAATCAATGGAAAGTTCTTCATCCACCATGGCAGTAGCAACATCACGGGAACGATTATTCGCTTCGGCAGTAGACGCCATTTCTTCCCTCATATAAGAGATGACTTTTTCTGAGGCTTTTTTTCCCTGCAGATCTACCGCAGTGGCTGCACCAATGGAAGCACCAGGTGTCATGAAAATAGAATCACAACTGAGAGAAATTAAAGCACCAGCAGAAATTGCCCGTTTATTGATAAAAGCAATGGTAGTAACTTTGCTGTCTAAAATAATGTCTTTGATCTGGGTAGCAGCATCTACCCTCCCCCCAAAAGTATCAATATCAAAAATGATAGCGCTTGCATTGTTTGTTTCGGCTTCATCCACCACACGCTGAATATAATGGGGCAGTCCCATATCAATGGTACCATGTATAGGCACATGATATATTGAACCATCTTCACCAAAAAGTACGGAAGCAATAAAGCAATTAAGCAGAAATAGAAAGGGAATTTTCACCCCAAAATTTACACGGTTATTTAGAATATGAACAAGAAAGGGATTGAGAGATTTAAGATAGAAAAAAGAAGAGTTGGTTTATTTCACAAACAATTATTAAGAATCTTTTATTTTTTTATTTGAATATCTACTCCTCAATTCTCACCAACATATTATTTTCAAAAAAAAGACGGGTGGTAATTGAGTCAGTTGGATATGTCCACATTTCAAATTGACGCCGGGATTCATTAATAGTATCTATATATTTAGGGGTTCCCTTAATATTTTTCACCTCTTTATAGGTCATTCCCAATTGAAGTATTCGTGAATAATCAGTAATTGTTTCCTTTTTTCTTTGAATAATATAGTCCTGAGCATAATGGTTTTCTCCTTTTGAATTTTGAGTTTTCAATTCTGTCTCAAGTTTTATAATATAGCTATCCAACTCATTTTCCATTTCAGGGTTCAATTCAATTATTGATTCAAGAGATTTAATTACTAAGTAAAGTTCATCACCTTTAGCTGCTAAAAAAGCATCTTTCATGATGGAATCAGTAATTTGTTTTAATTTGGGTATTACCAATGATTCAATAGCAGGGTATAATTGAATCGCATCCAAATAATTTTGAATTGCTCCTGAATAATTCCCAATCTCCGAATTGAGTTTACCCTTGTCAAAATATAAACCTGCCAGAGTTTCATTCGCCTGTGTAATTTCTGGGTATAAATCCTGGGCGATAGAAACCAGTTTTTCGGCTTCAGCAATTGACATTTGGCTTTTATAATTATTTACACTATCCAATAGTTCCACAGCAATATTTCTACGATGATCTTGAATTTCAATTTTAAGGTCATCTTCAGCGTCTTCTTCAGCTGCGTTAAACCATTCTACTGCATCGTTGAAATCTGATTTAAAAAGGTCTTCAACACCATAATTCACTTGTTGATAGGGAATTTGAGATTGACAGTATTGTAGCATTTGCAGTGCTTTCTCCCGTTTTCCATGTCTTCTTTCTTTGGCAAGAAAATTTTCAAAACTTTCTGCTGCAGAGATAAAGTCATTATTAATCATATAGGAATAGGCAATATCTCCATCCGTATGTTTGCCACCAAACTGGATGCCCGTAGTAAGGAATATTCCCGATGCCCGCATATCAACACCATATATTGGTGACAAATCTTCTGTGGCTTTTACGGACGTCATATACAATCGGCTCCATTTCGCTTCAATACCTATAGTATAATTGAAATTACCTCTAGATTGATTAAAAATATATTTGGTACCAATTCCAAAACTTTCGCTCCAGCCAATTCCCGATAGATCTTTGTCACCACCTTCAGATTCATATAAGGAAATTGAGTTTGCACCAAAGGAATGGTAAATATAGGTTGCACGATTTCGAGATAATTGCCAACTAAGACTTGTGTTAACATTTAATCCCAAAGAACGGGGGTGAAAATAGTAATCTCCCCTGGTGGAAGCTCTAAGCCATTCTTTTCCTATTTCAGATGGCAGGGATGGATTGGCTGAAAAATCGGTATATTGAAATCCCAACCCTAACTGCAAATCAAAATAATTTTGATGAATGAGAAAATGAGGGAAGTTTGTTCGAAGAATATCAACTTCAATATACATACCCACCCGGTTAGTTAGGGCATCCAGAATATTAAACTGATATTGGGTTGAATCCAGCAAAACGGGTAAATCTGTTACCTTTATGGGAGTTTTATTAAAGAGGGAGCCTGACCAATACTTCTTGCCACCATAATTTAAGTAGCCGGCCTTTACTTCAAATGGAGTAAAAACAATGGGCTCTCGGAATGTCATTCTGTGAGAAATAGATTTCCAGGCAATTGAAGCAGATGAATTATCCCATGTAATTTCCTGACAGAAAGTAACGGATAAAAGTATTATAAAAATATGCTTGATAATGTCCAACACAGGTGGTCAATTTAGGGTGAAAATTGAAACTGAACCAAGTATGTGGTTTAGGAAATTACATTTTGTTACAGAATATATTAATTTAAATAGTCAAATAAATGGTAAATTCGGAACAAGTTTTTATCAAAACAATGGAGTAATAATGTATATAAATAAATTAAAATATTTTCTGTCGTGCAGTTTATTGACCCTGAGCTTGGGTCAAGTAGATTTTAATTCAGACATTCAACCTATTTTAAATGCAAAATGTATTCAATGTCATGGGAGTTCAGCAGGACTAAGTCTTAGTTCCTACGATAATTTAATGGCTGGCAGTTATAATGGTGCTGTTATTAATCCTTATGACCATAGTAGCAGTGAGTTATGGCTGCGGGTTTATTCTGGACAAATGCCCCCTGGTAATAATGATATGACCTCTGCAGAAGTGGATTTAGTAGCCCAATGGATTGACGAAGGCGCCTTAGAAGAACCTGGTTCCAGCATGGGTTGTACAGATCCTGAAGCATATAATTGTGCCGATGATGATGAATGGTCAACTTATATTGTTGATGTAGGTGGTGTGATGTATGATAACAGCTGTAACTGGTATTGGAATACCGGTACTTGGGAAGCAGATTATGTTGGTGGCTGTGAATCTGGACCATGTGACGGTTTTTATAATCCTGGTGCAACAACAGATGATGGATCCTGCAGATATTACCAGGCTCCCCAGGGTGATGAAGTTATTTTTGAAGTTGAATCGAACGGCATTAGTATTGATTGGTCTGCATTTACTCCCCCAACCAATGCAGTGCTTGAATCTTTTCATGTGCAAAGATGTATTGTAGGATGTACATGGATAGAAGGCTTTACACTGGGAGATTCAAATACGGGCCAAAATACCTTTGATGAATTTGATTGGCAAAATGAGGCTAACGGTGTGCAAATAAAATATGCTATTGCAGTTAAATATGAAAGCAATCCCTATTGGGGTTGGGCAATTGGCGCATCCTATATTACACCTGAAGTATCATGTTCAGCTCTTGGCGATCTCAACGGCGATGGTGGGTATAATGTTTTAGATATTGTAACTTTAGCCAACTGTATACTTGCAGGTAACTGTGCCGAGCTTGAAAATGGCTGTGCTGGTGACCTTAATGGTGATGGTGGTTATAATGTCTTAGATATAGTGACCTTAGCTAACTGCGTATTAGCAGGTGACTGTGGTGGCAGAATAGATGATGCCAGTGAAGCATCTCTCATTAAGAAAGATAATATAGTATCAATAGAAGCCAATGGCTTTATTGGTGGTGTTCAGATGACACTTAACCATGACTCTGACCTTTCAATTGAAATGACAGACAGAGCCTTATTTGCTGATTATCTAACTACAGACAATGAAACTCGGCTGCTTGTAATATCACCTGAAACAGAAGAGCTGTTTACCTATAATGGTGAATTTGAGATAACAGAGATAATAGTGGCCAATAGTCAGTATGAAGTATCTGTTGACCTACCAATAGCTGCAAGCTTTAGCTTATCTGATGCCTATCCAAATCCATTCAACCCAGTTACTACTATGACACTCACAATGCCAGTGTCTGGAGATATAAAGGTTGAAGTATATAATTTACTTGGTCAGGTAGTAGCTACCTTAGCCAGTGGTTATATGGAAGCCAGTACAACTCCTTATACCCTCACTTGGGATGCTTCTAATGCGTCCAGTGGTGTATATTTTGTGCAGGCTGATGCAGAAGGTTTTAAAACCACCCAAAAGTTGATGTTAATAAAATAATCAATTTTAATTGCGAAAGTTCTTACTTACCATATTTTTGGGTATAATATATCCCCAAACCAATATTGATTCCCTTTATCATTCCTATGATGACATTCGTAATCAGTTATTTATCTGGAATGAAGAATTTGGAGACTCAAATCACCCGTTTTATAATTCTGTGGTATTTCAACTTGATTCGATTGGGGTATCTTCCAATGAAGAATTACCCATTTACGCTGTTAAATTATCTCTAAATGCAAACCAAAAAGAAGACCAGCCCAGAATACTCATACTTGGTCAATGTCATGCTGAGGAAATTTTGGGGGTAGAAATGTCAATGTCATTAATAGATTGGTTATTACATCCAACTGAAACGCCTTGGGGAAACTATGAATTGCCTATGTTTATGCATAATCTTGAAATATGGATAGTACCCACACATAACCCCGAAGGTTTACGTGTGGTGCATGGTTATGAAGAAAACGGTATATGGATACAAGATGAAAGCTACCGTAAGAATAAAACAGATGTGAATGAAAATGGCATATTTGATTTTATTCCGTTTCATTTTCAAAGTATCGCTGGGGCCGATTCAGACGGTGTGGATTTAAATCGGAATTATGAATTAAATTGGGAAGGCGGAGATGACAAATATGAATTGAATTTACAAAGTTGTGGGTCTAATCAAACATATTCTTCTAATTATGATTATTATCGAGGGGCATCCCCTTTTTCTGAGGCAGAAACTCAAACTATTCGAGATTTTGTCATTGAAAAAGAGTTTCTAATTTCAGTTGCATATCATAGTTCGAGATCAGGTTGTGTAAGTGAAAGAGTTATTTATCCTTGGGCATGGAATTGGCAGGATGATAATTTTAATGAAATAGTGGATGAGGGAGAAGCAAATACTTCTCCAAATTTTGAAGTCATTCGAAAATTAGCAACAAATGTAGCATCTGAAATAGGGAAAGAAGGTGGTGGATACTATAACCCTAGACCCCAAAAATCAATGAATGGCAACGCCCATGATTGGATATATGCTGAAACGGGGTGTATTCAATTATTAATAGAAATGGGATCGTCGAATATGCAGCCAATGGAACAGGGGTTGATTGATGATATCATTGAAAATAATCGAAAGGGGTTATTTTATCTATTTGGAGAAGCCATTTCGGAAGAAGCCAAAGACACACGGCAAATTAGTGGAATTATTACAGATGCGGTTAGTGGAGGAATATTAGAAAATGTAGAAGTGAAGATTTTAGAAATTCATAGTGAAATATTTAAACCTCGACTCACAGATGCATTTGGACGCTTCCGGCGTTTAGTTCCTCCAGTTTCTCTAAAGATGGAATTTTCAGCAGCAGGATATACAACTCAAACTTTTGAAATTGGAGGGGATGTTGACACATTAAATGTAGCTTTATCACCTTCTCTTGCCATTAATAACAGCGATATACCTCAATCTTACAAATTAAATCAAAATTACCCTAATCCATTTAATCCAAGTACTACAATTGGATTTTATCTTTCAAATCCTGAAAAAGTATTGTTGAGAATATTTGATATTAATGGAAAACTCATTAAAACAATAATTGATAATCAAATCATACAGTCTGGACATCATGAATATATCTTGCAATCCCAAAATTTAGATTTGTCAAGTAGTATCTATATGTACACTATAGAAACTAAAAGCTGGAATAGTACAAAAAAAATGCTTCTTTTAAAATAATAAGGAAAACCTAATTTTATGAAAATAACTTTAACCTTTATTTTTTTCCTTGTAAGCGGATTATTAGCGGAAACCTATCCGCTGGCACAGAAGCCATTTCTTAAAAACATTACTGTCGCAGACGATTTTCAAAGAGGTGTTTTTTTAATAGTGGTTGCAACTAACGACTTAAAGGAAATATTAAATACCGATTATATAGGGAATTTTATCGAGTTTAAACAAACACAGGGATTTGATGTAGAAGTATGGAATTTTCAGGATTTTTCTAGTAAGGAAGATCTTAGATCCAGTTTAGCTACCTATTATTCAAATAATCCATTATTAGAATATGTATTATTAATTGGTGATTATAACCCCGATTCTGATGTTGCTTTTCCATTAGATTCTTACACCATTTCATCTTATAATGAACCACAGCAAGATGTGACAGATCATCCGTATACCTATTTTAATGGAGACCCAACTACTGATGATGGGTTAAGCCCTCACTTTTTTATCGGACGTTGGTCAATAGCGGGTAATGGTGAACTATTAAATATTGTTAAAAAAACCATTCAATACACTAAAATGGACTATGTGAGTGATGTTTCATATTTAGAAAGAGCTCTTGTAGTTGCCGGAAGTTATAAAACTGTAGGGTCAAATAGTGCAGAAACATTTCCATTCAACTGGCCAGTTTCACCTGTTTGGACATCTCTTTGGCTTCAGAAAAGACTTTATCAAAGTGGATATTCAATAGTTGATACGGCATTATTCTATTCAGGAAATAGATATCTTACAAACCCTACTATTGCTAATTCATGGAATGATGGAGTGGGAATAATTAATTACAGAGGATGGGGAAATGCACAAGGATGGGCAAAACCAGAGTTTCAAATTGATGAAGTGGGTGCTTTAGAATATTCTTATGACTTGCCAATTGTATTTAGTTTTGTATGCAACACAGGAGATTTTGGTAATGATGTAGATCCGAGTTTTGGAGAATCTCTACTTAGGGCAGGATCAGTTTCAGGAGGAGGTAGAGGAGCTGTGGCTATGGTAGGACCCTCTGATTTGGATACAGACACCCGCTTTAATAATGTTATGTGTGGGGCTCTCTGGGATGGTTTGTTGGAAGGTCGTACTCCCGAATTGGCTCAAGCCTTACATGGAGCTAAACAAGCTGTTGCAAAAGAATTTGAAGGTATTGAAGAGACAGGTTTAGGAGTTAGGCAAAATATACCCATATTTTATCACCATGTCTATGGAGTTCTTGGAGACCCGAGTTTACCAGTTTGGTTAAAAAAACCATCTAATTTGTTTATATTTAATAATGAGTTAGAATCAATTTCTGGAAATATAGAGCTGTCAGATAAGTTCATAAATATTCAAGTTCAGGATTCAATTGGACAGCCCCTACAGGATGTAGTTGGTGCATTATTGTATAATGGTGAACTCATTGCTAAGGGGTTATCCACCTTTGATGGGAATTTAGATATTGATTTCTCAGATAATAGTGAAATTATAGTTGGCACGGAAATGGAGTTATACCTGAATAGAGCACAATTTTCCCAAAAAAGAATTCCAGTTATTTTAATAGAAGACAATTCTAATGATTTCGAGGCTCATTCTTACGGTTACCAGTTACCAGAATCACCTGAATATTATGATGTTAATACTATTGATTATGAATGGGTTGATATCAATCCAGAAAATGGTGGTTTAGGTGAGAATTTAAATCTAACGGATGATACAATTGCAAGAGATGTTCTCTTAGGTTTTGATTTCACCTATTATGGCTACACCTACTCCTCAGTAAATATTTGTTCAAATGGATGGGTATCTTTTGAAGAGTCAACCATTCCCTATTTCTGGAATTTTTCCATTCCATTTCCCATGGGTCCTCCTGCCATGCTCGCCGTTTATATGGATGACTTAGATGATAATGGAAAAGAACCCTTTATTGATGAGAATGGGAATGGAATATATGATGATGGTGATGGGTTTATTACTGATTGTGGTACTCCTGAAAATCCAATCTATCCCTGCCATGATTATAATCAGGATGGTGAGAGAAAGGAGGGTGAACCCTTTAATGTATTCAAATTCCAGGATATAGCAAATCATCGATTTATAGTACAATGGGATGAATTATCAAATGCAGAAGATGACGAAAATTGTGGTACTTCGAGTGGATGTGTAAAAGAAACTTTTCAACTTATGATTTATAAAGATGGTGAATATGGTCAAGGGAATATTGTATTTCAGTATAAAGAAATTCATGACATTGATGATGGAAGAGTGGGAAAAAATGGGAATTTATCAACTATTGGCATTGAATCTCCTGATCAAAACCTAGGATTTCAGTATTTATTTAGAGGAAACTTTTGGGATGGCACTACCCTGCAGGAGGGAGGATTGGACTCTACAGCTATTCAGTTTACAGCTAATCAAATTATTGAAGCAAATTCGGGACCTATTCTGGAAACTAAATTTGTTGAGCATCCTTCAAATTTTCAATTAATTGGTGCCTATCCCAATCCCTTTAATCCCATAACTACAGTACAATATGTATTATCAGATTTCAGTTGGATAAATTTAAGTGTTTACAATATATTGGGACAGAAATTGACCACCTTATACAATGGGCTAAATATACCGGGAAAGCATAATATTGACTGGAATGCCTCCAATTATTCAAGCGGAGTATATTTTATTTCTTTAAAGGTACAGGGCTCAATTATCACCCAGAAAGTGCTTTTACTAAAGTAAAATTAAAAAATTGAATAAATAGTTTGTTGTTGATCAAAGTATTTTTAGTATAAATTTGCTTATTAGTATAAATTTGCTTATTGGGAGGTTGAAAAAAAATATAGTTTTATGCACCTCGCTCTAGTTTTTAAAGTTTAATATAATGTAGCTTCCATCGCAGTTTTCTTTCCCTCAGAGATAACACTTTTGGCATCATACATATATAGATTTTAAGTAAGAAATACCTCCCGCCTGGTGCTACTTAGATGGCATGGGACGGCCAGGCTGGACAGGAACCCTCCGGTTTACCGGGGGGTTCCTACTTTTTGGGAATAAAGATAAATTCTTTTAAGAGAGTAAACACAGTTATTAATTTATCAGCTGTGCAAATTAGGTATGAATTCTAATAATAATATATTTCCACTCGATTCTGATTTCCTAAAAAATTGTCTCAACGACTGGGAAGTTGACCTCACACATGTAAGTATCAGGGAGTTAAATCGGCTGGTAGATGAGCTCTCTGATCATTTTGATGTAGAGTTTCTCCGTTTTGAATTTGGAATTCCTGGGCTTCCCCCAAATAAAATTGGTCCAGAAGAAGAAATACGTATCCTTCAAAATAATCCGCGAATTCCTTCAACCTACCCCCCCTTTGATGGGATCTCTCGATTAAAAGAAGCGGCGTCAAATTTTATAAAAAAATTCCTGAATATTGATGTTCCTCCAAAATCTTGTGTTCCTACTGTAGGTGCAATGCATAGCGGATTTATTTGTCAAGCCATTGCAGGTCGAAAATGCCCTGAAACAAATACCATCCTTTTTTTGGATCCTGGATTCCCCGTCAATAAACTACAGACAAAATTTCTTGGACTTCAGGAGCAATCTATTGACCTTTTTGATTGCCGAGGAGATGCACTAATAGATAAAATTGAAGAGATATTTTCAACAGGTAAAATTGGAGGACTTCTTTGGTCAAGCCCTAATAATCCAACATGGGTTTGTCTTAAAGAAAGTGAGTTAGAAGGTATTGGCAATCTCTTAACAAAATACGATGTGATTGGAATTGAAGATGCCGCCTATTTTGGTATGGATTATAGGCAAGACTATAGCCAGCCTGGCGTACAGCCCTTTATTCCAACAATAGCGCGCTATACGGGTAATTATTTTTTAACTATATCCAGCTCGAAAATATTCAGTTATGCAGGTCAGCGAATTGCCATGACGGTTATATCTCCTGATTTAATGGAAAAGCGATATAAAAATCTCAGGCAATATTTTGATACTGAGCGAGTAGGGCATGCATTTGTACATGGGGGAATTTATCCAACTACGGCTGGGGTACCTCAGACCCCACAGCATGCATTGGCAGCATTGTTTGAAGCCGCTTGTATTGGAGATTATAATTTTTTGAAAGAAGTGAAAGTATATAGCCAATTGGCTGCGAAAATAAAAATAGTCTTCCAAAAATATGATTTTGATCTAGTATATGATAAAGATATGGATGAACCAATAAGTGATGGATTCTATTTCACCATTTCCCGCCCGGGAATGACATGTGCTGAATTACTATTCCAGATGCTCCGTTACGGGATGGCAGGTATTCCACTTAGCACTACGGGATCAACCAGAGAAGGTATTCGTATTTGTGTGTCTATTATCCGGGAATCTCAATTAAGCGAAATGGAAAATCGTCTGTCAGCCCTTAATCATCATCTCCAACTCAACCCTGTTTAGCCATAAGTTTATAATAGTTGTCAGTATTTAATTTTGCCTTAAAAAGCAGGATTATTAACACCATTAATTAGATATCCCGCTTTAATTCCTAATTAATTAATAAAATATTAACAATATGTTAATATATTGTTGCATTTATTACGTGTAGCATAATAATTTTAGGCATGCCTCCAACTGTAAATATAGCTGAAAGCGAAGTAATAAATCTGGACCAGGTTGACCGGGATATTCTGGAAATCCTCCAAAAAGATGGCCGCTCCAGTGCAAGTTTTATTGCGGATGAAATAGGAATGTCTGTCCCAGCGGTAGCTGACAGAATTAAAAAATTACAAGAATCAAGTGTAATTAAGGGATTCACCACATTATTGAACCATAGAAAGGTCGGATTGGATGTATCAGCTTTTATCACTGTGATATCAGAATCCTCCAGTCATTATAGTGATGTTGTCAGGGAAACAAACAGCAGTCCTGAAATTATACAATGTTTTACTACTACCGGGAACGGATCACATGTACTTTTAGCACTTGTGGAAAATACACATAGCCTTGAAAAACTTTTAAGAAAAATCCAGAGTTGGCCTGGTGTAATGCGAACAGAGACTCAGATTATTTTATCATCTTATAAAGGAATAAACGCAATATTAATTCCGTAAACAATTTTTACTTTAACTAATAAATAATCAAATAGGAGAGAAAGCGAATGGGAAGAATTAAAGCCGAATATATTTGGATTGATGGTCATAAACCAACTGCAAAATTACGGTCAAAAACTAAAATAGTCGATGTTCCTGTGAAGAATGTAAGCGACCTGCCAATTTGGGGATTTGACGGATCCAGCACCATGCAGGCTGATGGAAGTGATAGTGACTGCGAACTATTACCCGTATATTTTGTGCCGGATCCCATCCGAGGTGGTGACAATTTACTGGTGATGTGCGAAGTGAACAATGCCGACGGAACACCTCATAAATCCAATACTCGGGCACCATTAAGAAAAGTACATGAGAAATATAAAGATCAAGAATCCTGGTTTGGAATTGAACAGGAATATACCTTTTTCCAAGGTCGTAATCCATTAGGTTGGCCTGAAGGTGGATATCCAGCTCCACAGGGTCCATTTTACTGCGGGGTAGGTGCAGATGAAGTCTATGGACGAGAAATTGTAGAAGAACACATGGAAGCCTGTATGAAAGCTGGACTCATGCTGTCAGGTATTAACGCTGAGGTGATGCCCGGTCAGTGGGAATTTCAAGTTGGCCCCTTAGATCCATTGGCTGTTTCTGATGAATTATGGATTGCCCGTTGGCTTCTGTATCGGATTGGTGAAGATTTCGGTGTAAATGCCACCCTTCACCCTAAACCGGTTAAAGGCGATTGGAACGGCGCAGGAGCACATACCAATTTTAGCACCAAAGCTATGCGGGAAGAAGGCGGGATAAAAGTTATTGAAGAAGCATGTGAAAAATTAAAGAAAACACATAAACGTCATATGGGCATCTATGGGGCCCATAATGAAGAACGGCTCACGGGGCTCCATGAAACTTGCAGTATTCATGAGTTCAGATATGGAGTAAGTGACCGTGGGGCATCCATTCGTATACCTATGGCAACAGCAAAAGCGGGTATGGGGTATTTGGAAGATCGTCGTCCATCTGCCAATATGGACCCCTATCAAGTATGCACAGCAATTGTTGCCACCGTTTGTGGAAATTCTGATTCATCAGTAGAAGATGAAACGGAAATGGTTTCTGAATCCATGAGTTAAAAAAACTACCTTCCTCCTCCGTAAAGGGATGCGTTACTTAATTTGACACAATCCCTTTTGCAAATGAAAACTCCCGGGAATTTGGCTCCAGGGAGTTTTTGTTTATTAAAATTGCTCTGTATTGGTTCAATGCATTGAACCAATACTATTATTCTCATTATTTTTGTGAAGACATAATCCTAAACAAGAGTTTCATATTTTTATGTAGAGATTAGATGTTTTTCTATCCACTCCCGTATTTCATCCCGTACTTTTCGAAATACTTCCAGTTTGTTTTCGTTATTTCCAGTAGTAATTGCAGGGTCAATAAAACTATGGTGAATAATATTTTCACATTCGCCAGAAAAAACCGGGCAGGATTCACGAGCATTATCACAAACAGTGGCAACCAAATCGAAATCCTCCATTATATATTCCTCCACAGGCTGTGGTTTTTGATGGGAAATATCAATCCCAACCTCTGCCATCACTTTTATAGCAAACGGATTTATTTCAGTCTCGGGTTTTGTACCTGCGCTGAAAGCCTGCCACCCCGCTTTTTGTGCAAATCCCTCAGCCATTTGCGAACGGCAGGAATTCCCTGTGCACAATATTAATATCTTTTTTCTACCCAATTTCAAGTTCCTAATTTTCTATTATCCTATTCCTAAACTTAGAGCTAAATTTCACTATGGGAAAAAAGGTTTTAATTTCTGCATGCCTATTAGGGAAAAATTGCCGCTATAATGGGGGACATTCCCAAATAACCGAGTTAAATGAAATAGATGTAGAATGGATTCCTGTTTGTCCTGAAGAAACTGGTGGATTGGGAACACCTAGGCCCTCGGCAGAAATGCAAGACAATGCAGAAAATATCCTAAATGGCAAAGGGAAGGTAGTAAACAATAAGGGAATAAATGTAACTTCGGAATTTATTAGAGGTGCGGAAAAATCTTTGCAATCGGGATTAGAAACTGGATTAAAAACTGCTATTTTAAAATCGAAAAGTCCATCCTGTGGAATTGGTAAAATATATGATGGGTCATTTACAAACACATTAAAAACAGGTGATGGTATTTTTGCCCATTTATGCCAGATAAATGAAATTACCTGTATTTCTTCTGATAACATTAATCAAATAAAAAAGACCTTAGCAAAAGTCAAATAGTCTTACTTTTCCACCTCGTTTGTAGAGCCAAATATGGGAGAATATATTTATTTCAATTGATGGTATAATACTTATCTCGGTATTGCTGGTAATGGTTGTGTTTTTTGTCATGGAAATACTTCCCATTGAAGTTACTGCCATGGGAGCAATCGGTATTTTACTTTTGTTTGATGTACTCTCTTGGCAAGAAGCCATTAGTGGATTTAGCAATCCGGCTGTGATAACTATTGGCGCTATTTTTATTATGAGTAGGGCGTTGGTGAAGACAGGTTTCCTAGAAGTGTTTGCTGATTTTCTCGCAAAAAAAGGGGGTGATCGAAAATGGCTCACCGTTTTCATTTTCTTACTTACCGTGTCTATTATTTCCGGGTTTATTAATAATACTGCAGCTGTTGCAATTTTTATTCCATTGGGAATTGATCTTTGTCAACGATTTCAAATTAGTCCCACAAAAGTTTTACTCCCCTTATCCTACGCTGCAATATTTGGTGGTACGCTTACATTGATCGGTACATCCACCAATTTAGTTGTAAGTTCAGTTATGGAGGAAATGAATATGACTCCATTTTCCATGTTTGAATTTACAAAGTTAGGACTAATATTTTTGGTGCTTGGTACAATTTACAATATAATAATATCCAAGTGGTTTATGCCCTCACGTTCTATTATTTCCTCTCTTACCCGAAAATATCACATGGGTAGTTTTTTAACTGAATTCAAAGTAGGTGCAGATTCACCCCTGATTGGAAACACCTATAAAGATTTGGATATCTCCCAAAAATATAATCTTCAAGTGTACAAAATTATTCGTGAATCAGATAATATTCGCTTTAATTTGCAAAATATTTTTATCCGCGAAGATGATATTTTTCTGGTGCAGATAAATGTGAAGGATATGCTGAAATTCAAAGATGAAATGAAAGTTCTACTTCTGACTGATGTAAAAATGAATATGGCTGAATTAACCGGGAAAAACCATGTGATTGTGGAAGGACTTGTTTCTCAGCAATCTGCGTTAATTGGTAAAACACTTCAAGAATTTGATTTCAGGAGCCGCTATGGATCTTTTGTTTTAGCCGTGAAGAGACAACGGGAGTTGCTTCGAGAAAAAATAGCTCATATTAGGCTGAAATTTTCTGACACTCTATTAATAATGGTACCTAAGGAACGGTTAGATATCCTCCGTACAAGTAATGATCTCATCGTTTTAGAAGAATTGGATATTCATCTTAGATATGAGCGCTATTGGTGGTTTTCTATTTTGGTTATCCCCGCAGTAATGTTGTTGGCTGCTTTTGGAATAATACCAATTGTGAAAGCGGCTATTTTAGGAGCTATATTATTATTGGTATTACGGTCACTTTCAATCCAGGATGCCTATGAATCTATCAGTTGGTCGGTTATTTTTCTCATTGCGTCACTTGTTCCTTTGGGAATTGCCATCCAAAAAACAAATTTAGATGAAGTTATAGGCAATCTGATTATAGGTATTGGTACACTCATTAGTAGTAGCGACGGATTGGATCCAACTATAATTTTAGCGGTACTCTATGGGGTAACATTTATTTTGTCTGCATTCATATCAAATGCAGCTGTGGCAGTGATGCTAACACCAATTGGGATAATGTTGGCTACCATTCTTAATGTGGATCCACGCCCATTTTTAGTAGCAATCTGTTTTGGGGCCTCCTGCAGCTTTATGACTCCAATGGGTTATCAAACCAATATGATGGTTTTTGCACCCGGGCAATATCGGTTGAAAGATTTCTTCCAAATGGGAATTCCTCTGACAATAGTATTCTGGATTGCTGCAGTATATTGGATACCAAGATTTTGGGCATTTTAATCTGGGATATTAAGAAATGTTAAAATTCATGTTGATTATCTTAGATGGTTTTGGCCTTCGAAAAGAAAAAGTAGGGAATGCAATTGCACAGGCCAATACTCCAACCTTAGATAAAATGATGAATGACTGTCCTCTCTCAAAAATTGAAACTTCCGGAAAATTTGTAGGCTTGCCAGATGGAATTATGGGCAATTCAGAAGTAGGTCACATGAATATGGGTGCTGGAAGAATTGTTAAGCAAGATTTAGTCCGAATAAACGATTCCATCAAATATGATGAATTGAAAAATAATCCCCAACTTCAGGATGTTTTTCACCATGTGAAAAATAATTCCAGCACATTGCAAATTATGGGCCTCATAAGTGAAGGAGGAGTCCACAGTCATTTAGACCATTTTGAATATGTGCTCAATGCAGCACGAGAAAATGGAGTGAAAAAAATTGCAATACATGCCTTTATGGATGGGCGGGATACTTCACCAGTAAGTGGTATAAATTTTGTTGAAAAGCTGGAATCATTCATTGCATCAGATGACAATTATAAGATTGCAACCGTTTGTGGTAGATATTATGCAATGGACAGAGATAATCGCTGGGATAGAGTTAAAACTGCTTATCAAATGCTTGTAAAATCCGAGGGAGAAAATTTCACTGATGCAGCTACGGCTATCCAGACATCTTATGGCAATGACATCACGGACGAATTCATAAAACCAGCAATTATTGGGGAGCCCTGCCCCCTTCAAAATGGGGATGCGGTATTATCAATGAATTTTAGGGCAGATCGAATGCGGCAGATTGTAACAGCCCTTAATGATCCCAATTTTTCACATTTTCCAACAAAATCTTTGAATTTTTTATTTACATCCATGACTCAGTATCAGGAGGATTTCCCCTATCCGGTTTTATTTGTTCCTGAAAAAATTAATAATATTTTCCCCGAATTATTAGCCCGAAATAATTATCGACAATTGCGGATTGCTGAAACAGAAAAATATGCTCATGTGACTTATTTTTTCAATGGAGGAAGTGAACAGCCCTTTCCGGGTGAAACTCGAAAGCTCATCCCTTCGCCTAAAGTTGCCACCTATGACCTCCAGCCGGAAATGAGCGCACATGAAGTTACGGAAGAAGTGTTATTTGCGATTAAAGGCGATGAGTATGAAGCCATTATCATGAATTTTGCCAATCCTGATATGGTGGGGCATACTGGTAATATTACCGCAGCTATTTCCGCCATCGAAACCATTGATTCCTGTTTAGAGAAAATCCAACGTGCTACAAAAGAGAAGAAAGCAGCTATATTTCTCACCGCAGATCATGGAAACCTGGAACTCATGGTTGACCCTCAGAATGGAATGACACATACAGCTCATACAACTTTACCGGTTCCATTAATTCTTGTGGGGGTGAATGGAAATTACCACTTAGAAGCATCAGGAAAACTTGCGGATATAGCTCCTACAATTTTAGATTATTTAAAAATTTCAAAACCGTTGGAAATGACGGGGAATAGTTTGCTGATTTCAACGAATGAATAAATGTGGTATTTTTTTATTCTTATAAATCTAATCGGCTTATTAGGAGCTCAAAATTTCAGATATGTCCCCGATGATTGGTACATCATAAATAAGCCGGGATCTATTAATGCAATTGCAGAAGATAATTTCAACCTCTATTTTGCAACCGAAAATGGAGTATATCGTTACGATAAGGCTCGAGAAGATTTTCAATATGATTATTCATTTTCTATTCAGCTGGAATTTCCAAAAATTACTCATTTTTATTTTGATGACTATCGTGATTATTTTTGGGTGGTGCATAGGCAGGGTATCAGCTTTAAATCTTCTGTGAGTACAAATTGGCGGGATATGTCCCTCATTAATTCTGGTATTTTCAGTATATATGAAATTGGTGATATTGGGGCGTCTCCAGAATATTTTTGGATTCGTTCAGGAGCAGAATTTATCCCATTTGATCCATTTTCTGGACTTCCTGCAAATTGGGAGGATGCTCAAAATGAAGTTGATTTTATAAATTGGGGTCATTCTAGTCAAGGCAATGCTGGGTATGAGTTAGAAATATCAAAGTATTCCATTGATGGTGATTGGAATGTTGGATTGCATAAGATAACCCATAAAGATGGTCGTACAATAAGAGTAACCATGCAGATGGAAGATGACGATGGAAATCATTGGTTTGGTACAGATTCTGGCTATATTTTAAAAGGCTGGGTTTATTCTTCAAGATTAAAATTAATTTCTATTGGCTTACTTTCAGATAATGTTACAGAGGCATATTTTGATTCGGAAGAAAATTGGTGGTTTACAGATAGCAGATTTAAACGTACGGGACAGTTCTCATCCTTTAATAGTCTCTACCATTTCAATAGCACTCCATTTATTAGTCAATGGAATGAGCCGGAAAACCAATGGACTTATTACTACCCTAATGAATCTATAGTAATTGAGAATACGGATGTAAATTCTATTTTACGCATTGGCAGTACCATGTATTTTGGTACCATGTCTGGGCTTCTCTACCTGGACCTGTATAATCGGGATTGGAATATTATTACTAGTGCAAATGGATTAAATGATTCTGCAGTTTGGGATATGATTGAACATGACGGTTCCATTTATGTTGCAACCTCAAATGGAATTAATGAAATTTCTATAATAAATCATAAGGTCATTCCTGATAGAGATAATAGATTAGAAAAATTAACCCAATTTAACATTTACGCAATGGAGGCGGATTCTCAATATCTTTATTTGGCATCCGATGCAGGTTTGCTTCAATTAAGTTGGGAGGGCACAGGAATTAAAACACTTTCAAAAAGAGTATTTAAGAAAATTAGATTGGAAGATGGCAATATTATGGCGACGGATGGGATGCTATGGTCTATTTTTGGATATGATGATGAGGAATATATTTCATCCAATATACAGTATTTTGATATGTGTGGATCATTTCTTTGGAGCTCAAGTGGAAATCAGATCACATTGACGGATACAATTACCGCACAATCCTGGGACTATGGAATGGAAGATGGTATCCCTGGGAATAAAATATATGGGGTAAATTGTGATGAAAACTGGGTATGGTTTTTAACCAATAAAGGCGTAGCAATTTATAATTGGAGTAAGTATCATTAAAAAGAAAACAATCTATATTATTTTGGTAATGATGGTTCTATCCTGTGCTGGGATTTTGAAGGAAAATAGATCATCTAAATTAAAAAATGAGTCTAAAATTATGGTTAAGACTCAATATTGGAATACTTCCGAAGACAGTCTAAACTTATATGTCCATACTACCCTACCCCTAAATCGGTTTGTATTTAAAAAACAAAGCGACCATTTTTCGAGTGAGATTATTTTTACTTTAGTAATATCAGATGCTGAAAAAAATACTCAGATCCATCGCGAATCATGGCGCGAAAAACTTTCAGAACCCTATTATGAAAATACCCGAGACCCGGATAACTATTTAAAATCGGAGAGAAATTTTTCATTACTACCCGGTACATACAAACTATTTCTCAATATACAGGATGAGGATAGTCGTAAGAATTGGAAAATTACTAAAAAAATTACTTTGAAGAAAGTGAACTATATTAGCCCATCATTGTTATTCGTGAAAGAAGGTGATGGACAGATGAAACAAATAAATTTCTTGATCCAGAAACAGGATACTATCTGGCTCCGTACTCAAGTGAATTTCACCCAAATTGATTCATTGGATGGACCCGTAATTGAGGGTATAACCCCGGTAAAATGGAATAAGGATATTGAATATTTTGTCATTCATAACGAAACTACTATAGATTCTGGAAAAGTAATAATTCAAGACTTTGGGATTCAAAATATATATTATCTACCTATTCCTATCACTCAACATAAAAGTGGAAATTATAAAATTGAGTTACGATATCTTGAAGAAAAACAAACCACTTCTTTTCACTACGGATTTAAAACTAAAAATTATTGGACTGATGAAATTGATGAAGTAGTGGGAGTTATGCGCTATATTATTCCCTACTCAGAGTATAAACAGTTAAAAGGAAAAGATGATTCAGAAAAATGGGAAGTAATAAATGCATATTGGAAAGAAAAAGATCCAACACCTGAAACAACGGAGAACGAATTATTAAGTGAATTAAATGACCGGGTGAAGTTTTCAAATAAAAATTTTTCAATACTCATGCATGGTTGGCGATCGGATCGAGGGCGAATTTATATTATTTACGGTGAGCCACAAATGGTAGACGAATCCTATCAGGACAGCAGGGGATATAACTATCAGAAGTGGGTATATTCAAATGGCAAAGAATTTTTATTTATTGATCGTACCATGTCCGGTGATTATACTCTTTTTCAAGAAAGATTTTAGACCTTCCAATATTGAATAAAATTAAACAGATGATGTCTAAAAAAACCTCCTCAAACACCTTTTCCTATTCTCAATTAAGTTCATTTAAAAATTGCCCTCAGCAGTATAAAATCACTTATTTAGATGGCGTAAGAAAGAGTAATGAAAGTATTGAAGCGTTTATGGGCAAACGAGTTCATGAAGTATTGGAGTGGTTATATAGTGAAGAAAACCGGTTAAAACCTTTCATCACCTTTGATGGATTGTGCCAAACATTTGATAATCTTTGGGTAGATCATTGGCATAAGGAAATCCATATTGCTGATACACATAAAAATTCTGACTATTATTATTCCATTGGAAAACGATGTCTCTCAAATTATTACAGCCGCTATGGTCCAACATTTGACCAAAGGGTTGAAGACATAGAAGTGGATTTAAAATTTACAATTGGTGACCATAATTTCAGGGGTATCATTGACCGGTTAGATCAACCTGAGCCGGGTAAATGGATTGTCCACGATTATAAAACCAGTAAACGACCAAAAACTGAGCGACAGGCATTGAATGATATTCAGTTGGCTTTGTATCAGATTGCAGTTGAACAAAATTTTGGAAAGGTGGATGAGATATCTCTTTCTTGGCATTTTCTGAGAATAGGGTCAGAAGTTACAATTCTTCATACCCCTGAGCAATTAGAGATTCTTAAGAAAAAGTTAATTAAAATGGTTGATAAAATTTATAATTGTCTGGATAATGAGAATAATTTCATACCCAAAGAATCCATATTATGTCACTGGTGTTATTTGTGGGAAGAATGCAATGCTAAAGTTGGTCCTAATCCTGTTAAAAGGGCTGATTAGAATTTAACCGCAAAAATAATTAAAGTGAAAATTATAGAACCAAATTCTTCTGCCGAGTTTGAACAATATTATGCCCTCCGATATGAAGTATTACGTAAACCATGGCTCCAGCCAAAAGGAAGTGAAAAAGATGATGGTGACAAGTCATCAATCCATCGCATGATTATTAATGAAGAATCGGGTGAGGCTGTTGCAGTTGGAAGGCTCCACTTTAATTCAGATGAAGAAGCCCAAATCCGGTATATGGCAGTATCAGATAAATATCAATTGAAGGGTTATGGAAACATAATTGTAAAAGCTCTTGAAGATATTGCCCTAAAAAAGAAATGCAAAAATATTATTCTTCAAGCTCGGGAAAATGCTCTGAAGTTTTATTCGAAAAATGGCTATGAAATTATTGAGAAGTCATATTTGCTATTTGATGAAATTCAGCATTGGTTGATGGAAAAAGAATTAACCACAGATTAAGCCCCCCCATTCAAATTAAGTAACTCAGGAATTTAGGTACTTAAGAACCAATCTACACTGCGTTAGGATTGGCAAACTCCTCATCATACACCCTCGCCATAATGGTCCAATCAAATTGTTCTGAAATATCCTTTAAAAAAGGGGTGCTCTCTTTGAAATAATTCATAACCAATTTCTCTAATTTTATTAGCAATTCCTCATCTTCCTCATAGAATAAATGGGGATTCCTTTTTCGGTTAAATAACTCTGGATAGGTGAGTCGATTTGGGAGCAGAGGAATGGTGTTGCAATACACCGCCTCCATAATACTGCCGCCAAAAAAATCCTGGTTAGATGTCACCGGGAGAATATCTGCTCTCCACAACCAATTGGCGTAATCTTCAAAAGATTCTGCGTACCCAAATTGGACGATATGCTTTTGTAATTGTTCTCTGGCGTTAGTAAAACAGGGCAATTCCTTTTTAAATTCTTCCCCTAAAACTGCCAAATTAAATTGGATTCCCTTTTGTGATAATTGAGTTAATACATCAAAAAATGCTTCGGGATTTTTATCATGTTCCCAACGGTGATTCCATAAAATTAGGGGGAGAAATTTCTCTTTTTTTTCAATTTTAAATACATCAAATTTCTGTAAGTCCATTCCCAAATGCAAAACGGAACTTTTGGCACGAATTTTGTCCATATTCTGTATTTCACGGTAATCAGGAAATTGCCGTAGAAAATCTTCCAGTCCAGTGAAAAATGAATCCAAATGAAATTGTGAATTATAATACACCTGATCAGCAGACAGAGCTGAACTGTAATTAATAAAACCGTAATGCTTATCCCGTTGCAGTTCTAAATCTTCATCATCGGGAGACCAGGGATAAGTAAATTGATTCTCGTGAAAATAAATTGCTACTGGACATTTCGGTTTCACCAATGACTGAAATACAGGGAGGTTCAGCATGTCCGTAGCAAGAATCAAATCAGGATTAAAGTTTAATTTGTGGTAGCGTTTAGCCAGCGTTACAGCGCCGCCATGCATCCGCCATTTCCAGAAGCGCCCCGGAAGACTGATAATTTCTACTTCGTGTTGGCTGCTTTGGGCATACCCTTTTGCCCAGACTTTATGAGAGCCAGAAAAAAAAGGTTCAACAATGAGAATTTTCAAATTCGGTGCATGATAATGAGACTTAAATTAACCACAGATGGACACAGATAAACACAGAAAAATAAACAATTGTCATGCCAATCGGGGAAAAACTTAAATAAGTGGATTAATGAAACATTGAAAAGCAGTTTAACACCATCTGTAAAAGATAGTTAATCTGTAAATTGAAGGCAATCCAATTACAACTTTTAATGAGGGCTTTATCGGTTCTAAGCCATTTCCCGTTGTGCATTTTCTATGGTAGCTTTTTTGTCCAACATTTCCTTATGGTCAGCGACTCGTTTTTGGATACCGTTGATATCGTAATTTGAAAGAACAACTAGATCTCCTTCACCTGCATTATTCAAAACATGCTGAACGGCTTTATGCTCATCAAAAATGATTTCGATATTGCTTGAATCCATTCCATGTTTGATGAGATATTTCTCCAGAGTAGATGAAATATATCCATCAGGTTTACCCCGTTGATATCCTTCAAAGAGCACAACTTCATCATAAGTTTCTGCTGCCAGCTTAGCTACAGCTTCAAAGTCTTCAATTTGACGATCGCCAGGCATGCATAAAGTTGCAATAGTTTTTTTAGCATTCATTGATTTCACAAACTCGCCTAAGCCCTCATAACTGGCTACATTATGTGCAAAGTCTGTGAAAACCTTGAATTCACCCATATCCATCATAGTGAGTCGTCCAGGTGTTTGGGCAAATGAAGGGAAGAAGGTTGTAAGTGCCGCAACGATATTTTCATTTTTCACGCCAATTCCAATTGCTGCCCCGATGGCTGCCAAAACATTGGCAACATTAAACTTGGCTTTTCCATCAAAGGTGATGGGGACATCCTTCGCATCCACTAATGGATATTTCCACTTCCCTTTCATAATACAGAATGAACCATCTTCGTAAATCACGGCAGTTCCACCCGTGTTTAAATGCTCCTTGATCACAGAATTTGACTTTCCTTCCAAACTGAAGAATATCACTTTTCCTTGTGTTTTATTTGCCATATCTGCAACACGGGAATCATCCGCATTCAATATAGCATACCCATCCGGTTTTACCACTTCAGGAATAATCCCTTTCACCCGAGCCATTTTATCCAGATCATCAATGTAATTCAGCCCTAAATGGTCAGCGGAAACATTGGTAACAATACCCACATCACAATGGCGAAACCCAAGTCCTGCACGGAGCAATCCCCCTCGTGCACATTCCAGTACTGCTAAATCAACAGTGGGGTCTGTGAGAACCATTTTATGAGACATGGGTCCTGTCATATCCCCTTCATATACCAGTCGATTTTTAATATAGACACCTTCAGTGGTACACATACCCACCGTATGCCCAACAAATTTCATAATATGATTCATGAGCCGTGTGGTGGTGGTTTTTCCATTGGTGCCGGTTATGGCAATAATAGGAATGGTACAACTTGACCCGAGAGGATAAAGCATGTCTATCACCGGCTCTGCCACATTTCGAGCTAAGCCTTTGGTGGGTTGAAGGTGCATTCTAAATCCTGGTGCGGCATTAAGCTCTACAATGCCCCCGCCGTTTTCAGAAATGGGTGAAGTAATATTAGGTGCAACAATGTCCACACCGCCTATATCTAACCCAACCACTCGAATGGCCCGTTCGGCAATATGCACATTGGCAGGGTGGACAGAATCCAGTACATCAATGGCAGTACCACCGGTAGAAAGATTGGCAGTGGTTTTCAAATATAATACTTCGTCTTTGGCTAATTTTGTTTTCAGCGTATATCCGGCATCGGAAATAAGTCGTTTGGTCTGGTGGTCAATGTCAATCTCAGTAAGCACATTTTCATGGCCATAACCTCTTAGGGGGTTCTCATTTTCTTCATCGATAAGTTGTTGAACAGTCTGTTTTCCATCTCCGGTAATATGTGCAGGTACCCGCTTAGCTGCCGCTACTAATTTTCCATTAATTACCAATAGGCGGTAGTCAAATCCTTTTAGCATGGCCTCAATAATAACATACCCATTTTTAGATTGTGCCTTGGCAGCTTCCCAGGCATCTTTAAAGAGATCATCATTATCCACACCAACGGTTATACCTCTGCCATGATTTCCATCGGAGGGTTTAACAACTAATGGATAACCCCATTTTTTCACCGACTTCAGGGCAGTTTCATAATGACGTGTTTCCACGCCTTTGGGTACAGGAATACCATGATTCTCCAGCATCTCTTTGGTTTCCCATTTATCGCAGGCAAAATCTACAGCCAAGTTGGATGTTTCGCCTGTAATGGTGGCACGAATTCTCTTCTGATTGGTACCATACCCCAGTTGAACAAGTGAACTTCTATTTAAACGAGTAAACGGGATCCCTCTGGATACTGCTTCATCAACAATTGATGCAGTACTGGGACCCATTTTATAGCGTTCCCTCAATTCTTTTAATTCTTGAACAATGGCATCTAAATCATATTTATCTCCACGAATAAGTTGTTCGCAAAGGTCAACAGAAAGTTCTCCTGCCCGTTTTCCCACTTCAGAAACAATGTAGGAATAGACCACATGGTAAATTCCTGTATCTCCGGTTTCCCGTGTGCGCCCAAATCCGGTATCCATGCCGGCAAGGGTTTGGAGTTCCAACGCTACATGTTCCACAACATGTCCCATCCAGGTACCTTCTTCCACCCGCTGAAAAAATCCACCGGCTTTACCAATACTGCAACGATGTTCATGAATGGTAGGGAGTGCTTCTGTAAACCGTTTATGAAATCCCTTAATTTTATTGGTGGGGAGTTCTTCTAATTCACCGATATCCAGCAGCATTTGAATACAGGGGCGGAGGCTCCAGTAATTAGGACCGGAAAGTTTTCTAAATTGCATTATTTTCATTTTGTTGCTCATACTGTCTCCAATTCAATTGTTGATGATGAATTGTTCTCTATTTTTAAAATGGGTGTGCGTTTTTCCAAATCGTACCCATATCCCTCAGTTACCACATTTAAATTTAACCCGAAAATGGGGATGGCATCCTGGGCAGTACCTTCCGTATAGCCCGTGTGGGTGATACCATTTCCATTGAGAATGGTGACAGAATTGCTGCCAACCACTTCGCAATAGCGGTCATCCGTAATTATAAGAGCAGTATTTTCATCAATACCCAAACCGATAAACTCAGGGTTGGCGCTTACGGCACTTGCCAATCTAAACAGCCGGTTCCGCTCTCTGAAATGCTGGTCAATAATACACCCTCGTAAAAGAGCCAATCCGCCAGTAATTTTAACCAGGTTTCGCCGTGGATTATACCCACCTCTACCACCGGCAATCATAAGTCCGCTGGCAATACTGGCACCGGCACTGGTTCCGCCATAAAGCATTCCATCGTTCACTCGTTGTTTCAGGGATTGGAAAAAAGGAGTACCTCCTAAAATTCCTGCCAGTTTTACTTGATTTCCACCGGTGATAAACACAGCCGATGCCCTTTCCATAAATTGGATATTCTCAGGCAGCATACAGTCACTTCTTCGAGTGAGGGGGAGGTGTACAATTTCAGCAACTCCCAATCGGGTAAAGATTTCAGTATAAATTTCGCCTACTTCCATAGGTATTTTTGATGCACCGGTTATGAGGATGAGGGGACCATCTTTTGGATTAAACCGCTTGCAGAATTCTTCTAATAAAAGTGGTCGGTCACCTTTGTCTTCCTTACCGCCTATGAGGAAAAGTTGTTTGGTATTCAAAAAAACTCCATTGATAAAATTTGGGTTAAAATAAAGGTGGGAAATTTACAAGGAGAAATAGAACTTATTTTATAATATTTTTTCGGGTATGGGGGGGTAAGAATTGCCAAGTAGGGGCGAAGTTGCCTTACCCGTTATTTCTGGGATAGGAAACCCCTGCCCATTAATCGGGATGGGTGACCCATCCCCTACGAGTATGTTTTATGGAAATTGGGAATCTTTTCGGTAGGGATAGGGTTTCCTACGGCTATTAAATTTGTGTTTATATGTGATTATTTTTTTTGTGTAATTCGCGTAATTCGTGGTTAATAATTATTCACCCCCCAAAATCATATTCACCAACTGAACAATATCCAGCACATTCACAGCACCATCGCCATCAATATCACCGCAGGGGCATTCAGCATCTTCTAATACACAATTTACAATGGCAACAATATCTAAAACATCAATATTATTGTCACAGTTGTAGTCACCAAGGGAACAGCAGTCATCTGTTTCTTCACAATATGGATCCCCAATACAATCACCACCATCACAGTCGTAGCAGGTGAGATCGCAGCCCCATTGTTGGTCAGAGCAATCCGCAAAGTCATCACCAATCCAGCTTTCAGGGCAACAGTCCCCATCACCAGAGCAGTCTGCAACTTCACCTTCTGGACATTCACCAGGGGCATTGCAATCTTCTGGGCAGTCTTCATAGGTTTCATCACCATTACAATAACCATCACCACATTCTGGAGGGGGATCCCCTGGGCAAATACAGCCATCACAATCCCAGTTGTATATGGATTCCAACTCATTACAGGTTAAACCATACTCGAACCAGGCGGTATCACAGCATACATTACCTGGGTAACCACCAGTATATGGACAATAATCACAGTTATTATATTCATCATCTTCACAATCTTCAGGGCAGTTTTCAAAAGATTCATCCGTATCACACCATCCATCACCACAATAGGGGTCTTCACCAGTACAACCTGGGTCTGTTTCAGAGCAGTCACCACCATCACAATCATAGCAGGTGAGGTCTGCATTATATTGTTGATCTGAACAATCTGGATAGCCATCTCCTATCCAACTTTCAGGCCAACATTCTGCAGTACCATCACAGTCGGCTATTTCCCCATCTTCACATTCTCCCGGGGCATTGCAATCTTCTGGGCAATCTTCATAGGTTTCATCACCATTACAAAAGCTATCACCACATTCTGGTGGTCCATCCCCTGGGCAAATACAGCCATCACAATCCCAATAGTATATAGATTCCATCTCATTACAAGTGAGGCCATACTCATACCAAGCTGTATCGCAGCAATCATTACCTGGGTAACCCCCAGTATATGGACAATAATCACAATTGTCATATTCATTATTTTCAGTACAATCTCCACCATCATTATCATAGCATGATAAATCACAACCATTTGGTGGATCCTGACAATTTGGAATACCATCACCAATCATAGAATCAGGGCAGCAGTCCCCATCGCCTGAACAGTCATCTACAAAACCTAAAGGACAATCATCAGGACAATCTTCTGGGCATGATTCTTCGGTTTCGGGTAAATCACAATAATTGTTTCCACAACAATCACCACCATCATTATCGTAGCAGGATAGGTCACAACCATCATTCAATTCAGTGTCGCAATCCAGCCAACCATCGCCAATCCAGCTTTCAGGGCAGCAGTTTCCATCACCTGAGCAGTCATCCACATAGCCCTCCTCACAGTGGTCCCGTGTACCCTTATTAATTACCCGTTCAGGGCGGATATGTCGTTGAGGTGTTACTTTTTCAATGGGCTTTTGAATAATGCCTCGGGGTTTTATTTTATAGGGTTTGGCAATATCCAAAGGCTTTTGGGCAAATGCAACATTTGCAATGAAGATAGAAGATGTAAGAATTAAGATTGTTAATAGTTTGGTTTTCATTTTAAGGCTCCTTTTTGTCTGTCATTCCCGCCTGCTGGATGATAATTAAGATGGCGGGCAGGCTGACGGAGGAAGAATCTCAATCGGTTATCAATCCAACTAACATTTGAGATGCTTCGCTCACTCAGCATGACAGATAAATTATTTCTATTAATTCAATTTTGTTAATTATAGATATCATAATAGTAAAATTATTCAACCATTACAGTTTTCGGCTAATATGCAATTTGCCAGTTCTACAATATCAAGAATATTCGGGGGGCCATTAGGTCCGAGATCACCACCATTCTCAGGTAAGGGACAGTTATAATGGGGTGTATCAGAATCACCGGACAAAACGTAATTAGCTAGTACTACAATATCCAATACATTTACGGCATCATCATCATTTATATCTCCTGCCATATCACAGTCAGCAAAACCGAAAGTGACCAATGAAAGTGTTGCAAATAATAGTAAAAAATACTTTTTCATATTAAGGCTACTTTTTGTCTGTCATTCCCACCTGCTGGATGATAATTACGATGGCGGGCAGGCTGACGAAGGAAGAATCTCAACAAATTATTATTACAACCAACATCAGATTGAGACCCATCGTTTCTCAGGGTGACAGGTGTTATTGAATTAGGGGGTAATATACGAAAAAAATGGGGGGGGGTGCCAAGAGAAAAGATGTAAATAGTTGTATCCCGCCGGTGGCAGGGAGGGAGGAAATGGGAAAAGGGAATCAGGAGAAGGGAAAACGGAGAAGGGATAACGAATATGTAAAATCAATATATAGGTAATATTTTAATTTCAATCCGCAATCCCATATCCGGTATCAAATTTCCCCATCTAATTTCTTTTTCTCAATTATATTTTTCCCGTAAATTTTCTGTCTTTTATCGTTCAGAATTGACATAGGAAAACATGACAGCTAAAAAATCTATAAAAACAAAGAAAACCGGTAAGCGCGATTCTGTTAAATCATTGAGAGAAACAGTGGAAGCATTGGAGGCTCAAATTACAGAACAAGCCGAAGATTTAGAGAAAAAATCTGATAAGAATGTCCGACTATTGGCTGAGTTTGATAATTATAAAAGGCGAACTCAGGAAGAGCGGACAAAACTTTTCAAGTATGCAGGGGAAGAGTTGGCAAAAGCCATATTGCCCATTTTAGATGATCTGCACCGCACCATGGAATCTGATGGAAAAGGTAAAGCCCGAACCATTTTAGAGGGTATTGAACTCATCGTGGCAACATTGGATAAAACATTAGAGGATCAGGGGATTGTCCACTTTGATTCG
>JACKQG010000226.1_pt1 | contig 82733 bp, 80 predicted proteins | sample 8237621 | NCBI WGS metagenome assembly JACKQG01 (sample SAMN15677084, study PRJNA649215) | marine metagenome | biome: marine; feature: Black Sea; material: saline water; isolation source: suspended particulate matter (SPM) from the Black Sea western gyre | collected 2013-06-09/2013-06-10 | depth...
CCAGCCATTTCGTTCACCGGTTCACAAGAAACGGGCCTGCGGCTGGGTGTCGGGTGCTCCGAAGGCCCCCCTGGTCAACCGAATCTGTTGAGCCGCCAGCCATATCACCTGCCGACCCCCGGGAAACAGAGACGGACGGGTGTCGGGTATGGCGGAGGCGAACGTCCTGTGAGCCGCAGCCATGCTCGGCGACCGGCCAGAACCGGACAGCAGTGGAGGAACGACAGGTTGACAAGGGCGAAGGGCGGCGCGACAGTGAGGTCAGCACGTTCGGTAGTCACCACCGACAGGAGGACAGACCGTGCGAGAAGACCGGTACGAGGAGCGCAGCCGAGCCCCGCCTGGCGGGTGAGACCGAGGCCCGCGACCGAGCCGGTCCCCTCACGTTCTCGCGACCAATGCCCTGCTGGGCCATGGAGAACGTTGACGCGCGACGACCCGATCACGGACTCAGAGGAACGGCGCCCTCCCGGTCGGGACGGGCGCCGTTTCGCGTTGCAGTCCGGTGTTTCAGGAACCCAGGTGCTCCAGGAGCCTCGGCAGCAGGTCCTTCAGGCAGGCGTCCGGGACCTCGTGACCGAGACCCTCAACCAGCCAGAGGCTGGCGTCGGGGATCCCCTCCGCCAGAGCAAGGGCGTGATCGACCGGAAAGACCGGATCTGCCGTGCCGTGCACCACAAGGGTCGAAACGGTGACACCACCGAGCCGGTCCAGACGTGAGGGTGAAGCTCCGACCGCCGGTCCGTGACCCGACTCGGGGTACCAGCAGCGCTCAACCTCGATTTCGGCGGCCGACCTGGCCGACGCCTCGTCGAACGGGTAGCGGGGGCCGGCAAAGAGACGGTCCAACTCGACGACCCAGGCCACCCGTTCAGCGTGGCTGACCGGAGGTGGAGCGAACAGGCGTTCAGACATCTTGTCGACTAGCCAATCAGATGCAGGAGGAAGTCGTTCGTCTCCCAGGCCGGGTGACGAACACAGCATCGTGAGCGAGCGAACGCGGTTCGGGTTCTCAAGGGCGAGTACCTGACCGACCATGCCCCCCATTGACCGACCGATCACATGGGCTTCGCTGATCGAGAGGTCATCCAGAACTGAGACGGCGTCGGCCGCCATGTCGGCGAGGGTGTAGCCGACATCGGAGGGAACCTTCGTGGACAGCCCGCTGTCCCTGTTGTCAAAACGCACGACCCTGTAGCCGGCATCCACGAGGGGATCGATGAGAGCTGGAGTCCAGCGGGTGCAGTGGGCATCTGCACCGGAAATGAGCAGAACCGCTTCGCCGTCATCGCCAAACGACTCGGCAAACAGGTCGATCTCGATTCCCCCCGGCATGGGAGCGGAGGCTAGCCACGCATCGCCTGCATCGACCCGGCCATGGCCCTCGGCGACAAAGCACTAGCGTCGTTCAGGTGCCGCAACACCTGCATCCTGTAAAGGTCCGCTTCTACGAGTTGGACCCGTACGGGCACCTCAACCACTCCGTCTACGTACAGCTCTTTGAGACCGGACGAATCGAGTTGCTGGAGGCCGTAGGCCTGGGCCTGAGCAGCCTTGACGAACAGGGCTACCGGTTCGTTGTCACCAACATCGAGACATCATTCGTGAAATCGGTCGAGGCCGGCGATTCCCTCATGGTTGAGACCGAGGTGCTCGAGACCCGGCGGGCGTCCTCAATTTGGCGACAACGCATCCTCCGCGGCGACGAGGTCATGGCCACCCAGCAGGTCCGGGCCGCAATCACCAACTCGAACGGACGGCCAACCCGGGCCCCGGCCGAGCTGGCAGAGGCACTGGCCCCGTTCACTGCGGACACCGACACGTGACCGGATACCGCCGTGCGGCGGTGCACCTGCTCCGCGGCCTGAGCATGGGTGCCGCCGACGTGGTCCCAGGAGTATCGGGTGGGACAATCGCACTGCTTCTGGGAATCTACGACCGTCTCATCGGCTCGATCCGGGAAGGCTCACGAGCACTCGGCCTGTTGATCAGGGGTGACCTGCGGGGTTCGCTCGCTCGTGCAGGGTCCGTGGAGTGGACGTTCCTGCTCCCCCTGCTCGCCGGGGTGGCCGTGGCGGTTACCGCTCTTGCGGGACCGATCGAGGCCGGTCTCGCCGACCATCCGCAACCCATGGCAGGACTGTTCCTGGGGCTTGTGCTGGCGTCGATCGTGATCGCCTGGCGGATACCAGGATCCTGGACCCCTGGTCGCATGGGCCTGACGGCCGTAGTTGCCATGGTCTTGTTCATGGCGTTGGGCTGGCAGACCGGGCCGGTCACGAATCCCTCGGCCCCAGCCCTGTTCGCATCCGGGGCTGTCGCCATATGCGCCATGATCCTCCCGGGGATCTCAGGCGCCTTCCTATTGTTGATGCTCGGCATGTACGGACACGTTCTTGGAGCGGTAGACGACAGGCTGTTTGGAGACCTGGCCCTGTTCGGCCTCGGCGCCATCGCCGGCCTTGCCATGTTTTCGACCCTGCTGGGCCGCCTGTTGGAACGCCACCACGACCTGGTGCTGGCGGCTCTGATCGGCCTGATGGTTGGCTCTCTACGAGTTCTCTGGCCCTGGCCCAACGGTGTGGGTGTGATCAACCGGGAGAGTTCCGAGGTGGTCTCAGGTTCAGCCCTGGGGTGGCCCTCAGCCACGGAATTTCAGGTGCCTCTTCTGCTCGCAGTATCGGCCATGGCAATAGTCCTGGGCCTTGACTCCCTGTCCCGCAGGCGCCCCTGACCCACGCACCTAGGCTGCTTCGGTGACCGCAGCTGCCTACCTCTCGCCTGAATGGATAGAGGCTCTCGACGAGGCAGCCGGGCAACACCCCGGAATACCTGCCGACAGGGGCGACCTTCCGGTGACGATCGCCTACCGAATCGTCGACGGCCCAGCCTGGTACATGGTCGTGGGACGTGACCGGACCCGTGTCCTCGCTGGCAGCGTGTCATCGCCGGATGTCTGGTTCAGCACCGATTCGACAACCGCCGGCGAGATCCACTCTGGGAACAGAGACCCGCTCAGGGCGGTCATCGACGGGGACCTGACCGTTGGCGGTGACCCACGAATGCTGGTCTCAAACCAGGATGTTCTGGCAGCCCTCGGCGACCTGTTTGCCTCTGCCAGGTCAGGTGTCGGCGACCTGTAACCAGGACCGGGCTCAGATCAGACCGAGTCCCCTGACCATGTCGCGTTCCTCGGCCAACTCGGCTACCGAGGCATCGATTCGGGTCTGTGAAAAGTCGTCGATCTCGAGGTCCTGGACCACCGACCATGCTCCTCGGGAACAGGTCACCGGGAAGGAGGAGATGAGACCGTCAGGTACGCCGTAGCTGCCGTCGGACGGAACACCCATCGACACCCAGTCACCCTCCGGTGTGCCCAGCATCCAGTCGTGTACATGGTCGACAGCGGCGTTGGCGGCCGATGCAGCGCTCGATGCTCCACGAGCCTCGATGATCGCCGCTCCGCGCTTTTGGACCGTGGGAATAAAGTCGTTCTCCAACCAGGTCTGGTCGTCGATAGTCGCCGCGACAGACGAACCGGCCACCTCACATCGAAACAGGTCCGGGTACTGGGTTGCCGAGTGGTTTCCCCAGATTGTCATCCGTGAGACGTCGTTCACCGACACGCCCAGCTTTCCGGCCGCCTGAGTGAGGGCCCGGTTGTGGTCGAGTCGGGTCATCGCAGTAAACCGCTCGTCAGGGACATCGGGTGCGTTGTTCATGGCAATCAGGCAGTTGGTGTTCGCCGGGTTTCCGACAACCAGCACCCGCAGGTCATCAGCCGCGTTCTCGTTGAGCGCCTGCCCCTGGACCGTGAAGATGGCGCCGTTTGCCTCGAGCAGATCCTGACGCTCCATGCCCTTGGTGCGGGGTCGGGATCCCACCAAGATGGCCACCTCGGCACCGTCGAATGCGACACCCGCCTCATCGCTCAGGTTCATCCCGGACAACAACGGAAAGGCACAGTCGTCCAGCTCCATCGCAACTCCCTCAAGCGCGCCCATTGCCGGAGAGATTTCCAGAAGGCTCAGGGAAACTGGCTGATCAGGGCCCAGCAGTTGTCCGCTGGCAATGCGAAAGACGAGGCTGTAACCGATCTGGCCGGCTGCACCGGTGACTGAGACACGAACTGGCGGGTTGGACACGAGGACTCCTGATCGGCCGACGGGGTGCCTCCGAGGGTACCGAGGTGCCGAACCCGTACCGCCACCGCATCATGTGACCATTGGCTCGGGCTGGCCCGGCAACCACCGGTGCGTCAGGAACTCTGCGAACGGGTATTGCCCAACCATGAGGCATAGAGGCCTTCGTAGATCCCACCTGCCACAGCCAACTCGGCATGAGGCCCCCTTTCGACAATGAGGCCACGATCGAATACGAGCACAGTGTCGGACCGCTCCGCAGTCGAAAGCCTGTGTGCAACGCTGACCGTGGTGCGACCCTCGGCAAGGTGCTCGAGTGCCCTTTCCAGGGTCTGTTCGGTCTCGGGATCTACCGCTGAGGTGGCCTCATCCAGAATCAAGAGGCCGGGATCGGCGAGTTGGGCCCTGACCAGCGCAACGAGCTGTCGCTCTCCGACGGACAGCGACGACCCGCGCTCTCCGACCCGGGTTTCCAGCCCCAAGGGGAGACCCGACACCCACGACCCGAGACCCAGCTCTGCAACTGCATCCTCCACATCCGAGTCTGTTGCACCGGTGCGGCCGAACCTGATGTTGTTGCCGACGGTCGTGTCAAAGAGGAAGCCATCCTGTGGAACCATTCGGACCGATCCCCTCCGGTCCTCAGCTGAAACCGACCTCAGGTCGACACCACCCAACAGAACCCGACCAGAGGTTGGATCGGCCAGCCGGGCCAGCAGCATGGCGAACGTCGTCTTGCCTGATCCGGTCTCGCCGACAACTGCCACCGATGAACCTGCTTCCAGATCCACGTCGATCCCGTGGAGGACCCTGTCGCTTCCCCGGTAGGAGAACTCCACATCCTCAGCCACCACCGCCAGCGCTCCCACAGGTAGTGGTCTGACATCACCGGCCGAGGGCTCAGCCACCTCCACCTCGGTGTCCAACACGTTCAGGATCTTCCACCAGCCGGCCAGGGCCGTCTGAGTCTGGTCAAGGGTCTCACCCAGGGAGGTGATCGGGGTCACCAGCATGTTTACGAGGAACACGAACGCCACCAGCTCGCCGGAGGTGACACCCCAGCCGGTTCCCCAGTAGACGCCGCTGCCGATCACTGCCGCCACCGCAGCCACACCGAAGATGTCGGTGCTCGGCAGCACAAGGGAGAAGTACCTGGCTGCCCGCATCTGCTGGCGGTACTGGCTGTCAATGACCTTGTGGAGACGACCCCGCACAGCTTCACGCTGCCCGTACGTCCGAACCACCTCGAGCCCGTGGACGGTCTCGGCCACAACCCCCATCGTCTCCCCCACCCGCGTACGCAAGATGTCGTAGGCACGCAACTGCCGCCTCTGCATGTCGCGCAGCACGGGCAGCAATGGCAGATGGACGACCAACGTCACGAGGGTCAGTTGCCACGAGTAGACGGCCATGACGACGATCACCCCGACAATCTGCACGGAGTTCACGATCCAGGAGATGGCCCCCCACTGGGCGAACTTGGCCAGCGCCTCCACGTCGCTCGTAACACGTGCCGTGAGCACGCCCGTCTTCGCCGAAGTGTGCTCGGCCAGGCTGAGGCGGTGCAGGTGGGCAAAGGTCCGAAGTCGGAGCCCCAACAGGACCGCCTCGGCCACCCCAACCAGTCGGCGATACACAATCTGGGATACGAAAATTGAGGCAACAGTGAGAAGGAGTGCTCCACCGGCCGCAATCACGACAAGTCCAAATCGCACCGCCCCTCCGACAAAGCCGCGATCCAGGACGAACTGAATTACCAGCGGCACGATGAGACGTCCTCCCGCCACGGACAGCGTCATCAGTGCCGAGAGGGACAGACCGGCACGAAGTTCCGGAGATGCCGCCATCCCCCTCCTCAGAACCGACAGGGCGCCAGCACCTGCGATGTCGTCGAGAGCCCTTGGCTCCGGCTCGTCTCCCGGCCCGAGGACATCGTGCCCGTCGAAGCTGGTCACGGTGTGGCCTCCTCGTACGCGCGCGCCAGAGCTGCGTATCCGGGCACACCGAGGAGTTGTTCATGGCTCCCCTCGGCGGTGATCCGGCCATCCTCCAAGAGAAGCACCCGGTCGGCCAGGCGTATGGTCGCCAGGCGATGCGCTACCACAAGGAGGGTTCTCCCCCTGTGGGCTCTCAGGTTGTCCAATATGGCGGCTTCGACCACCGGATCAACGGCTGAGGTGGCATCGTCGAGCACCATCAGGTGGGGTCTCCGTAGGAGGGCTCTGGCAATGGCGAGTCGCTGCCGCTGCCCACCCGAGAGGGTCACTCCCCGCTCTCCGATGATCGTCTCCGGGCCATCAGGCAACTCGTCCACGAAGCCCTCGGCAGCCACGAGCCTCAGCACCCTCCGCAGCTCGTTGTCTGATACATCCACGTCGAGGGCCAGATTCGCCCGGATTGTGTCAGCAAACAGAAAGGTCTCCTGAAGCACCGGTGCAACAAGTTGAGCCACTCCATCCGGACCCAGGTCGGCTACGTCGACCCCGCCGATTGATATCCGGCCGCTGCTGACCGGCATCAGGCCTGACAGCAGGGCGACAATCGTGCTCTTGCCCGAGCCGGTGGCACCGACAAGGGCAACCACCTCGCCGGGAGCAATGCTCAGGGACAACTCGTCGAGCACACGGGTTCCGTCCGGGTATGCGTACGTGACGTCCTGGAACTGGACCTCCACCGATTCTGGAACAGCCGACATTGCCAGGTTCGGATCAGGTCGATGCTCAGGCTCGACGCCCAACACCCCGTCGATCCGGTCCATGGCTACGACCGATCTGGGCATCTCCTGGAACAGGAACCCGAGTATCTGAACCGGCAGCCAGAGGATGCCGAACAGGGTCATCGCCTGCACCACCTCGCCGATCGTCACTGCACCGCGCCCAACCAGCCACACCCCGAGCAGAAGGAGAACCAGCACACCGATTCCCGGAAGGGAGTAGAGGATGGGGTCAAACCGGGCCCGGAGATCACCCACCGCGAGCCGCTCCCTTCGCAGCTCCTCAGATGCCTCGGAGAGGCGCTCCACCTCTGCTGCCTCCCGACCGAGGGTCTTGACGACCAACACCCCTTCAAGGCTCTCATGGGCGATTCCGGACACCAGGCCGATCATCGCCTGGGCCCTCGCAGCGGGCGCCTCCACAGCGCGTGTGTAGATCTGGTTCAACACCGCGAGTGTCGGAAACAGCAGCAGGGCCACAAGGGCGAACAGCGGATGGACAATGAGAAGGCTGGCCACAGCCAACACGACCAGCACAACCACGGTCACCGCGAACGCCAACGGCATGAGCATCGACGAGGCCGCCTCGATGTCGGCGTCGGCATGGGCCAGCAACTCGCCGACTGACCGGGACCGGTAAAAGTTGAGGGGTGCATCCAGGTAACGGTCGACGATCGCCAGACGCCAAGTGCGCTGGGTGAGCATCGCCCCCATGAAGTTGAAGAACCGCCTGACCATTACGGAAAGGCCGCGGACCAGCCCAACCAGGGCCACTAGGGCCACGGCCACCCAGATGTCACGGCCGGCGACGCTCCCGGGGTCATCAAGGCCCGGGATAATCACGTCATCGGTCACCCTCCCAACGACGATCGTGAACCCGACCACGGTCGTTGCGAACGCCGTGCCACCCGTAATACCGCCCGCGTGGGCCCACGGATGAGCGCGCAATGAGCGCCTTACGAGACTCCAGCCGCGGCGGTAGACACCTGAACCTGTGGCGGAGACCGCCAGCTGGTCAACTGCCGTCGCGTCAGATGACAGTGGAACTACCGCTGGGAAGCAACGAGCACAGCGGGTGAGGCCGACTCAAAGCCGGTCGACGATCGCATGGGCGAACTCGGAGCACTTCACCTCGGTGGCTCCGTCCATGAGCCTGGCGAAATCGTAGGTAACTACCTTGTCGCCGATCGTGGCCTCAAGCGCTGCAACGATGTCGTCGGCGGCCTCCTGCCATCCGATGTGTTCGAACATCAAGACACCGGACAGCAATACCGACGAGGGGTTGACCTTGTCCTGGCCCGCGTACTTGGGTGCGGTTCCGTGGGTGGCCTCGAAGATTCCGTGACCGGTCACATAGTTGGCATTTCCGCCCGGGGCGATGCCGATTCCGCCAACCTGGGCAGCCAGTGCGTCAGACAGATAGTCGCCGTTCAGGTTCATTGTCCCGATCACCTCGAACTCCGCCGGCCGGGTCAGCACCTGCTGGAGGGCGATGTCGGCGATGGCGTCCTGAACGAGGATCTTGTCGCCGGCATCACCACCACAGTCGGCCCAGGCGACCGCGACATCGGCGTACTCCTCGCGCACCAGCTCATAGCCCCACTTCTGGAAGGCGCCCTCGGTGAACTTCATGATGTTGCCCTTGTGGACCCAGTGGACACGAGACTTGCCCTTGGCCACGGCGTAGTCGAGTGCCGCTCGCTGGAGCCGCTGCGATCCGGTCTTTGAGATGGGCTTGATGCCGATGCCGGAGTCCTCGCGGATCTTCCAGCCGAATGCGTCCTCAAGAAGGGTGCGGAGCTTGAGGGCCTCGGGCGACATTGCCTCGACCTCGAGGCCTGCGTAGATGTCCTCGGTGTTCTCGCGGAAGATGACCATGTCGACAAGTTCGGGTGCCTTGACAGGTGACGGCACCCCCTTGAACCAGCGGACCGGTCGTAGGCACACGTACAGGTCGAGAATCTGACGGATTGCCACGTTGAGGCTCCGGAAGCCACCACCGATGGGTGTTGTCAGCGGCCCCTTGATTCCGATCAGGTGCTCGTCGAATGCCTCGATGGTCTCCTGTGGCAGCCAGTCGCCGACCTCGTTGTAGGCCTTCTCGCCTGCCAGCACCTCGCGCCAGTCGACGCTGCGACCGTGCTTGGCGGCCGCTGCATCAAGCACCAGCCTGGCAGCCGGCCAGATGTCGACACCGGTGCCATCGCCTTCGATGAAAGGAATGACAGGTTCTTCGGGGACGACAAGCGTGCCGTCCGGACTCATCTTGATCTTTTCACCCATGCTCCGACCCTATCCACAAGCCGCTCGTGTCCCAGCCCCGGGAACTCCGGCCGGCGCGGCAATACCCGGTATTCAGGCAGCGACCCTGAAGTAGCCGTCCCCCAGCCGGTCGAGGACCCCCTCTGCCGCTTCGGGCACATTGAGCGAATACAGGTGGACTCCCGGCACACCCATGTCCACAAGATCTGAGATCAGCGATGCTGCCTGGTCACAGGCGATCCGGAGCCGTTCATCTGTGTCGGCGGCCTCCAGGCGGTTCCACAGGTCCTCGGGTACATGGGTGCCGTTCATGTGAGCAAACCGCTTCACCGACTGCGGGTTGGTAACCGGCATGACCCCGGCCAGAACTGGTGTCGTACAGCCCAGGTCGGTCAGCTCATCAGCCATGCGTCGGTAGTGCTCAGGCTCGAAGAAGAACTGGGTGATTCCAAAGTCAGCCATGTCCAGCTTGGCTGCCAGATGTCTCCTGTCGGTCCTTCGATCAGGTGAGTCCGGATGCAACTCGGGAAAGGCAGCCACACCTATGGAGAAGTCGGTCTCAGACCGGACAAACTCTACAAGGTCGGCTGCATACCGAAAATCACCGACGGGTTCACCAGGACGCGGGTCGCCGGCCAGTGCCAACAGGTTTCGGACCCCCACTTCGGTATGGTCGGAAAGGAGCGCCCTGACCTCTGCCCTGGTGTGACCGACACCCGTCAGATGGGGTACCACCGGGCAGCGATGACGACCCGAAACATGCCCGAGTGCGATGTGGGCGACCATTTCACGGGTTCGCCCCCTGTCGCCGCCACCAGCCCCATAGGTGACGGACACGAAGTCCGGATGTCTTCGGGCCAGCCTCGTTGCAGTCTGTAGAGCGCGCTGTCGGGAATCAAGCGTTGCCGGTGGAAAGTACTCGAAGCTGAGCGTCCGTCCTGCCGCCAACCGCTCCGGAACTCCAGCCATGCACGCAAAGGGTATTGGTCCGCCCAACATCGAACCCTCGGTTCGTGGCAATCGTCACGCTGTTGTCACCTGTCAGTCAACAGGCGGGTTCTGAGACACCCGAAGTCCCGCATCGCGGCATGTGAGACCGTTCTCTACGCACCCGAAAGTCAAGCGGTGGCAAGCTCGGCGGCCTCGACTGTGTTTCGCAGGAGCATTGCAACGGTCGTCGGCCCGACTCCTCCGAGGCGCGGTGTGACCCACGAGGCGACCTCGCCCACGGACTCGTCGACGTCGGCGAGCAGACGCTTTCCATCCCAGGAGATACCACCGCTCACGACGACGGCTCCGGGCCGGACCATGTCGGGGGTGACGAACGACGGAATGCCCACGGCGGCCACAACGATGTCGGCGGTCCGGGTCAGGTCGGCCAGGTTCGGTACCGCTGAGTGGACGACGGTCACGGCGGCATTCGCGCCTGGCGCCTTGGTGGTGAGGAGCAGTGCCAGCGGTCGACCCAGGGTGGGGCCCCTGCCAATAACGACGACGTGCCTGCCGGACACCTCGATCCCGTAGTGCACGAACATGGCGAGGATGCCTGCCGGTGTGCACGGCACAGGTCCGTCCTCCTGGAGAACCAACTTCCCCAGATTCGTCGGGTGGAGGCCGTCGGCGTCCTTGGCCGGATCCATCGCTGAAAGGGCGGAAGCAAAGTCGAAGCCATCGGCGACCGGATGTTGAATTATGTATCCGTGGATACCCGGGTCCGAGTTGAAGGTCGCAACGGCCTCGTCCAGCGCCGCCGGTGGTGCGTCTGCGGCAACATGGATGTTGTGAGATGCCATTCCCACGGCCTCGCAGGTCTCGTGCTTCTTGCGGACGTAGCCGGCGCTGGCCCCGTCGTCACCGACCAGGATGGTTCCAAGCCCCGGGGTCACCCCCACAGCCTTCAACCGCTCAACCCGGATACGGACGTCTTCAAGAACGGATTCTGCTACCGGTCCACCGGCCAGAAGTTGTGCTGACATGGGAGCGAAGGCTACCGGTGGCTCAGTGCCTGAAATGCCTCTCACCGGTAAAGACCATGGCGATTCCAGCCTCGTCAGCTGCCGCTACCACCTCGTCGTCCCGGACGGATCCACCTGGCTGGATGACGGCGGTGGCCCCAGCGTCTGCGGCAGCCTCCAGACCGTCACGGAACGGAAAGAAGGCATCGCTGGCGCATGCGCCGCCAACAGCCCGGCCGTCGGCCTTCTGGGCTGCTATCCGGCCGGCATCCCGACGGTTCTGCTGCCCAGCGCCTATTCCCACCGCGCAGAGGTCCTTGGCAAGGACGATGGTGTTGGATGAGACCCGGGCAGCCACCCTCCAAGCAAACTCCAGATCGGCCCACTCAGGGTCAGAAGGTGACCTCCTGGTCGGCACCGTCCACGTCGACCTGTCGAGCGACACCACGTCGGCTGTCTGCACGAGAAGGCCGGCGTCGATGCTCCGAACCTCGTAAGCGGGCCGGTGGGGAGCAGATGCCTCAAGGATCCTGAGGTTCTTCCTGCCCTGCAGGAGGGCCAGGGCGTCGGGCTCGTAGCCGGGAGCAACCACCACCTCGGTGAACACCTCGGTGAGCGGCTCGGCCATGGCAAGGGTGACCGTGCCGTTGACTGCCACTATCCCACCAAAGGCAGAAACCGGATCGCACTCGTGGGCAGCCAGGTAGGCCGCCGCAACGTCTGCTCCGATGGCCGCACCACACGGGTTGGCGTGCTTGATGACGACCGCGGCCGGGTCGTCGCCGAGGCTGTGCACGAGCTGCCACGCGGCCTCTGTGTCGAAGATGTTCAGGTACGACATGGCCTTCCCGCCGTGAATGACCGCCTCATCCCACCAACCGGACTGTCCGGCCTCCCTGTACCTGGCCCCGATCTGGTGCGGGTTCTCTCCGTAGCGGAGGTCCTGTACCCGTTCAAGGGACAGATGAATCGACTCAGGAAGTGCATCGTCGGCGGCTTCGTCGAACCAGCCCACAATCGAAGCGTCGTAGGTGGCCGTGTGGGCGAACGCGCATCTGGCCAGGCGACGGCGGGTGCCATCGGACAAGACACCCTCGGATCTCAGCTCGGCCAGAACCGGGCCGTAGTCGGACGGGTCCACAACGACCCCGACATGAGCGTGGTTCTTGGCCGCGGCCCTCACCATGGTCGGTCCACCGATGTCGATCAGCTCAATCGACGGCTCCGAGGTGAACGGATACAGGTTGGCGACCACCAGATCGATGGGTGCAATATCCCGTCCTTCAAGGTCGGCCAGGTGATCCGGGTTGGACCGGTCGGCCAGAATGCCACCGTGGATATCGGGATGCAGGGTCTTGACCCTCCCGCCCAGCATCTCAGGGGCTCCGGTTACCTCGGCCACCTCGGTGACCGGCACACCGTCGTCGGCCAGGAGGCTGGCGGTTCCTCCGCTCGAGACCAGCTCCCAGCCAAGGTCCACGAGTCCTCTGGCAAGGTCCACGATGCCCGCCTTGTCATAGACAGAGATCAGCGCTCGGCGGCTCATGCAGATTCTCCAATCAGGATCTTCCCGCTTTCCAGAACGGTCCGAATCGTTTCTGGATAGATCCTTCGTTCAACTTCCTTGATTCGCTCGTGCAGGCTCTCCTCGTCGTCGTCGGGGAGGACAGGCACGGCCTCCTGGGCGAGGATCGGGCCCGAGTCGACCTCGAGGGTCGCTATGTGCACGGTGCACCCCGTGACCTTCACACCGTGGGCCATGGCGTCTGCGACGCCGTGCCAACCGGGGAAGGCAGGTAGTAGGGCCGGGTGGGTGTTGAGAATGCGACCGGCGAACCGGTCATACGCGGGCTGGGCCAGGATCGTGCCGAACCCGGCCATGGCGACCAGGTCGATCTCGGCGTCTGTCAGGACCTTGACAAGACCCAGGGTGTAGGCCTCGCGGTTGAAGTCGTCGCCGAAGGAGTCTCGCTCGACGACCATCACCGGTATCCCCAGAGATTCGGCGAGATCCACAGCCCTGCACGGCCTGTCTGTCACCACCAGGTGCACCGGGAGGCCCGCATCCACGATCGCCTCGAGGATCGACCCGGTTCCCGAAGCCAACACAGCCAGACGCATGTCGGCGACCGTACCAGCGGCCTGCGGGTCCGAAACCGGCCTAGAGGCCAGCGACGATCTCTGCCATGAGCTCGCCCGCCTCGGTCGGGTTCAACCCGACCCTCACCCCGGCATCCCTGAGTGCATCCATCTTGGCGGCAGCGGTCCCCTTGCCCCCGGAGACGATGGCTCCGGCATGGCCCATTTTCTTGCCCGGTGGCGCCGTGACACCAGCGACGTAGCTCGACACAGGCTTGGTCATGCTCTCTTTGATGAAGGCTGCGGCCTCCTCCTCGGCTGAGCCGCCGATTTCGCCGATCATCATCACGGCCTTCGTCTCGGGATCTTCCTCGAAGGCGGCCAGACAGTCAATGAACGATGTTCCCGGAACCGGATCACCGCCGATGCCTACACACGTGGTGCATCCGATTCCCTTCTGCTTCAACTCGTAGAGGGCCTGATAGGTGAGGGTCCCCGAACGGCTGACTATGCCTACCGGCCCTCCCGGGAGGGCAATGTGGCCGGCAGTGATCCCGATGTTGCACTTTCCCGGCGAGATGATCCCCGGGCAGTTGGGGCCCAGCAGCCGAACATCGGCGAAGTCACGCTTCAGACGGTTGTAGAATCTCGCCTCGTCGTGTGCGGGTACTCCCTCGGTGACGGACACGATGAACTCCACGCCACCCTCGGCTGCCTCGATGACGGCATCGTGTACACCGGGTGCCGGTATGAAGATGCACGAGGCCGTCGCACCGGTCTCGGCGACCGCATCGGCAACCGAGGCGAATATGGGGATGCCGTCGATGTTCTGGCCTGCCTTGCGGGGGTTGGTTCCGGCCACGACCTGTGTGCCGTATTCCCTGTTGAGCAGGCCGTAGTAGCGGCCCTGGCTGCCGGTAAGGCCCTGATAGACGACCTTTGTGGTCTCGTCAACGAAGATGCTCATTGGTCAGATCCCTTCCTGTCGGGCGGCAGCCAGCTCCACGGCCCGTTCAGCCGCCTCGAGCATGGTGGATGCCATCTGGAGCGAGTCCGAGAAGTGGGGTTCCAGGATCTGCCGCCCCTCGTCGGCGTTTGTGCCATCCAGTCGAATCACGATCGGAGAGTTGATCTCCACCCGATCGAGGGCTTCGACGATTCCGTGTGCGACCACCTCTCCACGGGTGATTCCACCAAAGATGTTGATGAAGATGGAGCGCACGGCAGGATCGTTGTTGATCACCTCGAGCGCCCCAGCCATGGTGTCGACGTCTGCGCCGCCACCGATGTCGAGGAAGTTGGCTGCGCCTCCGCCGACCTGGCTGATGACGTCGACGGTGGACATGGCAAGGCCTGCTCCGTTGGCGATTACGCCCACCGAGCCATCAAGGCCAACGTACTGAAGGCCGATTGCGTGTGCCGCCGTTTCGCGTTCGTCGCGGGACTGGGTCTCATCAAAGGCCGCATAGTCCTCGTGGCGGAACACCGAGTTCCCGTCAAGGGTGACCTTGGCATCCAGTACGTGGACGACACCGTCCGGGGTGAGGATCAGTGGATTGATCTCGACCATGTCGGCGTCACCGTCGACGTAGGCCGTGTAGAGCTGCAACAGGATCTCGACGGTTCCCTCGACGGCTGCCTCGGGAAGGCCGGCGGCCGCCACCCACTCACGGCACCCGGGTTCGCTCAGGCCATCGACAGGGTCTATCCAGATCTTGGCGATCGCATCCGGGTTCTCGTCGGCAACCGTTTCAATCTCGACGCCGCCCTCAACCGAGAGCATCCCCAGGTGCTTTCTGGCCGAACGATCCAACGTGAAGCTGGCGTAGTACTCCTCAGCGATGTCTGAAGCCTTTTCAATCCAGACCCGGCCGACCACGTGGCCCTTGATGTCGAGACCCAGGATCGCCGACGCGTGCATCCTGACATCTTCGATGGTGGCTGCGAACTTGACGCCGCCAGCCTTCCCGCGTCCACCGGTGTGAACCTGGGCCTTGACCATTACCGGGGTTCCCAACCGCTCTGCGGCGGCAACTGCCTCATCGACGGTGAAGGCGATCTCGCCGGGTGACACCGGCATGCCGTAGCCGGCGAAGAACTGCTTGCCCTGATACTCGAACAGATCCACCTCGGAGGCCTCCTGTGACCGTCTCTAAACCCACCCGCGGGCCGACTCCACCGACTACCGAGGTCTCAGGCGATACTAGGCAGGTCATGTGGCCGTCCCACCCGTTGGGACCGTGCCATCACCTTGGCCACCAACAACGGGAGCAGCCAGTGACCGACCGCCTCTACCTGCGTGACGCCGACCTGAGGTCCTTTGAGGCCACGGTCGTGTCAGTCCACGACGACCGGGTCGAACTGGACCGTACGGCCTTCTACGCCACCAGCGGAGGCCAGCCACACGACACGGGTCACATCACATGGGATACGGGAGCAGCCTCGGTGGTTGACGTACGTTCGGACGGTGCCCGGGTTCTCCACCATCTGGCAGGTCCGGTTCCAGCCGTCGGCACGGTAATCACAGGAGAGGTCGACAACGAGCGACGCCACCAACTGATGCGGACCCACACCGCCATGCACGTTCTGTGCGGTGTGATCTGGCGGGAATGGCACCGGCCGGTGACAGGCGGGAACATGGAGCCTCTCCAGGCACGGATGGACTTCGAGTTGACGGAGTTGCCCGAAGACTTCAAGGAACGGGTCGAACAACTCTGCAACGCCGAGGTCGCTGCGGACCGACCCATTGAGGTGTCGTTCCTGGCCAGAGGTGAGGCTCTCAGCGACGACGACCTGATCCGCACAAAGGTGAACCTGATCCCCGAATCGGTCACCCAGATCCGGGTGGTCGACATCGTCGGCCTGGACCGTCAGGCGGACGGTGGCACCCACGTGTCCTCAACAGGTCAGGTGGGGCGCCTCGAGGTGGTGAAGACCGAGTCCAAGGGCAAGGGCTTCAAGCGGGTACGCATCAGGCTTCACGACGCCTGAGCGGACAAGGCCTGCCGATGCCCCTCAGGCAACGTCGAAGCCCGCCTCATCGATGGCCGCAACCACGGCGGCATCGTCGCCGCCGGTGACCGTGACGGTCTTGGCATCCAGGTCGATCTTCAGGTCCGTCACCCCGGCCAGAGGGGTGATCTGACCGGTTATCGCCTGAACACAGTGATCACAGCTCATATCTGGAACTGAGTACACGCGGGTATCTGTCATCTGCTCACCATTTCTCTGGTTTGTGTAGTGGTCCGACTGGTTCCTGGGCCTCGGTAACCGGCAAAGCGCCTCAGGCGGAGGCTGTTGGTCACCACGAACAGGGACGACACACCCATGGCGCCGGCAGCGATCATCGGGTTCAACACACCGCTGGCAGCCAGCGGAATGGCGGCTGCGTTGTATGCGAATGCCCAAAAGAGGTTGCCCTTGATCGTGGCGAGGGTGCGACGTGAGAGGGCGATGGCGTCGGCGACGGCACGAAGGTCACCGGTCACGATCGTCAGGTCCGAGGCCTCCATGGCCACATCGGTGCCGGTGCCGACGGCTATGCCCAGGTCGGCCTGGGCGAGCGCCGGGGCGTCGTTGATGCCGTCACCGACCATGGCCACCCTGTGTCCATCGGCCTGCAGCCGGCGGACCTCTGCGGCCTTGTCGTCGGGGAGGACCTCTGCGATCACGCGGTCGGCCCCTACAGCTGCACCCACGAACTCAGCTGTCCGCCGGTTGTCGCCGGTGAGAAGGGTCACGCTGAGGCCCTGGTCATGGAGGGCGGCGACAGCTGCCACCGAGGTCTCCTTGATCCGGTCCGACACCACGAGGATCGCCTCAGCCGTCGGACCCCGGCCGGTGAACACGACCGTGGAACCGGTTGCCTCAGCTGCCAACGCCAGACCCTCGACATCAGAGGGAACATCATCAAACAACTGCCGCCGGCCAACGCGTACCTCGGTCCCCTCCACGATGCCCGTTACGCCGATGCCCGGGGTGTTCAGGAAGTCCGTGACGCTGCCAGGGTCGGATACTGCTCTGCTCACGGCCTGCGCAATGGGGTGCTCGGATCGGGCTTCCAGGGAGGCCGCCAGGCGGAGCATCTCGTTCGTATTCGCAGTCGGGGCGAGAACCTCGACGAGCTCCATGTGCCCCTCGGTGACGGTGCCGGTCTTGTCGACTATCACGACGTCGACGGCCCGGGTGTCCTCGAGGACCTCGCCGCCCTTGATGATCACACCCAACTGTGCGCCCCGACCCGTACCGACCATTATCCCCATGGGTGTGGCCAGGCCAAGTGCGCAGGGGCAGGCGATGATCAGCACCGCTACCGCCGCGGTGAACGCCGAGTCTGCAGAGTTGCCCAGCAGGAACCAGGCGGCCAGGGTGGCAATCGCCGTTCCGATAGCCACCGGAACGAAGACCGCCGACACACGATCAGCCAGGCGCTGGACCTCGGCCCGACTGCCCTGGGCCTCGTCCACCAGGCGGATGATCTGTGCCAGGACGGTGCCGGATCCGACCCGCGTGACCTCAACGATGAGGGAGCCATTGGTGTTGATGGTGGCGCCTATGACCTCGTCACCGACGGTGACATCCACGGGGACCGGCTCACCTGTAACCATCGAGGCATCCACCGCAGAGCGGCCGTCCACGACAGTCCCGTCGGTGGCAATCTTCTCCCCCGGGCGGACCACGAAGCGCATTCCCACCACGAGGTCATCGAGGGCGACCTCGGTGCCGTCCTCCAGACGTGCCGTGCGGGCTCCAAGGTCGGCAAGCGCCCGGATTGCATCTCCTGATCGCCGCTTTGCCCTCACCTCGAACCACTTGCCGAGCAGGATGAGCGCCACGATCACCATGCCTGTCTCGTAGTAGACGTGGCCGCCATCGACGTCACCTACGAGGACAACCGTCGACCACAACCATGCCGAGAGGGTGCCCATCGACACGAGCGTGTCCATCGTCGTTGAACCGTGCCGCAGGTTCATCCATGTGGCCCGGTGGAAGGTCCAGCCTGACCAGAAGATGACGGGTGTGGCGAGGACAGCAACCAGCCACTCCCAGCCGTCGAACTGGAGCGGGGTGAACATCGAGAGAAGAACCACGGGTACTGCCAGCACCGCTGCCACCACGAAGCGGCGAAGGAGCTCAGCGGCCCGGCGTTCCTCGGAGTCATCTGCCTCGTCCGTATCGACGATTCCGTAGCCGAGCCCCTCGATTACCGACCTGAACTCAGCCTCACCCGTGCCGGAGCCGTATAGGAGGGTCGCTCGACCGGTGGCGAAGTTGACCTGTGCGTCATCGACACCATCCAGCTTGCCGAGGGCCCGCTGGATCCGGTTGGCGCATGCAGCACATGTCATGCCCTCGATCGACAGGTCTGACCGGGCCGCAGCGGGGGGCTGTCCGGTGGGTTGGTCGACGGTATCGATGCTCATGCGGCGATCCTAAACCTTCCATTCGACTGGAATGTCAAGGGCCTGTTCCAACAATCTTGCAGCCTGCTGGTCAGGAACTGACGGAGGTGATTACCTGACACCTGTTCGGGTCGGTGCACGACGATGGATCCAGGGCCGCAGCACGACCTGCAAGTGTCGCCAGATCCTCTCTGGCCTGCTGGAGTCGCAGTATCTGCTCGTCGAGTTCGGTCATATGGCGTTCGAGGAGAGCCGCCGTGTGGCTGCACGATGTCGAGCCTGTGTCCTTCAACTCCAGGACCGACGCAATCTCGGCGAGCGAGAGGCCCGTCGCCTGGGCGTCACGAACGAAACGCAGCCGCTGCACGGCGTCAGAGTCATAGTCCCGGTAACCCGAAGCGGTCCGTGCCGGCTCTGCGAGCAGACCTATCGACTCGTAGTACCGAACCGTCTTAGCGGAGACACATGCCAGATCGGCCAACTCACCTATCTTCACGTCCACCACGCTACCGGAAGGTCCTTCCATCCGGCTGGAAGGTCAGTGGACTCGGGTCACCTGATCGACGGCAGGTCCAGGAAGAGCGCCTGAAGCATGAGTGCCTCATTCGGATTCCGACGCAACTCCCCGGTCGCCTCCGTGATCCGTACGGTTGCCCCCAGGCCCACATCGCTGCCTCCGTCGGTGACCCAGTCCAGATAACGGCGGCTGAGGGTCGCCAGACCGAACCTGAGCTCATCGTCGCGCAACCTCCTGACCTCGCGGCGCTGGCGCTCAACCAGGTCACGCCGCCCCGAACCCCTCACCCCGAGGTTCTTCTCGCGCTCGTCCAGATCCTCCAACTCGGTCTTGTGGCGGTCCGAAAGCGGCGCCTGCGAGCCGTTGATCATCTCCTCAAGCTCGGCCACAAGCACCGCAACCGCAGCCCCGGTTCCATCAAGGCGATCCGGAACCGAATGCCAGGCGTCGCGACGCCCCATAAAAGCCGGGTCGACCGCCAGGAGACGCGCCCGGTCCAGCCTCCCACCGGCAGCCCCGGCGATAGCAGGGGCAAGCTCCTCGCTGACCGAGTCGGCGATCAGGGCCATGATCACCACATCGTCAGTCAGGGGCGGAAAGTCAACCCGCACACAGCGGGAAGCAACCGTGACGTGCGCCTCAGACACCTCCTCAGCCAACAAGATGAAGACCGTGGAGGCAGGTGGCTCCTCGATGGTCTTGAGCAGGCCAGCGGCAGCTTCGGGTTCAGCTGTCTCAAAGCGGTCAACCACCACCACCTTGCGAGAGGCCTCCACCGGCGACCTCGAACCCTCCCTAATTATGGCTGCGGTCTCGGCAACAAGCAGCGCCCTGCCCTCAGGTTGGATGAGGACCAGATCGGGATGTCGACCCTCAGATGCCAGACGCCTGTGCCGATCATCTCCCCCTCCGCCGGAATCGTCCGGACTCTGTGCAAACAACGACCCGGCAAACGCCCTGGCCGCCTCCATGCGGCCAGTACCGGGAGAACCCACGAACATGTAGGCGTGAACCGGAGAGTCAGCAGCCGCCCGAAGCAGGGCCACCGCAGCCGGTTGCCCGACCACGGTCTCCCAGAGTTCGTCACCGTTCACGTCGACGAAAAGTGCCCGGCAACAGCAACGGCAACCCGATCCGCCACCTCCTCAACCGAACCATTGCCATCCACCACGAGCCAACGCTCCGGCTCGGACCGAGCCATCGCCCTGTAGGCATCCACAACCCGGTGCCTGAAATCGTCGCCAGCCTGCTCAATACGATCCAGGGCCCCGCCGAGACGGCTCCTCGCGGTCTCGTCGTCGACATCGATCACCACCACGAGGTCGGCGACCAAACCATCGGTGGCAAAGGCCGAAACCGCCGCAACCTCCTCTGCGCCGAGACCACGACCATGGCCCTGATAGGCGACGGAGGACTCGATGAACCGATCGGTGACTACATCCCGGCCGGACTCGAGAGCGGGCCTCACCACCTCGGCCACGTGCTGGGCCCTCGCTGCCGCTATCAGGAGTGCCTCGGCGCGATCAACCGGGCCAACACCATCAGGGTCCAGAACCATTGACCTGATCGCCTCACCCAGCGGCGTACCGCCGGGCTCACGGGTCAGGACAGCACCGAGACGATCCGCCAGCAGGCGGGCCTGAGTGGACTTACCGGAGCCATCAGCACCCTCAACTGCAATAAGCCGCCCCGTCATCGCCCATCCTCTCCATCGGAGCCACCCGCAGCAGCGGCAGCAATGCCTGAGATGCCAGAACGGAGGGAAGCCACCGAGACCGCACCCGAGGCCAAAATGATGAGAGCAGCAAGCCACAGGGTCAACCGGACACCAGGTACGTCGATACCGAACCCGAAGAGGTCGATGTGCCGGTCCCACAAGACGCTGGACAACCGGTCCAGGAGGTCCTCAATCAGCGGACCCACTACAAGGGCGAGCAGCACGCAGGCTCGAACCAGCAGGTAGAGCGTTGAGAAGATGCGCCCGCGTAGATGGTCCTCGACGTTCTCATGGAGGAGCGTGAAGCCCAGCACGTACACGGCCCCTGCACAGACACCGATGCCGAACACCATAGAGATCGATATATGGACCTGACCGATGGATGCCGCCGCTGCCAGAAAGCCACCTGCACCAAACAGCGCCCAGGTGAACAGGCGGGGCCTGTCGACACGTCGCTGCAACCAAGAGAGAAGCATCACCCCCGCAGCGACACCGACGCCGAGAGCTGAGATCAACACGCCGAGGCCCGACTTGCCTGCGCCCAGAACCTCGTCGGCGTAGATGGCCCCCAGCGGAACCAGCATCCCGCCGCCGATGAGGCCCGTGGCGAGGCCCATGTTCACGGTACGGACCACCGGGTTGATGAAGATGAACTGCCAGCCCTCGCGCAACTCGGCGATCGGATCCGCAAGCTTCGCCTTGCGCAACTTCGCCGCGTCCCTCTCGGACTTCGGGCGCCGCGGCAACGCCAGAGTCCAGATCAGGTATCCCGCAACGGCGAACGAGAGGGCGTTGAAGTAGAACGCCAGACCCATGTCGTCGAGCCTCAGGTTGTCAGCCCATGCAGAGCTGAACAGGGCGCTCGAGAGCCGCCCGAACAGGGCCATCAGGGCCGCCCCCACCGGGAACGTCCCGTAGGCGGCAACCAGGGAGAGCGAGTTGGCGCGCGCCAGCTGCTCGGCCGGAACAAGGTTGGGAACCGACGCCTCCTTGGCCGGCGACCAGAGCATCGTGAGCGCCTCGAGCACGAGGGATGCGAGGAACAGGCCCCACAACTCCTCAACGAACGGAAGGCTCAACATCACCAGTGCCCGACCGACGTCGCAGGTGACCATGACCCGTTTGCGGTCCCACCGATCCACGAGCACGCCGGCGATGGGCCCGAAAAAGAAGCCCGGCACAATCCGTGCAGCCAGAACCAGGCTCAGGGCCGCACCCTCGGACCCTGTTCCGAGGCGGATAGCCAGGATGCTTATGGCCAGGAGCCCAAGCCAGTCACCGGTTGCGGACACCACCTGGGCGAACCAGAGTCGAGCGAACTCCGGCGATCCGAACATACGAATATGCAGGTCAGGCCTGTCCGCATCAGGAGCCGGCCAGTCCTCGTCCAGATGCAGGAGGCTTACGAACTCGTCACCCGGCTTCGGTTCGTCCCCCGGGTGCTGCGATTCGCCGCCCGTCGCTTCGGTCACCCTCCCACTCTAGGAGTGCAGATGGGCACCAACCCGGTCACCGGACGGATCGCCTACTTCCTCCGCGACGAACGCTTCTTCTTCGCGGCCGGACCCTTGGCGCGTCGCTCAGCCAGGAGTTCAGCAGCACGCTCGTCGGTCAGCTCCTCGACCGCGTCTCCACGCCCCAGAGAGGCGTTGTACTCGCCGTCGGTCACATACGGACCCCAGTTGCCGTCCTTCAAGATGATGGTCCTACCGCTCTCAGGGTCCACCCCAAGTTCACGTAGTGGCGGTTTCGCGGCTGCCCTGCCCCGTCGCTTGGGCTGGGCCAACAGGGTCAGGCACTCATCAAGGGTGATGGTCAGCAACTGCTCCTCGTTGGTGAGGCTCCGGCTGTCGCTGCCCTTCTTCAGATAGGGGCCGAAGCGGCCGTTCTGGACGGTTATCTCGACACCGTCAGCGGGATCAACTCCGACCGTCCTCGGCAGGCTGAGAAGGTCAAGGGCGTCCTCAAGCGTGATCCGCTCGAGGGTCATGGTCTCAAACAGCGAAGCGGTCTTCGGTCTGGGCCGCTCATCGACCGCCGTCAGCTCGTCGATCTGTCCCAGCATCCCCTCGAGATCGTCGAAACCGGCAACGGCGGACACCAGGTTCTCGAGGTTCTGTACACGCTCCGATTCATCTTCACCGGCGGCCCTCAACTCCTTGAGGTAGCCAGAATCATCGAGTGCGGCCCGCAGCACGGTCGCTGGTTGGTCAGAGCCCTGAGCAGCGAGCGACCGCCGCATCTTCAGGAAGGACCGGACTCCAGCCAACGGCTTTCCGGTCACACCCGCTTCGTCAGCACGGGCAAGGGCATCCACGAACCCGATCTCCTCACGCTCAGCCAACTCCTTGACCCGGTCGAGGGCACCCTTGCCGATTCCTCTCCGCGGTACGTTCACCACCCTCAATACCTCAGCCTCGTCGCCGGACCCGGCGGCAAGGCGCAGATACGCGAGGGCCACCTTCATCTCCTTGCGGCGCAGCGGCAGTGCCATGAGGGCGGCCATTTCGTCAGTCAACTTGATCCGCTCGGGAGGCCTACCAAGGGAGACATATGGTCCGAAACGACCCGACCTGGCGATGACCGGCAACTGGGTCCCAGGATCGTCTCCGAGAACCCTCTCAGCCGGTATGTCTATGAACCCAAGGGCCCGTTCCACGGTCAACTCGTCAGGCGCCAGGTCATCGGGGATCGAGGCGGTCTTCTCTCCAATCTGGACATAGGGGCCGAACTTGCCGAACCGTGCCACGACCTCCTCACCATCAGAGGTAACACCGAGAGAAATCGTGCTGACGGCCCGGGCATCAATGTCGCCGAGACGTTCCGTCACCTTCTCAAGCAGGCCGATGTCGTCGTCTGACCCGAAGTAGAAGCTCCGCAACCACGGAACCTTCTCGGCTGTTCCAGCGGCAATGCCATCAAGGTCCGATTCCATCGAAGCGGTGAAGTCGTAGTCGACCAACCGGGGGAAGTGGGATTCCAGCAACGTGGTCACGGCAAAGGCACTCAGCGTCGGAACCAGCGCTGAACCCTTCTTCCACACATAGTCGCGCCCCTGAATGGTCTCCATAATCGATGCGTACGTGGATGGCCTGCCCACCCCCAGCTCCTCGAGACGCTTTACCAGCGAGGCTTCGGTGAATCGTGACGGGGGCTGCGTCGTGTGGCCCTCGGGTGTCACCTCGACGACCGCCACAGGGTCACCGACCGCCACGGGGGGAAGCAGCCCTTCATCGGCATCAGGGTCGGCGTCCCTGTCATCGACCTCCTCGACATAGACGCGTCGAAAACCCTGATGGGTGATAACGGTCCCACTCGATGCAAACGTGACCTCCCTTGAAACCCCGGCTCCATCAGAGATCCCGGTGATACGGATCTGGACGGTCTCGCCGACGGCATCGTTCATCTGGGAGGCCACGGTTCGTTGCCAGATCATCTCGTAGGCCCGGGCCTCAGATCGCGGCAACTCCCCAGCCACCTCATCTGGATGCCTGAAGCTGTCCCCTGCAGGACGGATCGCCTCGTGGGCCTCCTGAGCGTTACGCACCTTCTTGCTGAAGGTGCGGGGGGCATCGGGCAGGTAGTCGTCGCCGAACTGCTTCCTGACCTCGGCACGGGCAGCCCTAACAGCCGTATCCGACAGGGTCGTGCTGTCGGTCCGCATGTAGGTGATGTACCCCTTCTGGTACAGGCCCTGAGCGGCGTGCATCGCCATCGAGGCCGACATCTTCAGACGCCGCCCGGCCTCCTGCTGGTAGGTAGACGTGATGAACGGCGCTGCGGGTCGGCGCCGGTAGGGCTTGGCCTCGACGGACCTGACCTCTAGAGACCGGTCCAGCAGTCCCGATGCCAGGCTGTTCGCCGCGTCCTCGTCGAGAACGATCGCTCCCTCCCGTCCCAGTGTGCCGTCATCATCAAAATCGCGGCCGGTGGCGACGCGGGAGCCGTCCACCTCAATAAGCGACGAGGCGAACGTCTCAGAGTCATCGGTTGACATCCGACCCTTCAGATCCCAGTAACCGGCAGCCAGGAAGGCCATGCGTTCACGCTCACGCTCGACGACGATCCGCGTGGCGACGCTCTGCACCCGGCCCGCCGAGAGGCCCTTGGAGATCATCTTCCAGAGCACCGGCGACAACTCGTAGCCGTAGAGGCGATCCAAAATCCTGCGGGTCTCCTGGGCGTCGACAAGACCCTCATCAATGTCTCGGGTCTGCCCGAGAGCATCGGTTATCGCCCTGCTGGTGATCTCATGGAAGACCATCCGATGAACCGGGACCTTGGGCTTCAGGACCTCGAGCAGGTGCCAGGCGATCGCCTCGCCCTCACGGTCCTCATCTGTCGCCAGATAGAGCTGGTCCGCGCCCTTCAACAACGTCTTCAGCCTGCCGATCTGGTCCTTCTTGTCCCTGGACACGATGTAGAGGGGCTCAAAGTCGTTCTCGACGTCGATTCCAAGCTTCGCCCACTTCTTGTCACGGTGGCCGGCGGGGATATCGGCGGCCCGCATGGGCAGGTCCCGGACATGGCCGATCGACGACTCAACCCTGAAACCCTCGCCCAGGTAACCGGCGATGGTCTTTGCCTTAGCGGGTGATTCGACAATCACCAGCGAGTAGGACATCAGCAGCCTCGATCATCTCGGACATGTTCGACGGCGTGAACCCCGGGATGGCTAGTCGGAGCCTCCGCCTACCGGGGGTGAAACCGTCGACCGGGCACCGTACAGGATTGCCGTGCCGATCAGGGCGGCAACCGCAGAAGCCACAAGGATCCCGATCTTGGCCTCGTCCTGAAGCGCCGGCGAGTCGAAGGCCAGGCCGGTGATGAACAGCGAGACCGTGAAGCCGATTCCCGCCATCGCCGAGATGCCTACAACGTGCCTGCTGGAAGCCCCCGCTGGGAGCGAGCAGAGGCCCAACCGCACGGCAACCAGGGTAAACGCTGACACGCCGACGAGCTTCCCGAACACGAGGCCAACTGCTACACCGATGCTGATTCCAGATGACATGGCAGCGGCGACCGAGTCACCGCTGATCTCAACTCCGGCATTTGCCAGGGCGAACAGCGGAAGGATGAAGAAACCGCTGACCGGGTGGAGCAGGTTCTCCAGCCGCTCCGTGACCGGCACGGTCTCGCTGAGGTGGAACTTAGCCAACTTGACGGTGGCGACGTCACCCTCGCCGGCGATGACCGGACCGACCGCCTCAGAGGCATGGTCGCCTTGCAAAAGGGGCACGGCCGGCGCCAGAAGACCCATGACCACGCCGGCAATCGTGGTGTGAACGCCCGACATGAACACCGAATACCAGAGAACGACCCCCAGAGCGACGTACAACGGTGCATATCTGATCCTGGCGCGGGCCATCGCAATCACACCGATGATGGCTATCCCACCAAGGAAGAGCCACCCGGGTTCGAGGCTTGACGTATAGAAGAGAGCTATAACCAAAATGGCGCCGATGTCATCGACGATGGCGAGGGTCAGGAGGAAGACCTTCAGGGGCGTCGACACACGGTTCCCGAGCAGCGAGACGACTCCGACCGCGAATGCAATGTCTGTGGCCATCGGAATACCCCACCCGGCCGATGCGTCACCCGAATCGGCAAAGGCCAGGTAGACGAGTGCGGGAACGATCATTCCGCCCAAAGCTGCCAATGCAGGTAACAGTGCCGCCCTGAAACGCCTCAACTCACCGGTTACGAGCTCTCGCTTGATCTCGAGGCCCACCACGAAGAAGAAGATGACCATCAGGACGTCGTTCACGAACTGGCCCAGGGTGAGAGGGTGACCGTTGTGTTCAAGAGCAATCAGATCACCCAGCCCCATCTTGACCTCGGTGTCCCACAGGGCGTGGTAGGACGTGGACCACGGTGAGTTGGCCCAGAAAAGGGCCACCATGGATGCCACAATCAGCAAGATGCCACCGGCAGCCTCGATGCCGAGGAACCGCATCATCGGCCGTCCGACAGACCGCGCCAGTGGCCTGTCGCTCCCCAGCCAGGTGTGCTGGGTGTGTTGGTTGGAACCTGCCATTGGTGACCACCGGGTCGGGAAAGGGGTTTCAGAGACAGTAGTGGTCGTCAGATGAGTTACAACCGTCCCGCTCCAGAAGGGGATTTATTACCCAGGTCCCGGGTATCCAGCACCTATTTGCCGAAGTGGACGATCAGGCGTACAGCTGTTCCATCGGCACCGGACTCCACGATCGTCTCGTCGGTCAGATGGTGCATCAACGACACCCCCAGGCCGGACTCGTACCTGAGCCGCTCCGGCGAATCCACTCCCGGCAGAGACGGGAGGGAATCCGGGTCGAATCCGGAACCGCGGTCCGTCACCTCCACCTCGATCCACCTGTCGGAGAGGTCGCAACGGATGACGACACGATCCTCGACCTCGGACAGGCCATGGGCCTCCATGGCGTTGGCGACGGCCTCAGAGACGGCCAAACGCAGGTCGGCTACACGATCGGGGGTCAGGTCGGCTCCGGAACCGGCAGCCGCACCGACAACGGACCGGACCATCTGAAGGTACTCGGGCAGCGCCGGTACCCGAAGTTCCACGATGCCCGTCATGCTCGCACCCGAACGGGGGTAGCGACAGCGGAGTCGACGTCGGCGTAGAACGAGAAGACACGATCCAGATCACACATCTCGAACACACGCAGGAGTCGCTGTTCGAAACAGACCAGCAGCAGATCGCCCCCATGGGCCCGCACCCGGCGCAGAGCACCAATAATCGCCCCCAGTCCCGCCGAGTCGATGAAATCCACGGATGAGAGGTCGACCACAAGATGGCTGTTGCCATCGGCCACCTCGGCCACCACTGCCTGGTGCAGCCGGGGAGCACTTCCGAGGTCCAGCTCGCCGCTCATCGCCAACACGACCCACTGGTCCCTCACGGAACGGCGGAAATCGGAGAGCAACGGACCTCCCTGTCGTCATGTGGCCACCGTCCACGCTAGACGACGACGAGGGAAATCCATGGACTGGACCGTGCACGCTCAGCCGGCCTCACGCCGCATCGTGACGGTGGCGGAAAGGGTGACCTCAGGCAGCAACGGTCCCACCATCGGAACCTCGGTACGGGCAGTGTGCACGACCTTCACCGTTACCTTGTCGCCGTCGACGGTCCTCGTGATCTGGCTGTCACGGGGAGACAAGCCACTTGAGCCGATAACGGCATCCTCGACCTGACGGGTGGAACCACCGGTGGCGGCTACCCGGACACCCTCGCGGGCCGCGTGCTGGACCAGCACGGCAGAGCGCACAACCAACCCGACCTGAATGAGGCCCAGAGCCAACACGACCACAACGGGAAGAACCAGAGCCAACTCGACGGTGGCCTGACCGCTATCGGGGCTGCGGCTGTGGTCTCTCACGCAACCTTGTCGATCAGGGAGTTGAGGACCTTGTCGAACAACCCGGTGATCTTGTCCGTGCCGGTTGCCCAGCTCGTCACGAGGATGGCAATGGTCGCCGCACCCAGGATCAACAGTACGTACTCGGCAGTTGTCTGACCCCTGTCGTCGAGGGTCAGCAGGTGAACATGGAATCGGATGAACAGACGCTGCACAGGGCACCTCCGTCTTGTTGTTCTGTCTGGCGATACCGGCCCGAAATGGCGAATCGCGATTGGGTACACCTAGAGGTCGAGCTCCAGTTGGGAGAGAGCGTCTCCAACCATTGGGACGACCGACAACAGGATGAACGCCGGCAGGATGCAGGTGACAAGTGGAAAGAGCATTCTCACCGGCACCTTGCGGGCACGCACCTCAGCGCGCCGCCGGGCACGCAACCTGAGGTCGGCTGCCGCCGACTCCAGAGCAGGCCCAACAGGTGCACCGTGCCTGATGGCGGCAACCAGCGCAGCAACAAGAGGCCGCCCGGGCTCACCCAGAACGGGTCGTAGACCGTCGACAGCATCTGCCAGCGACATGCCCTGTTCGGTTCTGCGAACCGCACCCAACACGGCAGACGAAGCGGGGCCAGCTCCTCTGGCCGCCGCCTCAGCGAGGGCCCGGCCGACAGGAAACCCGGCGCCCACACCCAGACGAATCAGACCCGCCAGCCAGGGCAGCTCATCGACGACCGCCTCTGCCTCAGCACGCTCGGTCCTGCGCCGTCTCCACCACGGCAGAACCCACGCCAGACCACCGACGAGGACGGCAAGGAAGGGCTGCACAGGAAGCAGGGGAACCGAGAGTGCGACGGCTCGTCCAAGACGCCTGTCCAGTGCGCTGTCATCGGGACGCTGGAACCGCGTCCGCAGATACCGCCCGAGTCGATCCAGCAGACCTGCCTGATCGGGCCTGATGGCAATGGCCGCCCTGGAACCGGCGAGTCGGTGTGCCGGCCTGCGGAAGCGCCAGGCTACGACCATCACCACCGTCACCCAGCTCAAACCCACGAGGCTCATCGGTCAGCCGCCGTGAGACGCCACATCCACCAGAGCCCGATGGCATCGAGGGTGAGTCCGACAATCACGATCACCAACCCTGACCCTGACTCGATGAAGCCCGAAGACCGGAACGGGGTCATTATCACCGCGAAGGCGAGAGGGGCCAGAGCAACGACTCCAGCGGAGGCCCGTGCCTGGGTCGCGAGTGCCTGGGCCTCCTCGGCAACGGCCTCTTCGTCTCGCAGGGCCTCGGCCAACGACCCCAACAGGCCCGCTAACTCCCCACCGGCCATCGTTGCCAGGTCGACTGCTGCAACTACGAGGCCGACACGAGTACCCGGCCTGCGGTCCCTCCAGCGTTCAAGAGCCGTCCCGACCGGTGCCCCAGCCCTCAGATCACCCGTAAGGGTCTTCAGGTCCGCACCCAACGGACCGCCACCACCCGCGGCCTCCGAAAGAGACGATGTGAGCGTGGCGCCCGACTGAAGGGACCGGACCAACTCGTCGAGCATGTCCGGAAGAGCCGCGTCGACCCGCCGAGACTGAGATCGCCACCTGTCCAGGAACTGACCAGGGAACCCGGATGAGCCCTCCCGCCAAGGTCGACGGGTCGCCTGCGGTGGCGGAACGAGCGCGGAGGCCGCCGCCAGAACAGATGCCACGAGGAGCCAGCCGGGCGAGACAGGCAACGACATGGCTACGGAGTAGGGGTAGATCACCGACCCCACCGCTCTCCGCTGGGTGGAACCCCGGCACCCACGACTACGCCGTCGGAGACAAGGGGCCTGCAAGCCGGCGTCTCGCCGGCCGGCCTCACCTCGAGCACATCGCTCACGTTGCGGGAGACCCCGTCCCGGGCCATGTGAACGATCAGGTCAACGCTCCCGGCAACCATCGCCTCAGCCACCGCTGATGAGAGACCCGGCGCCGCCAGCAGGACCATGTTGGCAAGCCTCTTGAGGGCGTCATCGGCGCTGTTGGCATGGCAGGTCGACAGGGAACCGTCGTGTCCTGTGTTGAGCGCCTGAAGCATGTCGAACGCCTCCGCACCACGAACCTCTCCCACAACGATCCGGTCGGGCCGCATTCGAAGGGAGTTGCGGACGAGTTCCCTGACCGTGACCTCGCCCACGCCCTCACAGTTGGGGGGCCGTGCCTCAAGCCGGACCACATGTGTGGCGTCAAGCGACAGTTCGGCCGCATCCTCAACGGTTACGAGGCGCTCGGTCGGGTCGACAGCTCCGGCCAGCGCGCCCAGAAGGGTGGTCTTTCCAGACCCGGTTCCGCCGCTGACCACCAGATTGCATCGGAGTTGCACGGCTCGCCGCAGCAGGTCAGCGACAGAGGAAGATGCCATGTCGTCGAGGCCGAACCGGACGTTTCCGAAGCGGCGGATGGTGATACAGGGACCATCCACGGCAATGGGCGGCACCACCACGTTCACCCTGGATCCGTCCAGAAGGCGACCGTCAGCCCAGGGGCTGGACCGGTCCACTCGACGACCCGTCGGTGCCACCACCCTCTCAACCAGCCGATCCAGCTCCTGAGATTCAAGCCTCACCTCGGTCCGCTCCAGGATCCCCCGGCGTTCCACGTAGACGGCGTCGGGACCGTTGACCATCACCTCGGTCACCGACCCGTCGGCAAAGAGAGATTCGAGAGCTCCGAGACCAGATATTCGGGCCAGGACATCGTCGACCACCTGCTTGCGGGCCACCGGCCCCAATAGAGGTTCTCTCCTGGCTACAACGGCTTCGACCAGTGCAAGTGGGTCGCCAACGGAATCGGATCCGAGCAGATCGAGGACCTCGCTGTGGACCGCCGTAACCATGCCGGTCATCTCGCGGCCCCGACTGCCCTCAGGAGCGAGCGAGGAGCCCGTCTGGCCAACAGGCCCGAATCGACTGCGCGGGCGACTGCAGGATCCACAAGGACCTGGGTTGACACGGCTGCGCCGACGACTGCTTCGACGTCGGCCCGGTCGAGGGCTCGACCCGGTTCAACCACGAGGACCACCTCGCTCGGCCTGCGCACCTGGCGCCCGACCCTCCGCAGTGCCAGATAGCAGGCCCTGGTGACGAGGACCGAGCGTGAGGCCAGGTCGAGCAGTGGGTCAACAAGGGCGGGCGGCGGTCCGCCGGGCGGGAGTGACGTCCAGATGTCGCCTGCATCCACGACCACGGTCTCGGTTCGCTCACCCAGGTGCTCAACAAGCGTGGCCAACCGGTTGGGATCCGCTGATCCCCACTCAGCGCTACCGCGCCCGACGACCCGGGCGCCGCCAGGGACGTCGATGGCGAGACCATCGAGGGCCTCTGTGCCGGCACCACCGGTGGCAGAACACCAGTCAACGATCCCCGAACCAGTTCCGTCCACCCCGAGCACCGCCGGTAGATCACCGGCAAGGTCGACGAGCAGAGGGTTTTCGCCTCGACGGCAAGCTTCGAGGGCTATCGCAGCAGACACCACCGTGGTGCCCACCCCGCCCTTGAGGGACCAACAGACAACCACCATGACGCCTCCCGACGTGTTGAACCACAGCGGGGGAGGCTGAAATCACGAACCGAAGGTCGTGTTCGAACGCTACCGGGTGCCGGCCAGACAGCCAACGGTGCAGTCGAGGCGTCGGGCGACGCTGACCTCTCTCCTGTCGACACCTGTGACGGCCACCGTCACGTCGTAGGATCATCGTCGTGGAGGCGGCATTTTTTGACCTCGACAAGACGATCATCGCCCGGGCCTCGATGGCCGCCTATGTCCCTGCGCTTCGGCGAGCCGGATACCTGAACGCCCCAATGGCCGTACGTGCCGCATGGGGCCAGGTGCTGTTCCGCTTCTTCGGAGCCAACGATGAGAAGATGAACAAGGCCATGACCACGGCTCTGAAGCTGGCTGCCGGATGGGAACAGGAGGGTCTCCGGCGCATAGCCAGCGAGCACCTCACCGAGTTGATTGAGCCGATCGTCTACGACGAGGCGCTCGACCTTCTCGATCACCACAGGGCCGAGGGTCGCATGCTCGTACTGGTCTCAGCCGCACCGATCGAAATTGTGGAACCAATGGCAGCCCACCTGCACATCCCGAAGGCAATAGCCACGACGCCGCTCGTCGACGCTGACGGTTGTTACACCGGTGAGGTCGAGTTCTACGCTCACGGCACCGACAAAGCCGCCGCCATCAGGAAACTCGCAGACGAAGAGGACTTGGACCTTGAAGGCTCATGGGCCTATTCGGACTCAGCAACCGACCTGCCGATGCTGGAGTCGGTCGGTCACCCGGTGGCGGTCAACCCCGACCGGGAGTTGCGTCGCGAGGCGGCAAGGCGAGAGTGGCCGGTTTTGGAGTTCGAGAACCCCGTTCCCCTCGGTGACCGTATTCCGATCGACCGGAACTGGGTCGTTGCAACCGTCCTCACCTTTGCCGTGTTCTTCGGGTTGACGTCGGTGATCCGACGGATGCGGCGCCGAGCCTGACCCTGCTGATGGCCGGTTGAACCGGTCAGATGGAGCGAACCTTGCGCACGGCAACAGCCACGAGAGCCGCCAGCGCTGCGAGCATCACAAACTTCTTCATGACGGGAATGATAGGGCCAGGTTGCCCGGTCGGGACCAGCCGAACCTTCAATAGGCGTCCGGACCGTGTGCAAACGTCTCCCGGTCGCCTACCGTCACCATCGGAGGTGTCTGAGTACCTGGTGGGCTCCCCCGCCTTCAAAGCGGGTGGGACGGGCGATCCCCGTCCGGCGGGTTCGATTCCCGTCCACCTCCGCCACGCCTGGCCGGCTGAGGCTGGGCGAGCCGTCGTCTCCGCCGACCAGCCGGGCCGGTCAGACCGCCAGAAGGTCTCGTGCCCCGGTGTCGCTGCTCGGATGGCGCAGCTTGGACATGGCCCTGGCCTCGATCTGACGGATGCGCTCCCTGGTCAGCTCGAAGTGGTCGCCGACCTCCTCGAGGGTGCGGGGCTCGCCGCGGTCGAGGCCGAAACGCAGCTTCAGGATCTCTCGCTCGCGGCTGTCGAGGGGCGCCAGCAGACGGCTGATCTCCTCTGGGAGGAGCGCCGTGGCGGCAACCTCGAAGGGTGAGTCGGCCGACCTGTCCTCGACCACGTCTCCCAGTTCGGCATCACCGTCCTCACGGAGTGGCTCGCTGAGAGACAGAGGCTCAGCTGCGAAGCGGAGAGCCTCGGTGACCTTCTCTTCGGTCATCTCGACCTCGACAGCCAGCTCGGCGAGGGTCGCCGGGCGACCGAAACGAAGTTCCAGACGGGAGCGGGCCTTTTGAAGACGTGCCAGGGTGTCGCCGGCGTGCACCGGGAGCCTGATTGTTCGGCCCGTGTTGGCGATTCCGCGGGTGATCGCCTGACGGATCCACCAGGTTGCGTAGGTCGAGAACTTGAAGCCCTTGCGCCAGTCGAACTTCTCGACGGCGTGCATGAGGCCCAGGTTTCCCTCCTGGATCAGGTCCAGAAGCGGCAGCCCCGAAGCCTGATACTTCTTGGCAATGGACACCACGAGGCGCAGGTTGGATTGCACGAACGTTCGAACGGCCTCGTCGCCACGGCGGAGATTGCGTCGCATCTCGCGCCTCCGTGCCGGTGTGAGACCATCGCCCGTCTTATCGAGTTCCTCTCGGGCTGCGGCACCCTTCTCGATCTGCTGGGCGAGCCGGACCTCGCCCTCCTTGGTCAACAGTGGGTACTGACCTATGTCTGTGAGATAAAGCCTGACGAGGTCTTCCTCGTCCCGTTCGACCCGCTCCTTGGCCACCCTTGCGTCTCCTCCTGCCGGGGCAGCACCTTCAGCGGCTTCGCCATCTCGCCGCCTCGGATGCTCACCGAGTTCTGATCGCCTGTTCGTGTACCGGGGGAGCTTTGCAACAGCAGTCCTGCCCGCCCCGATTGCGGGTCACCCTATCGACCGGTTCGTCATCCACCACACGAAATTGTGACGCCCGTCACCAGAGCCAGCGAGGCCGAGTTGAGCGGCTCAAACGGCCTCAACCGCTGTAGCGGTTGACCACCGGGAGACGCCGATCCCTACCGAAACCCTTGCGGCTGACCCTGGTTCCGGGAGGCGTCTGGCGCCGCTTGAACTCGGCCGCATCGACGAGTTGGGTGATCCGGTCGACCATCTCGCCGTCGAAACCGTCGGCCACCAGCTCGGCCCGGGTCAGGTCGCCCTCTATGTAGGCCTCCAGCATCGGATCCAGAACCTCGTATGGAGGGAGGCTCTGGTCGTCACGCTGGTCGGGTCGCAACTCGGCGGACGGTGGCTTGGAGATGATTCCCTCCGGGATCACCGGACCGTCAATCTGGGCGTTGCGCCACCGTGCCAGCTCGTAGACGGTCAGCTTGTAGATGTCCTTGATCACAGCGAAGGCTCCTGCCGTGTCGCCGTAGAGGGTCGAATAGCCGACCGCAGATTCGCTCTTGTTTCCGGTGGTAAGCACAAGCCATCCGAGGGAGTTTGCGTGTGCCATCAACAGGACTCCCCGAATGCGGGCCTGAAGGTTCTCGTCGGTCGGCCCGGTCGGAACTGTTCCCAACGACCCTTCCAGAAGTCCCACAAGAGAGGCGTGGGCGTCCTCGATGTGGATCGTCCGATGGTCGATACCGAGCGTCGTAGCAAGTTCTGTGGCGTCAGACACCGAGTGTCCACTCGAGTAACGGGACGGCATGAGCACCCCGTGTACGTGGTCCGGGCCGAGGGCATCGGCTGCGATCGTCGCTACCAGAGCCGAGTCGATGCCACCGGAGAGGCCGAGGCAGATGTCGGTGAAACCGCTCTTGGTCACGTAATCGCGGGTGGCGGTCACAAGGGCCCCGTACAGCTCGGCTAGAGGGTCCAGAGGGTCTAGAGGCGTGGCCACCACATGGTCGGGTCGATCGACCTTGTCCGAAACCCCTATGACCGGAAGGCCGGTCTCAGCGACCGGAACGTGTGTGACGTCGATGTCAACGATGACCACGGCTTCATCGAACCTTGGTGCCCTGGCGATGATCTGCCCGGCTGGGTCGGCGACCATTGATCCGCCGTCGAACACCAGCTCATCCTGGCCTCCGACCAGGTTCACGTAGACGACGGGGACACCGGAGGAGGCAGCCGTTGCAACCACCACCGCCTCTCGTTCGGCCAACATGCCTCTGTGAAACGGGGATCCGTTGATGGCAACCAACAACTCGGCGCCACCTTCCACGAGACCGCCTACAGGGCCATCAGCCACCCAGAGATCCTCACAAACCACGAAGCCGACCCGGATCCCTCCGATCTCGTAAAGCTGCAGTGGCTCCACGCCCGACACGAAGTGGCGTGCCTCGTCGAACACGTCGTAGTTCGGTAGCGCACGCTTGTGGTAGACGCCGACAAGCCCGCCTTCGTGGCACACCGCAGCCGCGTTCTGTACCCCACCGGAGGCAGAACCCTTTGGGGCCCCGTCGGGAAAGCCGATTACGAGGGCACAACTGCCGCTGGAACCTGCCACGACCTCGACAGCAGAGCGACAGTCGGTGACGAATCCGGGTTTCAGGACGAGGTCCTCAAGGGGATAACCGGCGACGGTCATTTCGGGAAAGACCGCCAGGTCACACCCGTCTACCTGGTCGAGCACGCTACGGATGCGCTCCACATTCCCGTCCAGATCGCCTACAACCGAGTTGGTCTGGACCATGGCGACTCGCACCCGGCTCATGGGTGCAGCGTACAGAACGAGCCGTAGAACGGCCGAGGCCCCCGGTGGGGGAACCGGGGGCCTGGCGGGGGAGTGTTGTTTGGGAGGTCAGGCGCCGTGGCCCTGACTCCCATGATCCATGCCACCCATACCGCCCATGTCGCCCATACCGCTCATGTCGCCCATGCCGCTCATGCCGCTCATGCCGCCCATGCCGCCCATACCGCCGGGGCGCATTCCGCCCATACCGCCCATGCCGCCGGGCATCTCACCGTTCATTCGTGCCGTGATCCGCTCACTCAGCCCCGACAACATCTCGTCTGCCTTAGCCTGATCGATCTTGCCGTCGGCAACTGCCTGGCCGATGTGCTCACCTGCAAACTCCACCTGCTGTGTGATCAGACCGTCCAGGTCATCACCAGCCAGTTCGGCGATGGTTGCTCCATCTTTCAGCTGGGACCTCAGGCCCTCACTGTCGAGTCCCAAGAACTCGGCTGTTGCAGCAAGACGCTCACCATGGCCGCCGGCACCAGGAGCCACGGCCCCGTCATGACCGGCACCACCATGACCGCCGGCACCAGGAGCCATAGCCCCGTCATGACCGGCACCACCATGACCGCCGGCACCAGGAGCCACGGCCACATCATGTTGATGCTGGGCCGCCGGCACCTCGGTTTCGGCCTCGGTCTGGGCGCCTGCCACCGTGACCAGCGACACGACCATCGAGGCAGCCGCCAGAACCACCGATCCGACAACCAGACCGGCTGTCGTTCCTCCACTCAAGTTGATCTTCTTCATCTGCGGACTCTCCTGTCCTCGGGTACAGGTAGATGTTCGCTAGACGAGATGATTCCCCTGAGATGGACGTGTTAGGGATCTGTGATCGACTTCGGGGTACGCGCGAGGGCCCCGGGTGCAACCCGGGGCCCTCATAGCGAATGCTCCGTGGCTACCCAGCGAGAGCCTCACAACATGTGTTGGTGATCAGGCGGGTTACCACATAGGGGTCCATGTTGGCGTTGGGCCTGCGGTCCTCGATGTAGCCCTTCTGCTCCAGGGCCACCTGCCAGGGAATCCGGACCGATGCGCCACGGTCCGAGACCCCGTAGTTGTACTGGTCGTAGCGCTGGGTCTCGTGCTCGCCGGTGAGGCGCTCCTCAGAGCCATGGCCATAGCCGGCCAGGTGTTCGGCAACCTTGCCGTCCGCACCCAGGGACTCGCACGCTGTGATGATCGGGTCGTAGCCCTCGCGCATTGCCTTCGTCGAGAAGTTGGTGTGGGCGCCCGCACCGTTCCAGTCGCCCTTGATGGGCTTGGCGTCGATCGAAGCGTCGACCCCGAACTCCTCGGCGATCCGGTAGAGCAGGTAGCGGGCCATCCAGACCTGGTCGCTGACCGACACGGTGTCGCACGGGCCGATCTGGAACTCCCACTGGCCAAGCATGACCTCGGCGTTGGTCCCGGAAATCTCAAGACCGGCATCCATGCAGGCCTGTGTGTGGGCCTCGACGATCTCACGGCCGGCGATCTCGATGGAACCCACCCCGCAGTAGTAGGGGCCCTGTGGAGCCGGATAGCCCTCGACCGGCCATCCCAGCGGGCGGCCCTCCTGGAAGAAGGTGTACTCCTGTTCGATCCCAAAGATCGGTTCCTGGTCGCCGTACCGCTCTAGCGACTCGACGCAGGCAGCCCGTGTGTTCGTCGGGTGGGGGGTCATCTCGCCATCGGGCAAGCAGACCTCACAGAGAACCAGCACGTCGTCTCCGCCGCGGATGGGGTCAGGGCAGGAGAAGACCGGCCGTAGGACACAGTCGGAGTTGTCTCCGGGAGCCTGGTTGGTGCTGGATCCGTCGAAACCCCAGATCGGGTAGTCGACGGTCCCGTCGGCAAGGATCCTGGTCTTGGAACGGACGTACGGCAACGGTGTGGTGCCGTCGATCCAGATGTACTCAGCCCTGATGGCCATTGGTTGCACTCTCCATGTAGACCGCCCGTGAGGTACGGCGAGGTTGATTGAACGGTTCGTCCGGCAGGATACGCCGGGTCACCACCACGATGCCGCTATGGGGTTTCGGTGCTGTTGCCCAACTGTGAACGGCGTGTGAACGACCCGAAACCGGCTGGCGATCGTCGGCCTGCTCCTCCATGCTGGTGGCGTGGATGAGACCAGCTTCGAACGACAGTCGGGCCAGCAGGACTACGTGCTGAGAACCATCGAGGAACGCGGGGTCCGGCTCGTGCGGCTCTGGTTCACCGATGTGTTGGGTCGACACAAGTCGGTAGCCATCTCACCAGCCGAACTTTCGACCGTGTTCGAGGAGGGTCTGCAGTTCGACGGATCCGCAATCGACGGATTCAGCAGGGTTCAAGAGAGCGACGTGCTGGCACGTCCCGATGCCAGCACCTTTGAGTTGCTCCCGTGGGCCTCGCCCGACGAACCGTCCGGCACGGTCTTCTGCGACATCACCAACCTGGACGGCTCACCCTTCGAGGGCGACCCTAGACAGGTCCTGCGCCGCAATCTGGAGAGTGCCCACGCCGCCGGCTTCGAGATGTTCTGTGCACCGGAGATCGAGTTCTTCTACCTGGCCCAAAACACCGGAGAACCGGTTCTGCTCGACCAGGCCTCATACTTCGACCTGACAACAACCGACGTCTCGTCAGACCTGCGCAAGCGCACTCTCCACATGCTCGAAGCACTGTCGATCCCAGTCGAGTACTCCTTTCACGAGGACGCCCCCAGCCAGCATGAGATCGACCTCCAGTACACAGACGCCCTGACAATGGCCGACTCGGTTATGACGCTCCGTCTGGCCGTCAAGAAGATCGCCATGGAAGGTGGTGTCTACGCCACGTTCATGCCGAAACCGGTGAACGGAATCCAGGGATCGGGGATGCACACCCACCTGTCGCTGTTCCGCGATGGAACAAACGCCTTCTACGACGGCGACGATGAACACGGCCTGTCGGCTACCGCCCGGTCGTTCATCGCCGGCCTGTTGCACCACTCCCGGGAGATGACGGCGGTAACCAACCAGTTGGTCAACTCCTACAAGCGAATCAACGAGGGCTACGAGGCACCCCGCTACGTGTCGTGGGCCCGCAACAACCGTTCGGCGCTCGTTCGGGTTCCGGTCACCAAGCCGGGAAAGCCCGACTCGACCCGCGTCGAGTACCGGGCCCTTGATCCGGCATGCAACCCTTATCTGGCGTTCTCGGTTCTCCTGGCGGCTGGGCTCCGCGGTGTCGAAGAGGGATACGATCTGCCCAAAGAGGCCGCTGTGAGCCTCGACGAGTTGAGCCGCTCCGAACAACGGGACCTCGGGGTGGCGGGCCTTCCAACCAACCTCGCCGAGGCGCTTGATGAGATGGAGGAGTCCAAGTTGGTTCGCAATGCCCTCGGTGACCACATCTTCGAATGGTTCCTACGCAACAAGCGCGCCGAGTGGTCCGACTACGAGCGTCAGGTGACTCCATTCGAGTTGGAGCACTACCTGCCCAACTGGTGACAGCCAGATGAACCCACTTCTTGTCTTTCCGGATCCGCCACCGCCTGAGCTAACCCAGTGCCTCGACCTCGGAGGCTGGGCATGGAAGGCAATCGACGATCCTGAGCGTGCCGTTTCAGACGAACCCGACGAGGGTTGGGCCGGAGCGATCGTGTCCGCCGACACGGACCCTGACGGGGCAATGGGGATGTGCCGTCGCCTGCGGAGTGGAGAAATGCCTCTGGAGCCACTGCTGTTGCTGCTCGGTGGCGCCCAGTTGGCCGACCTTGATTCGCGCTACGACCTGTTCGACGACTTCTGCCTGATGCCCGTTAGGCCCGCCGAGCTTGAAGCCCGCCTCCAGCACCTCTTCTGGCGTTCCGGTCGGGGTACCCGACCGGAGTTGGTGGAGTACGGGCCGCTAGCCCTGAACCTGGAGACCTATCAGGCCGTTGTCGACGGCCAACCACTGGACCTCACCTACATGGAGTACGAGCTACTCAAGTTCCTGGCGTCAAGTCCCGGCAAGGTCTTCACCCGCGAGACCCTGTTGAGCAGGGTCTGGGGTTACGACTACTACGGAGGAGCACGGACCGTCGATGTCCACGTCCGTCGGCTGAGAGCCAAGTTGGGTGAAAAGCACGCAGGCCTGATCCACACGGTCAGGTCTGTCGGCTACCGGTTCGGGCAGTCCCGCTGGGGGATCTGAGACCAGGGTCAGCTTGAGGAGGGGCCCGCCCAGGGGTTTGCCTCGCTGACCCCAAGCAACTCGGAGTCCTCGTGCGCTGAGTCGACGCCACCCTTCAGCAGACGACCCAGGGCTGCTGCCCCCACTGCACCGCCGACGAGAATTCCGACCGGGATGAGGACGACCAGCACGATGATCATGATCACTGCTCCAACCATGACGTCAGTCTGTCACCAGAGTCAGGTGTCCGCGCACATCGGTCCTGGCGACACCTCAGCCGACGTGGGCCCATGCCTCCACCTCGACGCGCGCGCCGAGCGGAAGGGCCGCTACGCCGAATGCCGAGCGGGCCGGCCTGTGGTCACCAAAGGCCTCGCAGTAGAGCTCGTTCATGCGTGCGTAGTCGTCCAGGTCAGCGAGAAAGACCATCGTCTTCACCACATCTCCCAGCGACGCTCCCTCAGATTCAAGCAATGCCCGCATGTTCGCCATCGCCTGGGGCAGCTCTGCCTCGAGACCGCCCTCGACCAGACGGCCCTCAGAGATGCCGATCTGACCAGAAAGGACGAGCATGTCGCCAGCACGAACTATCGGTGTGTACGGGGCAGGTGTCGGAGACATCGCACTTCTTTCATTTGGAGTGATCCGGGGACTCCATGATGATCGCGCAATATCGGTGCCAGAACGTGTCCGGGTGACAGACGGTCAGATTCCGGCCGGCCAGTCAGGTGGGGTCCCTAGATGGATCCATGTAGCGGCGGCAACGGCCGCGAACACCGCTTCTGATCCGTTGCGGGGCTCTGGATCATTGTCGGGCTCGATGGTTACGTCGATTCGTGGTGTCTCTGTGGCCCTCACGATCCCGAAGGACCTGATGGTCAGGTCGGAGACCACGCCGGACGCATCAACGGCAAGAGACTCGGAGGTGACCCAACTCCAGGCCATGTGGGCTGCACCAATGCAGTAGGAGCGCAGAACCGTGGCGTCCAGAGGATCGCCACATCGAACCGAAACGCTGATCCGGCCGGGCTCCACCTCTGCTTCGGCGACTGCTCCGTCAGGCGACACGACCGGACCCGTGTACCCGCGTGCGCCGGCGAGCAACACGACGGCCTCGGCCCAGCCAGCTGCCCGGATGGTGATCGAGGTCGGCGGACCCGCAACATCGACCTCCTCAACCTTCAAACCAGGTGCCAGCCTGTTGATCGCATCGCTGACCCCAGGGGTTCTGACGACCCGCATGATTCCGGTTCCGTCAGCCATTGCCCCGCCGGCAACCGGTGGTCTCTTGGGCCCAGTTTGAACGGTGTCCTCCCGGGACATCATCGCCACCACCGTGCGGCCGTGCTCATCGGCCAACCTTCTTGCCGCATCGGAAACTGGAGAGTCTGTTTTTGCGCCGAACGCACCGCCGTTGGCGAGGGGGCTTGACGGCTCCCCTCCCGGTTCACACCATGCCGTATCGGTTTCGAGGTAGGCGGGTTCAACCCAGGCGGTGCGCAGCACCACGTCCCAGTCACCCGGTGGTGCATCCAGCGGCGGTACGGCATCGACGGTCGTGCGCCTCCCCTGGACCTTGCCGGCGACGCGGCGGGCCTCCTGAATCGTCTCGGCTACAGCCCAACCGCCTGACGCGTCTGGAACCGCCACCAGGGCATCAACCGGTGCAGTATCGGCGGCAAAACCGCCCTGGCCCAGGGCGATGGCTCTGGCCACAGCCTGGTGTGAACGACCCTCGATGAACGCCCTCCGGTTGGCCCCCTCGCCGGAACATGGCTTCGGAGTCTTCCCATATGCGTCCCACGCCTCGAGCACGGTCTGCCACCCGGTGCAACGGCAGAGGTGTGCATGCAGAGACCTCGCCACACGGTCGGGGTCGGTCACCCCGTCCGCACGAAGCCCGGCGAACCTCATGATGATCCCCGGCGTACAAAAGCCACACTGGCTGCCACCGGTTCCGGTGAAGGCATCCGCCCAACGGGACCTCTCGTCGGGATCCAGGCCGTCGAGGGTCGTGATGGAGCGACCCGCCATCCGCCTCACCGGTGTCACACACGAAACTCGCGGCTGCCCGTCGACGAGGACCGTGCAGCAACCGCACTGTCCCTGCGGGCTACACCCGTCCTTCGGGGAGGTAGCCCCGAGATAGCCCCGCAATGCATCCATAAGGTTCCCGTCGCTGTCCGGGATCACCACCTCATCACCGTCAACCCAGAAGGTCAGACCGTCGGTTTCCTCCCCGCCGTGTGGCTTGCTCGACCCGTTCATCATGTGAGTGTGCCCCAGAGTCCGACCAGAGACGAACCGGTACCCTCGGGAACATGACCGTGCCGCAACGACTGCTGAGCCGCCGTCAGGTTCTAACGGGCATTCTTGGAGCCTCAGGCGGTCTCGTTCTCATCGCCTGTGGGGCCGAGGACGCGGCTGCTCCAACAGCTACCGCACCGACCGGCGGTCTCTCCCTCGGGGCCCGGTTCGCAGACGGATTCCAGGCACCCACCGTGATCACTGCCGGAACACCTCAGAGGGCCCCCTACGTGCTCATCGGAAGCGACGGCTGGCCCGCTACAGACGTGCCGGACCAGATCCAGTTGACCGTGACAAGTGGCGACCAGGTCGTCTTCGCCGGCCCCGTGGACCGTCACGGCGAACCGAACGCCATCCCCTACTTTCCGCTTGTCTTTACACCGCCGTCCACGGGCGACTACTCGGTCCGTGGAGCCGGCCTGCCAGGTCGCCACAGGCTCCGGGTCACCGACGCCGCGAAGTTGGGGCTCATCCAGGTCGGCGACCCGATGAGGCCCGTCGATTCACCGACGCTCGACGACCCACACGGTGTAGACCCCATCTGCACCAGGCCGAACGGCCCGTGCCCGCTGCACAAGGTGACCGTCGCCGAGGCCATCAACCTCCCGGGTCCTACCGCAATGCTGATCTCGACGCCGCGGTTCTGCCAGACCGACGTCTGTGGTCCGGCACTCGAGGTGCTGATTGCCGCAGCTGGCGACCTCGACCCCTCATGGTCGGTGATCCATGCCGAGGTCTATGTGGCACCAGAAGACAACGACTTCACCCTGACCCCCACCGTGGGCGCCTACGACCTCTCGTTCGAGCCCAGCCTCGTCGTGGCCGATGCCGACGGGATCGTGACGGCCGTGCTGCACTTCACGATGGACACGCCCGAGGTGAGCGCCGCTCTCGAATCTGCAACCTGACCGTGCCCACCGGGGTGGACAGCTCTGGTCTAGGAGAAGCTCTTCCCGCAGCCGCAGGTGCTCTGCGCGCTGGGGTTGTCGATGGAGAACCCCGCATCGGTGAGGCCGTCCTTGTAGTCAAGCGTTGCACCCACGAGCAACTCGGCACTTGACGGGTCAACCACGACCCTCACATCACCAAAGACCGCCTCGACGTCATCGCCGGACGTCTCCGAATCGAAGTACATCTCGTAGCTGTTGCCTGAACAACCTCCGGGCCGCACGGTGACGCGAAGCACCATCCCGGCCTCTTCCTCGGCGGCGATCAACTCGCCGACCTTGGTGGTTGCAGTGTCAGTAAGCGCAATCATCGTGTCCCCGTTCGTGATCAGATTGGTCTCTGGAAAAAACCAATCGGGCCGTCAACCCGGTTGTTGAAGACAGCCTAACAACGAGTCCCCCTCGAACCCAGCGTCGAATCACGAGTGTGCAGTACCGACCTAGGCTTGAGGCATGCGTGACACCCGCGCCGACAAGCCCCAGCCAGAGGACAGCCCGGTACCGGACATTCCATCCGAGGACCGGATCTTCGACCTGTTGCGTGGCGTCATAGACCCGGAGCTGGGTTCCAACATCGTGGAACTCGGAATGGCCAAGGCCGTGACCGTGACGTCCGACGGACTGGTCGACGTGACCATCGCACTCACTACCTCCGGCTGCCCGCTGCGCGCCCAGATTCAAAGAGATACCAGGTCCCGAATCGAAGGCCTACCGGGCGTCACGAAGGTGCACATCACCTGGACCGAGTTGACCGCTGAGGAGAAGGCCGCCACCATGGCCAAGGCCCGCTGGAACGTCAGCCGCGACGCACCGGATACCGAGATTCCAACCACCACCAGGGTCCTCATGGTCGCCTCCGGCAAGGGTGGCGTAGGCAAGTCGTCGGTGACCGTAAACCTGGCGGCCTCCCTGGCGGAACGGGGCTTCACGGTAGGCGTGATGGACGCCGACATCTGGGGGTTCTCCATCCCACGGATGCTCGGTATCGAGGGCCGCCTGGGGGGGTCCCCAGAGGTCGGCAAGATAGACCCCATTCAAATGCCGGTCGGCGAGGGCGTTCTCAAGGTGGTCTCCATGGGCTTCCTCGTGGAACGGGAGGAAACCGCTCTCATGTGGCGCGGCCTGATGCTGAACCGGGCCGTTCAGCACTTCTGCGAGGACGTGGCATGGGGCCCGATGGACTACCTGATCATCGACATGCCGCCAGGTACCGGAGACGTCCAGATGGGTCTTGCCAGGATGCTGCCCCGAGCGGAAATGATCATCGTCACAACACCCGCCCTCGCGGCACAAAAGGTCGCAGTACGTGTGGCCGCCATGGGACGCAACAACTACCTGCGGATTGTCGGCGTGATCGAGAACATGAGTGCCTTCGTCGCCCCCGATGGTGCCAGGCACATGCTCTTTGGAGAAGGTGGCGGCGAGTCCCTGGCCGACGACATCGGTGCTGCCCTTCTCGGCAGCATCCCCCTAGACACGGCGGTAGCCCTAGGCGGCGACACCGGCAGGCCCGTGGCTCTCGCCGACGGTCCGGCGGCCGAGGCCTACAGGTCCATCGTCGACCTGATCGTGACCGAGGCTGCACCACCGATCGAGATGGCCGGTTGCAGCGCACGCCTGCTGGAGGCAGCCGAGCAGGCGCTGGACGAAGCCGGCGCCTGACGGCCTGAGGCATTACTGCTCGCCGGAAGGTCCCAGCTCTCCCTGACCACCGTCAACCTCGGTGGACTGCGCATCCACGATGTTCCCGCCGCCTCTGTAGCCGAAGTGCCACGAGACCGGTTGGCTCGATGCCGCACGGTTACCCAGAGCCCGCGAAGCCACACCGCGGATGATGGCCCTCGTTGGTGGAAAGAGCAGCGACAGCCCCAGTGCATCTGTGGCAAAGCCGGGCGTGAGCATCAAGATCCCGGCGAAGAGAACCAACAGGCCGTCGACCAACTCACGGCTGGGAACCCTGCCAAGGGCCAACTCCGCCTGCGCCCTGGCCAGAATGCCCATTCCCTCACGCCGCACCATCGCAGCGCCCACAACGCTCACGAAAACCAACAGTGCGACGGTGTTGAGGCCACCGACCACGTCGGCCACCCGCACTATCAGGTAGATCTCGGCTATCGGGGTCGCGACGAACAACAGGAACAGGATCAGGAACACGGCCGCAATGCTACGAGGCCAACTGCCCGAGGGGCACGCGCCGCCCGTGGGGGGCGCAGCGGCGCTCACGGTCGTATCCTCGCCCCATCATGGCCGCTCCTGATGAGAACAGCCCAGACACCTCGACCGCGCCGGTACCCCGACCGCCCTCGGTCGACAGGTTGGCCCGGGCCATCGCCGACGTGAACCTGCCCCACCCCCTTCTGGTCGATGCCGCACGAACAGCGGTCGCATCGGGCGACCCGGAGACAGCTGAACAGCGGGCCCGCGATATCGCCGCGGAACAGGCGCGCAGCCTCCTCACCGGGGTGGTGAACGCCACCGGTGTCCTGCTCCACACCAACATGGGACGTTCCCCCTGGACCGACCTTCCCGAGGACGCCTCCGACCGCTATTCCAGCCTGGAGTTGGATCTCGACTCGGGTGAGCGGGGCTCCCGCCAGGACAGGGCGCCACGCCTGCTTGCCCGCGTATGTGGCGCCGAGGCGGCCATGGTCGTGAACAACTGTGCTGCCGCCGTCCTGTTGACGTTGAGTGCCCTTGCCCACGGGAAGGGGGTCGTCGTCTCACGCGGTGAGCTGGTTGAGATTGGTGGCGGCTTCCGTATCCCCGAGGTGATGGCACAGTCAGGTGCCCACCTGATCGAGGTCGGCACAACCAACCGAACCCGCCTGGCCGACTTCGAAACCGCTGTCCAAGGTGGAGACATAGCGTTGGCATTGAGCGTGCACCGCTCCAACTACCGGATCACCGGTTTCACCGAGAGCGTTGCCGCTTCGGCAATGACAGGCCTCGGGGTACCGGTCGTGGCCGACATTGGATCAGGGTTGGTGGACTCGGCCTGCCCATGGCTCACAGATGGTCCACCTCCGTGGCTTGAAGGTGAACCGGCGGTGCGACAAACCCTCGAGGCAGGGGTCGACCTGGTGACCTTTTCCGGCGACAAGCTTCTGGGTGGCCCACAGGCCGGGATCATCGCAGGTAGGGCCGACCTGGTGGCCCAGTGTGCGGCGCATCCACTCGCCAGGGCTCTCCGGCCCGGAAGCCTCATCATGGGCTCTCTGCAGCAGTTGGCCCTCGCCTACCTGGCCCGCGACGGCCTGACCATTCCGTTCTGGAGAATGGCAACGGTGCCAGTTGACGAGTTGCGGCAGAGGGCGTCGGCAATCTCGCCGGACCATGCCGCTGACACGATCGCCGTGCCCGGTGGTGGCACGCTTCCCGGCGTGGAGATCCCATCGGCCGGCCTGGTTGTGCAGGGAGACCACGTAACCGAGTTGCGAACCGGTACACCACCGGTGATCGCCCGGGTGCACGACGGCTCGACCGTGATAGACCTGCGGACCGTCCACCCCGACGACGACGACGTGATCCGTACCGCAGTCGACCGGCTCACGTGAAGAGACAATGCACGTAGTCGCCACGGCCGGGCACGTGGACCACGGCAAGTCCACGCTCGTTCAGGCGCTGACCGGCACCGACCCCGACAGGTTCTCCGAGGAAAAGGCGAGGGGACTGACAATCGACCTGGGGTTCGCCATGACCACCCTTCCCTCAGGTGTGACCCTCTCGCTGGTAGACGTTCCCGGGCACATCCGGTTCATCAAGAACATGCTGGCCGGAGTCGGCGCTGTCGATGCCTGCCTCTTCGTCGTGGCAGCCACCGAGGGTTGGAAACCGCAGTCCGAGGAACATCTCCGAATCCTTGAACTGCTCGGCGTGGGTCACGGCGTCGTCGCCCTGACCAAAGTCGGTCCGGCAGAACCTGACCTCACTGACCTGGCGCGGCTGGAGATCGAAGAACAGGTGGCAGGTACCTTCCTCGAGGGCGCCCCTGTCATTGCGGTCGACTCCCCTACCGGTCTGGGCCTGGCCGATCTTGTGTCGGCGATCGACGAGATGCTCGCCTCGACGCCGGCGTCTATTGACCATGACCGGCCACGGCTCTGGATCGACAGGGCCTTTGCTGCCACCGGAGCCGGGACCGTCGTCACCGGCACGCTCACCGGCGGACATCTGCAGGTCGGAGATGAGCTGGAGTTGAACCCCGGAGGCAGGAAGGTCCGGGTGCGGAGCCTCCAGAGCCACCACGCCGAGCACGGTGAGCTTCCACCCGGAACACGGTGCGCCGTGAACCTTGTAGGCGTCTCCCACGATGAGGTGGTCCGGGGTGACGTGTTGACACGACCGGGCCAGTGGCACATGACAACCGTCGTGGACGCCTCGCTACAGGTCCTGGGCCGCCTCGACCACCCTGTCTCACGCCGAGGCGCCCACGTCGTCTACCTGGGTGCCGGCGAGCACCCGTGCAGGCTGAGGGTTCTGGGCCCCGACAAGATCGAACCTGCATCGACGGGATCGGTGCGCCTGTTCCTCCCGCGGCCCCTTCCGCTCCTCCCGGGCGACAGGTTTGTACTGAGGGAGAGTGGCCGATCCGAAACCCTCGGTGGGGGAGAGATCCTTGACGTCGATCCACGTGAGCGCGCCTCCAGGGCAAGGCCCGACAGGTCGGTCGACAGGGTTATCAGCGAGAGAGGCTGGGTCTCGACCGAAGATCTGCTTCGTCTGACGGGCACGAGCCGGGAGCCGACCGTGGCCAACTGGGTGGTCGACCCAACCGTCTTGAGCGACACGCTTGAGCGGCTCAGGGAGGCAGTGGACGAGGCCGGACCGCTGGGACTCGACATTGCCGCCCTCGATGAACACGAGCGGGCTGCCGCCGAGATGCTGTCTGGTGCCGTCCTGGACGGCGGACGGCTGACGGCAGCGGGTGCAGCAGATCCGCTGGCAGACCATCCCTTCGCCCAACTCCTGGCTGCTTCACCCTTCGCTCCACCCACACCCGATGGGGTCGACAGGGCCGAACTGCGCGAGATGGTCAGGCGGGGGGTGGTGACCGAACAGGACGGTGTGTTCTTCGCCGCCTCAGCCGTGGATGATGCCGCGATGCTTGCGGCACGGCTGCTGGTCGAATCACCCGAAGGGTTCACCGTGTCCGCCTTCAGGGAGGCCGCCGGGAACACCCGCAAACACGCAATGCCGCTACTCGCCCGGCTTGATGGAACTGGAATCACGCGACGGCGAGGCGATGTTCGGGTTGCCGGACCGCGCCTACCCGTGACCGGCGACGGCTGACCGCTCTACGGTTCAGGCTGAGAGACCGATCAGCGCCCTGCGCTCGCGTTCGTTGGTGCCGCCCCAGACCCCGTGGACCTCACGGATTCCGACTGCATAGTCGAGACAACTCGTCAGCACGGGACACTGCGAACAAACGGCCTTGGCCCGCACCTCACGTCGCTGCTTCTCGTCTCGCCTCTCACCTCGGCCGGGTGGGAAGAACTCCCCGGCACCGGGCCCGCGGCAGGCGGCACTCGCCTGCCACTGGCTGCAGGTCAGATCACCAGCCATGCACAACCCCCTTAGTCTGTGCCACCGAACCTAGAACGCCCGGCCTGTCGCCACAAGAGGAGGCGCTCGATCATCGCGCCAGCCGTGGCGAGTCAGCTCTTGGCCGCGCGCTCCCTGTGGTCGCGCGCCGCACCGACCTCCGGCTCTACCTCCAGCCACAGCCCCTCGACAGCGACGACCCTGATCGGCTCTCCCGGCTGGATCGGTGTTGCCCGGTTTGTGCGGGCCTTCCAGACAGCTCCGCGGACCTCGACGGTTCCGTTTGGCGAGAGATGATCGACCGCTGATCCGGCCTCTCCGATTATCCACTCCCGCCCAATGGTCGGGGTTGAGAACCGGGTCCGCACCATTGTCGGCATCCCGCCGGCCAGGCCCATCGCTGTCCCGACCACCCCGGCAATCAGGGCGATCCAACCAACCGGTGTCCCGTCGTACAGGAACAGGGAACCAACAACGAGGCTGACCGTACCGATAACGGTCCATGCCCGGGGCACTCCAGCCTGGATGTCGATGGCGTAGCCGATCATGGCAAAGACCAGAATCCCGACCGCCCAGGCCCTCCCGGGAAGAACCGCAATGCCGTAGGAGGCCAACAACAGGGATGCGGCGCCGATCACACCGGCTATTCCGACACCGGCGGTAAAGAGTTCAAATACCAGGAGCCCCATGCCGACCAGAAGGAGGAGATAGGCGACAGGTGGGCTGGCAACGGTGTGAAATACCTGGTCGACGATGCTGAGTTGTCGAAACCGGGTCCGGGTAACAGGCTCGACCATCGGCTTGTCGCCGGAGTCGTCTACCAGAACCTCGAATCCGTCGAGCCCGACGAGGTGCTCAAGCAACACCGGTGCGGATCGGGCCAGGCCCCGGCTGACTGCCTCCTGGTAGCCGACCGTCGAACCAACCAGGTCTGAATCGGCGGGAAGGCCGAACGCTGTGCCGAACCTCTCCGGAGAAAGAGCCTGTTCACCAAGGTCTCCGATACGGGAACCCGGTGCAATCCCAATGTCGTCGCCGAGGGCCACCAGCTGCGCGGCCTGGCCAGTGACCTCAGCTCCGGCCGGTCCAATCCAGAATGACACGGTCACCGGGGAGGCAACTATCAGGTTTGCCAGGCCCGCCAGGTCGTCATCGCCGACGACAGCGCCCTGACTGTCGATCTGAAAGACCACGGCGAGCGTCGTGGCAGGGTCGGCCCCACGCAGGGTCTCGGCCATCATCTCCGTAAGCACGGGATCCAACAGACCGTTCACCTCGACCACGTCGACGGTCCTCACCTCGTGGCCATCGGCTTCGTGGCTGTCTCCGTGGGCCGCTACGGATCCGGCCAGAAAAAACTGGGCACCGATCGCGAGGAGAACAACTGCGGTAACCCGGTACACGGTGGTGGTCGGAGTCTCAGGTGGATTCAGGCTCGCCGAGGGCCAGCACGGCCTCCTCGACTGATTCCATGACCGGAACGATCCGATCGAAACCCGTTGTGTGCAGCAGCCTCGTAAGCGCCGGCCTGTTGCATGCCACGGCCACATCTCCGTCGTTCTCCCGGGCCCGCCTGATTCCGCCAATCAGTGCACCCAGCCCGGCGGAGTCCATGAACGGAACGTCGGAGAGGTCGACAAGAACGAACTTCTCCTCACCCAGCTCGGTGAGCGCCTCGCGGAACTGGGCGACGGTGTAGGCATCGAGTTCTCCCGCTGGGCGACAGAGCACATATCCGTCGTGACGTTCGACCGTGATCTCCAGCACCATCGACTCCTTGTCGGTTGCGTGTACCCGCAGTCGGATCGTAGACCGGTTGAGCGCACTTGGCCCACCGTCATCAAATATTTCGGCCCGTGTCATCAGTCACCAACGTTCAGTGACGACCGATACGATCGCGGCCGTGTCGACAGTTCTGGTGGCCACAGCAGCCGATCACATCCACGACGAGGTGGAGGCGTCGCTCGGGGGCCGGAACCAGATGGTGCGCGTAACAGCCGGAAGCGAGGTCCTCAAGGCGGTCCGTGAACATGACCCGGACCTCGTGGTCCTGGATCTCCAGATCGGCAACATGGGCGGGATGGCCGCCTGCCTGGACCTCAGACTCGAGCAGCGTGCTGACCGCATTCCGACCCAGCGTGTGCTGATGCTGCTTGACCGCGACGCGGACACCTGGCTAGCTGGTCAGGCCGAGGCCGACGCGTGGATCGTCAAGCCGTTGAATCCGATCGAACTTCGACAGACGGCATCTGACGTGCTGGCAAGAGACGCAACCTGACTGTCAGAGAGTCCGCCTCCGGACACAATCCGGTCCGACAGATGAAGCCCTGCGGCGGTACCCTTCTCGACCTACACGGGTAGTGGCGCAGGTTGGTAGCGCGCCTCGTTCGGGACGAGGAGGTCGTGGGTTCAAATCCCGCCTACCCGACCACCGGCCTCCGTCAGATTTCTGATGACTCAGGGTCGCGAAGGGTGAGCATCCCGTGGGGGGTGGCCAGACGACGGGCCAGGGTCTCGTCGTCGCTGGTCATACGCCAGTTCAGCAGTTCTGCCGCGTATCGGACCATCTCCGGGTGGTCGTGGAGCGGTCTGGTCTCGTCGGGGTCAGACTCCAGGTCGTAATAGATCGGCGGCATTCCAGCAAAGTGGACGTACTTTCCTGACCGGTCCCGGTGCACCGCCAGGTTGCATGCGGTCAGCGGCAGGCCGGCCTCACGGGCGAACACCCTGAAGTCAAACTCCCAGTGGGTCGACGTACGCCAGCCCTCAGCACCTCCACCCTCCAGGAATGACCGTAGGGAGCGCCCCTGGCACTGGGCCGGCACGGGCAGGCCGGCCAGGTCCAGAATCGTGGGCATGAGGTCGACGTTCTCGGTGAACTCGTCAACTACCAGGCCTGCCGGCCCACTCAGGGCCGGGTACCGGACGATCAGAGGGATGTGGTACGCCTGATCGTGGAAGCCCAACTTTGACATCAGGCCGTGGTCACCCAGGAACTCGCCGTGGTCCGAGGAAAAGACCACGATCGTGTCCTCATCGACCGACAGTTCCGAGAGGGTGTCCAGCAGGCGACCCACCTGGTGGTCGACCTCTGCGAGCATCCCGTAGTAGGTGGCCCGGAGCTGTCTCAGGTCCAGCGGATCGGCAGGCGGGTTGGTCAGGCCCCAGGTGGACATCATCTGGAGGAACGGATGATCAGCCTCCGTGGTTGGAATCGACTCGGGCACGTCGGCCGGGTCGAACATGTCGTTGTAGGGCTCGGGAACGGTGAACGGCGGATGTGGTCTGTACAACGAAACGTGCAGGAACCACGGATCATCCTCTTCCACCAGTTCCCCGATGTGGTCTATTGCGGAATCCACCACGAATGCCGTCTCGGTCTCGTCGGCTGAGAAGGGTGGAGGCGCCCATGAGGTCCCCCTTCCGGAGGGCACCTCGACATCCTCCCTGGGACGGAGGAACCTGGTGCGGTCCGAGATGTCGTGTCCACGCCCCTCAAGCCAGTAGTACCAGGCCTCCCGGTGCTCGGGGAGGAGCAGGGTCTCCTCGTACCCCGGCAGCGGACCCTCGTAGTCGAGCAGTCGTGGGTCGTCTTCGGTGGTGGTTCGCGGATCGATGGTGGTGTCCGTGTAACCGTAGAGATGGGGCACGTAGCCGCCGGTTCTGGCCTCGAGAGCCAGGTTGGTAAGTCGGGCATCGAGAGGGGTGCCGTTGAACACGGACCTGTGGGTATGCAGGTAGGTGCCGGTGTGGATGCTGGCCCGGCTGGGCCCACACGGCGAAGCCTGGCCGTGATGGAGTGGAAACCTCACACCCTCAGCCGCCAGCGAGTCCAACCGCGGCGTTCGCACCAGGGGATGGCCCGCAGCACCTAGGCAGTCGCCCCGCCACTGGTCTGCCACGATGAACAGGACGTTCGGGCGACGGGGTTCGGTGCCGGACATCGCGGAATCATTGCAGACCCGTCGTAATGGTTCGACTTATCCGCACCGGGCGACCAGCAGTAGTGTCACCCGATGGCCGCTCTCCCCTCGTTCATTCCCACGTCAGGCCGACGACTGGGGCTGCTGCTGGCGGCAACCGGAATGTTCCTCGTCTCAACCGATGCCGTGCTCATACGCCTCGCCGGCGTTGACGGTGCAACGATCGCCTTCATGAGCGGGCTCTGGTCGACACCGGTCATGTGGGCGTTTGCCACCAGGAGCCTGGGCCGGAACCTTGGCACCCGGTTCCGTGAATACCGGAACCCCCTCGTCCTGACCGGGATCATGGGTGCGATTAGTACCACGGCGTTCGTGACCGCAATAACTAAGACCGAGGTGGCGAACGTGGTTGCGATTATCGGTGCTGCGCCGATCTTTGCCGCCGTCACAGCGCGGATCGCCCTGAAGGAACACACCTCTGGACGAACGTGGCTGGCCATTGCCGGAGCCATCTCGGGGATCCTCGTCATCGTCGGCGGATCGATGGCCGGTGGCGGCGCCACAGGAGACCTCCTTGCGATCGGTGCGATAACCGCCTTCGGGATGAACCTGACGATCTGGCGGCGGCACCCGGACATGCCACGGGTGCTGATCGTCGCCATGACCGCTATCTGCACCGTTGCCCTGACGGCCTTCCTGGCAAACCCCTTCAGCCTCGACCGCTCGGGCCTTCTGGCCACGTTGGCCATGGGTGCCATCTTCGGGCCAACGGCCAGGTTCTGTATGACGACGGCGACCCGACACGCCTCAGCAGCCGAGGTGAGCCTCTTCACCCCGGTGGAGACCATCTCTGCGACCCTGTGGGCATGGCTGTGGTTTGACGAGGTACCGGCGACCCTCACCTTCGTGGGCGGAGCCGTTGTGCTCGCCGCTGTCTTCTACGGTATTACCGGTCCGGCCCGCGAGACCGCACCACCACCAACTGCACACACCTGATCAATGGACTACACAGACGACCCGGTACTCGACCACCTGGCCACGCTCGGTGTTGAGCACGAGGTGATGGCCTGCGACCCCGACCTGGCCGACACGGCACTTTTCTGTGAGGCCTACGGTGTCGACCCTTCCGACTCGGCGAACGCCATCCTCGTGGCCGGCAGGGCCGACCCCCGCCCCCACGCGCTCTGCCTGGTTCTGGCGACTTGCAGGCTGGACGTGAACGGCGTTGTCAGGAAGCGACTCGGAACCCGTAAGGCGTCCTTCGCCGGTGCCGACGAGACCGCCGAACTGACGGGAATGCTCATCGGCGGTGTCACCCCCTTCGGCCTCCCCATCCCGGTCCCGATCTGGATCGACTCCAGGGTCATGGAACGAGCGAAGGTCGTCATAGGTGGAGGCTCACGTGACCGCAAGATCCGCCTCGCGCCGGAGTACCTACTGGCGGTGCCGGGAGCCGAGGTGGTCGAGAACCTGTCCAAGGTGACCCCGCCTGGCTGACACGGGAAACGTCGGAACCCCGGTCAGGTGCTGTCGCTGCCGGTCAGGTGGGCTGCCAGGGCGTCGCGGGCTGAGCTGGCGGGAGCCGTGTCAACCATGGTGTGAAGAGACCGGGCCCTGCCCATGACCGACAGCAGGTCGGCTGCAACCGTGTCGGCCAGACAGAGCAGGTCTATGCGGGAACCCTCGGTGAGCGGGTCGGCAACCAGGCCGTCGATTGCTGGGCCGCAGGCCAGCTCGGCTCGGACCAACTTGACGGCGGCAGCCTCCAACTCGTCGAGCGCGTCCAGCGCCCTCAGCACGTTGGTGGCCTCCGAGTCGGTCAACATTGCCCAAAGTGTGGGCCACGGGCCACGCGCTGACAGGGATACCCCGGCCGGCATCGGACAGGCCATACGGTCCGCCGTATGAAACTTTCAGAAGTACAGGAACTGGTTGAGGCCCTCTACGGCGAAGCCGACCGTGAACGTGGCATCGCCCCAACCGTGGCCTGGCTCTGCGAGGAGATGGGCGAACTTGCACAGGCTGTGCGCAAGGGCTCACCCGACGAACAACTGCACGAGTTGGGCGATGTGTTGGCCTGGCTGGCAAGCCTCGCCAACCAGATGGGCCTGTCACTCGACGACGCCATGCAGAGGTATGTAACCGACCCACCCTGACCCGCGGGTCAGCGCAACCGATTGGTCAGGACCTACGGCGGATCAGTTCCTCGGCAATCTGGATTGCGTTGAGGGCGGCGCCCTTGCGCAGGTTGTCTCCCGACAGGAACAATGCCAGGCCGTGCTCGACGGTTTCGTCGCGCCGTATCCGGCCGACGATGGTCGGGTCCACACCAGCGGCATCGAGCGGTGTCGGCACCTCGGCCAGGGTCACCCCGGGTGCGCCCGCCAGCAACTCGGTCGCCCTGTCAGGGCTTATTGACCACTCAAAGCGGGCATTGATGGCAAGGGAATGGCCGGTGAATACGGGCACCCTGACGCAGGTACCTGAGACAGCCAGGTCTGGAATGTCCAGGATCTTCCGACTCTCATTGCGCAGTTTCTGTTCCTCGTCGGTTTCTCCACGGCCATCATCGACAAAGGATCCGGCATGGGGAAGGACGTTGAACGCGATCGTGTCCGGGAAGGAGTCATGGGCTGGAAACGACACAGCACTGCCGTCGTGGGTCAGGGCAGCTGCGTCGGCAATAACGGCCTTGACCTGGCCTGACAGCTCCTCGACTCCCGACAATCCGGCACCTGATACGGCCTGGTAGGTGCTCACGACAAGGGCCTTCAGGCCGGCTTCGGCGTGGAGCGGAGCCAGCACCGGCATGGCCGCCATGGTCGTACAGTTCGGGTTGGCGACTATCCCCTTCGGGATGTCGTCGAGGGCATGGGCGTTGACCTCGGGTACCACCAGCGGCACATCCGGGTCCATCCGCCAGCCGGACGAGTTGTCGATGACCGTCACACCGGCTGCCGCCATCTTCGGTGCATGCTCGAGCGAGGCTGTCTTCCCGGCGCTGACGAGTGCCAGGTCAATCCCCGACCAGTCGGCTGTGGCGGTGTCCTCGACCACGATCTGGCGATCCTGCCAGGCAATGGTGCTCCCAGCTGACCTCGCCGAGGCGAAGAAGCGGAGATCGCCCACGGACACCCCGCGTTCATCAAGAAGGGTCCGCATGACACCACCGACCTGTCCGGTCGCTCCTACCAATGCGATGTTCACGGACCAAAGGTTACCGGTGACATACACCCCGGGCTCCTGAGTTTCTCAACCCCTTGGCGACTCCAGCACGGTGTCATCGGCGGAGAACAGGTCCGAGAGGGTGTCCATGAGCGGATAGCCCGGGCCACATGAGCTCTCCACAAATGCGGACAGACGCCGAGCAGAGTGGTCAAGTACCGCACCATCGGCCACAGGAGACTCGAACATGACCGTGAACAACTCTCCACGGAGTTGATCCAGGGTGACCGTCTCAGGGTCCATTCGGTCAAGAACCGCTCCGAGGTCGAGGTAGACACTTCTCAAGATCCCCAGGTCCACAGCCATACCAAGCGGCGCGTTCCGGACTATCCAGTCCAGGAGATCGCCAGATGTCGACAACAGGACATGAAGGTTCCGTGCCTCATGTCCTGGGCCATCGGCGAACAGTTCTTCAATCCGAACTGTCAGCAGTCCTGTTTCGGCTGCCAGATCGGCGCAAAAGCCCACGGGCGCCTCGGGCAGGTCCGTGAACCGTTCGACCTCGACGACCTCAACAACTGTCGGCGCCGGACCAGCCGTAGTCGTCTGTGGAGGTGCGGCCGGATCAGGTCTGAACGTCGTCGTAGTTGCCACGGTGGCGAGGGTTACCCCGGTCACAGGGTCGTCGACAACTACCGAGCTCCCACATGCCGAAGCCGCCAACAACACGACCAGCAGGCCCGCTACCCAATCTCTCATGAACTCACCGCGGGTCCACCCATGCTCAAGCAGCCAGTGGGCTACCGGTAACTCCGGCGATCAAATCGAACAGGGTCGAGCCAGCCTCACCGCATCGGGAGATCACGTGTTCCCTAAGCCGCGCTGAAGCAGCGTCCAGATCGGTGCTATCGGCGGCAACCTCAGATTGGATCCTGGCAGTTGCGGCGAAGATGGCGGCGAGCACCTCATCCTCGCTGGAGTGCTCATCGACCTCGGTGAGTGCCTCGAACATGATCTCAGCGATTTGGGTGGTTGCATCCCGCACGAGCACCGCATCGGCCCGTTGTGCGGGCGGAACCTCATCTGCCAGCCAGACGAAGATGTCGTCTGACATCCCCAGGAGGTCAGCCAGAACCGAGGGGTCGGTGAGGTCTCCATCGTTCAGATCCACCGCTATCACCGAGGTCATCATCGCCGCCACCTGGTCGGCAAGGCCAAAGCAGAAATCGGGAAGGTTGGCGCCCTGTGCAACAACCATCGCCTCAAGGCGACAACGCATGAGGTTTCCCATGATGGGTGTCTCGGCAAGCAGAACCGTCATCTCGCGATCCTGAAGGTCGAGGCCGAACGGATTCTCGAATTGGGCCTCCAGCACGGGAACAAGGTCGTCTGACGTGACGCCTTCCATAAGGCATGCCACATCGAGGACCGGAAGGTTGGAATCGTCGGCGAGCGCCTCGACCATTCCCTGCCCCACCAACGTCAACACCAGGTCACAGGCCTCTAGGGCGGCAACGGTGAGCGCCGCCTGCTCCGGCATGGGGCCGAGCGCTGACAGGGCTAGCACCTCGTCTGGTTCGAGAGAGGCAAGAAGGTTGTCGGCCACACATCCGAGGTCGGAATCCGTCAGGCCACCAAGAACCGAATCAGAATCGCCTGCACCGGTTGCGAACTGGTCTCGAATGTCGCCGACCGCGGTGGCAGTGGTTGTCGTCAGCTCGGTGGTCGTGGCCAGTTGGGTGGTGGCTGAAACGTCCTCGACAGCAGCAGTGGAACCGGGCTCATCTGTTCCACAGGCCACGGCCATGACAGAAAGCACAGACAGCGCCATAACCACCAACCTGGCCGCTGGTGTACCGGAAGCTGACATGTCCGGCAGGGTACGGGTGATCGGTGACGGCCCAACGGCCGCTCCCGGACCGGTCGGTGGGAGCCCTGAACGGTCAGTTTCCGGAGAGGCCGAAGATCTCGTGTAGCGCTACCACGGCCTCCTCGGCCCTGTCGCCGGAGACGACACAACTCACCCGAATCGCCGACGTGGAGATCATCTGGATGTTCACCCCACACTCAGCGAGGGTCTCAAACATCGTCGCAGCCACCCCGGGGTTGGTTCTCATGCCCGCACCGATCACGCTTACCCGTGCAATGGCGGAGTCGCTCGTCACGCCGGTCGCACCGATCTCGGTTGCCAGCGTTCCGGCAGTCGACATGGCCAGGTCCAGGTCACCGTGGGGCACCGTGAAGGAGATGTCGGTTACCCCCTCGGTGGACACGTTCTGGACAATCATGTCCACGTTGATCCCGGCAGCAGCCAACTCGCGAAAGACACCGGCTGCTATTCCGGGTTGATCAGGCACACCGCTGATCGTCATCTTTGCCTCGGACGTGTCATGGGTGACCGCCGAAATAATTGCCTGTTCCATGTCGGGTTCCTCCTCATCGACCCAGGTCCCCTCCTGCCATGTGAACGCCGACCGGACGTGCAGACGAACACCGTGGGTGCGCGCGTACTCGACCGACCGCATGGCCGGTTTGGGACAGCCTGTGGCCGTCATCTCCAACAACTCATCGAACGAGATCCGATCCATCCTCATCGCCGTGGGGACTACCCGTGGGTCGGTCGTGAACACGCCTGTGACATCGGTGTAGAGCTCGCACACGTCGGCATCCAGCGCATGCGCCAGAGCAACAGCAGTGGTGTCTGATCCGCCCCGCCCAAGGAAGGTCACGTCATGGTCCGTGGAGACACCCTGGGAACCGCCCACGACGGGGATCCGTCCGGCATCCAGTGCCGCCCGAACGCGGTCGGGACGGACCTCCAGGATCCTGGCGTTCTGATGCTGCGTGTCGGTCAGAAAACCGGCCTGACTGCCCGTGAACGAGTCCGCGGGAATGTCCAGATCGTGGAGGGCCATGCACAAGAGCGCCATCGTCTTGCGCTCTCCGGCCGTGATGAGCATGTCCATCTCGCGCCCCGGATGGGTGGAGGAGACGTCCTCGGCGAGGCATAGGAGGGCGTCGGTCTCCTTCCCCATGGCGGACACGACCAGCACAACCTGGTTGCCGTGTCGGACGGTTCGGGCGACGTGCTCGGCAACTGCGCGAATACGGTCGGGATCGCCGACCGCCGTACCACCGAACTTCTGTACCAGGAGAGCCACGGGACACAACGCTACCTGCGACACCCCACCTGACACCGGGCCATTTGGATCCTTTGACCTGGCAGGCCAACTCCGGCGGTCGTGATGGACCCGGCCGTTGTTAGGGTGCCGGGCCATGGCACAGAAGATTCGTCGTCCAGCCGGCCCAACAGCAGCCGAGAGGTTTCCGGCACGAACACGGATACTTGCGGGCCTTGTGGCCTTCGTGATGCTGGGCAGCCTCGTAGCCGTGACCGTCCTGAGCTTCGGCGACACCGATGACGGCGCCGGAGACGCCGCCGCTCCCGGAACCAGCCAGACTGCATCGGCCACCGCCACGACCGTTGTGCCAACAAGCTGCCCTCCACACGACAAGAGCGTCGAAAAGGTCCTCTACTTCGATCACCAGCCACAGTTCTGCCTGGAACCGTCGACTGTCTACACGGCCGTGTTCGATACCTCAGAGGGCGAGGTCCGGGTTGCGCTTGACACGACCCGCACACCCAACACGACAAACAACTTCATCGTGCTCGCCGACTACGGCTACTACGACGACACGCTCCTGTTCCGCCTGGACCCGACCATCGCCATTATCCAGGGCGGCTCGCCACACACCAACGACTGGTCCGACCGGGGCCCCGGCTACACGATTGCCGACGAGGGCGGCCTGTTCCAACAGGCTGGTAACGGAATGCTGGGACCGTTCACCTACGAGCCCGGGCAGCTGATCATGGCCAGGTCCGCCGGACCCAACAGCTCGGGTGCCCAGTTCTTCTTTTCCTCCGGTCCCGAGGTCTCAAGGCTCGACGGCCAGGGCAGCTACATCGTGTTCGGCAAGGCCGATGACGCCGGCCTCAGGGTGCTTGAACAGATAATGGGCCTCTACGAACTTGACCCCGCATCTCCCTACGGTGGTGGGCCGACCCGTGAGGTCACCGTCCACTCGGTGACCATCGTCGCCACCAAGGCGTAGCCCCCCCTTTCCGGGCTGAACTCATGCCCATCGAACCTCCGGTGAGTGCCTGGATGTTCCCACCGGCTCACACGGCGGACGAACACGGTGTTGTCGGCATCGGAGCCGATGTCGACTCGGGAACCCTGTTGGGTGCATACCGGACCGGCATGTTCCCGATGCCGCTCGAACCCGGTGGACCTATGGCCTGGTGGTCGCCAGACCCACGAGGTGTGCTGCATCCTGGCGACCTTTCCGTCAGCCGCTCCCTGCGGAGTTCGTGTCGCGGCTATGAAATCCGGGTCGACACCGCCTTTGAGGACGTGCTTGTGGGATGTGCCGATCCCTCCCGGGGGCAGGGCTGGATCGACGAGAGGATCATCGACGCCTACCAGCAACTCCATACTCTGGGCTGGGCCCATTCGGTCGAGGCGTGGGACGACAAGGGTTTGGCTGGAGGTCTCTACGGCGTGGCAATCGGTGGGCTGTTCGCCGGTGAGTCGATGTTCCACCAGCGAACCGATGCTTCAAAAGCTGCGCTCGTGGGGCTCGTGAACATTCTCGGAGATGGCCCCAACCGGCTCATCGACGTTCAGTGGTGTACCGAACACCTCGCTGGCCTGGGCGCCATCGAGATTCCAAGAGACGGCTACCTGGCGGTGCTGCCGGATCTGATCGGCGCCGACGGGCCCAGTTGGCCCCCGATGGGTGGTTGACCCAAGCTCATCGGCTCGTTCGGCGCAGCGGTTCGGAGTCCCTGTCGAGCCACCAGCGGCCCGAGAACCTCCAGACAGGTGTAACCGCCTCAACGACTGGAACGGGTTCAGGCCAGAGTTCTCCATGAGCAATTCGGATGGCTTCCAGTTCAGCCTGGGAGGCACCGCGTGCCGTGATCACGACCGTGTCCGGGACATCTGAATCGACCATTCCTAGAGCGGCACGTTTCCGTGCTTTCGGCGGGGAATTTCCTCGCGCTTGCTGGCCAGCATCTCCAACCCGGTTATCAGCCTGATACGGGTGTCGGCCGGCTCGATCACGTCGTCGACGTAGCCCCGTTCAGCCGCCACGTAGGGGTTGGCGAACTTCTCCGTGTACTCCTCGAGCAGCTCATCACGGCGGGCGGCCGGGTCTGACGCCTGTTCCAGTTCTCTCCGATGGAGGATCTCGACAGCACCCTGTGGCCCCATGACGGCAAGTTCCGCTGAGGGCCACGCCAGAGACAGGTCGGAGCCCACCGACTTGGAATCCATGACGACGTAGGCGCCACCGTAGGCCTTTCGGGTAATGACCTGGATTCGTGGAACGGTGGCTTCGCAGTAGGCGTAGAGCAGCTTGGCACCGTGTCGGATAATGCCACCGTGCTCCTGATCGACACCGGGCAGGAAGCCGGGCACATCGACGAAGGTGACCAGCGGGATGTTGAAGGCGTCGCAGGTTCTCACGAACCGGGCGGCCTTCTCGGCGGCCATCATGTCGAGCACCCCGGCGAAGCGCATTGGCTGGTTCCCGACCACGCCGACGCTGCGGCCGTTCAGTCGGCCAAATCCGCAGACGATGTTCTGGGCCCATGAATCGTGGTACTCGAGGAGGTCGCCGTCGTCGAGCACCACCTCGATGACCGCACGCATGTCGTAGGGAATGTTGGCGCTGTCGGGCATCAGGTCGTTCAACTCGGGACAACTCCGGTCGGGATCATCTCCGGAAGCAACCACCGGTGCGGGTTCCAGGTTGTTGGATGGAAGGTACGAGAGCAGCGTCTTGACCTCGTCAAGAACCTGCTTTTCGTCATCGCACACGAAGGAAGCGACCCCGGACTTGGTGGCATGGCTGACGGCACCACCCAGTTCCTCGAGGGTGACCTCTTCGCCGGTGACGGTGCGCACTACATCGGGACCGGTAATGAACATGTGGGATTTCTCGCGCACCATGAAAATGAAGTCGGTCATGGCGGGGCTGTAGACGGCGCCCCCCGCACAGGGGCCAAGGATGACGCTTATCTGGGGGATCACGCCCGATGCCTGGACATTGCGCCAGAAGATGCCGCCGTAGCCATCCAGGCTGACCACGCCCTCCTGGATTCGTGCTCCCGCTCCGTCGTTGAGCCCGATCATCGGAGCACCGACCGAGATGGCGAGGTCCATCACCTTGTGGAGCTTCTCGGCGAACACCTCGCCGAGGGCTCCACCGAAGACGGTGAAGTCCTGGGAGAACACGAACACCTTGCGGCCGTCGACGGTGCCCCAGCCGGTTATCACCCCGTCGGTGTAGGGGCGCTCCTCTATCCCGCTGTCATGCGCCCTGTGCCGTACGAGCATGTCCAGCTCGTGAAAGGAGCCGTCGTCGAGGAAGTAGTCGATCCGCTCGCGGGCGAGCATCTTGCCCTTGTCATGCTGTCTCTGGACCGCCCGCTCAGATCCTGCGTGCAGGGCAGCCTCGCGACGCTCGTTGAGGTCTTCGAGGCGTTCATCCATCGTGTGCTCGGCCATCGTGGCCACAGGGTACCGAACGGATCCCTCGGCACCGAAACCACGTGTCAGCTCCGGTTCGCAGCCAACTGCTGGATCCGCTCAGCCACACGCGGCGCGTCGATGTGGTCACACATCTGGCCGAGGTGGTCGAGCGGGCCTGTCCAGAGGAGGTCTTCCACGCTGTCCATGACCGGAGCGGCCAGGTCAAGCGTGGCAAGGTGCCTGTAGAGGAGGGCATCGGTGCGACGTTCCACCAACGTCGCCGCAAGGCGTTCGGCCCCTCTCACCTTTACATCCCAGTCGTCGTGGCTGTCAGGCACGTATTCGATGTGGCTGTACCTCGAGAGAACCGCAGCCGAGGAGCGCGCTCCCCAACCGGGAAGCCCCGGAATCCCGTCTGCTGTATCGCCCACGAGGGCAAGCCAGTCAGGAATGGATGGTGGTTCGACACCGAACTTCTCGACCACACCGTTCCAGTCGTAGACGGTTTCGCGCCTTCGGTCCAACTGCACGATTCGCGAGTCAGCCGATACACACTGAGCTAGGTCCTTGTCGGGCGTGCAGATGAACACCCTGTCCACGTTCTCGTCGGCAGCTGCCTTGACAGCCGCTGCTCCCATGGCGTCATCGGCCTCGTGTTCGACCATGGGAAACACCCGAAACCCGGCCGCCTCAAGGAGGGCCTCGAAGAGAGCGAACTGGGCGAAGAGTTCCGGTGGCGTTCCCTCGCCGGTCTTGTATCCGTCGAACAGGCGGTTGCGGAAGGAATCGATGACATGGTCTGTGGCGACCCCGACGTGGGTGGCTCCGACCTCTAACAGGCGGACCATCGAGCCGAGTGCTGCGCGGGTGGCTGCCACCTCGATGCCCTCCCCCGTTATGTGGGAAGGAACCGCGAAGTGATGGCGGAACAGTTCGTAGGTTCCGTCAACCAGGTGGACCTCCATTGGCGACACCCGGTCAGGCTGGCTCTTCGACCAGTTCGATCAGGGTGCCGAACGATCCCTTGGGGTGGACGAAGGCGACCACGGTACCCCGGGAGCCGGGTCTGGGTTTCTCGTCGATGGCACGGCCGCCCGCCTCCACGACCGCTGCCAGCGCCGCTGCGCAGTCGTCGACCCGGTAGCCGATGTGGTGAAGGCCCTCACCGCGTCTGTCGAGAAAAGTTGCGATGGGTGAGTCGGGTCTGGTCGGCGTTGTCAGCTGGATGAAGGATCCACCTACCTCCAGGAGAGCCTCTTCGACGCCGTCACGTTCCACGACCTCGCGATGGTGAACCTCGGCTCCGAACGCCCTCCGGTAGTAGTCGATGGCAGCCTCCAGGTCATGGACGGCAATGGCCACATGGTCGATCCGGGTTAGGAGCACGCTGTCATCACAGGGCTGGCATATTCTGATTGTCCCCGACTTGTCACAACCTTGTCACTGTTGTAATGTAATCGCAACACGTTGGGATATCCCCTCCACCCAACCCGGAAACGCTCCCTGACACGACCGATGTTGCCCGCACCGGCCCGGGGGGCGTTTCCGCGTTTTGGCCCTGTCCGGGTTGTCCACAGGACCGTCACCGGATTCCGTTCTCCGAATCAGGCCCACCCGCGAGCCTCCTCCTGCCCTCCAGCGCCCTGCCGAGGGTCAGCTCATCGGCATACTCCAGGTCGCCACCAACCGGCAGGCCGCTGGCAATCCGCGTCACCTCAACCCCCAGCGGCCCGAGCAGACGCGCCAGGTACATGGCCGTCGCCTCGCCCTCGATGTTCGGGTTGGTCGCCAGAATCACCTCGGTGACCGACTCAGCGTCCATCCGACCGAGCAACTCGGAAACCTTCAACTGGTCAGGCCCAACCCCGTCGATCGGGCTGATCGCCCCGCCCAGCACGTGGTACCGACCACGGAACCCACCGGTCCTTTCAAGGGCCACGATGTCACGCGGTTCCTCAACAACGCACAGCAGGCCGGGCTCACGCCTGGCGTCAGAGCAGATGAGGCAGAGAGGCTCCTCGCTGATGTTGAAACAACGGTCACAGAACCTGACACGGTCCTTCATGTCGGTGATCGCATCGGTCAGTCGGACCGCGTCCTCGGCCGGCGACTTGAGCATGTGAAACGCCAGCCGCTGGGCCGACTTGGGGCCGATACCGGGTAGGCGCCCAAGCTCATCAATCACCTTCTGAACGGCATCGGCGTACACGGGATCAGTGACCGGCCGGGTTCTGGAGCCGGGTGGCGACGAGACGGCTCATGTCGGATCCACAAGGGTGGCACCCGGAAACGCCTTGGCCACCCGCTCCACCGCAGACCCCTCGGATGCATCTGCATCAACCAACTCATTGAGATCCACAGCCTCGTCGACGACATCGGTGGAACCACCCGACACGGGCCCCGTCGACGTCGGTGCCTTCGCCGGCGGTGAACCGGTCTCATCCACGACAAGAACAAGCGGCACGGCGACACCAAACCTGGCGGCGATGGCCGACTCGACCTCTCCAACGAGCTCAGAACACCGGCGGCGGTGCGGCTCATTCGGTAGGGCAATGACCGCCGACCCATCCCTAACGTCCACAAACCGTGCCGCAGAGAACCTGGCACGGGCCCTTTTGGAAAGAGAGGCGACGAGATCATCGCTCCATGCCTGAGACAGTTCATCGCGGCCGGGAAGATCCCCTGAGCGCGCAGGCTCCGGTTCACTGCTGGACTCGGGAGCTGCGGGAACCTCCGTCGGCTCCAGCCCCTGTTTCGGTGTGGGTGGAGGCGGCGGCGGCTTGACGGCCGAACCAGCCAGGGTCGCCCGGGCCGCTGCCGCAGGACCCGTACCAGAAGATGAAGGAGGCTGAGGAGGCTGAGGAGCCGACGGTGTCCTCGTGGTTCCGGAATCGGCAAGGGCCTTCTCAAGATGTTCAACCCTGCGGATGAGCGCCTCTACAACCGATGGGTCGATGCCACCCGTTGCAGCAGGCGAGGTCATCTTGACCAGCGCGACCTCGAGGTCGACCCGCGGATCTGGTGCACGCCTCATGGCCACCAGAGCCGTGCCCAGGGTCTCAAGAGCTCCGGTGATCATGGAGGGCGTGACCCGCTCGGAAAACAGGCCGGCGCGTTGCCGATCGGTCTCGGCCAACTGCTCCGGCGGGACTCCCATAGACACGAGGAATGCCTCGCGGAGAGCAGCCAGCAGAGCCTCACCCAGGACGCGTGGTTCACGACCCCGGCCGATGCCCTCAGCGATGGCACCGAGGGCCGCACCCGCGTCCGACTCGGCCAATGCATCAAGCAGGTCGGCGACCGTCGTGTCGTCGGTGGTGACACCGCCGGCAACGACCCTGTCGAGTGCGGAGAGCGCATCACGTGCCGAACCGCGTGCAGCCCGGACAGCATGGGCCATGCCCTCATCGTCGACATCGAGGCCGGCCTCAGACACCACATCGGAAACAAGCGACCCGAGAACCTCAGCCGACAAAAGGTTCAACTCGAGGTGTTGGGACCTGCTGCGAATCGTCTCGACAACCTTGTGTGGCTCGGTCGTGGCCAACACGAAGACCACATGATCAGGAGGCTCCTCGAGCGTCTTGAGGAGCGCGTTCTCGGCTCCGGGCGTGAGCATGTGGACCTCGTCCAACAGGTACACCTTGGTGCGACCCGGGGTGCCGAGGGCCACCTTGCCCAGCAGGTCGCGCATGTCGTCAACCTTGTTGTTGGAAGCGGCATCAAGTTCGTGCAGGTCAAAGGAGGTCCCGGACTCAACGGCGAGACAGGGTTCGCACTCACAACAGGGCTCTCCATCGACCGGGGCTACACAGTTGAGGGCCTTGGCGAGAATGCGGGCAGCCGTGGTCTTGCCGGTACCGCGCGGTCCGCTGAGGAGATACGCATGCTGGACGCGCCCATCGCTCACCGCGTTGCGGAGCGCCGCAACGACATGCTCCTGGCCCCGGATCTCGCCGAAGCGACGGGGCCGGAAACGACGGTAGAGCGACGTGTATTCCATGCCCGGCCGATCCTACAGCGGGGCCGGGACACGATCAGTTGGCCATCGGCGGAGGGAGTGGGATTCGAACCCACGGTGACTGTGAGGCCACACACGCGTTCCAGGCGTGCCGAATCGTCCGCTCTCGCATCCCTCCCGGACCCCACCTCTGGGTGGGTTCCGGGCGACAAGGGTATCGTTGCCATGCGCCCGTTCTGGAGTGTGGCGGTCGGGTCCTGTGCGACCGGGACCCGTGAATCGGGTCAGGGCCGGAAGGCAGCAGCCCTCAGCGGAACCCCCGGGGTGCCGCAGACCACCTGGCCGCCACGCTCGAGGACGGGTGCAGCCCGTACCGGGGCCTATCGTCGGCATCGTGAAACAACTGCCGGACCGGCAAAGGCCACAGTCAGATGACGTCCTCATGGACTCAGCGCTAGTTGAGGCCCAGCGGGCGGCTGCCCTTGGCGAGGTACCTGTAGGTGCCGTCGTGGCCATCGGTGAGCGGATCGTCGCCAGCCGTCACAACGAGCGGGAAGCCACCGATGACCCCACGGCCCACGCAGAGATACTCGCCCTGCGGGATGCGGCCACCGAGTTGGGAACCTGGAGGCTCGACGAGGCGACCCTGTTCGTCACGCTGGAACCGTGCCCGATGTGCGCCGGAGCCGCCTGGGCATCCCGGATCGGTCGGGTCGTGTGGGGTGCCCCCAACCCCGATGCCGGTTCTCTGGGGTCCCTGTACCACCTGGGTTCCGACCCAAGGCTGAACCACGAGCTCAACGTCACCCATGGGGTGCGGGAAGAGGCCTGCGGAGACATCCTGAGAAAGTTCTTTAGCCAACGAAGAGCCTGACGGGATCCAGGCGGTTGGTCCGCCTCCGGGGCTTCGTTAGCCTCGCAGGCGGAAGGTTGCCAGAGCGGACGAATGGGGCGGCCTCGAAAGCCGTTGTGGCCTCCGGGTCACCGTGGGTTCGAATCCCACACCTTCCGCCATCTGCCTGCCGTCAGCCAACGACCGGGGCTCAGCCGTCGTGGCGGTACGCGGTGGCCCTGGGCTTTACCGGACGCGCAAACCAGAGCGGCCTGCGCAGGCCGTCGGGGCCGGGGCCGGGACGCGTGTTGGCCATCCATTCCTCGAACACGGCATGTGATGCGTCGGTGTCGACCACGACATCGCCGTAGGCGTCGCCCTCCTCGGCAGGCCCGACCGTCACGCGCTGCAGCCAGCAGTGCATGCCGCTTATCGGATCAGGCTGGACGGGAAAGGTCAGGTTCTGGTGAACGCCGGTGTCTGACCACCAGATGCGGCCCGTATCCGGGTCGTCGCTCTCGTAGGACTCGTGACCGTGTTCGCGGCGAAGGCGCCACCGGCCGTCGTCATCGCGGTCGACAGATGCCTTGCTGCCGCCCCAGGACCTGGCCTTGTCCTCGTCGAGGCGCCACCGCCCCATGTGGTGGCTGGCTGCCACGACGCCGGGCCTGATTCCCTCGGTGCGCCATGCACCGATGACGAAGTGTCCGATCCGTGTGGTGATTCGGACGAGGCCGTTGTCCTCGATGCCGAGCTTCTCGGCGTCCTCCGGATGCACCCAGAGCGGATGTCGGTGGCTTATCTCGTTGAGCCACTTGCTGTTGGCCGACCTGGTGTGGATGAGGGTCGGGATTCGGAAGGTGGGCACCAGGATGCGCTCCCCGGCGGCGAGGTCCAGATCCTCCCAGTGGACCTGGCTTCTTATGAAGGTCGGCATGGTGTACTCGGGCCAACCCCAGTCCCTCATGGTCTCCGAGAAGAACTCCAGCTTCTTGGACGGAGTGGGAAAGCCGAACCTGGCTTCGCCGTCTATCTCGACAGCCGGCGAACCATCACCGATAAACGGCATGTGACCGGCGATGTCCTCGAGGGCCTCATGGGATCCGGCCGTTCCAGGTCGGCGATACACCCCTGAACCGTCGAGGGTGGTTCCCTCCAGGTCTGCTTCGGCCACCGACCGCTCGTGGACCTCGTACTGGTCGCCCGGAACGGCAAACGCGCCCTTGCGTCGCATGTACTCGAGGGCTGTCAGACCCTCTGCTGCTGCTGCCTCGGGCAGGCCTGGGACCGAGTTCTCAAAGAGCATTGTGTAGTACTCGTCGAGCGGTAGTGGTTGGCCCGGCTGATCACGGCTCTCGAACTGCTGGCGAATGCCGAGAGACCCGTCCGGGTCGATGCGCCACGAGAGATCGATCCAGAACTCCTGTTCCTCCCACACCTCACCGGGGTTGGTCTCGTGGGTCCGCTCGACCGTCTGGCCCTCCATCTCGGCGTGGCGTCGGAGCACCGGTTGGCGAAACCCGACCCAGCGACCCGAATGTGTCTCGAAGCTGGCTACGTCATGACGCTCAGACGACACGCCCATGGGAAGGACGTAGTCGGCGAACCATGCCGACTCGTTCCACGTCGGGGTGAGGGCGACATGGCAGCCGACCTTCTCGGTGTCTTGAAGCACCTCCATCCAGGTGAAGCCGTCGGGATTGGTCCACAGCGGGTTGTACACCCGCGTGAAGTAGGTGTCTATGTAGCCCCGGCCGGACTTCAGGAAGTGCGGCAGCAGAATCGACATCTCATGGTGGGCCAGGGGGAACTCGTCGGGCCATGACATCTCGTTCCAGCGGCCCTGTGGTTCGGGATGGATCGGCGTGACCGGAATGAACTTGTTCCAACCGTTGGCATTGGTGCCGCCAACCGTTCCGACACTGCCCGTGAGCACGTTCAGGAACTGGAGGCACCGTGCGACCTGCCAGCCACCGAGGTTGCCCGCCGATGCGGCCCGCCAGGTGTGTGAGGCGAACCCACCGAGGCCCTCGCCGACCACCCGGGCCACCTCCAGAATCATGTCCTCGTCGAGGCCACATAACCGTGCGGCCTCCTCTGGCGTGTACTCCCCGTAGAGATCCAGAAGTGCTCCCTCAACGTTTTCGAAGACCGGGTCCAGATCCGGGCGGGCTGCAGTCAGGAACGTCTCCCAGTTGACCCAGCGTCGGAAGAACTCCCGATCCCAGGTGCCGGCCTGGATCAGGAGACGGGCAATGGTCAGGAGCAGGAAGGCCTCGGTCCCCGGCCATGCTGACATCCAGTGGTCTGCCTGGGACGCCGTGTTCGACAGGCGTGGATCGATGCAGATGATCGTGGCCCCCGCCTCGCGACCCTCCATGATCCGTTGGGCGTGCGGGTTGAAGTAGTGGCCGGCCTCGAGATGCGAGGAGATCAGAAAGATGACCTTGGCGTTTGCAAAGTCGGCTGAGGGTCGATCAAAGCCCATCCATGTCGCGTAGCCAACCCGGGCACCGCTGGAGCAGATGTTGGTATGGCTGTTGTGGCCGTCAATCCCCCAGGAGTGGAGGACCCGCTCCATGTAGGAGTCATCTCCCATCCGGCCCACGTGGTACATGACCTCGTTGTGGCGGTCCTCACGGAATGCGTTGCCTATTCGGGTCCCGATCTCGTCAAGGGCCTGGTCCCAGGAGATGCGCTCCCAGAGCCCTTCGCCGCGCTCGCCCACCCGCTTCATCGGGTGGAGTATCCGCTCAGGGTCTTCGACCTGGTTGATGGTGGCCGGGCCCTTGGCGCAGTTCCGACCGCGGCTGGCGGGGTGCACCGGGTTGCCCTCGAATTTGGCGACCTTTCCAGTGGCCTTGTCAACCCAGGCCAGCAGGCCGCAGTTGGCCTCACAGTTGAAGCAGGTCGTTGGAACCAGGCGAAACTTTTTTCTCACCTTCTCGGGCCACGCCTTGGCGTCGAGCGCCTCGAGATCGTCCCATTCTCCTTCAGGCGGATAGGCGGTCAGCACGTTCGTCCTCCGGGCTTGGTCATGACAGCGGAACCGCCTGGCCGGCGCGTACGTAGGCGTCCTCGTAGGCGAACATCCCCGCTATGGCCGAGATCCCGGCCACGGCGGCGGCCGCTGTACCGGAGTCGGTCAGCAACGACACAGCCAGGAGAAGGCACGGGAGGGTCAGGCCGAGGGCCAGCCAGGCCTGGAACTTCCGACGCTGGCCACCATTGGTCATTTCGGAAAGCGCCATCGTCACGTGGCGGGAGTGGCTGCCCCTCACCTCGACTGCGATCAGGAACCCGTTGACGGCGAGGGACACGAGGAAGATCCATCGGATCGTGCCGGAGTCGGGAACCGCAATGAACAGGTCCATCACCGAATAGGCGGCTCCACCAGCGACCACCGCCTGGGTCAACAGAATCGGCAGCAGCAGCGGCTGTTGCCAGAGGTCCCTGCCCTCGCACTGGCCGAAGAGGAACGCCGTGTAGCCGGCAGTGCCCAGGGCCAGGGCCGCCACGGGTGCAACCAGGATTGGCAGGACATCACCAGCACCGGCAAGACCTGCAACCCACCATGCCGCCTGAAGTACGGCGAAGCCACCCAGAATGTACGCGCCCTTGACCAACCACGAGGACCAGTTGCCCCTGGTGATCAGGTAGTGGAAGCGACCTGGCTGTTTCAGGTCGGCAACCAGGAGGACGCCCGTAAGAGCGAGGAACGCGCCCGCGATCACCGGTGGCAGCACGCTGACGGCTGCCTGTTCGCCACCGCGACCAGTCAGCACGAGCAGGGCGGCGATGAGCATGACCCCCGCCGACACTGCCTTGGTGACCAGGTAGCCCGACACCATCGAACCCCATGTCGCCGGATGCCCAGTCGTGTAGACGGTCCGTCCCATGTCGCCGCCGTCAGCTCGGTCGGGCGCTGCGCCCAACGAAACCGGCGTGGGCGAAGGGTGGGACTCAAGGGTGTCGGACCAGATCATGCCGTCGGACGGGATGCTCGAGGCCAGGGGATCGAGCGATGTCGGGTTGGCGTTCTTGTAGATGACTGCCGGGTTCGTGTTCTGCTCAGGCGATCTGACGGACCCGTTACCAGACGAATGCAGGAGTGCGATCTCAGATTCCGGGTCGTCGAGGTCGCCAACCCTTATCGCCTGTGTCGGGCACACGATCACGCACGCCGGCTCCAACCCCTCGGTCACCCGGTGGTTGCAGAAGTTGCACTTGTGGGCGGTGGAGGTGGCCGGGTTGATGTAGATGGCGTCGTAGGGGCATGCGTTCATGCAGCCCTTGCATCCGATGCAGCTGGCGTCGTTGAAATCGACAACGCCGTTGTCGGCACGAAAGAGAGCGGAGGTGGGGCAGATCTCCATACACGGTGCGTCCTGGCAGTGGTTGCAACGCATGACCGAGAAGTGCCGGTTCGTGTCGGGGAACGTACCGGTCTCCACGTACTTGAGCCAGGTGCGATTCACCCCGAGGGGAACGTCGTGTTCGCTCTTGCAGGCGACAGTGCAGGCATGGCAGCCGATACAGGTGCCGGAGTCCAACACGAAGCCAAGACGGGTCACCCTTCGTACCTACCTGTCGTCGCTCAGACCGTGGCGCCGCGCAGAGCGTGGATGCCTGCGCAGAGAAGGTCAAGCAGATGGTCGAAGGTGTCATCGAGGTCCAGGGGGTGCGGGTGGCCGTCGCCGGACTCAAGGTGAGCGAAACCGTGGAATGCACTGCGGAGGGAACGTGCCACGTGCACCTTTTCGTCAGTGCTGAGGCCGTAGGCGACAAGAGCCTGTGCCAACACGTGGACCACCCGCTCGACGGCGGCCTCCAGTTCCGGGTCTCCGGCACACGGGTACCGGTCAGTTGCCGCATACTGACCGGGATGGTCCCTGACCACGCCACGCCACGCTGCGCCCATCGCACGGACCGCGTCGTCGCCAGCCATTCCGACCGCGGCATCGGCCAACCGTCCGGCGATGATCTCTCGTCCACGGAGGCCCAGTGCCCTCACCAGGGCGTCGTAGCCGTCGACGTGGCGGTAGAGGGCCGGCTGGCGGACGCCCAACTCGGCTGCCACCCGGGTGAGGGTGAGTGCCTCGAATCCCTCGGTGTCGACCAGATGTGCTGCACAGTCGACTACCTGTGTCGTATCGAGGGTCTGTCGGCTCACGACTTCACGTTAGCGTTAGGTGTACTCACGTCCAAGTTATGGTCACGCAACTATTCGTGAATATGCGCTGCTAACCCTGCCACTACCCGCGCAGGGCCCTCAGCCCTTTGCCTGAATTCCGGCTATGACCGCAAGATCGACGATCTCATCGGCTGTACAGCCACGTGACAGGTCGTGAAGCACCCCGTCCAGGCCCTGAAGTAGGGGCCCGATGGCCCTTGCGCCACCCATCCGCTCTGCGACCTTGTAGGCGATGTTGCCCGAGTCCAGGTCCGGGAACACGAACACGTTCGCCCGGCCAGCTACATCTGAGTCAGGAGCCTTTGCTACGGCAACCTCAGGTACCCAGGCGGCATCGAACTGCAGTTCGCCGTCGACCAGGAGACCTGGTTCCAACTCCCTGACAAGGGACGTCGCCTCCCTGACCCTCTCGACGCTGCCACCCCCTGCGCTACCCATGGTCGAGTAGGAGAGCATCGCCACCCGGGCCCGCTCACCGGTCAGATGTTCGAAGGTGTGGGCGCTCGAAACAGCTATCGAGGCCAGTTGGGCAGAGTCCGGCTCAGGCACCACGCCACAATCACCGAACACGACTACACGACCGTCTGACAGGACCATGAGCATGCTGCCGCTCACCAGGGACGCCCCGGGAGACACGCCCATCACCCTGAGGCCGGCCCGCAGGACATCGGCCGTCGGCCTCGTTGCACCGGCCACTGCAGCGTCTGCACGGCCGGCCCTTACGAGAATCGTGGCTGCCACAACCGGGTCATCCGGGTCAAGGCCTGCACCGCGCGCAACTTCGACAACCGGGCCAACCATCGGATCATCGCCATCCAGCACGGGATCAACCACCACGGCGAGGCCCGCATCTCTGAGACGAGCTGCCGCCGCATCGGCCCGGGGGTCGCCCAGGTCGGCCAGAACAACACGCGCCGGATCCCCGGCAGCCCGCTCACGCAACCTTTCGAGCAGAGACATCACGTAACGAGTTGTAGCAGGTGGCTCAGCCCTTGCCCCGCCATGGAATGAGCCTGGCCTCAAGGAGCCGCATTATCAGGTCCATGGTCACTCCGATCACCCCGATAATGATGATTGCCACGACCACTATGTCCATCCGGAAGAACTTGCTGGCGGCAAAGATCGTTGCTCCCAGGCCGGTGGTGGTTCCGGTCAGCTCGGCGGCCACGAGAGTTCCCCAACAGACTCCCAGCGCCACCCTGATTCCGGTGAAGATGTCCGGCAGGGCGTTGGGGAGGATCACGTACCGGAGAATCTGCCACTTGTTGGCGCCCAGGGAATAGGCGGCATGGACCTTTGAGCCCTTCACCCCTAGCACTCCTGCCCTTGCGGCGATGACCATGATCCAGACCGCTGCGAAGAACAACAGGTTCACCTTCGCCGACTCACCGATACCGAACCACACGATGAACAACGGCAGCAATGCCAGCGGTGGAACCGGTCGCAGCAACTCCACGATCGGATCAAAGAAGCCGCGGAGCCTGTTTGAGAGGCCCATTGCGAAGCCCACCGGCACCCCAACAATCACGCCGTAGATGAGGCCCTTGAGCACACGATTGAGGCTGGCGTAGGTGTGGTCCCAGAGGCTCACCCGCCTGTAGCCGTCGCTCCAGAACTCGATGAACGCGTCAAGGGTCTGACGTTGAGACGGGAAGGTCCGGTCGTTGACGATGGGTTCCTCTCCCATCTTGATCAGGTACCAGACGGCCATGAGGGTGACCAGCGACGTGACGCTCCATGGCGGTGAGCCGCTCACCTCGGAGGCATCACCGAAGGTGACCGTCTTGCGTGCGCTGGCGCCCCTACGACGTCGGAAAAGGGCACCCGGGCCCGATCTGGCCGCCACGGTCGGCGCAGTCGCACCCTCCATGTCCACGTCGTCGGTGTGAACTTCGCCCATGTCCACGTCGTCGATGCTCATAACACGGCCCCCTCGTGGCCCATGATCTGCTCCTCCATCTCCCAGATGAGCGAAAGCAGCTCCTCGCGCTTCTCGATGAACTCGGGTGAGGCCTTCAGCTCACGTGGGTCCACATGCAGTCCCACCTCGGCGAAGGGAAGCTCATAGACACGCTCTATACGCCCCGGACGCGGTGCCATCACGAACAACTTGTCTCCCAGGTAAAGCGCCTCTTCGACGCTGTGGGTGACGAGCACGATCGACTTTCCGGTCTCCTGCCAGAGCTTCAATACGAGGCCCTGCATCTTCTCCCTGGTCAGGGCATCGAGGGCTCCGAGGGGCTCGTCCATGAGCATCACCTCGGGGTCGTTGGCAAGGCAGCGGGCCAGAGCCACACGCTGTTGCATGCCACCGGACAACTCGTAGATGGCCTTGTCGCCAAAACCCTGCAGGCCGACAGTGCCGAGGAGTTCCTCGACTAGGACCTTTGTCTCGGACTTCTTCCTCCGGTTCATGCGTGGTCCGAAGGCCACGTTCTGGGCGACGCTCTGCCATTCGAAGAGCGCCCCCTGCTGGAAGACCATCCCCCTCTCCTGGCCCGGACCGTCGATCGGGTCTCCGCCCAGGGAGACCGACCCTGATGTGGGTGCCAGGAACCCGGCCAGAATGTTGAGGAGCGTCGTCTTGCCACAACCCGATGGACCAAGGAGCGTCAGCAGTCGACCTGCCTCAAGATCGAAGGAGACGTCGTGCAGAGCATGCACCGAACCACCCTTTGGCAGCTCGTAGATCATTCCTACCTTGTCGACCGAGAGGTCCTTCACGATGTTCCCTTCATCTCGCCCGATGGCACCCGCGGATAGTACGCGCCGGTCGGGAAACGTGCCCGCCGACGGTCAGGCTGGCCCGACCCAACCGGGTCGGGCCACCTGCTAACCGACTACTTCACCCGCTCCAGGAAGCTGGTGTTGACAAAGGCCTCGTAACTGTCGAGTGCCTCGGGGATCTCGCCCTGCTCAACGAAGAAGTCCATCTGGTCCTTCATGACCTGTTGAACGGTTCCACCCAGCCACGCATCAGAAAGCTGTGTGGCCCGATCCGGGAACGAGAACGCATCCAACAGTGCATTGGAAGGTCCGACCTCCATGCCGGCAGCCTCAGCGATCGTGGCCTCAAGAGGCCCACGGTCCGCTGCATAAGCGGTGTTTGCGTCCTCAGTCACCTGCAGGAAGATCTCCACGACCTTCGGGTAGGCCTCACCGAAGTCGCCTGTCGTTGAGATGATGTCGAACACACGGATGCCTATGGCCTCCTGTTCGGCACCGGTCATCACCAAGTTGCCACCATCGGCAACCATCTGGTTCACAGAACCACCAAACGCACAAGCCAGAGCCACATCGCCACTGTTGAACGCAGCAACAGCAGCCGCTCCACCCTCAGAAGGAATGTGTTCAAACGAACCCAGATCAACACCCAGGTGCTCGAGCATCTTCAACAACTTGAAGTGCGTCACATTGCCGATAGGCGCATAGATCTTCTGACCAGCCAGAGACGAAGCCGCATTAGCCGCAGTCACCCCGTAATCAGGATGGGCGACACAGTTGTCAGCATCGGCATAGGACACAGCCACACCAACAATCGACAGGTCAGACCCAGAGGTCACAAAGTTCGCAAACGGGGTCAGACCCTGCGAATACGAGATGTCGATGTCGCCGGATTCCATGGCCAGAGCCATGTCGCCACCACTGGCAAACGGCAACCAGTTCACCTTGATACCCAAAGCAGCGTCATAGGTCTCGTTGACCTGGGCGACCTGGTTGGCCGTCGGCCACTCCAGGAAATACGCCACATTCAGCTCATCAAGACCCGCGGTCGCCTCAGGAGCAACCGTTGTGGGTGGAGCCGTCGTAGCAGCGACCGTCGTGGCCGGAGCCGCAGCGGCAGCCGTGGTGGCCGCCGGTGCGGCATCATCAGCATCGTCGCTGCCACATGCGGCTGCTACGAGACCGAACAGCATCAGGACTGCAATCAGCCTTTTCATGTTCTTCTCCTTTGTTTCGTGCCCGTTCGGACGCGATCTGTTGTTCATCTGTTGTCACCCAGCCAGGTGTCGACCCGGTCGAGAACATGGTCCAGCCGGCCAGTCAGGTCGCCAATGACCTCGCTGTCGGCCACCAGCGGTGGCGAAATGGAGATGCCCGTGAATCCCCTGTCATCGGGCCTCACCGTCATTTTCTCTTCGCGAATGAAGCCACCAAGTACGCCACCGCGCAGTGCCGCCTCCTGGGTGGGGCTGAGACCGGTTCCCGAGTCGCGGTCAGCACAGATGTCGATTGCATAGAAGAAGCCTGAGCCACGCACCTCGCGTATGCAGGAATGGCTGGACAGCAGATCATCAAGTCGGTCTGCGAAGTAGCCCTCGTTTGCAAGGACGTGGGACATGATTCCGTCCTCCTGCATCGCGGTCATGTTGGCAATGGCCACAGCCGTTGCCACGGGATGGCCTCCGAAGGTGGAGCCGTGCACGTAGGAGCCCATGGTCGAGTCGAAGACCTCGTCCACAAGGGGCCCTCTCACGATCAGGCCACCGAGGGGCTGGTATGCAGAGGTGACGCCCTTGGCGAAGGTGATCATGTCCGGTACGACACCGAATCTTTCACTGGCGAACCAGTGGCCGAAGCGGCCGAAGGAACAGATGACCTCGTCTGCACAAAGGAGCACCCCGTGCCTGTCACATATCCGGCGAAGCTCCTGCCAGTAGCCGTCAGGTGGCACAAGAGCCCCGCCACCGTTCTGGACAGGCTCAGCAATGACCATGGCGACCGTTTCCGGACCTTCAGCCAGAATCATGTCCTCAACTGCCGTCACGCACGACAGGTCGGCTGCCGCCGTTCCCCCAGGTGACGTGCACTGGCGTGTATTGGAAACATGGCGAACACCGTCCCAGAGCATCGGCAGGTACGGGTCTCGGAACTTGGGGATGCCGGTGACGGCGAGGGCACCGAGGGTGGTGCCGTGGTAGGCCCAGTTCCGCGAGATCACCTTGTAGCGGTCGACGTCTCCGCGGGCGACGTGGTAGTTGCGTGCGAACTTGAGTGCCGACTCGACGGCCTCTGAGCCTGAGCTCACGAAGAACACCTCGCTCAGATCACCGGGCGCCACCTCGGCGATCATCGAGGCGGCCTCAATGGCAGGGGGATGAGCCATTCCCCAGTTCGTGGAGTAGGCAAGGGTCTCCATCTGCTTCGCTGCAGCTGTTGCCAAATCGGTCCGGCCATGGCCGATGTTCACGCAGAAGAGCCCGGCCAGCCCGTCGAGATAGCGGTTGCCGTCGCTGTCCCACAGGTAGCAGCCGTCGCCCCGCTCAAATATCGGTAGGGCGCCATCACGCCAGGCACCCGCCTTGGTGAAGTGGGGCAACAGGTGGCGTTGCGCCATGTCACGCTGACGGTTCATTCTCCCCTCCTCCAACCCTCTTCCACCCCGACCAATGCGGACCTACACTCCTGCGACCAGAGCGATGCCACGGCCCATTCCCCGCGGAGGTGACCGGCGTCACTGAAGTTATAGACAGTAACATAATCGCTAAGTTTGCTAACCGCAAGGGGTCGGTGCTTCACGCTGATTCCACCCGCTAAAACGAAATCTGGTCAAGATGGCGAAAGACATTCCCTCACGTGCACAGGTGGTGGTAGTCGGCGGCGGAATCGTCGGCGCCAGCGTCGCCTATCACCTGACCGAGCTCGGCTGGAAGGACGTCCTGTTGCTGGAGAGGCACACCCTCACCAGCGGCACCACCTGGCATGCGGCCGGCCTCGTAGGTCGACTCCGGGCAACCCACAACATGACCCGGCTTGCCGCCTACACGGCAGACCTCTACGACCGGCTCGAGAACGAGATGGGCCACCCGACGGGATTCCGGCAGGTCGGCTCCGTGAGCCTCGCAGACAACCCCGGCCGGCTGGAGGAGCTGATACGAGGCGCCGGCATGGCAAGCAGCTTCGGAGTCGAGGTCGAGGTCGTGGAGGTGGACGAGTTGGTCGAGCGGTGGCCACTTATGGACCCCGCTGGCGTGCTGGGTGGCGTCTGGATCCCGGGAGATGCCCAGGCCTCCCCGGTCGACACGACCATGGCCCTGGCAGCCGTGGCCAAGGAACAAGGTGCGACGATCATTGAAGGCGTCTCAGTCGAGGGACTACGGACAGACAGCGGGCGGGTCGTCGGCGTCGACACCGATCAGGGGCCAGTAGACGCCGAGTACGTCGTGACGTGTGCCGGAATGTGGTCCCACGAGCTCGGCCGGAAGGCAGAGGTGAACATTCCGCTCCACGCCTGTGAACACTTCTATCTGGTGACAGAACCCATCCCAGACCTCCCTTCAGGACTTCCCACGCTCCGCGACACGGACAACTGCATCTACGTGAAGGAAGACGCCGGACGCCTGCTGGTGGGTGCATTCGAACCAATCGCAAAGCCGTTCGGTGCAGGCGGTCCACCGACAGACCGACCTTTCATGCAACTGGATGAAGACTGGGACCACCTGGCACCCGTCTACGAGCGGGCCTGCCAACGTGTGCCCATCCTTGGCGAGATCGGTATTCGCCTCTTCTTCAACGGACCCGAGGCCTTCACCCCCGACGACCGGTACCTGCTAGGCGAAACCCCCGAACTGGCCAACCACTTCGTCGCCACGGGCTTCAACTCCGTCGGGATCCAGTCGGCGGGTGGCGCTGGAAAGGTCCTGGCCGACTGGATCGTAAACGGCCACCCGCCAATGGATCTCTGGGATGTCGATATCCGACGCATGCAGGGCTTCCAGACGAACCGCAGCTACCTCCACGACCGCTCGGTCGAGGCACTCGGGCTCCTCTACGCCATGCACTGGCCATTCAGGCAGTTTGAGACAGCCCGAGGTGTGAGGCGGTCACCGTTCCACGACCGCCTGGCCGATCTGGGTGCCTGCCACGGCGAAGCCGGCGGGTGGGAACGGCCCAACTGGTTCGCCCCCGACGGGGTCGAGCCCGTCTACGAGTACTCGTACGGTCGACAGAACTGGTTCGAACACTCGGCCGCAGAGCACCGTGCCTGCCGGGAGGGGGTGGCCATGTTCGACCAGTCATCGCTTGCGAAACTGCTCGTCCAGGGACCCGACGCAGCGGCCCTACTGAACCGCATCTCCTCAGCCGATGTGGACGTCGAGCCGGGCACGTCGGTCTACACCACGTGGCTGAACGAACGCGGCGGAATCGAGGCCGACCTCACCGTGAACCGTCTCGATGACGAGAGCTTCCTAGTCGTCACCGCATTCTCCACACAGGTACGTGACGCCGACTGGATACACCGGAACACACCTGACGGTGCCAGAGTCACCGTTACCGACGTGACCTCCGGCTACTCGGTGCTGGGCATCTTCGGGCCCGATGCACGAATCATCCTCGGCCCCCTCACCGACACCGACCTGAGCAACGATTCGTTCCCGTTCGGCACCCTGCAGGTGATCGACCTCGGCTACGCCAGGGTCACAGCGGTCCGCCGGACCTACATGGGTGAACTGGGATGGGAGCTCTACATCCCGACCGAGTTCTCGCTGGGGGTGTTCGACAAGATCTGGGCTGCAGGGCAGCCTGTAGGGCTGGTGCCGGCGGGAATGCACGCCATGAACTCGCTCAGGATGGAAAAGGCCTACCGGCACTGGGGCGACGACATCGCCGACGAAGATACTCCCCTCGAGGCCGGCCTCTCATGGGGCATCACCTGGGACAAGCCCGGTGGCTTCATCGGGCGTGTGGCCCTCCTCTCCCAAAAGGAGCAGGGCATTACAAGGCGCCTCGTGCAGTTCAGGTTGGACGACCCAGAGCCACTCCTCTACCACGACGAACCAGTCCTCAGGAACGGTGAGCTGGCGGGTCGGATCACCTCCGGCATGTACGGGCACACGGTTGGTGCCGCCCTGGGAATGGGCTACATATCCCATGAGAGGGACGTTTCCCGTGGCGACGTGTTGGAAGCCGCGTTCGAGATCAACGTCAACGGTGTTCTCGTACCGGCGACGGCCTCCTACCGGCCGTTCTACGACCCCGACAGCGAACGGGTCAGGGCCTGACCGGGGAATCACCCTTCACGGCACCCCATGGTGTCGCCAGCACACGTTCCAGCATCCCGGTCAGAACCCTCACCTCATCTGCATCGAATTCCGCGTAGAGAAGCGCCTCCTGCCCGTGCTGGTCGGCATAGGCGGTTCTGACGACATGACGTCCACCATCGGTCAGCGACACGGTCACAAGACGTCGGTCGATGCTCTCGCGTGACCTCTCGACCATGCCGTCGCGTTCAAGGGTGTTGACCGCGCTCGAGACCGAGGCCCTTGACAGGCCCGAGAGGCGCGCTATTCGGTGAGACTCCATGCTTCCGCACACCCAAATCGTGAAGAGAACCCTGAAACCGGCCCAGGTCAGGCCCAGCGGCCGGTGAACGGCTGACTCGACGCCCCGGACAAACCTCGTCGCGGTACGGGAGAGCGCGAAGGACAAGCGGAACAGGTCCAGATCTGCTTCGGGGATCTCCGCCTCTACGCGCTCGACTGCCATCTCGCCGAAGCGCTCAGCGTCAGCCTCCATTGAACTACGGCTCAGTCGGTAGCAGCAGCAAACCCGGCGTCGTCGCCCAGATAGGCAGCGATAACGGCTGGATCCCGCTGAACCTCAGCTGGAGCACCGGTCGAGATCATCTCACCAAAGTCCAGCACCATCACCCGGTCGGCTATGTCCATCACGAGACCCATGTCGTGCTCAACAAGGATGATCGAGATCCCCAACTCCTGGCGGATGTCGAGGATGAACCGTGCCATGTCCTCGGTCTCCTCCAGGTTCATTCCGGCGACGGGCTCATCCAGCAGCAGCATCTCCGGCTCCATGGCGAGGGCCCGACCCAGCTCTACACGCTTCTGGAATCCGTAGGGCAACAGTGCAACCGGGTGCTTTCGCCATTCCTCGATCTCTAGGAAGTCGATGATGTCCTCCACCGCCAGCCTGTGTTCCATCTCTTCGCGGCGTGCGGGACCGAACCATATGGACCCGGCCAACCAGGACCTCTGCATCCTCACGTGGCGACCGAGCAGGATGTTTTCGAGCACGGTCATGTGTGGGAACAACTCAATGTTCTGGAAGGTTCGCGCCACACCCAGCTCGGCCACCCGGTCCGGGCGGGAGCCCATGATGCTCTCACCCTTCCAGCGAATGTCGCCCTTCTGGGGCCGGTACACCTGGCTGATGGAGTTGAAGATGGAGGTCTTGCCGGCTCCGTTGGGGCCGATGATTGCGAACAGCTCACCGTCGGCCACGTCGAACGACACGTTGGTAATGGCCTTCACCCCCTTGAAGGAGAGGCTTATGTCGTCAACCTGCAGGATCGGAGCCTCAGCGCTCATGACAGCCACCGCTTCCGTCGCTTGTAGTGCTTGACGTCCCTGAACGACTTACGTTCACCCTCGTCACCGTGAAGGCCCAGGTAGAACTCCTGGACATCCTCATCACCGAGCAATTTGGAGGCCGGACCGTCCATCACGACCTTGCCCGTCTCCATGATGTAGCCGTAGTCGGCAATGGAGAGTGCCATCACTGCGTTCTGTTCGATTAGGAGAACGCTCGTCCCTGCCTTGTTTATGTCGACGATGATGTCGCGAATCTGGGCCACCAGCTTGGGAGCCAGCCCCAGCGATGGTTCGTCCAGGATCAGCAACTTGGGGTTCACCATCAGCGCCCGGGCGATAGCGAGCATCTGCTGCTCTCCACCTGAGAGGTAGCCGGCGGTGGCCCTCCTGCGATCGGCCAGGACTGGAAACATGGTCATGACACGCTCATGGGCCTCGGCGATCGAAGCCCTATCGGTGTTCGTGATACCACCGGCAATCAAGTTTTCGTCGACCGTCAGCTCGGCGAAGACGCGTCGACCCTCCAGAACCTGGGTCAGCCCCGACCTGACGATTGCAGATGGTTCCTTTTCGTCAATGCGCTCGCCGTCGAACGTGACCGAACCCTTGGTGATCTCTCCGTTGTGAATATCCAGCAGACCCGAGATGGCCCGGGTCGTGGTCGTCTTACCGGCACCGTTGGCTCCCAGGAGGGCCACGATCTGACCGTCGCCCACCTCGATGGACAGGCCGCGTAGGACAAGAACCACCTCGTTGTAAACAACCTCGAGGTTCGCTACTTCGAGCATGTCATCCATTTCCGCCTGGTCGGCCTGAAGGGGTTGATGGCCCGGGGGGTGGCATCTCAGCCACCCCCCGGCTCATCAGATGGTCAGCCTGCTACGAAGCAGGCGCCCTCATATGTCTGAGCGAGGGTGATGTCTGACACGATCGGGCCGCCACCGAGCAGCACCGAACCAGTCG